>JGI12104J13512_1000173_pt1 | contig 63934 bp, 90 predicted proteins | sample TerdegcTABiofilm_FD_13512 | JGI IMG/M metagenome (IMG submission 13512)
ATGCATTGCCGACTGACTGCCGCATGCCCCAACATTCCTCTGGATGAGAATACCCCAAATCTTGCTTGATGTACAGGTGTGCCATATTTGACGCTTACGTTGCTGAAACATCAATGCCGTAGATGTCCCGCATATGATCCTCAATATCACGGGTGGACATACCCTTGGCATACATTGCAATAATTTGTTCTTCCAGTTGGTTTGAGGTGTTTTCGTATTTCTTGATAATCTTTGGCTCAAATTCGGCATTACGGTCTCTTGGAACGCTTAATTCTGTTTCACCAAACCTGGTTTTTAAAGTCTTTTTACTGTAGCCGTTACGGCTATTACCAGTATTATTGCCCTCTATGCTGTGTTTCTCGTAGCCAAGATGATTATCAAGCTCAGCCTCAAGTATCCCCTGCAAGGTATCCTTAAACAGATTCTTGAGCATCTCATGAACATCATCTACTGTCTTACAATCTTTTGCTAGTTCCCTAATTGTTTTGTCTTGCATGTCTTGCATAAATGGTCATCTCCTTATACGGTAAGTTTAACCATTTACACAAAATTAATTACGTTCTCTTCTATAATGAACGAAATGGGAATTCAAGAACTTGTATTCTTGGATTACCATTTTCCTGCTTACTCATTCCAAATAACCCATCGCTCGCCATCGAAATCTTCAAACTTTTCAGTCGTGACATTCTGCTCAAAATAAACCCCAAGGATCCGCTTGATGTCCTCCTTGTCTGCACGCTTTACGGAAAATCCCTGATCTTTCAGGGATTTCTCAATACGGGACAGGTATGGAAACACCTCTTTTTCCTTTTCATCCCGCAGACGAATCAGAATTAAGAATTCCCTTGCGGTGGCCATCTGCACCTGTATCCGGTCAAGGAAGGACAAATCTTTTTCCAAGAGCTTTCGCACCACCGGATTCTGTTCCTGCTCCATGTGGTCGCGGAGAAACCGCTTGTTGTCCTCGAAGTTTTCCCGGCTGTTCAGGCACAGTATTTCAATATCCGAAATGCCCTTGAGCACATTCATAAGGGCATAAATCCTTGCCCCGATGCTGGAATCGGACAGAACGCTGATGTTGGTGGGTTTTATCATGAAAAATACCAGCTCGCCGTGGGGAGTCACAAGGCTGTGGCCTGTGATGTCATCGATACCCATGAGTTGACGGGTGGAAGCTTTTTTCCGTGTCTCCTGTTTCTTTTTTCTGTTCACATTCACGCCCTCCATACATAGGTCTGCTGCTTTCCGAAAAAGAAAGCGGCGGCATAGCGGATAAAATCGAGAATACTCACATCCTCTAAACGAATGGATAAAAAAGCATAGAGTGCAGTCAGCACGATGGGGGGCAGCCAGCCGAGTTGGGAAAGAGCAAAGACAGAAATCAGGCAACCGATTCCTATGATGCCGATGTCACGTAATTCCCACAGCCACAAGGTAGCTTTTGATTTTAAGTTGTCGGGGTAGATGTACATGAAGACGATTCCTCCTGTTCCTCATAGAATTTTCGCAAAAAATAGGCGATACCGCGGAGGACAAAATCCACACACGGTATCGCCACACTATTGCCAAGCGCCTTATAACGGGCGCTGTCCGATGCTCCCGGTATCAGCGTCCAGCCGTCCGGGAAGCCTTGGAGCCGTTCGCATTCCAAGGGAGTGAGCCTGCGAATGAGCTTGCGACCATTTCCTTTTACAAGATTCTCACTTCCGCCTCCATTGTTACCGCCTTGGGCACACAGGGTAGCACAGCCTTCTGCATAGTTGCCATATTGCGATTGACCGAATATTTCGGGCTGACAAACGAGATCGGTCGCATCCTTATGCTGTCTTGCACTTTGTGTAGCAATCACATGGTTTTCGGAAAATTCATCGCTTCGCTGGCGGCTGAATACCGCATGGCGGTCAGATGTCGTAATGGTGTAACTGATATCCGCCTGACAGCCGAGTCCGTTGCCGCCGTTTTCAGGCTCCCGGTCAATAGTATTGCCTGCAATGCAGATGGTTTCCTGCGCAACAGGATCACCTACAAGGGGAACATTGTTGCCGCCGGTACCATAGGTTGATGTTACGGAAGGGGCTACTTCCAACGGTCCTGTGTATCTGCAATCCTTTGCGTGATTGTCAAACAGTACCGGCTGGTTATTGCCGGAGGTTCCTGCGGCTGATGGAATAGTCGGGCAAATGCCTCCACCAATTTCAGCGCCACCTTGCTGGGTAGCCATGATAAGTGGCTGATGCCCGTGTTCTTGTGCCCGAAGCGTACCTGTGATGTCCTTGGTGCAGTGCATCTGGCTGCCACCTTGGTCGTTAAGACAAAACACCGATGGAGCTGTGCCCGTTTTAATGGTAGGAGAACACTCTGCCTGATAGCCGATCCCTCTGGCTTCGGTGCCGGCGTTGCCGCAGAATCCTGCGGTAAGCACACAGGGATATCCTTGCCCTACCTGCCCTCCGCCGCCGGTAATGGATGTATGGACCTCTGGCGTGAGAAAACAATCGCCATTTCCTTTGCTGACAACTCCTGCCGCAAGCACAAGCCCAGCCGGGTTTCTTCCGCCGCCGCCGTCGGCTCCGGTAAGGGTAGGACTGGTTCCATCCGGCGTAAACACACGGCTTTGCTGCGTATCCCATCCATTCAGACAGTTGGGAACGGGTACGAGAGGAGGATGTCCTCCCATGCCTGCGCGGAGCGTGGGTGCCACTTCCTCGGTAATATCCATTCGTTCCCCGCCATGGTCGTTCAGACAGATCAGCGGTTTTGCAACAAAGGTCTGCTGTTTCATACCGGGTTGTGCACCCAAGGCTCCGGCCACATCGTGGAGATCCCGAACCTCGTCACGCTGGTTGGCTGCAAAGGCTATTGTTGCTTTTTCTTCTGTCTGTATATATCCATGCCCGCCGCCTTCACCGCCGTAGAGAGCGGGCCATATCCCTGTTTCCTCGAAAATGCGGCGGCTTTGCACATCCCATGGCGTCAGGCAAGACCCGCCTGAATCATCAGAGCCTCTTTTAGCTGAGGAGGAAGTTCCTTGCCTCTGGCTTCGGCTCTCCGCAGTATCCCCAAACAGGCTGTCTTGCTTAAATAATATTTCGGGTGCGGTTGTTCCTCCAAAATCTGCGACAAGGAAGATACGACGGCGGCGCTGGGCGACTCCCCAGAATTGAGCGTCCAAGACGCGCCAAGCCAAGCTGAATTCATTTCCCAAAATGACAGCCCCAGCAGATTCCCAGCGCCCGGAGTCAGGTCGAGGCACATCACAGGTACTGTACTTAATGCGGACAATCTCCTCGATGACCGCACGGAAGTCCTCGCCGCCTGCGGAACTGAAGGCTCCTGGGACGTTTTCCCAAACGAGGTATCGAGGTCGAATAAGGTGAGCTGGTACGTTTCGTTGTCCATCGGCGTTTCTCATCTCCTTCGTGATCCGTGTTTGCTCCATAAATAAACCTGAACGTTCTCCTGCAAGTCCGGCACGCTGCCCGGCAACCGATAAATCCTGACAGGGTGAGCCGCCGCAGATGACATCCACAGGCGGGAGCTTCGCTCCGTTCAGCTTTGTGATATCGCCGACATGGTGCATTTCGGGAAATCGGATTTTTGTTACTTCGATGGGAAAGGCTTCAATCTCGCTTGCCCATAAAGGAGTGATGCCGTTGCGTATCGCTGCCAGCGGGAAGCCTCCGATCCCATCGAAAAGGCTCCCCATGGTCAGCATCAGACCATCTCCATAGCCTGTGCAGGAGCCTTGACCGGTGCGCTGTTTTTTACTTTGCCTACGGCGAAGCCGTTTTCCTGTTCCATTACCCGGCGTATCGGAATTCCAAGTCTGGACGCTTCCTCAATTTCGAGATACATCCCCGGTGAAATATGATCGCCGTAGCACCACAGCTCGTCGCAGCGGGATAGCATGGCCAGCCCCATATCCAGTCCAAGCTGACGCTGCTTTGGCTGATGTTCATCCAGAATTGCGGGATACAGCAAGTGGGGCGCAAAAAAAGCGTGCCCCTCATTCATCACATGGCGACACGCTTTCTTGGCAAATTCCGTATTTCTTTCAACGTCCCCGGCATAAGGGGACGCTACATAGATTAATTTCATAGGCTTTTCCTTTCTAAAGTTATTTCGGCGCTACCGCCTGTACCACGGTTCGAGTGGTATTCACAGCGGCCTGTGCGGTATAAACGGCAGACATCAGATTTGCCTTTGTGCTGGTATCCAGGCCAAAGGCTCCGGCAATTCTCGGCACTTCACCGGCGGACAACATCAGTCCAAGCCCCAGCAAGGCATGGTTTCTCAGAACCATAAGCCCCGCGGCAAGGATGGTCGCCTGCAAAAAGGTTGTCAGGCACAGACCGATAATCTGCTTGCACCATTGGATAAATCCGTCAATGTAACCACGGGGAACAGAGAACATATACAAGCTGCCCACAGCAATCTGGATCAGCAAGATACCTCCCCGTTTTAAGTTAGAAAAGAACACTTTAATCACGGCATATCCCATCATGATAATCATAAAGAGCATCATGATAGGGCTTGTAATAGCGGATATCCCTCCAAAGATACCGGAACCCATGGCGCCGCCGATGTCCGGCGAAGCGCGAAGCTCTGCAATAATGTTTCCGGCGAGGTCGCTGAAGCTGGTGCCATAGCCGGTGATTCCCGCCGTGAGGCTGCTCTGGAGATTAACCGACAGCTTGAACAGCTCCACCGGCAGGATTGTAAAAAGAGACACCGCCATAAAACCTTTGAGGGCGTTTAAGGCGGTGTCCTTTATGCTGCCACGGCCGTGCTGGTATTCAATGCCGGTTTCAAATACCGAGACTACAAGTCCGGTTCCGTACAGCGCCCAAGCCAGATAGGAAAAAAACAATACGATGGACTGTACCCATTCCATGGAGAACAACTCCACACCCATGTTTCCCATTTGTGCAAAAAAGTCGGCAAGAAAGCCAACCACCTGTCCGTAGAGCCATTCAATGATTTGATCCATGACGGTTCCCAGAACAAAATCCCATATGAACATTTGAGGTTCACCTCCCTCAAGAAAGAAATATTAAAAACATACCGCAGCTTTACTTGCGGTATGTTCGTCCATCTTGCATTCTATAAAATCATTGTCACGCCATGGTTTGCGTCATACCATTGGACATATCCTGGGTAGGTTCCTGAAAAACCTCCAGGTAATTGCCTACAGCGTCAGCGAGCTTTTCAAAATCTGCGGGGGTTGGCTGATAGGCATACCATTCCAGCTTGCCTTGATACACCCATAAGTGCGGGCTGACTCCTTCCTTAAAGTTCGGATTGTTTACTGGTTTTGTTCCCAGAATTTCCTGAAAACGAAGGAGGGTACTGTCTACTACACCTTCGTTCCGGTTGATAAGCGATACTTTGAGTGCTTCGTAATGATTGGCATGTCCCAAGGTGACAAATTCTGCACGGATGCGGAGACTATCACTGATTTTTCCGTAGCAAGTTCTTCCGACAAACCTTGTATCGGAAAAAATCGCATCATGGTCGAAGAGCTTTCGCAGTTCTTTTTCAAATGTAGTCATATACTGTTCCTCCTACATTCCGAGAATTGTCCAGATATATAGCGGAGCCGTCAGCGTGAACACAAGGCAGGCGAACAGAATAGCCGGCGCGGCCCATTCGAACTGACCATGCTTCCGATAATCAAAATACGCCATCCCCAATTTGGCAAAGAAGAACACTGCCAAAATGAGGTCAATGGCGGGAAACACCACGTTGTTGACAACCGTCTTGATCTGACCGGAGGCGTCCCGCCAAGTACCCTCAATAGCCCCTGCCACATCCCCGGTCGGAGCGGCGTATGCTGTCGTACTAAACGCAAAGGCTACCATGAGGGCAAAAGTCAAAACAAGAGCTATTTTCTTGTATTTCTTCATAAAGACCACCTTTCCAAAGTTAAGAAAAGACCGCAGAAATACTTCTGCAGCCTTGCTCTTTTTCTGATATTTTATTAAGGATTGAGGGGGGCGACATGCCAGTCGCTCCACAAATTCCCGCGAATTGTAAGGGAGTCTGTGAGGTTGGCGGACAGCATCCCATCCGGCGTCCACCCATCAATGAGCCAAGTGTTAACGGTATAGGCTCCATCAGGCATCCAAATCGGGCTAAAATGAGTGCGATTTTTGTAAGTGGAATAAGGATTACGTTGAAATTCAAACCGCCCGGAACCCATACGTTCTAAAAGCCGCCAGTAGGTTTCATAACCAAACTCCGGGAAGTAGCTGACCGCATTCTGCGGCTGAGTAACTGCCGAGCTTTGGTCGGAGCTGACACTTCCGATAACTGTCTGATTGATGCCGTATCCCGATTTCATTGTCCTCCCGCTGGCAGTAGGGTTGCGGCTGTCACACTTGATGCTCATGGCAGCGGTCAGGCTGGCGCTGTAGCGATCCAGGTCAAATTCCCACCATCCGTGATCGCACCAATATCCATCGTCATCATCCCCATGCCATACCCAGTACTCTTGCCACCACGGCCGCCAAACACTCCAATTTGCCGTGCTTTTTATCGCTCTGTTCGGAACAGCAGCAGCACGGTAGCTGTCGTTGCGGTCATCGGCTACGGGATTAGGCGGAGAATTTTTGTCAAGATCAACGATTTTTACATTGAGGATGGTTTTGGCAGTGCTTCCGGGACCGGATACCGTCACATGGATTGTCATGGTCTGCTCAGTATCCGGGGTTTTCCATTTTACCCACGCAAGCTGACTGTCTCCTTCAGGATAGTAAACATTACCCACGCTGTAGGTTCGGCCGCCGATATTAAAGCTGACACGGGTGGGCCTGTCGGGGTCGGATTGGCCGCCGCTGACTCTGATTGCCGTAATGACATCCGTGTTCACACGGTACTCATAATCGTAGGCGCCAATCTGAGGTTCCTCCGGCCTTTCTGTAAAACGGACAATGCCAAGCCCAAGGCTGGACTTGATGTCCGCATTAGAAGCGGCGCTTGTCCTGCTTCCTCCCCATGCGGGATAACCGAGATCACTTACTTCAAGAAACATGGCGAGGGGCAGATTCTTGTGCGTGAGCGACACCATACGCCGCCTTAAAAGGCCGCTTGTCTGCTCATCGTAGAGTGCAGCTTCGGTAGCGGTGGTGGCGATCATAACACCTTCAAATTTGTAGTAGGCGATGGGCTCTAAAAGAATTTTATACTCTCCGCCGATGAGGATGTCATAATCCATGCCTGTGTGATTGGCAATCATCTGTACGATGTATTCTGAACAAAAGTATTTCTTGATTGCTTCAATATTGTTGCTACCATTGGTGCTGATAATTTGCGGCATAGCCTGTGGCGGATTAATATATTGGTATTTACTTGTCATGGCCGTCAAAGCACTCCCTGCATTATATTGCAGCTTGCTTGTCTTTCCAAAATGCACTTTAATATTATTGGGGGATTTGTTTGTTAAATCGATAGGAGTTGTCACAACAGTATGATCACTTGCTCGAACCACAGTAATGCGAACGCCTTCGTTACCGGGGCTCCATGTGTTTGTGCTGGTTCCGCTGCCCATCCCGCCTCCGCCGCCGTCAATGTTTCCACTGCCGCCTGTATCTGCAAAAGCATTTATGGGAAAAAGCATGGACAGTGTCAGCAGTAGTATGAATGTGATTCTAATTACTTTTTTCATCCTGTCCTCCTGTTTTTACAAAAATTGAGGCACGGTAACTTTCAACCGTGCCTTTTAGATCTCTGCTATTCAGTCCATTGTGCCAACTTGCTTATTGATATCGCCATCGCTTTTACCAACGGTACCCTGTCCACCACCGCCTTGATCATCAATCCATCCAAAACCCGGCACGTAGATTTTACCGTCCTTGGTATCGCCGCCCTGCGGCTGGCCGTCGCTTTTTGGAGTAGTCTTGGGCTTTTCCACTTTATCATGGTCGACAGGCTTATCCTGTTCCGTAACTTCATCGCCGTTGGGCTTCTGTTCAGGATTTTTGAGCTGTTCCTCGGTATATTCCGGCTTGGATACATCACCCTGGATAGTCTGCTCGGTACCGCTGGAAACCGCACCATTGTCGGTGCTTGTCGGCTGGGTGGTGTCAGAAGGGGCTATGGTGACATCTTTTTCTTTCTCTGTATTTTGCGGAACCTTCGGGTCTACTGTCACATTGCTCACATCGGAGCTTTGAGGTGGGAGCGGATTGTCCACCGGTTTTGGACTTTGGAACTGCTGCCCAATCAGTACCACCAATACTGCACAGATGGCGAGACAACCGATGACAGTCAGCCATTTCTTCATTTTATTATTCATAAGAGTGTCCTCCTATTTGTAAAATTTTGAGATTTACCTTGTTAAGTCACACCCTACCACGAACTTTTCAAAAAGTCTATCCTTACAAAATAGACTTTCACAAAAAATTAAAATCTCGGCGTGTACCCGGCACTGGTCTTGACTTTGATACGCATAGGCGGCAGCAGTTTTCCTCCAAAGGATACCGGAACCTCCAGCATGATGGTGCTGTCAGCTTTAAAGCGGGCAGAGACTTGGTCACTTGATGCGAAAGGAGCATTTCGAATATCCACATCCAGATTCCATATTTTAAATTCCAGCTTTCCGTCAGAAGTGCGTTTTTCATGATAGCCACCACTGTAGGAAAGACCGAGGATACCGTCCAGCCTGTTATATATATCGCCGTAATCGAGACTTTCTTCAAAATCCTCCGCAATGGGCTGGTAGGCTCCGCTGTAGCCTTCCCGCACACCGTGGTACACATCGTCATAGTTGTCGTTGACGGTGGAGATGACGGCAGCCTGTAATGCATCCCGCACACCCTGTGCCACAATCATAAGCCGGAAATATTCCGAAATGCCGGTAAAGACAATCAAGAGCGACAGGGTTATGGCAATGATGAGCGGAAAGCCTGAGCCGTTTTTATCTTTAAAGATACGCTTAATTTTTTCCATCTCATCACCTACTTCCAATAGACTTCCGATTTTCCTGCGGCATCAGCCCTGAGCGTTATCGGGAAGGAGCCGAATCCTCCGAACAGTCCGATATTAGTCTGATAGGTGACCGTTACCGTGACTTCCTCGTTGAGCTGAATCCTTCCGGTTTTCGACCATGCCACTGTAGGGCTCAGACCGGTCTTTTCCCGTAGATACTGTTCACGGCGTTCGGTTTCACTGCCGACCTGGCCGGAAATTTCCGCTTCTCGTATGAGCTCTGCGGCAAAGGTGTCAATCTGCTGCTTTTGGATGTAGACAGGAAACACATTCACGGCAAGGGCGATGACCAGCATAGCACATAAAACCAGCACCGCTACATCGATATATCCCTCGCCATTCTTACTTTTCAGGATTTTCAGCACGTGGTCACCTCCAACTTAAAACATTCCGCCGAGGGATGTGATGATTTCATAGACAATAATCGCCATGTAGGTCACGATGAAGCACATGAGCATGGCAAAAGAGAACACACGAATTTTCGGCGGAATTTTCATAGCCTGTGATTTCAGACGTTGGAGCTCCAACTGCTTCATATCGTGCGAAAGCATCTGAAAGTACATCACTCCATCATCCCCGCGCAGTACACCGATCAGCCCCCTTGTAATATCCGAGAGCATTGGCGAATTAAACCTTGCTTCAAAGCGAGTCAGAGCCGCTTCATAGCTGGAGGAACGCATGTCTGCCGTAAGAATATCAAGCTCTGCCGCAAAGTCCTCGCCTGCATTTCTTTTGAAATTTTCCAATATGGACAGCACATCCCGGCTGGCTTTCAGTTCCTGGGTGATGGTTGCAACAAAGCGTGGCAGTTCCTGCTCGATTTTACCTCGCTTGGCCGCCAGAGCTTCATCTGCCTTACGGACTTCCTTGAAGTAGACCAGTATGGCAGTAAAAAGCACAATGGGGGCCAGCAGCGGCAGGACGATAAGGCATGGAATGATGCAAAGCGCAATACTCATCGCCTTGACAATTGCCATTGCCATAAACAGTTCCGGTGAGTCGGAAAATCCTGCTGCCGACAGGACATTTGCCATTCGGCTTTTTTTATATTCATCCATACGGATGTAGTGACATAGCCGGATAGCTGCATTGCGCAGCAGCATATCGATGGTTTTGGGCTTCTCCTTAGTCTGCTTTCCTGATGACAGAATCGCCTTTTGGGTGGCGAGAGTGGGCAGCCGCAGCAGATCGGCGGCAATGAAAAAGAGCCCCGCCGACAGGAGGACTCCAAATAGAAAGAGATAGATTGTCATAGGCGTCCTCCTATCTTCGATATTCGATGGGCTGGGTCAGCTTAATGACAAAGGCTGTGGAAACAAACATCACGGCGGCACAGATGGTCAGGATAATCTGCCCCAATGGTGTGTGCATCAGCGTGTGATACCAGTCCTGATTCAAAAAATGGAGGAGCGGTATATTGCCGATGACAAGAACCTGCATGACGATGAATTCCTTTCGGGGCTCAAAAACCATGTTTTCCAGCTCAGCGTTGACCACACGCATATCGCTGAGCTTGCTGACGATGGGAGTCAGGGTGGTTTTGAGACTGCGGTCATGCTGACAAGCAATGAGGGCATCGCACCACTCGGCATATACAGTGTTGTCAATCCGGCTTTTCAGATCATGGAGAGCCGCCGTTATATCCGGGTCTATTAACTTAATACGGGATACAAATTCCTTGAATACGGACAGCACAGGCGGGTTCAGGTATGGGAGATTTTCCTCCACCGCCGTCAGAATATCCTCGTTTCTAAGGTAGGCCGTGGTGATGATGCTAAGTGCCGTTTCAAGCTCCGCCGCAATGTCCTTTTTGAAGTGGCCGGCAGTGAGCTTTACCCACCAGAAGGGCAGGAACATACAGCCTATCGCCATTACAGGAATAAGAAAAAAGTTTGAGAGCATGATGGCGATGGATGCGCCCACGGTAAAAAATAACAGAGACAGGACGCAGAGCATGGGAAAGCGTTCCGTCCTTCCGGTTACTCTAAGAATCGATTGCACTTCGTCTATTTCACGGCGCAGATAGGACTTCTTTTTTCTGCGGGTGAACTCGTCCAGCTCATCACGGAGGGATTTGGGTCTGCCGGTGAGCTTTGTGAATACGGCGGAAGTAAATTCCATTGGCGTAAGACCGAACAGAATAAAAAAGCCTGCAATCATTCCGATGCAAGCAATTAAAAGTATTGTTGTCATGCACTTCGCACCTCCTTTTTTCGAAGACTTTCAATGAGTGCCTGAGGCATACCGTTCTCCAGCAGCCGTTTGGCAAGGCTGTCTGAGATGGTGTTCACCTGTTCGTGATGTCCCTCGATGATAAATTTGCCGTTCTCAATACGGTTTTCAGTGATCACATACTGAAAGAGCGGGCGGTAGTGTCTTGTGCCGTCCGGCAGAATTTCGCATTCCTGAATCTCCATCATGCGCCGCTGCTTGTTTTCAAGTTGTTTGCAAAACACCACAATCGGATAGGCCTCCGTGACATAGTCCATGAGGGTCTGGTCGGACATATCCACGGCACGTTTGCACAAAGACACCATGCGGCGGTAAGTGGCTTCGCAGGAATTAGAGTGGATGGTGGTCAATACCGCTACGCCGGTCCGGGCAGCTTCCTGCGCAGCATTCGCCTCTGCACCGCGCATTTCTCCTACCACGATGATATCCGGATTAAAGCGGAGCGCATAGTCTAAAAGATCGGTCTGATCAATACGCTGACGGTCATTGTCGCTGTCGCGGGTCAGGGTATGGATAACCGAGTTGACCACCTTACCGTCTTTTTCCCGTACCAGTGCAAGCTCACGGGAGCCGTTTTCAATGGTATAGATTCTCTTGTTGTCCGGGACAGTGGTCAGCACCCAGCCAGCCACAGTGGTTTTGCCGGAGCTGGTGGCGCCTGCCACACAGATCGATATGCCATAGCGGATACAGAGAGATAAAAAATCCAGCATGGAATCTGTTGCCGTGCCGCTTTTGACAAAGTCCTCTTTCTTCATGCTCTGAGGGTTTACGATACGGATGGAGGCTGCTACGCCAACATCCTCGTCCACAATGGGACTTTTGAGTACGGCTATGCGGATATTCTTACTCAAATGTCCCAGCACGATGGGGCTGGCGTTGTCTAAGACCATCCCGCTGATGTGAAGCATCCTTCGGATGACATTGACAGCGTGCTGGGGGCTTTCAAAACGTTCCTCCAGCTTGACGGTTCGTCCGTCCGAATACTGTACCTCAATATCCCGCCATGAGTTGATGTCGATTTCCTCAATGCCTGTGCCAAAGATATATTTAGTTAGAAACCCAAACTCCGCCATTTCGGTGTAGAGGGCATCTGTAAGCTTTTTTCCGCTTAAGCCGTTTACCGAGATGCGGTGATCCTGTACATACTTGGCGATATAGCGTTTAAGCTGTGCTTTGGCATCCTCGCCGCCCGCTGTGATGAGAGTGCTGTAGTTTTCGGAAATATATTCCTGCACATCGGCAAGTACTGATGAAAAGCTCTTTCCCTCGGCTTCAGGGGTAAAGAACAGCGTATGCGCACGGTTCGCGCCTGCAAAATCTACCGGGCGTCTGACCGTGGGTTCCTGCTCTGAGAAGCTGTTTAAAGCCGCAGGTTTTGTCAAAGGGGCTATGGATAAATGGGTTTCGACCGTTTTTTTCTGCTCGGCCTGCGGCTTATTCTTCTTGGAAAATGCCTGAGCATTTCTCTTTTTCCCTAACATCCGAATACCTCCCTTGCAATTTTTTCAATTTCTCTGCAGAATTGACGGCTGTCCTTCAGGGACAGATCGGCAAGCAGATTGCCTGCAAGATACTGTTCCTCCAATTCCTGCGAATGGGTCAGGGTAAAGGCCACCGATCCCAGCGCCTGTCCGATCTGCTCACCGGCCTGCTGGGGTTTTACATTGCTTGCAACCTTATATTGCTTATCCGCATCCCATTTGGAATCCCGAAGCAGAGGAAGCTGACTGGAGAGATAGCTCACCGATTTTAGGTCGGCATTGGCAAGTCGCAAAACGTTGTCGGCTTCCATGAGCGCCACGGCGGAGAGGATGTCGTTGGCAATATAGCTGCCGCAATCCACCACCACAAATGGCGCAATTTTCCGCAGACCATCCATCAGTTCAAGTACCTGTACCTGCTCATAAGGCGGGTAGGTGTATTCGTTCTCACCCTTTTTCATGCCGAGGATGGTGAGATGTCTGTGCTTTTTTAGCGTCACCAGATTATGCTTGATGAGAGCATCCGTCACATGAGCCGCTGCAAGGACGCTGCCCAGTGAATGCTCGCATTCCAGCGCCGAGGGCGGACAGATGCAGGGCAGCATGGGTGCGGTCATGTCACACAGCAGAAGCACCACGTTTTTCTTCCGGTCGGCAAGATACTTCGCCAGCTTGACCGCCACGGTCGTCTTGCCGCTGCCGGGTGAGCCCCAAACGGCAAGAATGCCGCTCTGAGGTTCCATCTCCTGCGTGATATCTTCCTCAGCAGATTGTCGTGTGAAGATGCTTTTTTTCTTGAAGTTCAGCATCACTGCACCTCGCTTTCTGCAGGCGCTTCGGATACGGGGTTTTCTTCCGTTCCCTCGGCATGAGAGTCAGAAGGGCTGTCTTTTGTCTGTTCTGCAGGATAGAGGGCGGCGATCACTTTGTCCTGTGCTTCTAAAAATTTGGTGGTGTTGGCATGGGAGCCCCGGTAAACAAGGGACAGGTGGAGCTTGCCGTCAGACTCCAGCTCTGCCAGTATCTTGCTTTGTTCGGGAGAGACAAGCAGGGTCACCGTGGAGGGCAGTTCCCGTTCATCATCCCCTGCAGGAACTTCCCCGGTATTAGCGTCATAGCCGGAGGATGCGGTTACGCTGATTACTTCAACATATTTCAACTCGGCAGGGATAACGGTGGCACCCTGCTTTTTATAGTCAGGTGCTATGACCGACACGATATCGCCGCTCTGAAGCTTTCCGGAAAGGCCGTTTGCAAAGCTCTTGATGGTCACCGACATGGCTTGTTTGGTGCCGTCCAGATTGTACAGATAGGCGTTCTCAGCGGCGGGAGTGTCGGAGAATTTGGTATTCAGAATATAGTCACCAACGGAAAGGTCGGCTTTAGCGTACTTGCCAATAACTGTTTCGCTCTGGCGTATGACATTTTCGGGCAGTCCGAAGCCGCCCACTTCCACGGTTTGAATCATGTCTTTGGTGATTTCATCACCTGCTTTAATTTCCTTTGTTACACGGACAATCTCTGTTTTCTGGCTGATGGATTTATTGAATAGCGGTGTAACTCCAAAACAGATGAGAAGGGATAAAAGAATGCAGATTACGCCGACAACCGTGCGGTTTTTAAATAGGCTCATGAATTTTCCTCCTATCGGTAAGGATTTTTTTCATAGGATGGTTCCTCCAATATTCATAATGGCTGCAGCAAGAAAGCCGAGGGATAAAAACGGTGCCATAGGCAGGGATAACTGTGACGCTCTCTGCGGCTCCAGTTTTTTGAGCTTTCTGATAGCCTGATTTAAGATGTAAAAAATGAGGGAGGCGGTCAGACCGAGTATCAGTCCGACCACGCATCCCCAAAAGCCGATGGCAAGGCCAGCGGCGGCAGTGAACTTTATATCCCCGCCTCCAATACTGTCAGGCTTACATAAAGCAGCGGTCAAAAACGGAAGCGCCACAAGGATTCCCAAAAAATTGACGGGACTGAAATCAATCAGCCCCGTCAATGCAATCAAGATACAGGTACTGTCCGGGATGATACGTTTGCGGATATCCCACACAGAAGCTGCTATAAGCAGGAAAGAAAAAAGCACCGTTTGAAGGGTGTTGTTAACCTCCATAGTTGAACATTTCCTTGATGCGCTGGGTCAATGTCGGGAGCACCGTTTCTCCGAACAGTGCGTAAAGCCCTGCCAGCAGCAGGGCGCCAATGACAACCGCCAGCAGAATTTTGATGGCCGTGTCAATATAGCCCTCCCCGCAATTGCTTGAAAGCATGCCATGAGTTTTAGAGATGGCTGTGGCAGTCTTGCTTTTCAGCTTGCAAAACAGATATTTCATGGATTTTCCTCCTATTCAAAGTGGTAGGTCACCGAGTAGGTGATGTTGGACTTGTTATACATACAATTATGGTTGGTGTAGTAATAAAATTCGAGCTTGCTGTATACGCCTGCGCCCAGCGTTCTCTTGAAAGTAATGCCATTTGAGGTGGTACCATAGTCAAGCTGATCCCACTGGCCGGTCAGCTTGTTGTGACCGCGCACTCTGCCAAAGTCAGAGCCACTGTGACCGCTGACCGGAGGTACGGTAAAGGTATACTCAGTGATGGTTGCGCCTTCAAGTCCGTTTTCGAGAATAACCGAATCGGGTCCGGTGAGCGTCATACCGCCGCTGCCGTTGGAGTCCGCCACAAAGAACACGATGGCAGACCAGGGAGATTCAGCACCCGCAGAATCCACCGCCTTGACACGAACCACATTCCTTCCCAGCGGGTAGGTCTGTGTTTCTGCGTTTCGGCCCTCCCAAACGAGAGTGACAGGATCGCCGTCGGGGTCGGAGCTGGTCGCTTTGATGGTGACTGGCGTTCCCGGCGGTACGCTATTGCCGCTTGGCGTTCTGGTAATGACTGGTGTGACTTTGTATTTAATCTCCCAAAAGGTTTCCCAATGTAAATACCCGTAATTACCAGTAAATACGCGGGGTTGAGTGAAATCCTTGGGAAATTAAATGCAATTAAAAGTAAAGTCTTGAAAGCATTTGAAAGAGGTTTTTAAAGATTTAAAAACTATGCGTTTAATAGCGTTTAAACCCAGTTTAATCAACGTTTAAAGGGGATTTATAAACCAAATATAAATGGCATTATATGGGACTGATTGGGAAACTTTGATTGGGAAACCTGTTGTTAGTTTCCCAATCAAATAAATTCAGTAATATCAAGGTTTTAAGGGTTTTGTTAAAAATTGGTGATTGGGAAACTAACTTGATGTAGCATGAATTTTGCTTTCCTTATTTTAATGCAAAAAGGTATTTAAAAAAAGAAAGGATGAAAAATTATGGTAAATAAGAATTTAAATCAAGTCAATCTGACAAAAAAAGAACTACATTGCATAGCTAGACATATGGAAGCGTTTATGTATAGTTGCAGCAATGACACTATTGCTGATTTTGCTGTAGCTTGCAATCCTTGTTCTTATCAGAGTGATTGTTTGAAATCCGGTCTATTAGATAATTGGGTTTTAATAAATAAGCTGTATGATTTAGAAGGTTGCCCAGATAAATTAAGAGGTAGCAGATTTAATATGGATGAGACGGCGCATTTAAAATAAGTGGGCAATTATTTCTATAATTACAGCTATGTATATATTCACAGTTACTATCACCTTTTTTATATTGTGGTGAAATTTGTCCTGATAGGTATATTTCATGATAAATAAGGCCGATTGTATGTTCTTCTTTTAAATATGGACAGTATCCTTTAATTTCAGTATAAAACTTGGTTGTACTTTTCATTTATAGCTTGTCCCTCTTTCATTAATTATTTGACTGATTGCGGTTGGCAATAACTGTAAGATTAGCCTGCAGAGGCTTGCCCATGGGTTTCTTTTTGTTTTTTTTGGGCTTCTTCTACCACGTCGGCGGGAAAAGCGCGGTTAAACTGGACTTCTATCCAGTTTTTAAATTTATCATCACCGGTTGACCAAAGGCTATTAAGTGTGTTGATCATTTGTTTGAGCTCAGGATCTTTATCATAGGTACGGCGCGTAAGGCCTGTAACATCAATTATGTCGGTTGAAGTTTCTTTCGAAATATTTATATTTTTAAATGCTTCGATAATGGCCTGCTCGCCGTGGCGGGCAATTATATTTTTGAGCGATTCTTCAGGGGAGATAAACATCTCCCCCTCTCCTGTTTTTAGCCATGTATATGAAATACCATATTCGTAACTGATGAGCTTTAAAAGGGTTTCAGAAGGTTCTTTGTCAGATGTTTCAAGGGTAGCAACGTATCCCCTGTTTACACCTAAAGGGTTTGCAAATTGGGCTTGTGTAAGTTTTAAATATTTTCTAAGCGCCAATAAACGTTTACCAAAATCCATTCAATACACCTGCACATCAGTTACATATTTTTGTTGACAGTGCGCATGATGCGCATTATTATTATGTCTAAGAGAGGTAAATTTTTTTACATAGCCATGTCTACATAGAAAGGAGTGATCGGCTGTGGCCAGGACAAAAATAAAAAGCAAGGGCATGACCGGCCTGGAAATAAAGATCATGCTGATGCAAAAAGGTGTCAAACTTAGCCAGATCGCCGGCTGCGCCGGTGTAACACCTGGCGCAGTGACCAGGGCGCTGAATGACAATGACGTATATGTGGGCCGTCGCATAAGGCCGGTTATTGCTGAAGCACTGGGCCTTCCGGAAGAGGAGCTTTGGCCTAGCAATATCATGCCCAAAAAGGTAGCTCAATAAAAACAGCGTGTTTTACCACTGTAAATAAGTTTACAGTGGTTTAGTTGATTTTACCAAATATATAAGGGGGGTGGCAATGGCTATTAATTGGTAGGTTTTAGGCGGTTAATAGGAAATTATGGGTTTGTAAAAGTAAGGCCCGGCGATTATTTAAAAAGGTGGTGAATAACGTGGGTCAAGATTTGTTACCGGTGCTGGCGCAGAAGAATGACATGCGGATCGTAGAGGTTGAAGGGCAACCGGTGGTGACGGCCAGAGACCTGGCCAGGGCGCTGGGGTATAGCCGGGAGGACGCCATTAGCAGGCTCTACAAGCGAAATGAGACTAGTTTTACGGACCGGGATACATTCGAGATTGACTTAAGGAGGTTCAACGTCAATTTGACGGTGAACCTCCAGGGCGGCGATCCCCATGTTCGGGTCTTCACCAAGCGCGGCGCTTTGAAAATCTGCATGAAGTCCAACCAGCCCAGGGCGGTGATGGTGCAGGAGGCGCTGATCGACCTATACGAGCAGGTGGAGCGGGGCCAGTTGGTGTCGGTGGGGTACCTGCATGATGTGGTCCGGGAGCTTAAATCGGAGGTCAACCGGCTTTCACGCCTGGTAACCGGCGCTGAAGGCGGCCGGAATGTGCAGCCTGCAAAAGTGGTGCAATTGGTATACATTTCTCGCCGACGCAAGCCGCGCAGCTTTGACGATGCGGCACTGGAATTTCTCCAGAAGCTTTTCAACAGCAAGCCAAATGCCAAGGTGGCGGAACTGGACCGGCAATTGCGTGGAGAGGCTGCAAGGAAAGGCTGGAAAGTGGGCAGTACTGACAGCGTTTACCGGGCGGTTGCGACTTTAAGGAAGGCGGCTAAGGGTTTAATCCAGTAAAAGGCCCGGCTGTGGCCGGGCGGGAAAGGTGGTAAAAATGAAGGAAGTTATCATAACCAAGCAATTATTATCTAAGGAAGAACTAATTAAGGGTCTTGAAAACTTTATTCAATTTTATCAGAGAAACCATCAATCAAAATTTCGCGGACAAACCCCGCAAAGTCAGTGGGAATCAAAAAGAGCTTGTCAGGACTATAGTCATTTAACAAGCTATCTAAGTTAACAAGTCTTTCTAATAAAAAAAGCTGAGTTTCAATAGATGCCTTACGAACAATAGTTTGGATTTTATGAAGTGGTTCGCCTTGCATCTGACAAATTTTTTCAAGCAATTGGTCAACGTCTTTCTTATTTGCAAGTCTTTTTTTAGCAAGTTCACCGTTATCTATGATTTTTGGAAGTTCTTTTTGACACCTTCTGGCAACACTTTCCGGGATAATGTCACGAAAAATGGAAGATATTTTATACTTTAGTTCAATAACAGTCATTGACCGATCTTCCATTCAAAATTCACCCCCTCCCTGTTTGGTTTTGGTTTGGTTGCACCGTCAAGATTCGACGGGAGGGAGGAATTTCCTACCACGTTTACCGGGCGGTTGCGACTTTAAGGAAGGCGGCTAAGGGTTTAATCCAGTAAAAGGCCCGGCTGGGGCCGGGCGGGAAAGGAGGTGAGAGGGTGCACTTAAAAGAAAAAACCGCCATGGAAAAGGCGGTAAGAATAGAATATGTGATTCCCATTAAAAGCTCTAATCCTCGGGGAGTACAAATTTTCCGTAAGCTTCAAGGATTTTTGTTGCCAACCTCGCCGCAGAATATAGAGCATAATCGTGAGCAAGACAAGTGATGGTAGTAATTAACATTAGCTCGTAATCCTCTTCACTAAGATGCTGAGATTTTGCGTGATGGATAAGGGTTTTAATTTCATTAGCAATGTTTTCGTGAACTTCATATTTTTCTGTCACTTTTCGAACAAGATCGTTCATGTTTAACACAGACATGTATTTTGGTTTCACCCCCTCCCTCCTCGGTTTTGAATGGCTGGCACCGTCAAGATTCGACGGGGAGGGAGGAATTTCCTACCACGATTGAAAGGGGTGTGAAAGTGAAGCAAGGAAAAAATCCTACGCGCAAGCAGAAAGCTCTAATGGCAAGGGCTAAACTTAATCCAGATAACTGGCTAGTTGTTAAGAACCTGCCCGACAGCCTGCACCTTGAACATAGAATAACGGGTCGGGCACGGGTTTTAAAGGCTAGCTGGATTAAGGTGAGCGTTTAAACATGGAGTATCCGTTAGGTAATTTGGGCAAATATCCGGGGTGCCGGTGCGGTTTCCGGGCTTTGGATGAGAACGGCGAATGCTGGGTGCGGTGTGGTCGCCGGGTGGATAATTGCGAGGAGTGCTTCTTTGGTGGCAACAAGGAAACTGAGCGCAAGCCGGCCAGACCGAGGGGTAGAAAGAAACAGAAATGAGGTGTTGCAGTGAAAATCATTACTATGGCGTTAAATAAGTATTTCCGGTGGCTTGAGAACCGGCGTAAAGCCAAGAAATGGAGAGAGTATTTCAGGGCCAACGGAACTGTACGATAAAAAAAGGGCTTTCGCCCATTCACTAACAACTGGATTGTACCAGAAATACAGATAGAAAGCAATTTTTAAATATTATGGAGGCGGGTTAATTGTCAAGGAGGAAAAAAGCCATCCTGGTACCGGGGCAGCAAAGCCTGTTTGACATAATTGTCGAGACGGAGGAGCAGAGAAAGACAGCGCCCCAGCCGGGCAGTATGAATATATCAAGCCAGCTTAGAACGGAACTATCGGAAGGGTTAAGGAAATCCGGCCTTTCCAGGTATGAGGTGGCTGGCCGGATGTCGGAATTGATAGATATTGAGATAACAAAGTCTCAACTTGATTCCTGGACAGCGGAGAGCAAGGAGTTTCACCGGTTTCCAGCGGAGTACCTGCCGGCGTTTTGCGCGGTTACAAGCCATAAAGAACCTATGCGGCTGATGGCCAGACTGATCCAGTGTCACTTGCTTGAGAGTGAGGAGGCTTTACTGGCAGAACTGGGTCGGATCAACCAGGCTAAACGGGATCTGGCCAGACAAGAGAAGGCTGTCCTGGATATAATCCAGCGATACACCGGGGAATCATTGGATCAGGTCGGATAAAAGTAAAAGGGCGGGAAAACCGCCCTGGCCTAATGCAGCCCTGTATATACAGGCCGGTCCCAAGCCCGGACGAATGCAGAGGGTGGCTAAACCAAGGACAGGTGATTATTCCATGACTGGACTAAAAATGATAGACCAAGAGATATACCTGCCAGTTGAAGAGATAGCTTTGCTGTTAAATGTAACGAAGCAGGCAGTCAGGAAAAAAATCTCTGCCGGCCAGATCCAGGCCAAAGCGGAAAATGGTGGTCGCGGTGGCAAAAGTGGTGTCAGGTACATTGTGCCACTATCGTCCCTGGATGACCGTACACAGATCAAATATTGGAAAAAGCAAGAAAAGGAACAGAAAAAAGACCGCCTGGTAATACCGGAAGACACATGCCAGCCAAGAGCATTGGAAGAATATAGCGAAAGTGATCGGCTGATCATCCAAACATGGATACAGGTGGTGCAGGATTGGCAGGCTTTCCGGTCTGCTTACAAGGGTGATCTACAATTGGCCGATGAACGGTTTGTGACTCTCAACCGTGACAAGTACACAGAGATAACATTATCAGTGGATAGCCTCTACCGCAAATGGAAGGCCATTCGTGAACAGAACTATGACAGACTGGTCGACAAGCGAGGGCGGCACCGGCGTGGACAGAACAGCATCCCGGAACTCGCCTGGGAACTTTTCAAATATTACTACCTGGACGAAAGCCAATACACTATAAAGCAATGCCTTGACTTCACCACCTGGTGGTGTGAAAAGGAAATGACGGAACTTCTCCCGGAGATACCAAGCTACTACGCTTTTCGCCGGGCGATCAAGACAATACCATTTGCTGTCGTAAAATACTTTCGCGAAGGTGATAAAGCCTTTGAGGATAAAGCTGCGCCATATATCACTAGGTATTATGAAGATTTAGAAGTCAATGAGGTATGGGTGGCGGATAACCATACCCTGGACGTACTTACCATTGAAGACGGGACAGAGAAACTACACCGGTTGTATGTGACTGCATTTCAGGACGTGCGTTCCCGGAAGGCGGTGGGCTGGTATCTAACCGATAATCCAAACAGCGAAGCGGTCCTGTATGCGTTACGGAAAGCGATATTAAAACACGGGATTCCACGGTACATCTACACGGATAACGGACATGAATTTCTGTGCTTTGATATCGGTGGCCGGGGCAGAAGAAAGACATCAAAAAAAGAAGAACATACCCCTCCCCCCATCTTCACCAGGTTAGGAATTGACTTCTGGAACGCTAAAGTCCGGAATGGTAAAGCGAAAATTATCGAGCGCGCGTTTAGAGAATATAAGGATAAATTCAGTCGGCTTTTAGTCGGGTTCACGGGCGGTAATCCGATGGAAAAACCGGAGCGGCTAAAACATCAGGTAAAAAGCCGCAAGGGAATGATTATTGACAGTAAACTGCGGGAAATCTTCGATACATACATAGAGGGCATGTATAACGAGACCAAACAGAACGGTGCCGGAATGTATGGCAGAACGCCAAACGAGGTATATGCCCAGGAACTGGTGACCATACGCAAAGCGTCAGCCGAGGATCTAAACTTGATGCTGATGCGGAGCACCAGGATGCAAACGGTAACGAGAAAAGGTGTTCATCTGGAGTTATATGGCGAGAAAATTTTCTACTGGGATGCGAATTTTCTATTGGACTATCAGGGATACCGGGTGTACCTGCGTTATGACCCGGAGGATCTGCGAGAGGTCAGGGTATACAACGAAAAGGATGAATTCATATGCACGGTGCTGGCCGATAACGAGACAATCCTGAAATATGGAGCCAATAAGGAAGACATCCGGAAGGCAACGGCAAAAATTAAGCAGTTTAAGAAAACAGTTAAGGCTTACAATGAGAATTCCGGTTTAGAATCCTACCCGAAGATTGAGGCATTTGACCTGATGTTATGGAAAGCGCACCAGAACCTGGCGAATGCCGCGCCTGAACCAAAGGCCAAGATAGTGGAAATGGTCCGGGCCAACGAGCCGACTTCGGCAGAGTTTGCGGCGGCAGCCGAAGCAGGCCAGGCGGCAGAGGTAAAGATGGATTGGCAGCGCATGACAAAGAATGCGCGTAAAAATAAGGCTATGTGAGGAGGTTTTAAAGTGAACGAAGCGTTAAGAGCTAGACTTGAGGGATATCTAAAGGAAAGCGCTAAAAGTCAAGCAGTGGTCGCCAAGGAAATAGGAATTAGCGGAGCTGCATTAAGCCAGTACCTTAGTGGGAAATATCCCACTCCCGGCAGTATTGAACCGAAGATTGAGGAATTTTTTAGCTTGAAGGAAGCGGCGGCCACCATAACCAAGGCCCCGGATTACGTTGACACATCTATTTCAACCGAAACTTATAACATTATTGCTTACTGTCATGCCAGCCGCTGTATCGGAGCCATCATCGGGGATGCCGGCATCGGCAAGACCAAGGGGGCGCAGAAATACGTAAACGATTACAGTCAAGCTGTTTTTATAACAGCCAACAGGGTATGTAAAAACCCGAGGGATATATACCGGATGATTGCCAAAAAGCTTAAGTTAGACCATAACCGCAGATTGTCCGACCTGCATTACGATATCCGTTCCGAACTGGACGGCTCCAATAAACTAATAATCATAGACGAAGCGCAGCATCTTTCGTTGCCGGCATTAGATGGAATCAGGAATTTCAATGACGAAAACTTTGAATCCGGCCTTCCGCCCGTGGGCATAGTCCTGATTGGAAACCATGAATTATTGACTAAAATGATGGGACGGTATGACCAGCCACTGGCCCAGTTGTTCAGCCGGGTCCAGATCAGGCGGCAGATGTATGCGAACCAGCTCCTGAAGGAGGACATAGAAAAGCTCTTTCCTGTATTGGTGGAGAGAAAAGCCGTCAAGGAAATAGAGTATTTATACAATATTGCTCGTACCAGCCGCTGTGGTATAAGAGGAGCTGTCAAGGTGTTCCTCAACAGCTCCAATAATGAGGATATTTCGTACAACGGCCTAGTGGCCGCCGCGAAATATATGGGAATAGGGCTTTCCGCATAAAAGCCCTACCACACTCAATATAACATTTTTCAAATGGCATTTAAAGGGGTTTTATAAAGGTTAATAAAATTTAGCGGATATGAGCCGGTGGCGGCCATATCCGCATGGTATTAATGCAGCTCTCCCCTACCCTATTCCGGGGGAACCGTCCCAAGCCGGTGCAAATGCAGAGGGAAGCCATCAAAGGAGGTGATCGGTTTTGAGTGAGATCAAGCACAAGGTTATCAGCAAGGGCGGCGGCCTGACCATCCCGGCTGACATCAGGAGGTTATACAGCTTCCAGGGCGGTGACGCAGTGGATATTTCTGTCATTGATGGCCGGCTGATAATTAGCCCGCACACGCCGCGCTGCATTTTCTGCGAGAGCCAGGAGAACGTCGGCAAGTACATGGGCAGATATGTCTGCCAGTCTTGTGTGACCAAGATGGTAAAGGATGTGGGAACTGATGGATGAGGCTGTCATTAGGAATATGGTTGATGATTATATTAAATGGGATAGCCTGTTAAGCGAAGCCAAGGAAGAGATTGAAAAGATCAAGGGTAAATTTCAGGAACTGGCAATTGGGGACATGAAGGACAAAAAAGTCAAGCAAGTGGAGTTTTGGGGGAATAAAAACGGCAAGGTGGTTGTCACAACCACTGAAACATTGAAGTTAGTGTCATATAACTTCCTATTGCAGATCATTGGCGAAGTTCTTCTTAGAGATTTTGTTAAAGTTGATCCGCAATATAAATTGTCTGAGCCATTTAAACGCATACTGACCTCTGTCTTTCAGGGCACCTATACAGATCAATCAGTAGATGAGATTATTACACAGATTAGTGACGATATTAAGGTCAGAAAAACCCTTAAGAAAAAACTAAAGGGTAAATGGGATAAGGACGTCGAGAGTCTAAAGGTTATTGCCGGCCTAAATGATAAAGAGGCAGAGCATTATGCCTATTTTATCCAAGAGGCAATTAACTATGATAAAATCGCGCATCTACTGGAGGCAGCCGGGCATAAACGGAACACCGATGCCTTTGAGGTGGCTCTGGAGGCCATCAAGCATGCCGTAGTGGTCGAGGAAGGTATCAAAGTCGGTCTGGATTACGGTAAAGCGGTATAACACGGGCCGGAGTAAAAATTACTCCACCCTAGGTATTTGGGGGTGTCTTCTTGCAGACCAAAATGTCAGACGGTAAAAGAAGGGCTATTTACGGGATGGCCACGCAGCTTGGTATATATGAAAAGAACAACAAGGATGATGACCTGCACGCCATTGTATACCGGGTCACAAAAAAAGAATCCATTGGCCTGCTGACGGGAAGAGAAGCGGATCTAGTCATTGGCGAACTGGTGAAGCTGAAGAACAGTCGCGCAAAGGCAGATCGCAAGAATACCCGTGGCAAAAAAGAGCGTGAACACCGGCCCGGCATGATTACTCCGGGTCAGGAAAGGGCCGTATGGCGCTATATGTACCGCCTGGAGGAGGTTAGTAAGAAATCATCTCAAAAGACCAGGGCGGAACGGTTGTGCGCCATAATCAAGAAACATATACACGTTGACGCTTCTACCCGCGACCCCTTGCGGTTTCTCTCGTTTTCTGCTGGCAGCACCCTTATTGAGGTTTTAAAGAAGATAATTCAATACGAGGAGCGAAAAGCCGGTGATTTAGGCTAAATAAGGAGGTGAACAATACGGCTAACTCTCAATTTCAAAATGAGTTGGATTGCCAAATGGCAAGATGTGAATTGATAAAAAAATGTACTGTTCGCTGGGGAAAGCGCTGTAATCGCCAGGGCGGCAAAAAAGTACCCAGGCTGCGAGTAAGTCCGCACACTATTGATACCGCCACGGCCATGGCGGGTGGTGTGCCTGACTTAAAGCAGCCTGATGTAGAACATGGTCCTATTATATCACAGCTATTGGAGTGAGAAAGATAGCTAAGAAAAAAACAGAGTTTACTGAATCTGAAAAAAACCTTGTTGAATATCTAAAAGAGAAATTGGCGGCGCGGGGTATTAAGAAATTCCCCCGGGATTGGCACTTAAGACAGCTATCGACTGCAAGGTTGATGCTAGCTGGAGAAAATGCTCCCTCCCTGGATGAGTGGAAAGATTGTATAGATTGGCTCTTTAGCCATGAATATTGGGGAGATAAAGTTGATCATCTCGCACGAGTTGAAGGACTTTGGACGAAGTATGTTTTACAAGGGAATAAATCAGTTGAGAACGCCAATATAAGAGCAGAAAAGGAAAAAAAGAAGGCGTTTATCAAGAGCTTGTACATTTGACCGGGGGGTGTTGAAATGAACCGCTATAGCCATCAAATGCCGGCTTGGTTGCAAATATTTAATAAAATGATATCAAGTTATTGGACGCACTGGGTTCTTGGTTTCGCGGCGGGCTACATCCTGGCTGCCGTTGTAGCCGCACCATATTGGGAATGAAAACAAAAACGAAGAAGAAATTTGTTTTATCATCCTTCGCAAAAGCCAGTTAGCCATTGTAGATATCATAGCCGGGAGTATGCGAAGAAGGTTAAAGGAGTTGGAGAAGATGGCCGGCCAGAGCGGACACAACTTGAGTATAGCAAGGTCAAAATTAGGGGCGCCGAGGTTGCCCTTTGAACAGAGAGACGTTGGTGATGGTTATGCCGGCGCCGGACCGGTGACGGTCCGTCAGATGACGCCTGAGGAACGTGCAAAGTACGGCGCGCCGGCCGAAAAGGAACGCAAGTCAGCTCTGACCAAAGCGGTCATAAAATGGGCGGTCGAGCATGCCGGCAATCTGGAGGCGGCCGCCCAAAAATTAAACATAACCGCGAGACACTTATGGTATGAGATGAACAGGTACTGCGTGCCAGTACCAGACAATTGGGAGGAGGACGAAAACATGGAACTTGCTACTACTGATCTACGAATTGACGATACAGTTTCAAATGAAACCACCGTGGATTTGCATAACAGTGCCGATCAAACAAAACCTGAAGGGGTACAGGATGCACCTTTTGATCGCCCCAAGACCAGGCTTGAGTTAGCCCGTGAGAAGCTGAGCCGTGATGTATATCAGAGACTGAAAGAAGAAAGCATATCGGACAGCAAGATCTGCAAGCAATACGATATAGCGCCGGATGTCATGGTCGCACTTAAAAAGGAATGGGGAGTATTATCCAGCGAGAAAAAAACGGAACAAAAAGAGACGACCGCCGGCACCTGCATGACAATCGCTCAAGTTGTGCAGATGCGTGAAGAACTTATTGAGGACATTGACGACTTTGACCGTATTTTGAATAATACTGACGCCATCTCGCCTCGGATTGAAAGGCTACTTAAATACTACCGGGATGATTATCAGCGATGTCTTGACCGCATCGAAGGAGTGTTCAATACAACAGAAGTTACTCTATAAAATTGATTTAACATCATGTTAATGGGGTGCATATAAATGCCAGAATACATTATTCGTTTGAATGATGGTAGTACCATAGAGATTGATGGTGAACCATGTTTACAAGAAGAATACCCGAATTTACAGTTGTTCTTAGGGTTTTATCCATGTGACGATTTGGGAAAATGTAAAAATTCGGATGACTGTGTGAATAATTATCTTGATCATGGCTGCTATTGTTATAAAGTCAATGAAACAAGGACGGGGGCTTCTTTTTATCCGCATTTTTACGGGACCAAAGAAAGTGCAATTCAAGCGACTAAATGGATAATTGAAAGAGTTGGTATTGATAATGTTAAGCAGATAATAGAAAGAACGTTGTTGAAATTTAATAACTGAATAGAATGACTAAAAATGCGAAGCGAGGGAGAGAGATGGATGAAATTAAAAGGGCAATAAAATACTTTGAGGATGCCATTAAGGAATCTGACGAAATTATTGAAGAATGCGCTGGAGTCTTAAAAGCTGAATTAACTACGCAAAAAAGACATTTTATCACAGCATTGAAAGCGATGGGAAAACAAGTGCCTAAAAAACCTATAAGTCAATCAACGTGGAAAGCATGCCCTGCATGTACACAAGGAATAGGTGTAGATAACAATACACCCAATCCAAAGGCAATAGAATATTGTTTTCATTGCGGTCAAAAATTAGATTGGGAATAAGACACATTCCAAAGAACATATGTAACGGTTAGGAGATTAGTATTATGACTTCGCAAGATTGGAAAGAGGTTGAAGAAAAGCTGGATTCCTTCTATACATTAGTTAATCTTAACTGTGACGGATATATTGTAACTCTTTGTTTGAAACGTATTGACCAGTTTAAAAACGGGATCTGCGTTTATGTGAATGATTATATAAGAGGAAAATGGTTAACTGAGGATTGTGAGGAGCGGCGGCGCTTCATGCGACCAGTGGAAAAATACGCTTATTCTCAAAAGATGAGGGCATCCCTAAAGAAAATATCAAAGAGGTTACGCAATAAAATGGGGCTGCCTGATCCAGAGAAAAAGATCACCTTTTATGCTCCTTACTGGACATCGTTCAAACGCTTAAAAAGCCACCTGATCAAGAACAATGTTAATATCGAAATGATACGTGAGCAGGCAGTTATAGAGGACGTTGAAAAAAGCGGCTAGTTAATCAGGGAGGGTGGGAGATGAAAAACAAGTGGCTTAATGAAATACGGTCGGAAGAGTTGCCAGAGCCATACATGACAATTGCGGGTATTATTGGAATTGAGAATACATTGAAGCTAGCAAGTAAACTGGGTGGTGAATCCCTCTATCTCCCACGCCTAACCACTATTCGCCGCCGAATACGAGACCGCCAAATACAAGAGGGTTACACCGGATACAATATGCGCTCTTTAGCAAAAAAGTACAAGATATCGGTACGGAGAGTACAACAACTTGTGAAAGATATAAGGCCTAAAACAAGAAGTAAGAAGCAAAAAACAGCCAATAATGAGTATTGTCAAATGACGATGGATGATTTTGAAACATTTGAAACGAAATAAATTATAAAAATATTTTAAAGGAACTTTATATAGGAAAAGTGATATATTCCGGCAAAGGCCGGAATTTTTTATGAGGCCGAAAAGCAAAATTGGAGGGATAGAGTATGTGGGAACAGCTAGGCGCGCAATTAAACGAGGCACTGGTTAATGTAGCCACCGGGTTGGTGGCCCTGGGAGCCGCAGCGGCAAGCTACTATCTCAAAAAGGGAGCGGATAAACTGAAAGCCGAAACAGGGCGTATTCAGGACCAGGCGAAAGCGCAGATGATTTATTACGCCTTGGATAGGCTGGAAGACACGGCTGAAAAGACAGTCTTAAAAATTGAGCAGACTGTAGCCGGCGAACTGAGGCAAGCATTAAAAGACGGCCAGAAGTTGGATCGTTCCGAACTGCTTGCGCTGGGTCAAACCGCCTGCCAAGAAATACTCAAAACCATGGAGCCCGATGTGGTCCGAATGTTGCAGGAAAACCTCGGCAACCTGGAAGAGTATGTCATGAGTACCGTGGAGGCACAGGTTAAGCTGATGAAGGACGCCAAGGAGAAATAAACCTCTCCCCTACCCTGCTGTTACAAACATATCTTGCTGTGAAAGTGAGGTGTATTACGTGAATTGGTGGATATTGCTGCCGACAGCAGCCACCATTATAATTGGCGTCATCGGTTATTTGATGAATCGATCTATCGTGGAAATGGATAAAAAAATTGATGAATCAAAACAGCGAATCGATGAAATGAGCACCAAGTTAGATCAATCGAACGCGCGTCAGGAAAAAGTAGTAAATGATCTACGGAAGGAATTTTACGAGTACAAAGATAAGGCCGCCGATGAATTTGCCAGGAAGGATGACTTTATCCTCGCGACTGCCGGGATAGAAAAAAAGATTGATAAGGTCTACGATATACTACTTGATTTGAAAGGAAGGGTGCGCTGATGAATCAGGGGGAAATGGAAAGAAAAAAACTTATGAACAAGATTGTTGCCAATGACTTCGCTGAGTTGAATGGGGCAATCATGCGGACGATCAGCGCGGTATTCGGGTTTCGCTGGTTTAAAGTTGATGACCTGCTGTTAGCCTTTAAGGATCGTCAGGATGAAGAATTACTTGAATCATTAAATTATCTGGAAAAGGCAGGATACCTGGAAGTCAGGGACATTGAATGCAAGGCCAAAGTCGAAATGCAGTATGTCGAGCCAAAGGAGACGGAAGCTGTATTAACGGCCAAAGGGATCAGGTTGGTTAAATTTTTCTTCACGGACTCGGCCATTAACATTTAAGGGGATGATGGCATGGCCAGGCGAACCAGGAGCAAAATTGACGCCCTGCCACCTGAACTAAAGGACTCCGTGGAGCAAATGATCCTGAACCCTGTAGAGTTTACATACTTGGATATCTCCGAGTATTTAAAGGAAAAGGGCTATGATATTTCCTATGTGGCGGTGTATCGCTATGCCAGAAGGATGAACGCTAATATCCAGATGGTGGTGACCGCCCAGGAAAATTTCCGGCGCTTGGTGGATGAGATGGAGAAATATCCGGATCTGGACTTCACGGAGGCGCTCAACCGGATATTGGCACAAAAGCTGATCGACCGCATATCTTCAGCCCCTGATGAAGAATGGGCATCGGTGGAAATGGACAAAGCAGTCAAGGATGCTGTAGCCCTGGGACGGGCGGCAGCATATAAAAAGCGCACAGACGCACATATACGCGACAAACAAGAAGCCGGCCTGGAAGAGTTTAAAGCACTTATCTTTGATGCCATGGCCAAGGAACGTCCAGAGCTATACCAACAAGTCAGTCAATTTCTTAACGAGAAGAAGCGTCAGGGCTTAGAGGCGGATGTCGTAGAGGAACAAGTATGAACTGGTATGTAATCAACTGCCTAACCGGGCGTGAACAAGAAGTCAAAAATCATATACAAGACGCTGGCATAAAAGCAATTGTCCCCAGGCGCGTAATGACAGAACAGCGGTGCGGCGCATGGCGTAATGTGGAACGGGTAGTGTTTCCGAGTTATGTTTTTGTCCGGGCCGAGATGACGCCGACAGACTACTACACCATTAGATATGTTCCAGGCGTGATACGTATTCTGGACAATAATCGCCCGAAGCCACTGCAGGAAGAGGAAGTCACGCTGATCCTGAAACTCACCATGGACGGCGATCCTCTAGGGATTTCTGAAGTGTTTGTGGAAGGTGGCAGGGTGACGGTATCCGATGGGCCACTCAAGGGCCTGGAAGGGAATATTATCAAGCTGGATGCAAGAAGGTTCCGCGCCAAGGTGAATATCACTATTCTCGGCGAACCAAGAATTGTTGACCTTGCCGTAAAATTCATTCAAAAAACCTGAGACCTGCCATGCTTGACTCGTCGCATGACCGGATTGAAAGGGGTTAGGTTACCTGGGGCAAACCGGATGATTATCAACCGGGTGGCGAAGCCTGCCCAAATAAGCATTTAGTTATAATTCAAAAGGCGTTTAAAACCCGTTTAAATTCTTTCAAAATCGTTTAAATGGGTTGCGGTAATATGTTTGGACGTATCCACCCCAAGGAGGGGCCTTGTAAGCCATTTCAAAAAGTGCCCCCTGTGATTGGAGTGTATTTTTTTGCTAAAAAGAAATCGGCATACCCAAAGCATTCAGATGCTCCAGCAGGCCATGGAAGACAATAAAAAACGCGCCGAAAGCCGGGAAGAAAAACTAGACAATGAAGTCCGGAAGCTTTTCGAAAGTTATGTAGAACGAGGCACCGGCAAGGAAAGGCTGGAGTTATGGGAAGCCTACCGGAAGGGAGCCCCGCTAACAGGTCCGGACGGGTTACGGAAAAAGCTCGGCGCTTTGGATCTGGAGTATTTCGGCAGGGCTTACCTCGGACACTACTTCACCAGGGAAACCCCCCAGTTTCATAGGGAATTGGACCGGATATGGCAAGCCGGCGTGCTTAAAGGCATGATCCCGCTGTCAATGGAAACGGTGACTAAAATAAGACGCCTTCCGGGTTGTCACCGGGCGGTGGCCGCGCCCAGGGGCCACGCCAAGAGTACCAACTTTACGTTTAAAGATGCACTGCATGCCATAGTATATGATTATAAGCCATATATCCTGATCCTCTCTGACTCATCCGACCAGGCCCAAGGTTTTTTGGGAGATATTCGAGTAGAGCTTGAGGAAAACCAGGCTATAAGAGAAGACTTCGGTGACCTGCAGGGGAAGAAAGTTTGGCGCGAAGATGTGCTACTGACATCCACCGGCGTAAAAATTGAAGCCATAGGTAGCGGTAAGAAAATCCGGGGTCGCAGGCATAAAAACTGGCGACCGGCGCTTATCGTCCTGGATGATATTGAAAATGATGAGAACGTCCGGACACCCGAGCAAAGAAAAAAGCTGGAGAACTGGTTTTTTAAAGCAGTCAGTAAGGCTGGTGACGATTACACCGACATTGTTTATATCGGCACAATCTTGCATTATGACTCCCTCCTCTCCAAGGTGCTAAAAAACCCGGCTTATCAATCGGTTAAATATAAAGCAGTAATCAGCTTTGCCGAACGTGATGACCTTTGGAGTGAATGGGAAAAGATATTTACTGATCTGGATAATGAAAACCGTGAACAAGACGCCAAGGCATTTTTCGAAGCTAATAAAGGTGAAATGCTTAAAGGCACTAAGGTTTTATGGGAAGATAAACTGTCTTATTACGACCTCATGGTTATGCGGGTTTCTGAGGGCGAAACCAGTTTTAACTCTGAGGAACAAAACGAGCCTATTAACCCCGAGGATTGCCTGTTCAACGAGGAGTGGCTGCAATACTATAACGAAGCGGAAATGGATTTCCGGGATAAGCGTTTCCGGTTTATTGGTTTTGTTGACCCCTCGCTGGGTAAAAACAAAAAGGCAGATACATCAGCAATAATTGTTTTGGCTAAGGACATCAAGACCGGTTACCTTTATGTGCTGGTAGCGGACATCGAAATACGCAAGCCGGACAAAATTATCAGTGATGTTATTGAGCTGGAAAAACGGCTGCGCAAAGATTATGGCCGGGGCCATTGGAAATTAGGCTGCGAGACTAACCAGTTCCAAGCATTTTTTAAAGACCAGATGGCTGTTGCTTCTGCCCGTGAGGGCATATACCTCCCATTGGAGGAAGTAAACCAAAAAAGCAACAAGGAAATGAGGATTGAAACTCTCCAACCTGACATTAAAAACGGGTATATCAAGTTTAACCCCCGGCACAAGAAGCTAAAAGAACAACTAATTCATTTTCCGATGGCTGCCAATGACGATGGGCCAGACGCACTGGAAGCCGCCCGCACCTTGGCCAAGAAAAAGCGCAGCATAGCGGATGCCTGGAGGTGATATAAAAATGCCGGAAAAGCAAAGCCTGGGAAAAGCCTTCAGACAAGACTGGATGGTTTCTTCAACCAGTTCCAAGGGCACCATAAGAGATCCCCTTAACCGGCAATCCACAATGACCCGGCGATATTTCAGCGACAGGGAAATATCAGAAATTTACGCAGTTAACGGCCTGTTTGCCAATTTAATTGACATCCCGGCAGAAGACGCAACCAGGGAATGGATTGAAGTCGAAAATGTGGAGCCTGACCTAGCCGGGCAAATAATTAACAAACTATCCAACCTGGGCGCGCAAAATGTATTCCAGGAAGCTTTAAAATATGAACGATTGCGGGGAGATGGATTAATTTCCATCGGGGTCAGCCAACAAGGTACATGGGTGATATCAGAACCCATTGACCGAAGGCGATTGCGGGACGTGGTCTACCTCCACCCTTTCAGCGGCCAGAAAATGGTTGATTTCCTCCAGCAGGATGATGTTTTTTCTCCAGATTACGGACAGATTGAATACTATGAGATTTCCGACACCAGGGGGACACACCTGGTGCATAGCAGCCGGTTGTTGCACCTGGTGACCAGACGGATCGAAGATGAGATTCGAGGCATCCCATTACTGGAGAAAGTTTATGACCTGCTGCTGGTTTTTGACAATGCTCTCTGGTCAACCGGGCAAATGATGTACAACATGAGCCACAAGAGGCTTAAGACCGATGGCATAGATTTCAGTGACAAGGAATTGCGCCAAAAGATGCAGAGTGAACTGGAATATGAGTTCAATACTCTGACGCTTGCGATAATAGGCAAGGATGACGAATTGGAATACATCGGTCCCAAAGTTAGCATCCCGCTGAAAGATATGTATGACTTTTGCTGGGAAATGCTTTCTTGTGTATCCAGAATGCCCAAAAGCCATATTACCGGGCAGCCCCAGGGAACGGTAACCGGTGCCCAGTTCGACACCCTGTTATATTACATGCGTATAGCCGGGATGCAGGAAAGCTATTTAAGGCCGCCGTTGGAATATCTCATTGATCTTAATCTTTTAGCTGTAGATTCCGGAGTTGGTGCCGGCAGTCTTGACCCGAATAAAGTCCCTTACCAAATGAAGTTCCGGCCTCTCTGGAAAGTGGATGATAAGACTGATGCTGAGATCAGAAAAATCAACGCTGATATTGACGGGATATATATGACTCAGCAGGTTTTTTCTCCCCAAGAGATTAGATCGCTCCGGTTTGGTGACGGTACTTCCCTTGCCCGGAAACTGGATATGGCTGAAGAAGATTTGCAACGCATGGCAAAAGACGTTTATGAAGCAAGAATAGCTTCCGAACAAAGCGGGTGATCATATGCCGCGAGTACCAAGGGCGAAATTTCCTTTTGGAATTACCTATGATTACTTCACCAGCATCCGGGCCATGTTGCTGAAAGTCCATGAAAACGTGTTGCTGTCATGGAAAAATCAAATTTTAGGTCAGGTAAGAAATGACAGTCTGCCGGCAGCGATCCGGACTGATGACATCTTCGATATAACGTTGATACTGGAGAAGCTGAGAGAACAAACATTCCAATTTTACTTCACGGCTGAAGAAGTAGACACGGTAGTGCTTAGTTTTGTGGACGGTGTGAAAGAATTCGCTTCCGGTGAATTTTCCCGGCAGGTCAAGGCTGTGTTGGGGTTAACGCCGTTAACCCGTGACGAACAACTTAACGCTATTGCCAAAGCCGCAATCCGGGAAAATGTTTCTTACGTTAAATCAATCCCCGCCCAATACCACGACCGTTTAGAAACGGCCATACTGCAAGGATTGCGCAGGGGCAAATCCACCAGTGAAATCGCTGATGATATTCAACGTGTGTACGATGTTGGCCGGGAACGCGCCAGGTTCTTAGCCAGGGATCAGTCAGGCAGCCTGATGACCGATATAACGAAGGCCCGCCACAAGTCACAAGGATTAGAATATTTCATCTGGAGGACTGCGGGTGATGCCAATGTCCGCGATAGCCATGCGGATTTTGAAGGAAAGCGATTTAAGTGGAACGATGGGGCCGGTTCAAGAAAATTACTGCCTGGTCAAGATTACGGGTGCAGATGTGTGGCTGAAGTGGACTATGGAGAGCTTTTAGAGTTTTAAAAAGGAGGTGAAAATAGTTGAGCAAAAAAAGGTTTGACCAGGTGGAGATCAGCCCTGAAACAATGCAAAAACTGGGGGCGACCGGATTTCTCACTTATCAGTTTACGGCTGCCAAGACTGGAGTGTTCCCGTACTATGATCAAGAGCTTGGACGTGTGGTTTATGAGCTTAAACATCCCGATGATTTATTGAAGCCAGAAGTAATATCCCAGTTGAACTATCTTCCGATTACGGAAGATCACCCTAGTGAATTGGTTAATCTTGATAATTCAGTGTTTTTCACAAAGGGCATTACCCATAGTGATAGTCATATTGAAGAAAATATGCTTATAGGATCAGGGACAGTGTTTGATCCGGGATTGGTAGCAAAGGTATTGAACAAACAAAAAGACGGTTGTTCTATCGGGTTTGCTTGTGAGTTGATTGACGAAGTAGGCGACTATGAGGGCCAGCGGTATGAACGCAGGCAGACAAACTTTATATTTAACCATTTAGCTATGGTTGCCCTCCCCCGCTGCGGCCCCGATTGCGTTGCCCGTATTGACAGTTTGGACAAAGAAGCCGCTGTGCAAGTCATGGCTGATGAAGTCCAATATCTGAATGAAAGGAGCCAAGTAAAAGAAATGAAGAAAATTCGCATTGATTCTCTTGAGTTTGAGGTGCCCGATGAGGTTGCAAGCAAGCTTGACCAGCAAGAACACCGGATTGGTGAACTTCAAGGGCGGCTTGACGCGCGGGAGGACGAAAACAGAAGGTTGCGTGAAGAAAACGACAGCTTAAAGAAGCAGACTGTCCCGGTAGAAAAACTGGATGAGTTGGCGGAAGCCCGGCGCACACTCCTGGAGGCGGCCCGCACCTTTGCAGGGGATGGATATGAGACAAAGGGTAAAACCGACCGTCAAATCAAGATTGACTGCATCGCTGCTTTTTCAGGGGACCAGTTTACCGGTGAAGGAAAAAGCGACGATTATGTCAACGCTAGATTTGACACCATGCTGGACATGGTGCAAAAAAGCAATGACAGTGTGGGGAACAACCAGATGCGCTTTCTGAGTGATTCCGGTACCAGCAGGCAAATCAACGATATGAGAGAAGCCCGCCTGAATATGAGGAAGGAGTGATTTAATTGACAGTACAAAGTTATCAGCCCGCCTCCACCGGTCCCGGACGTATCGCCGAGGGGGAATCATCGGGAGTAAGCATGGCTGCTGAAAACGCCATAGTACCCGGCCAGGCAGTCAAATTGGGTACTGACCCGGAAATCCAGGTTAAGGCCTGGGATGGTGCCGCAAGTACCAATAAGTTTGCCGGTATCGCAGGTCAGAATCTTAGTTATGACCTTGATAACGCGCAGTATGAGCAAGGTGATCCCGTTCCTGTTATTAAAAAAGGTGTAGTTTGGGTGAAAATATCCGCCAGTTCGGCTGGTGTTACCGCTGGTCAGCAGGCTGCCGTGTTACCTGATGGATACTTCACTGCTGCGCCCCTGGTCGTTGGCACTTCAGGCACTTATGGGACTGAAATAGAGGACAGTGAATATCTATCCTCAGCCGCTGCCGGGGCACTGGCTAAACTAAGCATTTCCCTGCCCTGCAAAACAACAAATGTTCAAGTGTGAGGTGAAAATTAATGAGACAATCATTCGGGTTTCGCAACGATGCTTTATTAACTAACCGCGATTTGGAAGCCATTGACCGCACTGTTTACCAGGCAAAAGAAGAAGAGCTGTCTGCCAGGTTAATTGTCCGGCTGAAAACAGATGACCCTCCCGGTGCTGAAAGTATAGGATTTGACATGATTACACGCCGGGGTGCCGCGAAAATCTTCAGTTATGGCGGAGTTGATGACGTGCCCCTGGTGGATGCAGACGTGACCAGGCACGTCCAGCGAGTGTATGGGATTGTCCTTGGTATGAACATTGATGTGCAGTCTAAAAGGGCGGCCCAAATGGCAAACCGGCCCATTGATGTGATTAAGGCTGACGCTTGCCGTAGGGGTATCGCGGAAGCTGAAAACCGCTTCTTCTATATCGGCTCCGCTGCGTATAACGCGCTGGGACTGACTAACGCCACCGGTATTCAGGTCCTTGCCGTGCCTGATAATGGTCAGACTACACCGTCTACATTATGGAAGGATAAGACCGGGGAGCAAGTCATTGAAGATATCCGCCTGACACGGAAAAAGGTGAACAACCAGCCCGGCATGATGGCGGATACCCTGATTCTACCGCCCGACCAGTATGAGGATCTGGACCGCCCCGTTAACGCTGAGCACTATGAAATGACTATCCGCCAGTGGTTGAAGGCTCAGGGATGGTTTAAAAATATCCAAAGGGAAAAAACCCTGGAAACAGCCGGAACCGGAGGCTCTGCCTGCATGGTCGTTTGCGACTCCAGTGTGGTACAGCTATCGCTCCCGATGGATTTAACAAGACACCCGGAAGTATTATTACCCAACTTGGCCAGCCGGATTAACTTTGAAGAGCGCACCGGCGGGGCGATTGTCCGTTATCCCCTGGGAATCTGCCGGGCGGATGGAATTTAAGGGGGGCTACAGATGAGAGTATATAACAATACAGACCACATCCTGCACGTAGGAAATATATCGCTGCCTCCCGGTGTTTCAGAGGTTGTGGAGAAAGATTGGGAAAAGGTTGCCAAACACCCTGTCGTACAATCTTGGAGCGACTTGGAACAGGTTGAAATTGAAAGCGGTGACTTGGCGGATATTACTGATATCAAACCGGCTAGTAAGGCTTTAAAGGTCATCGAAAGCACTTTTGATGTTGAGAAATTGAAAGCCTGGGCCAAGGCGGAAGATCGCCCTGCTGTGCTGGCCGCTATCAAGGAGCAAATTAAATACCTGGGTGAGAAAAGCGATAAAACAGTCAAAAGCCTTCTGACCGGTGAACAAGGCGGCAGTCAAGGCGGCAGTGAAGACAATGCCTGATACAACGGTTGCCGCCGTCCGTGCCATAGCTCCTCACCTCTCTAATATTCCTAATGATACGATACAAATGTATATTGATGATGCCAAGACGGAAATGGAGACCCTGCAATATAAACCAAGCCAGGAGGAAAAAATTATGAGGTATCTGGCTGCCCATTATGCGACGCTTAGTTTTCCGGTTGTTAAATCGGAGAGCTTGGACGGCCTGGGGAGCCAGAATTATGTCATACCGGGTGAAGGTAAAGAAGACTTATCCGCAACCGCTTACGGTCAGGAAGTAGCCCGGATGTTGAAGAAATCCGGTAATGGCATGATTGTCATATCTTAGGGGTAATAAAATGGCGGTCAAGATTAAAGTCAAGGACAAAAGCCGGATACCGGATTTGCTCCGGGAACTCAAGTATATCCATGCCCATAAGGTGCAAGTGGGTGTATTTGGTGAGGATGATTCCTGGATTGTTATGGTTGCCTCGGTTCATGAATTCGGGGCAACCATTCGTCCTAAAAAGAGTCGAATGCTGACCATCCCTCTAAAACCTTGGTTACGGGATAAAAAGGCACGGGACATACCGGGGATATTTCGGCCTAAAGGTACTAATGTGCTGGCCAGGAAGACAGGCCGCAGGGGACAGATTGAGGCGCTGTACTTTCTAGCGCCCAGAGTTGTGATTCCGGAACGCTCTTTTCTCCGGTCTACCTTTGATGAAGAGATGAGAAGTATTAATCAATTAATACAGAAAATGCTGGTCCAGGTCTGTGCCGGCAATATGACCGGCGAACAGTTGTTAAACAGGCTCGGTTTGTATCTTCAGTCCAAGGTGCAGGCTAAAATCCGTAGCATTAAATCTCCGCCAAAATCCGGCCTGACCATAGCCGCTGAAGGTTCCGGTAAAACCAAACCGCTATTGGATACAGGAAGATTAATGCAGTCTATTACCTATCAGGTGGTGTAGTAAGTGTTTGATTTTAGCAGGTTAATAGTTAAGCATTCTACCTCCTTCACGGTAATTGAGGAAACTGAGGGGCATTACGACCAGGACAACGGCGGCGTGTGGGTACCGGGGACTGAGCAGGAGAGCACTGTCACCGGTGCAGTGCTGCCACTCTCCAGTGATGAACTAAGGTATGACCAAAATGGCACATATGCCACGGCGGACAGGAAAATTTACATCTATACCGAGCTAAAAAAGGGCCAGCGGGTAATTCATAACGGCAAAGAGTACACCATACACGAGGATAAAAATTACTCCCCTCAGGCAGGCGTGTACATCTATTACGCAAAAAGAGTTGGTGGTGCAGATGATTAATGTTATCGCCATACGTAATGCGGTTATTAGTGCATTAGCCACATATATAAGCCATCCGGTGGTGATGCTGGATCAGGCTGCAAAAAAGCCCCCCTACCCTTTCGTAGGTTATAAGGTTATAACTCCTTATGCTCCGGAACGGGGCTCTGTTGCGGAAATAGATGAAATGGTGCCCAGCGCCAACCCGGACTTTGAATATGATATTGAGCGGACAGCCATAGAGCAGCCGACCATGACAATATCTTTTACGGTTTATGCGAAGACTGAGGATGAAGCTTTGTCCCTGGCCCTGCAGGCGCAAGAGTGGCTACGGTTTAGCGGGTATGATACATTGTCTGAAAATAACGTGGTAGTGGTCGAAACAACGCCGGTTCAAAACAGGGATACTTTGATTATCAATGACTATGAACGCAGACAAGGGTTTGACGCGATTCTTCGAAGTGTCAGTGAGTCCACGAAAAGAATTGAGACTCTTGAACAATCTAATTCAAGTTAGGAGTGAGAAACTTGGCCTTTAAGGATGTAATTGTAACCATAACCAGGGAAACCCAAGCTTTGAGTCAACAGGGCTTTGGTTTACCGTTGATCCTGGCCACCAGCAAGGTACATCCATATACTCTTTATAGTGAAATTTCCGAGGTTGCGGTTGACTTTGTGGCAACAACCGAGGAATATAAACTGGCTTCAGCTATCCTTGCTCAAAATCCCAAACCTGAGCAAGTGGCAATTTACGGAGTTGTTTATGACGGTGAAACCGGTGATCCGGCCACTTTAATTACAGCTTTGAATACTTTAGTGGAAAGCAACAATGACTGGTATTATTTAACCTGTGTTGAACAGGGTGACGATGAAATCACGGCCCTGGCCGGCTGGGTAAACACTCAGAAGAAACTCTACGGGGCAAGCACCAGCAATAAGGCTTTGGTAACCAGTTTGAACAGTGAGAGAACCTTTATTTTATACCATGACCAGCCTACCAAGTATCCGGCTGAAGCCTGGATCGGCAAATGCGCTCCATATGAGCCGGGATCTATCACTTGGAAGTTTAAGACCTTAAACGGTATCCCTGTAGCTACCATCACCACAACGGATTACAACCAGTTACACACCAACCACGGTAATACCTATGTTGATAAATTTGGAATTCTACAAACCAGCGAAGGCATGGTCAGCACCGGGGAATATATTGACATAATGCAGTCCCAAGACTGGCTGGAAGCCCGGATTACCGAAGCTGTTCAGCGGTTGTTAACTACCCTGCCCAAAGTGCCCTATGATAATGGTGGAATCGCCCTGGTAGTTGCGGAAATTGACAAGGTCATGAAACAAGCCCTTGCTAACGGTATGATTGCCCGTGATGCTGACGGGTTGCCCCTGTATACGGTGGATGCGCCTGATAGAAATGACGTGCCGACCAATGACCGGGCGGCCAGGGTGCTGCCTGGGGTTGAGTTTACAGCGGAATTGGCGGGTGCTGTCCATGAGGTCCGGATCAGCGGCACTCTGACCATCTAAGGAGGGATGATTTTTGTCTACTAAAACATATGACCCTAAAAATGTGAAGGTTATCGTTGACGGGACCATACTGACCGGGTTCGCAGACGGCACTTTTGTACAATGCACCAAAAATACTGAAACCAACACCATGCATGTTGGTGCCCAAGGAGAGGTTGACTTTGTACAGAGTGCGGACGAAACCGGGCAAATTACTGTTACGCTGAAGCATACCAGTCCCAGTAATGCCGCTCTGGTTAAGAAGGCTCGGGCGAAGGACCCCTTCGCGGTCAGCGTGGTTGACCGTAATGATGGGAAGATGACAGCTGGAGGGACTCAGTGCAAGATTCAGAAGTTGCCGGACACCGAGCGGAGTGATGAAATTTCATCCATGGAGTGGGTGTTCCTTGTAGCGGATTATGATGTGTCGGTGAAATAAATAACCCCCTGAAGAGGGGGTTATTTACGGCACTTATCTAAAGCGGATTGTAGCTTATCTAATTTTCTTGTGAATCCAGCTTCCATTTCGGAATTATAAAAGTTCTTTAATTTCTCATCATCGTTGGGGTTTGATTTAACGATAATTCCTTCAGATGAGGGATAACCTTTTATGGCCTCCAAAATGAAAGCTTGTAGATTTAAACGTAAGCTATCACCATAACGCAATCCGTCAGAATAAATGGGATTATCTATTACATCTTGAGAGAATTTCGTTTCAGCACGATATGCAGAATATTGATCTCTAATACCTTTGATTTGTGTATAAAGGGGCGTTAGTTTTTCAGCCAGTTGTTCACGACTTATTTTCCCTTTTTCCCATTCAGAATAAAAGTTATTTATCTGGTTAGCTATACTTTGAACATCTTTAAGCCATGCAAGTTCTTTTTGTGCTAATTCAGTTAATTGTGGGGGTGTAGAACTTTGGTGTTTGGAGCCATTACTGGCACAGCCAGCCAGGGAGAAACACATAATTATCACACATAGTAATAGTACCTTAAATTTCAAAATATCGCCTCCAAATTTTATTTTGTGTACATTTTACACCGTTAGGAAAAATTAAACAATCAGGGGGAATTATAAATGGCAAAACAAAAAACTGTGACCGTAAATGGTAAGGAATTTATACTACAACATCCTGGGGCACGATGGTATTTGAATTTGCAGGATAGGTGCAAGAATCGGTCAGGTGTGCTACTGACCGAAAAATATACGGAGGAACTTCTCGAAAATGTTGTAGTTGACCCTAAAATGAAACTAGATGACTTTGATGAAGATATTGACACCGTAGAACAATTAGTCGTCGAGGTGGAACGATTTCTTAGGGGTAAATAGTTCTGAATATGAAATTAAAAGACAAGCTAAGAACAATCTTTTATTTTGGCGTTTAGTGTTTAGCGGAATAAGTTACACAGATGCTCAGTCTATGGACATAGAAGAGATACTTGAAGCGAATGCGGCTCTTGACATGTTAATCTCTAAGGCGAAAGGGAGGCGAAAGAATGGCTCTGCGTGAGTTATTCAATGAAATCGGTTTCAATGTTAACCTTGGTTGTTTAAAAAAGGCTGACCAGGAAACCGATAAATTTGAGCGTGATTTTATACAGTCTTTTGAACAAATGGGTTTTAAGGCAGAATATTCTTTAGAAGGTATAGGTAATGCTACTCCTGGTCTTAATAGGGACTTAAACCGGACGGAAAATGAAATGCGAGATATTGGTATGTCTGCATTAGAAGCAGAACGGAATGTTAATAAGGCTACTGAAGGTATGAAACAAGATATTAAAGAGGTTGGCAAAGCAGCAGACAAGACCAGTGAAGGGATTGATTTTCAGGCACTGGCTGGTGCTGGCGGCCTGGGTCTAGCTTCCTCAACTATGGAGGGATACGAAGCGAGTGCCGGACACCTCAGGGCGCAGTTAGGTATGACAAAGGAAGAGGCCGAAGAGTTTAACGTTATCGCCAAAGAAATATACAAAAATAACTTTGGAGAGACTTTCCGAGATGCTGCGGATGCCACTTCTTTTGTTTATCGTGGACTCAAACTGACTGGAGGTGAACTGCAGACCCAAACCGAAAATGCCATAAAACTGCGGGATGTTTTTGATTACGATTTGCGTGAAAGTGTTAGTGCGAATAGAGCTATGACTGCAGCTTGGGGAACAGATGCACAGAAAAATTTTGACTTGATAACCATGGGGGCACAACATGGCGTTGATTCCGCAGGCGATCTTTTAGATACATTTACTGAATACCCTTCCTATTTTGCGCAAATAGGGCTTACTGCAGATGACATGTTTAAATATCTGGAAATTGGGATGAGTAAAACTAATGGTGCCTTTAATACCGATTATTTGGCTGATGCAATTAAGGAATTTGGCATTCGAATCAGAACTGAAGGCGACACCGCACAGGAAGTAGTGAAAGAATTATTTCCTCAACAAGAAGCTGCAAGGCTCCTCCGAGACTTTGGCCGAGGCGGTGAAGCTGGCCGTGAAGCATTTTATACTGTAATGCAGCAGCTTAATAAAGTTGAAGACCCTATTAAAAGATATACCACTGGAGTTGCATTGTTGGGCACCAAGTTTGAAGACTTAACTGATTTTCAAATGACTGGCATCATTAAGGAACTAGCAGGTGTTAAAGATCAAACTCTTCAAACAGAAGGAGCTACGGCTACCCTTGGCGCTGAATATGACGGTCTAAATAAAGCCATCGAAGGATTTAAACGGCAATTTGAAACCTCTGTTTTAGGTTCCCTTGGAGGTTTTGGTGAGATTCTTCCCGACGTTCTCCAAGGAGGGGCCAACCTGGGAATGACCATACTTGGTTTGCAAGGTCTTGGTATTAACTTTGGTACTGTAATGTCAGTTGGTACCCGCATAGTAGGCGGTTTTGGTGCTGCAATCGGTTTCCTGACAAGCCCAATCGGCCTTGTGCTACTGGCTTTAGGTGCCCTTGTAGCAGCCGGTGTATTACTATACCAGAACTGGGACACTGTAAAAGGTTTCATGGTTGGTATATTTGAATCCATAGGCGGTGCTGCCAAAGGTTTCGCCAATAGTGCAATAGGTGCTATTAACTCGGTAATAAATAGTGTTAACGCCCTGCATTTTACGGTACCTGAATGGGTACCCAGTCTGGGCGGCAAAGAATTCGGGCTAAACATCCCACAGATCCCTATGCTGGCTGCTGGTGGGAGGATAACTTCACCCGGTAGTGTATTGGTTGGTGAACGTGGTCCGGAACTGCTGAACCTTCCTGGAGGAGCTAGTGTTAGCCCGTTGCCTGATGAAGGTTCGGACGGATCGGCGTCGAGTATTACTTTTGCACCACAAACTACGGTTTACTATAACGGTCCCGGTGGCGAACAAGAAGGGCAACGAATTGCCAGGATAGTTGATGACCGTATAAGAGCATCATTCCAAAATTTTATGGATGAATATTTTGCTGTGATGGCCAGAAAACGTCCTGCTATGACTGAGAGATGATAAAATGCCTCGTGCAATGCTTGGAGAAGTTGAATTAAACGTAGTTGAAAGTGAAAAACCGGATTATTCTAATGACATAACCGATAATCCGGTAGAAAGTGGAGTTGCTGTTTCGGATCATGTAAGGCCGAAACCACTATCTTTCACTATATCCGGGACTGTGGCCGGCGCCGATGCCGGCGCGAAGGTTGAAACGCTTCGTCAGTATAGTGTGACCGGCCAATTGCTGAGGTATGTTGGCCGGAATATATTTGAGAACATGGTCATTGAAACCCTGTCTACAACTCATGATGTAGAAGTAAAAAAAGGTTTTAAATTTGAAATCGACTTAAAACAGGTTCGTATAGCGGAAAAGCGAGAAATCCAATATACCGGAACAGATCCGGTAACAGGCGCGGACATAAGTCCGGCAGTAACTCCCAAAGGTAATAAAGGGACCCAGCAAACCGATTCAATAAATCTTGACGCTGAAACAGAAGCGGCTATGATGCAAAGCATTACTCATTAGGGGTGGTTTAATGAACTACCTGCCAATTGATAAGAAATCAGTACCATATAGGTTTGAGGTACAACTTAAAGGCAAGACATATACCTTCGATGTTTTATATAACACTACCGGAGATTTTTTCACAATCAACCTATACAAGAGTGACCAACTCATTTATGCTGGTGAGAAGATTGATTACAACCGGTATTTGTTTTGTACCAGGCTGGAGAATGGAAAAATCGTTACCAACCACCCGGATATCCCTCAAGTTATTTTAGTGCCCTATGATCCAGCGGGAAAAGCCAAACGGGTGGGTTGGGATGAACTGGGCGACCAGGTCTTGGTGTTCATTTTAACGGAGGATGATATAAATGCTTTTCAATCGTAGAACCCAGGTGCTTGTAGCCGGACTTGATATAAGTGACCCGCCATACCTGATAGAATTCAGTGTCGATTTTGACACAGACCCGGAGCCGAACACCGGAGAGATCACACTATATAACCTCTTCAGTGATACAGTCAGTAAGATTGAAAAGGGACAGCAGATAATAATCAATTCCGGTTATGAAGGAGATATAGGGACAATTGCCCTGGCCGTGATCGATGAAATTAACACTGAGCGCAATGACCTTGACGTGTTAACTAAAGTAAAAATAGGTGATGCCACCGATGTATGGGCGGAGGCAACTGTAAGTAAGAGTTTCAAAGCCGGGATAAAAGCCAGCCAGGTTCTTGGCGATATATTAAACGGTTTCGGCCTGGAAATTGGCCTCTTAAAGCTGCCTAATGATGTGACGTATACCGGGGGCAAAGTTGTATGCGGTCCTCTCCAGGTTGTTGCCAGGCAGATTTGCAGTGATTGCGAAGCAAAATTCCACATAGCGAACGGAAGGATCGTAATCGGACCTGAAAGTGAGGGTTTCCAAACAGCCTTTGTGCTAAACTCTGATACAGGTTTAATCGGCAGCCCGGAGCGCATTGAAAATGACAATGGAGAAATGTGGCGGGTACGAAGTCTATTAAATCACCAGATTGGGTCTGACAGCATAATAAAGCTTGAGGCAAGAGATGTACAGGGCTGGTTTAGGGTAGTTAAGGGCAAGCACAGCAGTAGCAAAAGCGAACATATTACAGAGATGGAGGTGGCGGCTGCTGAGTGAACTGATTAAATTTCTTGATAATGCCCTTAAAGAGGCTTTAGCCGGAGTTAATACCTGTATGCCAGCTAAGATTGAAAGCTTTGATCCGCAAAAGCTTAAAGCCACCGTCACACCGTTATTTAAGCGTAAATTTAATGGTCAGGACCAGGCTGTATCAATGCCAATTATCGTTGAAGTACCAGTTGCTTGCCTATATGCCGGTGGGTTTATCATTCGTCCCCCATATAAAAAGGGCGACATTGTGCTGTTGATTTTTGCCCAGCGCGCCCTGGACAACGTGATAGGCACAGGCAAAGAGGCGGACCCGGAAATAAATCGTATGCATGCCCTGGATGACGCTATTCTGGTGGGCGGGCTGATGCCTTTTACCGAGTCCACCCCGGCCGGGAACGCCGGCGACCTGGTGATAGGTACTGATGACTTTAAGGCTAAAATTGTAATCAGCACTGACGGTGCCATAAATATTGAGAGCCAGGACAGTCCCGTCACTATTACCGCGCCAAAAGGGATAACCCTGTCAGCTACGGACCCTGCCGGCAGCGGCGTGCAGATAAACGGTAAAGACAACTCCGGGAGTTGGTAAGCATGAGAACATTGTATATTAACCCCGAGACAAACGATCTGGTGATAGATGCTCAGAACAGCCTGCAGATGGTCGAGGGTACGGATGAAGAAAACCAAGCGGTAAGGCTGTTGGTGGGCACCAATAAAGGGGAATGGTTTTTAAACACTATGCATGGTTTGGCCTATAAATATTTGCAGGTCAAAAACCCTAATGAGGCTGTTATAATGGCTGAAGTTATCAGCACCTTGAAGCAAGAATCCAGAATAAAAGAAGTGTTGGAAGTGAATGTTGATTTTGACCGGCAGGGCCGGGTGTTGACGGTGAGATTTAAAGCCAGGATGAAGAGCGGTGAAACCGTCGAGGGGCAGGTGATAGTATGACATTCGGGTTGACTGCGTTGGGATTCGTAAGGAAAACCTATGCTGACATCGTTTCTGATATGGAAGCCCGTGCAAAAGCCCTTTTCGGAGAGGATATAAATCTAACCGAGCGAAGTCCAATAGGACTTTGGATACGTCTCAATGCCTGGGAAATATCTTTGGCATGGGAGCAAGCCGAAGCCGTATATAATGCCGGATACAAGGACACTGCCGAGGGCGTTGCACTCAACCATGTGGGCAAATACATCGGCATAAGCCGAAAACAGGCGGCCAAGGCAACCGGCCAGGTGACAGTGACAGGTGACTCCGGAACAGAAATCCCCGCGGGATTTATTTTAGCCACTGGTGACGGGGTACAATTCAACGTGGTTACGGCGGCAAAAGTCGGCGCAGGTGGCACGGTTGTCGTTGATATAGAAGCGGTTAATGCTGGGGAGACGGGCAATGTGCCGGCTAACACTATCACTGAAATTATAAACCCCAAGTCTGGGATTGCTTCCGTAATAAACACCACCGGAACAAGCGGCGGAACGGATATGGAAATGGATGATCAGTTTAAGATTCGCTATGATCGATCAGTTTCTAGAGGTGGCAGTAGCACGGCGGCTAGTATAGCGGCCACATTGTTAGAACTCTCCGGGGTGCGGGACGTCTTGGTACAGGAGAATACGACAATGAATGAGGTTAACGGGATACCGGCAAAGTCAGTGGCCCCGTTCGTGTTCGGCGGAGATAACCAGGAAATTGCGAAAGCTATTTTAAAGGTTAAGGCTGGCGGTATCCGCAGTTTTGGCAGTACTGAAATAACGGTAACTGACAGCCAGGGTAATCAGCATATCATTGGTTTCAGCCGCCCGGACATCATTAATATATATGTCCAAGCGACCCTTGAAACAGACAGCAATTTCCCTGTTGACGGCAACGAACAGGTTAGGACGAAGATTATCCAGCATATTGGCGGCCAGGATGAGGACGCCACTGAATATGACGGCCTGGGACTTGGTGAAAAAGTTATTTATACAAAAATAATTGCGGCAATACAGCAAGTGCCTGGAATTACCGATATTCCACAACTCAAGGTTGATACCGTAAGCCCTCCTATCGGTACGAGTAACATCTTAATTGCAATAGATGAAGTAGCTCAGACGAATTGGGAGAAAGTGACGGTGAGTTGACATGGGAATTCTTAATGACATGCTTCAACGCCTCACAGATAACTACAACAAGGACCCAAACAGCAACACCGGCAAGCTGCTAAATCTGGCGGCAAAAGAATTGGAAGCAATACGAGCGGCCACCACTTTAACGAAAGCTTTTCGGGATATTGACCAGGCTACCGGCGCTACTCTGGACCGCATTGGCCGTAATGTACTGGAGGATCGGGGAGACAAAAACGATGTTGACTATCGTAAATTTATTAAGATTAAGATTGTCGCGAATCTTTCCGGGGGTGAGATAGAGACAATAAATGAAGTCCTATCGGTGCTAATGGGAGATGCATACCTTGGTCTCCGGGAGACTTGGAATTTAGTCAGCTATGGCAACGAACCTGCAGCCCTGGCTATCCGCTATGATGATGAGATACTTTATGAGGATATTGATAAAGAATATGAGGATCTGGAAAATGACCCCTGGTTTTTGAATGGGGCATTTTTGCTTGATGGTACAAGGAGCCTAGACGGAGGGCTGACTTATGACCCGCAGGAAACCTTTTCTGCCCGGATACAGACCGTCCAACGCATCCAGGAAGCATCCCGGCGCATCGTGGCCGGGGGTGTCCGGGTTTATTTCGAGATTCCGAAAGAAGTTGTTTCCCAAGTAGAAATTCAGCAATCAGTACAGGCGGTCATTAGCACCCAGGCGGCCAGTCTGATCGGGGTCGAAAACGATGTCAGCCTACCGGTTCACCACCAGGTGAGCCAGGACCAGATTAACCGGCTGGATGGTGTCCACCTGCTGAATGGTCAAGTAAACCTGGACGCCCAGCGGGAATTTGTGGTCCATAATGTTTCCATATCGGAGGTGTCAGCGTGAATATAAAGATTGAGCCTGTCCATGATGTGCAGATAAAAATAATTAAGAAAGGGGATGGGAAAGATGGGGACGGAAAACACAGCGACAACGGTAAAAGCACGGGAGAAGTTCGCCAAGGCTCATAAAGGTGATATTACATTTCCCACGGTAGCGCAAATAGCTTTCGGGAATGGTGGCCATGACGCTGGTGGGCAACCAATAACCCCTACAGGCAATGAGTTGGTGGTACCCGGAGAGTTTTTAAAAAAAGCTGTTAGCGGGCTATCACATCCAGTAAATACAACGTTACGAATAGAAGGAAACCTGGACTTTACGGAGGGCAACGGTCAGCAAGTTTCGGCTGCCGGCATCTACGATAGTGACGGCGACCTGGTTGCGGTAAAAACGTTTACGCCCAAGGCTAAGGACGAAGATACCAGGATTGAAGTGCAATGGGATGAACAGTTTTAAGGGGGTGGGATTTTGGCTGATCAACCAATTCATAATCCTAAAGATTTTAGTGAGGTATTAAGGCTACTTGAGTCCACCGATCCGGCACATGCGAGTACCTTTAACCCTCTGTTTGAAACCTTAATAAATAACGATGCTTTTATTAAGGCTTATGCGGATGCGCTGGCAGGTGCCGGCAGGACAACCGAGACGATCAAGGGGAACGCCGATGCCCATGCTGCGCATTTGGCCGACTTTGTGCGTCAACCTGGATATGCAAATGCTACAGGCTCAGCAAATACTTATGCGGTAACATTGACTCCAGCTCCAACGGCTTATACAGAGGGTATGGCTATTGCAGTAAAGATAAATGCAGATAACACGGGGGCGTCAACAATAAACGTTAACAGCCTGGGTGCAAAGAGTATTAAAAAAGCAAACGGGAATGATGTATCAGTAGGCAATCTAAAAACAGGCAGTATCTACACGTTGAGGTATAATGGTACAAATTTTATCTTACAGGGTAGCGATGCAGCCGGAAACGCTATACCTGCTGATGTGCTATCCGGCAAGACGTTTACTAATGATGCTGGCGACCAGACTGGAACCATGACTAACAAGGTTGGTTCTGCCACTGTGATAACGCCAGGGACAGCAGACCAAACAATCCCTCAAGGCTATTATGGGGGCGCTACCGGTGACGGTAAGGTTTTAGGTGATTCTGATTTGGTTGCTAGTAATATCAAAAACGGTGTAGATATATTTGGTGTTACGGGTAGTTTTCCTAATGATGGTACTGCTGGTACTGGGGATGTCCTTTCAGGAAAAACTTTTTATAATTCTAGTGCTACCAAACAAACCGGTACTATGACTAACAGGGGTGCTTATAACATTACTCCTGGTGCGAGTAATGTAACAATTCCTGCTGGTTATCATAATGGTGCTGGAGTAGTTTATGGTGATTCTGATTTGGTTGCTAGTAATATTAAGAATGGTGTTGATATTTTTGGCGTTACTGGTAGTTTTACAGGATTCAAGAGTGTTCAATACGTGACAATTGCACTAGCAAACCTGGAGACTTCAAAAACCGCTACAATAACTTCAGTGGATATAACAAAAAGTGTAATTATTTTTTTGGGACAAACCACTGTTTCTACTGATTCAAATAATTTAAGTGATTACATGGCAAGGATTGAACTCACAAACGCAACTACTGTTACTGCTTATCGTACGAATGATAATGATGATGTTACAATATCTTGTGTAGTAATAGAGTTTGATTCCGCAGTGATAAATTCTAAACAATCGGGAACTATCTTAATAAGTGCTGGTAATACATCAAACACGGCAACTATAACAGCAGTAAATATCGCTAAAAGTTTATTGTTATACTGTGGGGTTATCACTAGTTATACAGGTACAGTTCCGATACATGCTTTTAGTAGACTTGCATTGACAAATTCTACTACTATTACAGCCACAAGGGGTAATAGCAGTAATTCTGCTACAGTTGGTTGGAACTTAATAGAATTTAAATAAGGATGTGACAATATGCGGTTTATTAGGTTAGACGAAAACAATATGGTGGTAAGTGTAAGAGTTGGTGAGGAGATTGTAGAGGGAGAAATCCAATCTGATACTGGAGAGTGTGGGCAGATAATGCAGCCGGATGGGACGTTTGTTACTCCTGAACCGGAACCGCAAGGCCCAACATCAATAGAACGTATAGAAGCTCTTGAAATGGCTATGCTTGCCCTGATGGATTTATAGGAAAGGAGGTAATTCGATAATGTATCAGTTTATTTTAAACATGTGGGTAATGAAAAAGATTGATGCTACGAAGGTGCAAAGTTATGTTGGCAAGTACATTACCCAAGCTGAGGCTGATATGATTATCGCTACTCCACAAGTGGCGTAGTAGACTTAAAATGCGCATTAGTGTGTATAAATACGCACAAGTAAGACAAAGTAAATATTCTGCTGTATAATCATCCCAGGGGAGGGATGATTATGGTTACGAAGCGGGTAAACATTACTCTGGACCCGGAGATTTATGAGCGATTCCTTAAGGTAGCGGAGAAGAAGGGTATCAAGGTTTCTACCTGGATTAATCAACAGATGAAGCAATTCGTTGAAGAGGAAGAAACTAAGAAAAAGTGAGCCCTGGATTACCAGGGCTACAACCTATCTTTTTATAAAAGTGTCCAAATAAACACAGTCTTCATCTTCGACATCGATAGTAATTTCTTCTTCTGGTTCAAGCTCATATTCCCTGGTGCCAGCGCATAATTCAATTTTCCCGTCCAGTTGGTTTTTTAGATGCAATTTCAAATTGCTCACCTCCTGGATTCATTGTATTTATGATCCATATTTTGTCAATAGTTCTATTAAAATTAGTGCGCATTTTTTAACACAAGTCTTTATAAATCACCACTAAGCCAGATAAATACTGGTTTATGGATATGATCGACCAACGACTTAAAATGCGCAGCAAATAATATGGTATCAAGGAGGATAGAATAATGATTCTTGTATTCGACGAAGGCCACGGCGGGAACGATCCGGGGGCCTGCAGCAACGGCTTGCAGGAAGCTCCCCTCACTAGCGATATTGCCCATCGGGTAGCTGTAAAACTTGAGCCGTATGATGTTAAGATTGAGTTTGCACCGAGGAGTGATAATCTAAACGAACGGGCTGCATTTGCAAACAACCTGGGTGCAGATTATTTCGTCTCTTACCATATCAATGCAGGCGGAGGGACCGGGTTCGAGTCCTATGTTTACACCGGCGCGGATGATGACACTGAGAGAATTCGCGCTATCCTTCATAATACTATCTATGGCGGCTACCTTGCCGGCCAGGGCGTTGTTGACCGTGGTAAAAAACGGGCTAATTTCGCCGTGTTGCGTGAGACATATATGCCGGCAGTGCTGCTGGAGAATCTGTTCATTGACACGGCGAAGGATGCAGCCCGGCTATCAGACCCGGCATTCCTCAACGGGCTGGCTAACGAGATCGCGTATGGCCTGGTAGTGGCTTTGAATATTCCACGGAAGCAGGTAGCGCAGGAAGTACAGGGAGAGACAGCAATATATAATACTACTATAGAGCCAGTAACTATCAAGGTTGCAGGTCATAATATTGAAGGCATTCTTGTTAATGATTTAAGCTATGCGCCTGTGAGAAAATTGGCAGAGGCAGTCGGCTATAAAGTTGAATCATGGGACGGCGATAATAAAGTTGCTACACTAACCAAGGTAAGCTAGATATAATTATTAAAACAAATGTTCGATTTTGACTTGAAGTTTGACGCATGGTATAGTAAAATTTAAGCAGGCTTAGGTCGGAAGTCGCGAGCCGACCGAAAAGCGCACTTGGGAGCGCAGCCTGCTTCCTCATTCCCAAGGCCAAAATACCTAACCCAAGGAGGTATCATATCATGCGTTTCTCAAGGCGGAACTATGTAGGCCGGAATCATAGGGTTTATTCTATCCCCCCCAGACAGGCCAAAACCCATCTTACTTATCAAAACATTGGGCAGTCACCTAGCTTAACATCGGTTAAGGCTGGTGATTAGATGGAGCCGTTATTAAACCAGTTAGTTAGTGGGGTAGCGGAATTATATCCAGATATTGATCTTATGCAAGTTAAAGTGAAGTTTGCCGGATTTCTGGCTTTGTATGATATAAAGCCAGCCAAACTACAAATTGTAAATCCCGATATTTCCGGAAAAGTGAAACTCTTTTTGTCAGCAAAGAAATTGGACGGACTTAGTCCTCTGACACTCACCGGATATGCAATTGAATTGCGCATCTTAGGAAAGTATATTCAGAAACCAGTTGCCCAAATCAACACTAACGATATCAGGGAATACCTATCTAGGTTTGATAACTTAAAAACTAGCTCCAAGTCAAGAAAAATATCCGTTCTAAAGTCATTCTTTGGGTGGTTGTCACTAGAAGAAATTATTGATAAAGATCCTATGAGGAAAATTAAGAATCCAAAGAAGGAAAAAAGGTTACCCAAAGCTTTAACGATTGAAGAACTGGAGATGATAAGGGAATCATGTCAGTCGCTCCGTGAGCGTGCTTTAATAGAGGTGTTTTATGCGACAGGTGGCCGTTTGTCTGAAATTCAAAACCTAAACCGACAGGATATAGACTGGCAGAACATGACAGCAGTAGTATTTGGCAAAGGCGCTAAAGAACGAGATGTATTCTTTAGCTGGAAAGCCATATATCACTTGAAGAAGTATTTGGCATCCAGGGAGGATGCAGTACCAGCCTTGTTTATAACCGAACGTAGACCATATAGACGGCTTTCTAATCGAGGTATACAGCGGGCAGTAAAGATAATAGCAAGAAAGGCAAGCTTAGAAAATAAGCTGCACCCTCATGTTTTGCGGCATACATTTGCCTCTTTAACATTAAATAATGGAGCTGATCTGGTTGCGATACAAGAATTGCTTGGGCATGAAAACCCTGCAACAACACAGATTTATGCTCAACTTAGTCCCCGGAGGAAAAAAGAACAGTATCGAAAATATTTAGTTCAATGATGGTAAATGAAAGTCCTGACAATGCAGGGAGGTTTGCTCTTCCCTGTCGTACATATGTATACAAAAAGGTCCACGTAAAAGCAGTGGGCCTTTCATTTTAAAGGTGGTTTAAAAGCCGTTTAAATGATATTTTAAGAAGTAAAATATCGCTATTGAATTACAGAAAAATTTCATGGAAAATTTCGCAGTCTATCCGCAAAAATTTCGCAGTCTTTCCGCAACGCCACAACTGGCGCAGTCGGCGCAGAGTTTGCGATGGTAAAGGTTTTGGATACCCATTGCGAATATAGCCCGGTTGCATCCTTGGCACGGACACGGATGGTGTGAGTACCAACGGCATAGTAGTTGTCTGCCGCCTTGCTTTCCCATTCCAGAGTGGTGGCATCGCCGTCCGCATCAGAGGCTGCAGCGCTGATATTGACAAGGAATTTGCCGTCCTTGACCGTGCGGGTTGGTTCAACTGTCAGGGTAACAGTGGGAGCGGAATTGGTCACGGTGAAGGTTTTCTCCGTCCACGGGGAATAAGCTCCGGCGATATCTTTGGCTCTGACACGGATGGTATGGGTACCCGGCGCATAGTAGCTGTCAGCCGCAGTACCCTCATACTCCAATGTCACCGAATCGCCATCGGGATCGTCGGCACTGGCGGTAATGTCTACAAGGAACTTGCCGTCCTTGGCGGTACGAGTGGGAATTGCCGTTACCACAGGGGCATTCGGCGCAGTATTGGTTACCGCGATGCTCTCCGAATGAGTGGTTACACGCCCTTTGCTGTCTATGACAGAAGCGGTCAGGATAAAGTCGCCGGTGTCACGGATGGCGATCCTGCCGCCGTCATTGTCCAGCGTTCCCTGATACTGTGCCGCATTGCCGTCCTTTTGCAGCGTCCAAACTACGGTATAGCTGCCGATATGCTGAACATCTTTTGCGACAACATCAAACTCCGCACCGTAGTGAACGGTCTGCGGCATGTTAAATGTGTACTGCACCACCGGCAGGATGCTTATACTTTCGCTGTGGGAGTAGCTGCGTTTCAGATAATCGGTCATCATGGCGGTTAGAACATATTCGCCATCGCTTCGGAAAGTAATTTTTCCTCCCTGCGGGGTGAGACTTCCGCTGAATGCCTCTGAGAGCGGAATATTTTTGCCGTCCTTGCTGACGGACCACTCTACCGGCAGAACATTGTTGTTGCCGTGGGTTCTGATGTCAAGGTCGGTATCGGGGTAGGCAAAGGCGGGAAGCTCAAAGTCAATGGTCAGAACGGGAAGCACCTCGCACCTGTCCTTGCTTTCGTACAAAAAGACCCGGCCTGTTTCATCGGTGACCCTCGCCACCAGCTCATAGATACCAGCTCGCTTGAAGCGGATGGTACCGCCGTTGTTTGTGAGCCTGCCGCTTACATAGGTCGGCCAGTCTTGAAAGCCAAATGTGTTATCCGCCAGCCATTCGATGGTAAGGCCGTCCAGATCGGCGGTTTCCGTTTTGACTACAACATCGGTATCGGTATGAGCGTACTTTGGCAGACTGTAGCTTACGGCTGGCACAGGATAAACCTTAAAGTTCTGTTCATACCGGTAGGTTCTGCCGCCATCATCGGTGAATTCCGCTTTCAGGACATAGCTGCCCTTGGTATTGAATTGCAGTTCGCCGCCGCTGTTATTCAGAGTACCCTCAGCCACATCGGTGATGGATATCTCTTTTCCGTCGCGCAGCAGCGACCATGTGGCGGTATGACTTCCGATTTTGCCGAACACCGCTTCCACCGTAACGGTTTTGTCAGTGTGGAGGATTTCAGGCAAATAGAATCCCGCCGAGCCTACAGGGTAGACAGTGATGTCCGTGCTGTCGGCAAACACTCTGCCGGTAGCGTCAGTGACAGAAGCGGTCAGCACATACACGCCTTTTTCCTTAAAGCGGATGCTGCCATCGGATGGATTTCCTTCGATAAATGTGCCAATGTCGGCAGGTTCACCGTTTCTGGTCAGGGTATAGGTTAAAGCGAGACCATCCGTTTCTTTTGTTTCTGTCTGTAGAGTGATGGTTTTATCCGTATGGGAAACCGCCGGCAGGGTAAGCTTTACCTCCACCACAGGATAGATGGTGATGTTGCTTTGTGCAGTAACGGTTTTGCCCAGCTCGTCTGTGATGGAGGCGGTCAGCGTATAGCTGCCTTTTTCCTTAAACAAAACCGTACCGCCAGCAGAGTTTAACTCACCAGAGAGAGCTTTTTCCAGATCCGCGGCAGCTCCATCTTTTTGAAGGGACCACACTACCGAATTAGCGCCGAGGTTTTCAGTAGCAAGATCTACCGTCACGGCCGTGTCGGTGTGGGCGGTTTCAGGCAATGAAAAAGCAGCCTTAACCACCGGATAGATGCTGATTGTCTGCTCATGGGTTACCGTAAAGCCCCGGCTGTTTTTTGCTGTGGCAATCAGGGTAATGCTGCCTGTTTTCGTAAATTTGACTTTGCCGCCGTTTGCGTCCAGCGTACCCTCTGCCAGCTCGGAAAGCTCTGCAGGAAGCCCGTTTTTGAGAGCCGACCATGTCACGCCGCTTACATGGCGGCTTTCCGGCTTGATCTCAATTTCCTCGGCAGTATAAGCGGTTTTGGGCAGTGTAAAGCTGAACTGCGGGGTAGGAACATAGGAAGATCCACTGCCGCTGTCGGAGTTTGAGTGATTATCCTTCGGCTTGGTGTTTGCCGGCGGCTTCGGGGGTTCCTCTTTTTTGATCTGCTCCTTTGCTTTATCGGCATCCACCAGCATTTCAAAGGCTTCTCCGCGGGTGGCATTGCCGTTCGGTTTAACCGTTCCGTCCGGATAGCCGTCTACAATACCATATTTTTTACCGGTGCAGATGCAGGCTTTGTCTGCGTCACCAAGTTCGCTGTCATCTGAAAAGCCGGTTGCGCAGGAGCAGGATGCGTCATGGTCGCCTTTGCCGATGGCTCTCACCAGCATACGGATCATTTCTATGCGGGTGATGGGCTCGTCTGGCAGAAATTTTGTGCCGAAATCGTCCTTTTGGATGATTCCTGCAATAATGAGCGCTTCCACATGCTTCTCTGACCAGTGGCCGGCAATGTCGGTGAAGTGAATGGTGATTTTGCTTTGATTCGGCTCCGGCAGTTCCATGGTTCGTGCAATCAAGGCTGCAAACTCGCCTCTGGTGATGATGGCATCAGGGTGTACCAAGCCATCAGGATAACCGCTGATGACGCCTTTATCTGTAAGGATTTGAATAGCTTCCTCCGCCCAATGACCTTTGGCATCCTCAAAATATTGGTTTACCGCATAGGCGCTGCCCGCAAGCAGGGAAACCACCAAGCAAACCACAAGAAGGATGCCGAGAGGCCTTTTCATTTTCTCGTTCATTGGCTACCTCCTACATCCCGCCCATAACAGGCTGACTTTGCTCCTGCTGCGGGTCGGGAGATTCCTGTTTCTGTGCGGCGGCCTGTCCTTGAGTAAGCGCGTGCTGGTAGGCCCCGATAACCGCCTTGTCAAATTCCGCTTTGGACTCCTTGGTGCAAGGAAAGCAGATATCCTTGTACTCGCCGTTTCCGGCCTTATAGCTGGGCATGGAAATGAGCAGCCCCTTGGAGCCCTCCATGATCTTGATGCCCCGAACGGCGAAAACACCGTAAATATTGACCGAGGCGGTAGCCTTACAGCTTCCAGCCGGACGGATGGAATGAATTTTTACATCGTACTTGGGAACGGGCGATGTTGTATTCTTAGGCATGTTTATTCCTCCTTCTCAAAATTTCCGGTATTTCTAACCGGCGTAGTTGAACATTTCTTTAATGCGCTGGGTCAGGGTCGGGAGCACCGTTTCCCCGAACAGGGCATAGAGCCCCGCAAGGAGCAGGGCGCCAATGACAACCGCCAGCAAGATTTTGATGGCTGTGTCAATATAACCTTCTCCGGCATTACCTGAGAGAAGGTTCCTGCCACGGAAAGCGAGATTGGCTGCGGCATCCTTTGCCGCTGTAATCTTGTGTGAAGCTGTACTTTTCATTTTTTTGATAACCTGAACCATGTAGTTTTCCTCCGTTCTATTGTTTCTTTGGTCGAGAAAAGGCAGCCCCAGGCTGCCTACATACTCATTTTCATTGCTTGGGTTTGCTCTGAGCCCCCGAAGCTGATTTTCTGGAATCCAAAACGGTCGCAGTAGTGATATTCGCTGCCTTGGGCGTCATACAGCTCCACCACATCAGACATGGAAAGAGAGTGTCCGTTATAGCCGGGCGGGTGATTTACATTGCACCTTGTGTAGATGGCTTCGAGGTCGTTGGTGTCGAGCTGACCGTCATAGACGATGTTGTAATTTTCGAGAGATGGCTCTCCAAATTGCCGCACCATTTCTTCATAGGGTATAAATTTCATGTGCACGTCCACGTCCGGCTTTAACTGCCAGATGCGAACATTTTTCAGCAGTACGCCTTCCATGCCATCCGCACGTTCGCCAGCAAGAAGCCGCTCCATCACGCCATCTGTCCACTTCGGCGTTAAGGAGCGGCTTTGGAGCCAGATGGTCAGCTCATCATTTTGAAAAATGCTGTCCACAATGGCTTTTTCTTTATCAGTATAACCGGCCGGGTTTCCATAGTAGGAAATAAGGCCGTTTTTCAGGGTAATCCCCGACATCTTCCCACCTCCCGGATAATGTCTTAAAGAATGAGGGCAGGTTATTTGCCATAGATGATGCTTTCCTGCATGATCAATTCATCCAATGCTGCAAGGCAGATACCGTTTTGCGCCAGCACCGAAAGAATGCAGGCCGGTACATCGCGAATATCTTGCTGGATATCCGCCTTTACGACTGTAATTTCGCCGCTGTCCTCATCGGTATAGGCTTTTAATCTGGTACCCTTGGGGATACCCGCTTCCTCCAGCAGATAGTCGGGGATGCGGATGTCCTGGTTTTCGTCCAGCAGATCACGGCAAAGGGAGCAGTCTGCTACCCATTCAGCGGGGTTGTGATTGCAGCCGCCTTTCTTATTTGTTTCCGGATTTTCATCCTCGCAGTTGTTGCACAGACCGCAGGCTCCGGCAAGGAGAACCGTCATATCGCTCGCCAACTCGCTGAGTGTGGCAATAACTCGAATAAGCTCCAGCGCCGTCATTTCACCCTTGTGAATGACGCATACGCCTTCGGCGGCTGTCACCGCAAGGGTTTCCGCATCGGCAAAGCCGCAACGCTGCTGAATATCTATGGGGATTTGCAGGGCCTGCTCATTTTCCTTCTGATTGTTTTTCATGGAATCTATCCTCTCCTTTAAATATTTGCCCAGATAGGGACGGCGTTTCTGTTTTGGCTTTTGATTAGCAATCAATCCCTCCGTTGTCAAATAGATTAAGTTGCGCTGGAGCCTCCCGTGTCCGTTCCCCCATATCGTAATTGGCAATGAGAATTTCGGGGAACTGGGCTCCGTTGTCATACCGCTGCTTGATGTTATTGATGCGGGTATAGGAATCAATTTGGATACCAGGCGCATCATACAAATTGCGGATAAAATCGCAGTCATTGTAGGACAGCAGGAATTTACCCTCAATTCGCAGCAGAGCATCCCGCAGGCGGATGTGGTCTTTTTTGGTAAAGCCGTCCTCACCCACGTTTTTGTAGTAGCCTTCGGTTTCAAAGTACGGCGGGTCACAGTAGAAAAAGCTGACGGGGCGATCGTATTGCCCAATCAGCTTCTCGAAATCCTTATTTTCGATTACCACTTTCGCAAGCCGTCTGTGGGCCTGTTCAATTAGAGGAAAATTGGACCACATATCATGGGGCTGACTGCCATAGCTGGTAAGTCCTGATGCGTAGCTGTAGCGGATAAGCTGATAAAACCAAGCTGCCTTTTGCACATCAGAAGCAGGACTATCACGGGCGAGGGTGTTTTTGACAAGGTCAAAGTCTGCGCGGGCATTGAGGACATAACGCAGTGCGTCTATAAGTTCCTCCGGCTTTTCCCGCACACAGCGGTACAGGTTGACCAGCAGTCCGTTGAAATCGTTATACACCTCAAAGTCGTTACCGGGCGGCTTGTGAAACAGTATCCAGCCGCCTCCGCCGAACACTTCAATGTATCTTTCGTAGTAGAGGGGAAACAGTGTGACGATCAGCTCACGCAGGGATTTTTTGCCGCCGATCCATGACATAAAGCTGTTCAGGAGTCATCACCTCCCTCCAGCGGCAGGCGTATCTGCGTATCGTCAAATGCCGTGAGGGAATGCCTGAGCCCTCCGATGGCGGCTCTGATTCCGCTGACGCGGCTTCTCATATGACGGATGGTCAGCCGGACTTCCGCTTCGGTTTTTGCGTAAAAATAACCGTTTTGATCGCTGGCAATAGGGATGCCTTCGCGACGCAGGCCGTTGACAATGTCGCGCAGTTCCTTACCGGAAACACAAAAGGTGTGTTCCAGTTCTCTGCTTGTGACGGCATTTTCCGCACCGTGATGGTAGCGGTGCAGATATTCCACAAGCTGCTTTTTGAGCATGTTGGACTCCTTTCCGGCCGCTTCCCCGGAAAGAAAGGCAGGGCAAAATGACGAAAAAACAGGGCCGCCTCCTGTTTGGGGAAACGGCCCTGTTTTGATTTTGGATCTAAAAAAGCACAGGCATCATTGCCTGCGCTACTTGATTACGCCAAGCTCTCTCAAAACCGCCACACAGTCCTTGGCGCCTTGGATGTACAGATGTCGGCTGTATTCACCCAGCAAAAGCTGCATAGCTTCAAAATATGAGTCCACTATCTGCTTCAATTCGTCATCGTATTTCGGATGATCCTTTACCAGCACCGATGCATCCCGCTGCTGTTTGACAGCCTCCCGGACAGCAGGGTTGGATTCTGCCAATTCCGCAAACGCTGCGTCAAGACGTTCGTCCAATGCGGTCTGCAAGGACTCTTTCCATAGCTCCATTCTGTCCACCTCCTTCAATCACAACACAATGCCACACTTTTCATAGAAAAGCTATACCAAATACCAAAAGAGATTCTACTATTTATCTCCGGTCAGAACGGTCAAGGTATTATCCAAGCTGCATTCCTCCCATCTGTTGACTTTGCTCCAACTCATCTGGCGTCATGACGCTCCAGTTTTTATCACTGCTCCATAGGCTGACATAGATTTCACCATTGCCTGTTTTTATGGGATGCTGCTCAAAACCTTCACCAAAGCCGTCTGATGCCTGACCGGAAACATAATCCTTAAGCTGCTCCAGCTCTGAATCACTCAAACTCCCTTGTATGCGGCATTCGGCCACACCCATCAGCTTGCTGCCAATCTGTTCCACTGTAAAAAAGAAGGACTGAACTTTCTGATTTACGGTGTCATTTTTAGGATAGTATTTCATGAGTCCGCGTTCTGTTTCCTCAGGCCTTCGCTCTTTCACAATAGCTGCAAGGATAGAATCGTGATAGGAGAGGATAGTGTCTTGATCCAGCTCCGAGGGATAATCCTCCCAATCTCCCCATTCGTTGCGCTCGTATTCCTTAACAGTAAGCGGCATATATAGCTTGAGAGTCTGGAGCGGAGGAGATATTTTTGAGAACGAGTCCTCCCCAGGAATGAGGGCAAGGGAGCGTCCATTGTCCCATTTCATGTGAATTCCGCACGCATCGTCAATAAAATCCACCGTTCCTTCTGTACCTGGCGGTACCGGGGCATAGGGATCATTCATTTTTGTGAGACGGATTCGTGTGCCGGGGGGATACTGTTCCTTGATAAATCTTAGAAATTTACTGTCATATTTCATATTCGTTCCTCCTTCAGATGGACTTCTGTTTTGTATTTGGCTTTTTTGTTTATTTTCTGCATATCGGTTCTAAGACAATCTCCCTCGGAACTGTAGCAGATAAAACCGTGAGAGGGGTAGGGGCAGTTTCCACAGCTTTTAAATGGTCCCTTAGGCCGCTCGGCTGCCGGTATTGGGCCTGTTGTTACAAGGACATCAGAATCATAACAGGCAGGTTTCTTGTTTTTCTTATAGCGTACCAACATATTTTTCCTCCCTTCCAAAAAAGAAAAGCCGGGGAATCGAAGTGCATTTCTGCACTTCGATTCCCCGGCCAATAAATAAGGCTCCAATTTGCAATATTGGAGTCTTTAGTTCTAATTTTGCGTTATAAATTATGAAATGAGCGATAGGCGTTTTTATTTTTGCTTTGCCTGTATGTAAGCAGTAAAGTTTGCCGCCCCCAGTTTTCTTCGTTTAGATAGCATTTTAGTCCAAATAGTATTTCCCTGTGCTTCGGTGATGTATCCTCTTTCCAGTGCCGCAAGTAATATATCGCCAGTTGTTAGATGCTTAAGATCCATTTGAGCGATATATAAAGAAATATCCTTCAGATTATTACTTGCTACAATGCCGTCATACTGTTTTGCTAATGCGATGGATGCGGCTTCTCCTTTGCCGATAACCATATGCCCGGCTTTTGGTTTTTCGGTAAGCTGATAATATATATCATAGGCTTCCGTAGCCACATCAATGGACATTACCTGTGCTTGTCCCACCGAAAGGAGTGCATCTACTCTTGCCTTTAGGTGCGCAATCCCGGGATAGGACAGTTCGTCATAAACAGTTTTAGGAATAACGATCCTACCGGGATATAACTTAACCAATAAATTTTCATTCCCAACCCACAAAAAAGCCGAGATACAGTCGCTATCAAAAAAGAGCGAATCAGTCAAGCAATTCGCCCCCTTCGATTTCCTCCCCATAGACGAGGTCGGAACGGAAAGCAGATAGCAGCAATTCATCATATTTGCCGCTGGATATCAGCCCTTGTTCCAAAGCTTTTTCCGCCTGCTGAATATAGTAGCCGTATGTCCTGTATTGCTTATCTTCGGGTGTCGGTCTATAGAGTGTATCATCGTAGCCAAGATTAAGAGCAGATAAAATTACGTTTTGGCGCATTGAATCAGCTTCTTCACGGGTTAATTCATTTTCGCTGAGCAGCCGGTAAAGGATAGCTTGGCGGCTAACACGAAAGTATTGCTCCAAACGCACAACATCATGAATGGAAAGCTTGGCGGAGCTCGACTTTTTCAGCTGGTCAATTTTATCCGAAAGGGCATCCGGGGGCATAAGCAAATACGATGCAAACTGATCTGCTTGCTTTTCCTTTTCATTTCCCTCGCCGATTGTTTTTGCACACACCGCAGTGAGTTCGTCATCATCAAAATACAGGTGATATAGTTCATGAGCCATGGAAAAGCGCTGCCTTCCAAGGGTCATGGCTGAATTAATGGCGATGACATTGCTGCCGGTTCCCTTAATACAAATACCGCTAATGTGATTCCCCATCGGATAGTATACGATGGATAATTTATCGATTGTATGAACCAATGCCAATATATCGATCGGAGAAGTCGCATCTTCTCCAAGCTCTTTCCGTAAACTGAGAGCTTTTTTCCATAACTCTATTCTATCCATTGGCATGCTCACCCTCAAGCAATTGAGTCATAAATTGGCTATTTAAAGCAATCCTGTTTATGGCGCTAATTGCGTCCAAGTCATCTTCTCCGATTTCGCTTGCACGAAGCGCAAAGGACAGCGGTTTAACCTTCATTTCCGGCTCCATGAGTGCAGATACCCGCGTACCAAACAAGGCTGCAAGCTTATCCAGCATATCCGCCGTCAGTGCCCGTTTGCCTTTCTCGACCATAGACACAAGGCTTTGATCGACATGAAGATAATTAGCCACATTGCTTTGTGTAAGGCCGCTATTTTCGCGCAGAGATTTTATCCTTGCTCCGATGATCTCCAGAGAGTTATTCATGATAATGCCTCCCTTCTATGTTTATAGTATATGCCGCATTTGTCATATTGTCAATCAAATTTAAAACTTATTTTATGACAGTGCTTAGGCATTTATTATTCTCTGATTATTCTGCTTCTATACATTGATACTGAATTTAATGGGATTTTGTTTGAAACAACAAGTTCAATGTGTTCAATTTTTATAAGATATATCTTTGATGTTGTATTGTTATGGAAAGTGTCTCTACCCGGCATTAATGCCATATAATTGCTCATATTGCGTGGCCAATTGTAGTTGTGGTAGTATCTCCCTAAAGTAAGAATGGGGGGAATGAGA
>JGI12104J13512_1000176_pt1 | contig 63412 bp, 50 predicted proteins | sample TerdegcTABiofilm_FD_13512 | JGI IMG/M metagenome (IMG submission 13512)
CATGAACAACTCTATGTCCTATTGCATTTAGTTCATGAATATCTGAAAGGACACCAATCTGATTATCGCAAATTGTATTTAGGATTATGCTGATGGCTTTCTCATAGTTGATGTTTTGGGAAACTGTTTTTATCTTTTCACTTCCAGTTTTTTGATAGTTAAAAATAGTCTCTTCACCACCTATTCTTTCGACTAAACCTTTTGCCATCAAAGATTCGGTTTTCATGTTGATGACTTGATACTTAATCGAGGATGAACCACAATTCAAAACTAAAACATTCATGTTAACCCCTTTATTTTTATTTTTTATTATTACCAATTAATTTCTTAAAAATTAATCATTTATCTTAAAATAAAAATTTAACTTTTAATTTTAAGGTAAATTCCAACATTTTCTACATCTTGCCTCATAAAGTCCTTTGCCACCAACTAGAATTTTGTCTTTTTTCTGTTCGCCAACAAATTTTGTATAGGCACCAAAATCCGAACCGCACTTTGTACAAACCGCATTTAGTTTTGTAACTTCTTCGGCATAAGGGATCAATTGAAGAATCTCTTCAAATGGAGTCAATTCACTTGTGGAATCAAGTCCAGCGACTATAATATGTTTTTCCATATTAGCCCATTTATTGACATGTAAAGCAAGATTGCTAAAAAATTGCCCTTCATCTATACCAATATAATCATAAGAATTAATATCAAATTCAGATAGATCAGATAGAAAAAGTTGGGATATAGAACCTAATGTTTTTACTTCATCATGAGTAATAGTTTCACGTGTGTCAATTTTTGGTCTAACAAGTATAACTTTTTTGCCAGCAATATTTGCTCTTTGAAGTCTTCTTAAAAGTTCAGTCGTCTTACCTGAAAACATAGGACCTATAATAACCTGAATCATAAAATCCCACTTCTTTTTGAAAAATGATAAAAAAAAAATTAAATTCTGCAAGAAAAATTAACTAAAAATAAACACATTTTTTAAGCAGGTTGAAAAATAGAAATCTTAGTAGTTATTATTAAAAAAGTAAAAAATTAAAATTGTTTGAAAATATTATAAAAATTGTATAATTATTTTAGCATAGATTTTATAAAATATTTTAATTTACGATTTAATTATGTTTTAAATGAGGAGAACCAAATGAGTAAAGAGTATATTCTTGCGATTGATGCAGGGACAACATCTTCAAGAACCATTATTTTTGATTTAAAAGGGAACATTATTTCGGTAGCTCAGGAAGAATTTAGGCAGATCTATCCAGAAAAAGGATGGGTCGAACATGATGCAGAGGAAATAGCTCAAACTCAATTAAGAACTATAAAAAGAGCTGTTGAAAAAGCAAATATTGAATCATCTTCTATTATTGCTATAGGTATAACGAATCAGAGGGAAACGGTAGTCGCATGGGATAAAAACACAGGTAAACCTCTGTATAATGCAATTGTATGGCAATGCAGAAGAACCACCCCAATATGCGAAAAGATGAAAAATGAAGGTATGGAGAAAAAAATAAGGGAAAAAACAGGTCTTGTTATTGACCCTTATTTTTCTGCAACAAAGATGAAATGGCTTTTAGAAAATGTCGATGCAGTTAAAAGGGCTAACCAAGAAAAAAGACTAGCATTCGGTACTATAGACAGTTGGTTACTAGCTGTATTAACAGGGTGGAAGTCTCATAAAACTGACCATTCAAATGCTTCAAGAACTATGCTTTACAACATCAATACCCTTGATTGGGATGATGAGCTTTTAAGGTACTTCGGTATAAGTAGAGAATCATTGCCTGAAATCTGTGATAGTAACTCAGAATTTGGTGTTTTAGATAAAATTGTCCTTAACGAACAGATACCAATTACTGGTATTTTAGGCGATCAACAGGCTGCACTTTTCGGACAGAACTGTTTCGATTTTGGTGAAGGTAAAATTACCTATGGTACTGGAAGTTTTATACTTGTAAACATAGGTGAAAAACCAGTTGTTTCTAAACATAACCTTTTGACAACAGTTGCTTGGGTTATCGATGGTAAACCTTTCTATGCAATTGAAGGATCTGTTTTTATCGCAGGAGCAGCTATTCAATGGTTGAGAGACAATTTGAAAGTGATAGAAAATTCAGCAGAAACTGAAGTTTTAGCTCTGGAAGCAGGAGATTCAAAAGGTTTAATTTTTGTCCCAGCATTTACTGGCCTTGGAGCGCCATATTGGAAGCCAGAAGCAAAGGGTTTAATATATGGTATAACTAGAGACACAGAGAAAAAACATATTGTTAGAGCATGCCTCGAAGGGATAGCATTTTCTATAAGAGATGTGCTGGACGGCATAACAAATGACTGTGGTAAACCACTTCATATCGTGAAAGTTGATGGAGGAGCAAGTGCAAATAACTTTTTAATCCAATTTCAATCTGATCTTTTAGGTATACCTATCGTTAGACCTAAGGTTATTGAAACCACTGCAATGGGAGCAGCACTTATGGCTGGATTTAAAAGAGGTGGATTCGATTCCTTAAAAGATATGGAGAAATTCTATCATGAAGATAGAAGATTTACTCCATCTTCCCAAAAAGATTTTGCAATCAAAGGTTACGATAATTGGAAGAAGGTTATTGAAAAACTATTGTGATTTTTTTTATTTTTTAAGAACTTTTTAAAAAAAAATTAATGATAGAAAACCTTTTAAAAATGCTTGATTAGAAATTTGGTTTTAAAAATTAAGTCAGAGGATTTAATATGAAAGAAATTAAATTTATAGATGATAAAAATTTTGCAAAATATGGATATATCTTAGATTTTACAGGTAATGAAAAGGATGGATGGGAGATACTTTTTAAGGAAAAATCATCAGGTTATAGAATAGCGATTTTTGAGATAGAAAGACGGAGTACTAAAAGACTTGAAAGGCATCCAGACTCCATGGAGACTTTCGAACCGATCTTTGGAACAAGTTTGATTCTTCTTGCAGATAAAAATCCAAAAAACTTCGAGGTTTTTTTATTGGATAAACCTATCTGTTTAAAAAGAGGGATTTGGCATGAAGTCATAACAATTTCGAAGAGATCTAAGTTTAAGATAGTAGAAAATGATGAAGTCGAAACCGAGTTTTTTGATTTTGAAAAGCCATTTGGAGTGAAAGTAGATTTTATTGATATATATTGTAATTAATAGCAAAAAAGGAACCTGCACTATGAAATCATACCGAAAAGAATTATGGTTTAATACTAAGAAAAGGGTCGAGATTATTCATATCACTGGTGAGGTTGAAAAAGCAGTAAAAGAATCAAATGTTAAAGAGGGGTTTTGCCTTGTAAATGCAATGCATATAACTGCAAGTGTCTTTATAAATGATAACGAAAATGGGCTTCATCAAGATTATATAAGTTGGCTTGAAAAGCTCGCTCCATATAGTAGAACTGGGTATATGCATAATCAGACTGGTGAAGATAACGCGGATGCACACTTAAAAAGGCAAATTATGGGTAGGGAAGTTGTAGTCGCTATTACAGATGGGAAACTTGATCTAGGACCATGGGAAAGGATATTTTATGGTGAATTTGATGGTCAAAGAAACAAGAGGGTTTTAATAAAAATAATTGGTGAGTGAAAATCTAGTGAAAATTTAAAAACAAAATCCTAAAGAATATATGATGATTTTAATATTCTAGGATTAAATTGCATAATATGATAAAAATAGATAAAATTATTAAAAGCAGAAGAAAGACAATTTCGCTTTGTATAAATGATGAAGGGTTTATTATAGTTAAAGCCCCATTAAATGTGAGCAAAATATATATAGATAATTTTATCAAAAAGCATGAAAGATGGATAATAAAGAAGATTGATGAAGTCAAAAAATATAGAATAGAAAATCCAAAAAAGAATTTTATTGAAGGTGAAAATTTCTTATTTCTTGGGAATTTTTATAGGTTAAAATTTTCTGAAAATCAAGGTCAAAAAATAATCTTTACCGATTCATTTTATATAAATTCAAAATATAAGAATAATGCAAAGGATATACTTATACATTGGTATAAAAACAATGCTTATAAAATTCTTTCTGAAAGGGCTGACTATTATTCAAAAAAGTTTGGTTACAAGTACAATAAAATAAAGATAACTTCAGCAAAAAGAAGATGGGGATCATGTAGTTTTAATGGGAACTTAAATTTCTCATATAGGATTCTCCTATTGCCAGTTGATGTTATAGATTATGTTGTTATTCATGAGATTGTACATTTAAAAGTAAGGGATCATAGTAAAAGATTTTGGAAGGAAGTTCAAAATATTATGCCAGATTATAAAAAGCATCATAATTACTTAAAAGAAAATAGGTGTCTTTTATCTTTTAATGGATTTTAATTTTTTTTAAAAAACTAACGGGGAGATTTAATGAAGATACTTGTAGAAAAAAATCCTAATATTTCAAACAAAAAAAGAGTATTATTGTATTTTGCTTTTTTGATCTTAGGAATATTTTTATCGAGCCTTATCTTCCTTGTAAAAGGGATAAATCCATTTTATGCGATTTTCAGAATATTCAGAGGTTCTTTTTTTAGTTTATATGGATTAAAAGAGACAATAACTAAGATGATACCACTTTTGCTTGTTGGGACCGGGTTGACACTTGCTTTCAAGGGAAGGTTTTGGAATATTGGTGCAGAAGGGCAACTATTGATTGGGGCAACTATTGCAACATGGATTGCTCTATATATAGGTCCTAAGGTCAATTGCGTTTTACCATTAATGTTTATAGGTGGTTTCATTGGCGGTGCATTTTGGGGGATGATACCAGCCTACTTAAAGTCAAAACTTGGAATAAACGATATAATCTCTACTTTGATGCTTAACTATATCGCCGCCCAGTTTGTGCAGTATCTTATATATGGACCATGGAAAGGTAAGACTCAATATGGTTTCCCATATACAGATAATTTCCCTCAGAATGCCATTTTGCCTTTCATAAAAGGTTCAAGAATTCATTACATAACTTTAATAATAGGTTTATTAGCTGCTATTTTTGTTTATTTTTTTATTTATAGAACAAAGTATGGTTATGAGATACGAGTAGTTGGCGAAAATCCAGATGCTGCGAGGTACGCTGGAATGAATTTTTTAAAAGTTACACTTTTTATGATGATTATAAGTGGCGGTTTGGCTGGGATTGCTGGTGTTGGGGAAGTTTCTGCTATTCACAAACATCTAACATATCCAGAGCAGGTCTCTTCAAGTTATGGATATACTGGTATAATTGTAGCATGGCTTGCACTACTTAATCCTTTGTTGGTTATATTTTCATCTTTCTTTTTTGGCGGTATCTTAGTAGGGGGAGATATTATTCAGACTTCATTTCATCTTCCATCAGCAACTATAAATCTATTTAATGGTTTCATACTATTTTCTGCTTTGTTGGGGATATTCTTTACAGAATTCAAAATTAAGATTATTAAAAAATTTTTATAAAAAATAAGAAGGGAAAATCATGGATTTAATAATATCTATCCTTTCAAGGGCACTTATCGCTGGGACACCACTTTTACTTGCTACTATTGGTGAAATAATTGCCGAAAGATCTGGGGTATATAACCTTGGAATAGAGGGGTTGATGTCTTTGGGTGCTGTCACGGCTTTTGCAGTGACATACACTCTTTCGAATCCATGGATTGGTTTAATATGTGCAATATTAGTAACGGCAATTCTATCTTTAATACATGCTTTTGTATGTGTGACATTAAATGGAAAGCAAACCCTTTCTGGGCTCGCATTGACAATGGTTGGAATAGGAATCAGTGGTGTATTGGGTCGTGGTTTCATAGGAATACCACTTCCTTCAAGATTTAGTGGGATAAATATCCCAATCCTTACAAATATACCTATTTTAGGCAAAATTTTTTTTAATAAGGATCCTCTATTTTACATATCTTTGATTTTAACCTTCATTTCATACTATTTGATATTTAAAACCAAAGTTGGAATAAATCTAAGATCTGTAGGTGAATCACCTAAAGCAGCCGATTCAGCAGGCATTAATGTCAAAAAATATCAATATATTGCTGTAATTATAGGTGGGTCTTTCTCAGGGATCGCTGGTGCATATCTTTCAACAGCATATATACCGCAATGGATAGAAGGTATGACTGGTGGAAGAGGTTGGATTGTTATAGCTCTAACAATTTTTGCATATTGGGATCCTATAAAAGCGTTATGGGGTGCCTACCTTTTTGGTGGTATCTATGTTCTTCAGTATCTACTTCAACCTCTTGGGATCCCCCCAAGTCTACTTTTAATGTTGCCATATCTTTGCACACTTTTAGTCCTGATTTTGACTGCTTCTAAAAGTAAGATTAAACATATAGGACCTCCAGCCTCACTTGGTGAGCCATTTATAAAAGAGGAAAAATAAGATTTTTTATTTGAATAACTTTCAAAGAGTTTTATTGAATTGTTAGCCATATTATTTAAAAATTTATTTAAATTGCCATAAGCTCCGATTAATATACATTATTCGATTAATCTACATTAATTTATATATAATTTAATCTACATATAAACTTACAAACCTGAAATTTTCAACATCAAATAACCCTTTGTCGGTTATCTTTAAAGACGGAATAACCGAAAGAGTCATGAATGAAACTAACATAAAAGGATCATCAACTTCAATTTTATTTATTTCATTTGCTATGGTCCTCAATTCCTTCATCCTTTTTGCAAGATCATAAACACTCATATTGGAAATCAAACCTGCATAGGGAAGTGGTAAATCAGCAACTATTTGACTATCTTTTGAAATTGCAATTCCACCTTTGATTCTTCTTATATGATTCAAGGCATTTAACATATCTGAATCATTCTCTCCAACAACAACTATATTGTGAGAATCATGTGCTATTGAAGAGGCAAATGCTCCACTTTTGAGTTTTAGCCCACTTATGAATCCAAGTCCAAAATTGCCAGTATTATGATGTCTTTCAAAGACTGCAATTTTTATTATATCTTTATCTGTATCTGAGACTATTAATCCATCTTTGACGGTTGGCTCTATTTGAATTTCATCGGTAATAACTGAATCCTTTCTTAGACCAATTGCCCTTATCCTTTTTTTAATATCTTTTATTATTAAAATCTTGTCATTTGAATTTTTTAAATGAATAGTATTTTTAATACTACTGTATTTCGCTTTATTTATATTGTTTATGAAATATTTTTCATTTAATGAACCATCCTCATAAATGATTTTACCATCTTTTATTACATATTTTATCGATTTTAAGTTTTGGAAGATAACAAGATCTGCATAATATCCAGGAGCAATACCTCCTTTTTGCTTAAAACCAAAAAATTGAGCTGGATTAATAGTTGCAAGTTTTATAGCGACTGGAAGTGAAATCCCTGAATCTACAAGCAAGGAAAGACTATGGTTTATATGCCCATTTGATATAATATCATCGGGATCTTTATCGTCTGTACATAGAAGAATCCGATTTTTATTTTTATCATTATTAATAGGTAATAAATTTAAAAGATCTTTTGTAACTGAACCTTCACGGATCATTATAAACATTCCTTTCGATAATTTTTCTAAGGCTTCTTCTTTTGTTGTACATTCATGATCCGAATAAATCCCCGAACAGATATATGCATTTAAATTTTCTTTTGAAAGTTTTGGGCAATGACCATCAATTATCTTATTCTTAAAAGAAATTATTTTATATAGCAGTTCCTTTTCATAGTTTAAAATCCCAGGATAATTCATCACTTCGGCAAGACCTAAAATTGATGGGTAATTTTTTAGTTTTATTAGATTTTTGTAGTTTAAAGTCCTATAATTAGTTTCATTTGAAGTTGCTGGGACACAGCTTGGAGCAAGGAAAAATATTTCAAGTGGAATCGTTTTTGAGCATTCGAGCAAAAATTCTATTCCTTTAACTCCAAACACATTGGCTATTTCATGAGGATCAGCTACGATTGTTCCAGTCCCAAGTGGAATAATAGCCTTTGCAAGTTCGAACGGTGTAAGTTTCGTGCTCTCAATATGGAGGTGTGAATCAATAAATGTTGGACTTACATAAAGGGTTTGAGCATCTATAATGATATTGCCTTCTGTGTAGTTGCCGATCCCAGCAATTCTATTGTCATATATAGCGATATCCATTTTTTCAATGCTTTCATCAAATACGTTGATCACCATTGCATTTTTTATCAAAAGATCTGCTTTTTTCTCTTTTTTAGCGACCAAAATAAGATTTTTTAGCTTTTCATATTCAATTTCATAATTTGTCATAGGGTTATCCTTTTATAACTTTTCATAATATAAAATTTACAAGAGGGGATTGTTAAACTATGTAAAATTTATTAAAAATATCGTATAAAATTATTGATAAATTTCATAAAAATTTTATAATAATTCAAAGAAAAAGGAGGAAGTGTAATGAAAAGAAAGTCTATTCTTTTTTCTATCTTTGCGCTTTTTCTTGTATTTATGATGCTATTTTTTTCATGTGCCAAAGGCGGAGAGGGTGATAAATCAGCTAGTTTTCAAGGTAAAACAATGAAGGTTGGTTTTATTTATGTCGGTCCTGTCGGTGATTATGGTTGGTCAAATGCGCATGACCTTGGGAGAAAATATGTTGAAAGTAAGTATCCATGGTTAAAGACTGTCTATATCGAAAGTGTTCCAGAGGGAGATGTCGAAAGATATATAGATAGACTTATTAACGAAGAAAAGTGTGATGTTGTCTTTACAACAAGTTTTGGTTTTATGGATGGAACAGTTGCTGCTGCAAAAAAATATCCAGATAAGATTTTCATGCATTGTTCTGGGTATAAGAGAGAAAAAAATCTTGGAACATATTTTGCAGAACTTTACCAATCATACTATCTTAATGGTTTAATGGCTGGTGCATTATCAAAATCTGGCAAAGTTGGATATGTTGGAGCTCATCCAATACCTGAAGTTGTAAGACATATAAATGCATTTGCACTTGGGGTAAAAGAGGCAAATCCTAACGCAAAAGTCTATGTAAGATGGCTTTTTTCATGGTATGACCCAGCTAAAGCTAAAGAAGCAGCAGAGTCTTTGATTTCAGAAGGGGTTGATGCTCTTGCTTTTACAGAAGACTCAACCGCCATTGTAGATGTCGGACAGGAACATACTAAAAATGGAAAACAGATCTATGTCTTTTCACATTATAGTCCGATGCAGAAATTTGGACCAGATACAGTTGTCTCAGGTCAGTTAGTCGATTGGGGTATAATGTATGAGGAAATTTTAAGAAGGATATATACAGGCACATGGGACAATAGAGATTACTGGTGGTTAATGAAAGAAGGAGCATGTTTGCTTGGTGGCGAATACGGTCAACCGATCAATCCGAAATTTATCGATGAGTTAAAAGCGAAAACAATTAATGATGCTATTTTTGGAAAAATTTCTGTTTATGATTTAGTCATGAAAAGAATGGAACAGATGAAAGAAGCGACAGTTCTTTATGATCCATTTACAGGTCCAATAAAGGATAATAAAGGCATCTTGAAAATTCCAGCTGGAGTAAGAGCTTCCTATGAAATTCTATGGAATATTGATTGGTTTGTAAGCAATATTGTAGGGAATATCCCAAAACAATAAAAACTTTATAAAATTTATGGTTGGAGTGAATTTCACTCCAACCATTTATAATATTTATAAATCCAAGTTAAATAAAAGGTAATTGCAAGATGCAAAATATATGTTTAAAAGAAATTTACAAAGAATTTCCTGGAGTCATTGCTAACAATAAAATATCTATCGATTTTAATTGTGGTGAAGTACATGCTTTGTTGGGTGAGAATGGCGCTGGAAAAACTACATTGATGAATATAATTTATGGTATCTACCAAGCGGATGAAGGGGATATTTTTATAGATGGGAAAAAGGTTAGGATAAGAAATCCAAAAGATGCAATAAATCATGGAATAGGGATGGTTCATCAGCATTTCATGCTTGTTCAGAATCATACAGTAACTGAAAATGTTTGTCTTGGATTGAATGAGGTATCATTTTTTAATCCTCAGAAATATTTTTCAGAAAAATTGTTTGAAATTTCAGAAAAATATGGATTAAAGATAAACCCTCAAGCCAAAATATGGCAACTTTCTGCTGGAGAACAGCAAAGAGTCGAAATAATAAAAGCATTGATAAGAGGGGCAAAATTTCTTATCCTTGACGAGCCCACATCTGTTTTAACTCCACTTGAAGTCGAAAGTCTTTTTAAGACAATAAAAAACTTAGTGAGTAATGGTCTTGGGGTTATATTTATTTCACACAAACTGGATGAGGTTTTCGCAATCTCAGATAGGATAACTGTTTTAAGAGAAGGAAAGGTCATTGGAACGACTACTCCATCTTCAACCGATAAAGCCACTTTGGCGAAGATGATGGTTGGAAGGGAAATTTCATTTACATTTAATAAAAAACAGCAGGTTAAAAAGGATGGGGTACTTTCTGTAGAAAACTTATGGATAAAGGGAGACAAGGGAGTATATTCTGTTAAAGATATCAGTTTTAACTTAAATGAAGGAGAAATTTTAGGCATAGCTGGAGTCTCTGGAAATGGACAAAAAGAGTTGATTGAAGCATTAACAGGCCTTAGGAAAAGCGAAAAAGGGGAGATCAAAATATTTGGCAAATCTGCAAAAAATATAACTGCTAAAGATATAAATAATTTAGGTGTTGCACATATACCAGAAGAAAGACTTAAATATGGTGCGATTCCTTCATTTTCTTTGTTTGAAAATGCAATATTAAATAATTACGATAAAGAACCAATTTCTAAAAATGGACTATTAAATATTAATTTAGCTAAAACAAAGACAAAAGATCTTGTTGAAAAATTTAAAATTTCTGCACCTTCGATAGATACTTCTATAAAACTTCTTTCAGGTGGTAATATTCAAAAATTGATTTGTGCTAGAGAGTTGGATTCAAATCCAAAAATTATAATAGCTGCACATCCAACTTATGGACTTGATGTAGCTGCGACTGAATTTATTCGATCTCTTTTGGTTAAGAAAAGGGATGAAGGTTGTGCGGTGCTTTTAGTTTCTGAAGATTTAGAGGAGATACTTTGTCTATCTGATAGAGTTCTTGTTTTCTTTTCGGGCATTATTTGTGGAGAATTTGTCCCAGGGAATATTACAATGGAAGAAATTGGGTTGATGATGGCTGGAGCAAAATAAGATTAGAAAGTTAAAAACTGAGGATCAAAATGAAAATAAAAGGGAAATTAATTATTTTTTTTGTTTTAAGTTTATTAGTTTTTATTCTTTCTGGTTGTGTGGAATTTTATGAGCATATTTCATCAAATAAAAAAGGTGAAGTTAATATATTTTTTAAATTTTCATTCTCAAAAAAGTTTTTAGATTTAGCCAATGCTGAATCTGGTGAATATTTTGATTATCAAACATTAATTTCGATATTGGAAACAGATAACGATTTATACAGTCTTTTGGGGTTTCAAAAATCTACTTTTTCAAATGAAAATGAGGATGGATATTATTTAAAAGGGACTATTAATTTATTAGATAATAGCTTAAAAACAAAAGTAAAAGAAGGAGGAATAAAATTTATTCCATATCTTGAAAATAATAAAATTATAATAATTCTGCCATCAGGAATACTAAAAATGTTTTTTTCAGATATATTAGATAATGAAGGTGAAGATGAAGAATCTTCAGAAGAGCAAGTGAGTGAAGATGCAAAAGAAGATGAGGAAAATGCTGAATATAATGATTATGAAGAAGAGATAGAATATATAAAAACATTGTTTAGCGCTGTAAAATATAAGCTAACCATAGGAAAAAATTTTAATTTCTCAATCAAAACTGTTTATCTAATATTAAATAATAAAGTAAAACCAATTGAAATTATTGATTTGTTTGATCAGTATCTTATCGAAATTTGTTTTTCAGATTTTATAATATATGATCAAGTATACCTTGTAATTGAGTAAAAAAACAAGTATATGTGTAAAAATTACAATTAAAAATTTGTGAATAATTTGTGAAAAAAAAAAACTAATTTAATAATCGACTTTTCAATCTTTTCAAATTACCTTGAAATTAAAGGCTAAAAGAGGCATATGTATAATTTTTTGAACATTTTTAGTTTTAACAAGTTGTGAATAAGTTGGGAATAAAATGGCCAAAATAATTTACTTAATTTCAGTTGGTAAACTTTCAAATCAAAATATATCTGCAATTTGTAATGAATATATAAAAAGAATTTCTCCGTTTTTTCAAATTATTCAAAAAGAAATTAAGGAATTTGGATTAAAAGAATCAGAAGAAATAAATAAAGAATCTGAAAAGTTATTGGAACTAATTAGTAAAGATTCATTTGTAATTGTATGTGATCAAAATGGAGTTATGCTAAGTTCTCAAAACTTTTTTGAAAAACTTGATAATATAGTTCAACGATCAAAATCAATAACCATAATAATTGGTGGGGCTTACGGTCTTTCAAATCAAGTAAAAGAAANAGCAGATTTAATTTTATCGCTATCACCAATGACTTTTACACATCAGACAGCAAGACTGATTTTAATAGAGCAAATTTACCGTTACTGCATGTTTAAGGAGAAACATCCATTTATAAAATGAAGGTTTAAATTTTAAAATTATTGACTTTGATAAAAAATAGTGTATTTAAAAGTGCTGACGGGGAGTAGCGCAGTTGGGAGCGCACTTGATTTGGGATCAAGGGGTCAGGAGTTCAAGTCTCCTCTCCCCGAATGCGCCTGTAGCTCAGTAGGATAGAGCATCGGATTTCTAATCCGAGTGCCGCAGGTTCGAGTCCTGCCAGGCGCGATACTTTTGTGGTGGATGTAGCTCAGCTGGGAGAGCGTCTGACTGTGGCTCAGAATGCCGTGGGTTCAATCCCCATCATCCACCCATCAGTGCGCCCTTAGCTCAGCTGGATAGAGCGGCGGACTTCGAATCCTCAGGCCGCAGGTTCGATTCCTGCAGGGCGCGAAAATGGGTCGCTAGCTCAGCTGGTAGAGCAACTGACTCTTAATCAGTAGGCCAAAGGTTCGAATCCTTTGCGACCCAAATTCCCTTCAGAGTTATTTATTAATCCTTATTAAATATATTAATGCGAGTGTGGTGGAACTGGCAGACACGCTAGACTTAGGATCTAGTGCCTTAGGGTGTGTGGGTTCAACTCCCTCCACTCGCATATTAAAAAAGCCCGGTAAAACCGGGCATTTTTTATAATAGATAATTAATCTTCTCATTTGCAACTCGATAAGCTTGTAATAAATTGAAACAAATAAAATTATTCTCCTGCTATATCAACACCTTCGAGATAAATCCCGTCAGGTCCAATATAACTGCCAATTTTTACAATTTTATTTGTTAGTATCATTGAATGGATAAGATTTCTTAAGTTACCAGAAACAGAACCACCCTTTATTGGGATTTTTTTGCCATCTTTTGTAATATATCCAAGTCTGATTTCAGAAGAAAAATCTCCAGTTATATCTTTGGGGCTAAAAGCACTGAATCTTAAAAGATGAACTGTACCTTCTTTTGAAGTAAGTTCATCTAAAGAAATATCTCCTTTATCAATAATCATATTTGTCGCAGGACCAGTATAGGGAATATTTAAGTATTTAGAATATTGTAGTTGTGCTATATATTGCTGCATTAGATTTTTGTCGATTATTATAAAAGGTTTAAGAGGGATTCCAAATTGGTCAGAAATAGCTGAAAAAAGACCGCCTTTCAATTGAGGATTAACCTTGATTGTTAAAGCGGTTTTTGGAGCATTCTCAGAAATAGGTTGATTTAGTTTCAATAATGAAAATTTATTATAAACAGCCATCGCATTTGCATGAGTATAGAAAAAATCAAAGAAATTTTCAAGAGCTTCAAGACTAAAAACTACATTGTATTTCCCAGTAGGTAGAGGCTGTGCATCGATAGAGTCATTTGCATACTTGGCTTGATTGGTCAAGATTTCAGAAATATTTAAATCATCAATAAAGACGGCTTGCTCTGTGAAAAAACTTTCTGTTTCAAGATTTTTGCCAGCGAGAAAAACACCTTCTATCATTAACTTTGAGTGATCGAATTCGTAAGTATTTCCAGCTGAAGTTGTCATCTTTTCCTGAATATATGAAACAAAAAGTTCTGTAGTAGAAAGCTTAACATCTTTTAAGTTAGAGCTTGTATTTTTAATCTGAGAAGAAATATTTGAGCAGACTTCAGATGGGCTTTTTTTTATAGCATCATCTGTATTTGAAAATGATGGATATTCATATCTTTGAGTAGGTATTTCATAAAATGGATTTTTCACAAGCTTTGCTGCTGTGATAGCATCATTTATAATCTTTTCGATCTCGTCATCAGATGATTTTTCAGAGACAGTAACCGTTGAATTCCCAATGAATTTACCTTTGCTATCCTCATTTATAATCCATAAAAATATTGTATGCTTTTCAGATTCACCACATCTTTGATTTTCAGGTTGACCAAAGATAAAATAACTTTCTGCTCTTCTTTCAAAAATACTTTTAACCGTCCAAAAATAAACTTGTTGCTTTTTCAGACAACCCACAATTTTTTGATGAAATTTATTTTCCATTATAAGTCTCCTTTATTTTAAGCAAGGCGAGCTTTGAGTAATAGGTGAGGGCCTGCATCGGTGACTTTTACCCATTCTTTGTGACCTTTTCCACAATAACCAAGTGAAGAAACTTTGAAGTCATCGCCAATATCAGAAATACTCATAAGTAAATCTGGAACATAACCTGTAACAATTACAGGTGAGAATACTTTCCCAGTAAAGGCACCATTTTTAATTTCAGCAGCATAAAGGGCTTCAAGTTGAATACCCCAACCCTTAGGATCTTCCATACCATTTGTTGCATGGTCAACATAAAAACCATAATCTACCTTTTCAAGCATTTTTTTAAATGGAGTATTGCCATTTTCAAAATAGGTATTTGTCATTCTTGCGTATGATTTGTGACTATAGGATTCTCTTCTTCCGTTAGGAGTTCTTTGAATTTTTAATCTTGAGGCCGAGTTTAAATCTGTAAGACCTGAAACTAAAATACCATCTTTGATTATTTGAGTTGCTTTTGAAAGTTGCCCTTCATGGTCGAAGAAAAAGGATGCGCAAGCTTCAGGATATTGCTCCCCAAGTATTGGGCTATCCCACATATTTACGAGTTTTGAAGCCACCTGTTTACCAATGTATTCTTCACCCTTAGCTCTCTTTTTCAAGAACATATCTGTTTCTGTTCCATGACCAAATGCTTCATGTGCGAACATACCAGCCATAGCTGGAGAAAAAATACATGTATAAGTACCAGGATTGAGTCTTGGAGCCCCAAGAATTTTTAAGGCATCATCAACGCTTTTTCTTGCTTTGTTAGTATCAAAATCTGCATGTTCAAATCCACCAATTTTACCAAATCCATCGAACATATTTGCTGAATTTTTACCATCAGATAAGACAAAAAAGTAGATAGATTCAAATCTACAAAGACTTTGGAATAATTTTTTATTTCTATTAACAAAAAGCTCATCCCTTTTTTCATATCCAAGTCTAAACATAGCCATCTGTATAAGATTTGAAAGTTCTTCAATATGTTTTCTATTTTCTTTTGCCTTATCAAGATAGGAAGATAGCGGAATTGATGAAGGGTCAATTTTTATAGGTTGATAAAAATCCTTCTCTATCTTTTCGCCGGGGTCTATTGAAACCTCTTTTTTGTTGACAACATTTAAGTTTAAAAGATAGTCGACTGCTCGATCAATTTCATTGGTAGAAAGATTGCTAGAAAAGTATTCATAAAAATGTTCACCATTAAAAATTGTAAGAGTAAAACCTGCTTGAGGATCAGGGAAAGCGATACTATCCTCTCTTGTTGACGAAGTTATGTTTTTTGATTCTAGTTTTTGGGCGAAGGCTGATGAATAGGGGAATTTGCTTTCAAGTTTTTCAACTGCCTTCGCAAAATGATTTTGATAATCTTTTAATTCAATCATTTTTTTCCTCTTCATTAATTTTTGAAATTCTCAACCAAAATTCTTGCTTTATACTCATTAATCTCCCATTCTTTTGAGTCGATATGAGGTTCATTTTCTTTAATATCCAGATAATTTAATGAAAGACAAAGGGTTTCGGAACAGATGTAATCTTTAAATTTCTCAATGCTATTAAATAAAGAAGCTTCTGTCCAAATTGAAACTTTTATCCTGTCTGTAACTGAGAAATTTTGCTCTTTTCTCATATTCTGTATCTTGTTGATAATTTCTCTTGCATCACATTCCATCTTTAATTCCAAAGTGATGTTTGTATCTAGTGCGACAGTGATATGCCCTTCATTAGCTGTTGCAAGTCCCTCAACAGGTTTCCTTTCAACAGTAATATCATCTAAAGCAAACTCATATGAAAAATCGTTTTGACTTAATACTATTTTTTCACCTTTGATAATTTTCTCTATTTGACTCGATGTCAGGTTAGAGAGCAATTTTTGAACCACTGAAATTTTACTCCCAAGAATCTTTCCGAGTTTCCTAAAATTTGGTTTTGCACTGTATTGCACAATGCTAGTCTCTTCCGATGAAAAGATAACCTCTTTTACATTTAACTCTTCTTTAACAAGATCTTCAAAATCAGAAATTAGTTTTAATTCATCTTTGTATGGGTCAATTATTATTACTTTTAAAAGAGGTTGTCTGACTTTAAGATCATACTGAGTTCTCAAGTTTCTTCCAAGTGCAACTGCTTTCTGGATCAATTCCATTCTTTTTTCAAGTTCTTTATCTATAAGATTTTCGATAGCTACAGGATAATCTGTAAGATGAACTGATTCGCTCATTTTTTCAGTTTTTATATTTTTATATATGGCTTCAGTTATAAATGGAATATAAGGTGCTGCAACTTTTGATAGAGTTAAAAGAATATAATATAAAGTATGGTAAGCCTCATCCTTATCCTTATCATTTTCAGACTTCCAAAATCTCCTTCTAGATCTTCGAATATACCAATTTGTTAAAATATCTATGAATTCAATGATTGGTGGAATTGCAAGGTATAATTTATATGATTCTGTTGCTTCTGTGACTTTTTTTATAAGGGATTGCATACTTGAAATTATCCATCTATCAAGTTCATTTGAAAAATTTTTCATTTTTTCTGGGTTTTCTATAATATCATGTTTGGGGTTCCATTTGTCTATGATTGCGTAAGTTATGAAGAAAGAATAAGAGTTCCAAAGTGGTAAGAGTATATTTTTTACAATCTCTTTAACTCCTGTTTCTGAGAAGTTTAGTTCTTCAGCCCTTATCACGGCGGAATTTACTAAATATAGCCTTAATGCATCCGCGCCATATTTATCCATAATATACATAGGCTCAGGGTAATTTTTAAGTCTTTTGCTCATCTTTTTACCATGCTCATCAAGTACAAGACCATTTACTATACAATTTTTGAAAGCTGGTTTTCCAAACAATGCAGCTGCTAAAACAGTTAATGTATAAAACCAACCTCTTGTCTGATCTAAACCTTCTGCAATAAAGTCAGCAGGGAATCTACTTAAAAATTTCTCCTTGTTTTCAAAAGGATAATGTTCCTGAGCATAAGGCATACTACCTGATTCAAACCAGCAATCAAGGACTTCTGGAATCCTTGTCATTTTACCGCCACACTTTGAGCATTTGAAATGTATATCATCGACAAAATGCTTGTGTATATCATTGAATTTTTTGCCACTTAGTTTTTCAAGTTCTTCAATAGAGCCAATACATAAGGTTTCACCACAATCTTCACATTTCCATACTGGAAGTGGTGTCCCCCAGAATCTATTTCTGGAAATAGCCCAATCTCTGGCACCTTCAAGCCATTTCCCAAATCTTCCTTCTTTTATATGCTCAGGCACCCAATTTATCTGCTGATTACTTTCTATCATTTTCTGTTTTATAGGCTCGATCTTTACAAACCAGGTAGATATTGATTTGTATATTAATGGTGAATCACATCTCCAACAATGTGGATAGGAGTGGTTGATGGTTTCTTTTTTGACAAGAAGGTTTCTCTTTTTCAAATCTTCAATAATAAGAGGATCTGCTTTTTTTACATGCATCATTTTGTAGTCAAAGACTTCTTCAGTAAATTCACCATTTTCATCGACAGGTGAAACTATCGGAAGATTATACTTTATACCAGTATTATAGTCATCTTCACCAAAACCAGGTGCAGTATGAACAATACCAGTACCATCTTCTATAGATACATAATCACCTAAAACAATCTTGAAAGCATTTTCACTAATATTTTCAAAGTAAGGAAATAACGGGATATATCTTTTGCCTTCTATATCTTTTCCTAAAAATCTTTTTTTAATGGTATAATCTTGAGAGTTTTTATAGTAATGTTCTAATCTTGCTAAAGCTAAGACATATCTTTCTTTAGACTGATGATCAAAAACTTCTACATATTCGATTTCAGGTCCAACGGCTAAGGCAAGATTAGATGGGAGTGTCCAAGGTGTCGTAGTCCAAGCAAGATAATATAAATCATCTTCATCTTTAGATTTAAATTTTATGGTTATAGCTGGATCTTTGACATCTTTATATCCTTGATTCACCTCGAAGTTTGATAGAGGTGTCGCACATCTTGGACAATATGGAAGAATCTTAAAACCTTCGTATATGAGCCCTTTGTCCCATAATGTTTTGAATACCCACCATATAGATTCCATATAATAAGGATCCATTGTTCTATAGGAGTTCTTAAAATCAACCCATCTTCCACTTCTACTTATTATCCTTTCCCACTCCGAGGTATATCTTAAAACTATGCTTCTGCATGATTCGTTGAACTTATCAATACCATAGGCAAGGATATCTTTTTTGGTTAATAGGTTTAACTCTTTTTCCATCTCATTTTCAACTGGAAGTCCATGACAATCCCAACCCCACCTTCTATCGACATGATAACCTTTCATGGTTTTATATCTTGGTATAATGTCCTTCAAGAGACCTGGAACAAAATGTCCATAGTGAGGAAGTCCAGTTGCAAAAGGAGGTCCATCATAAAAAACAAAAGCATCAGAATCTTCCCTAATCTTTAAGGATTTCTCAAAGATATTTTCTTTTCCCCAGAATTCAAGTACCTTTTCCTCTAATTCTGGAAAATTCACATGTTGATTAACTGGTTCAAACATAAACTAAATCTCCTAAAGGTATTAAATTATATAAAACTCTAAGAAAAAAGATTAAGAAGGAAAAAAGATCAGTAGATTAAATATTCTTGTAAATTCTATATGGCAAATTTAACTAATATAAAAGATTTTGCAAATATAAATATTTTTTATCTAAATTCTCTTTTTGAGATAAAGGATTTTACTATAAAATAAAATAGAATATTAAAGAAAATCACAGTTAAAAGAGATATTAAAGATTTATTATCAAAAATTTTAGGTAAAGATATCGGTTGAATAGGGAAAGCCATTTTGTTTAAAGGATATAGAATCAATGATTTTAGCTGAATTGAGAAAATAACTACAAATATATTAAATAATATTCCAGCCGCTGATGAATAAAAGAAAAACCCTGAGATAAAAGAGAGATTAATAAAAAAAAGAATCGAGGGCAATAGCAAAACAAGTTGGGTTATTAAGTTTAATATTATGTAAGATAAAGGGAAAACAGAATTGTCGGAAAGTCTTGGAGGCCTATTGGCAAAAATAAGTTTTGAACTTAGTAGCCAACAAATTGTCGTAAGAATTACACTTACTAAAAATAGAAAAGTTGTCCAAAAAAATACTTTACCAAAATAGTAGGAAATTCTTTTTGAAGATTGAGTAAATAGAATATTGATTTTATTGCTTTTTATCTCATCTCTAATATCACTATCTACAAAGATAGTAAAAATAATTAAAGAGAGATAAAAGCAAATGCTAAAGGCGTACCCACCATAAGAATAATTTAATGGTATATTTTGATTACCACTTAAACCAACCCTTTGAAGATGTAAAATAAATGTCAAAATCATAGAAATAAAAAGTAATGTAAAAAGGAAAATAAAAAGAGAGATATTCTTTTTTGCTTTAATAAATTCAATTTTAAGATAGGAGTTGGTATAGTTCATATTTAACCTCATAATATTTAATTTTCTAACTTTGATTGAAAAATAATTCTTTTAAATGCTTCTGTATTGGCTGAATAAATAATAGACCATCGAAGTTGTCTTTGACAAAATTATTTATAAGTTCAATTTTTTCTATTGAGTCTTTATCAAAGGAAATTTCAAAATTATTTTCCTTAAAATTAAGCGAAAGTGGGTTTATATCATTATTTTTAAGAAAATAATTCAATTTTTCTATGCTCATACTTTCAAGATTTTTTTTAAAAATATAATTGGCACCTATTATTTTAAGAACAGATAATGATTGTTTATCTCCATCAAATTTTTTTACACCCTTATGGATTATTACAATATGGTCTGCAAGTCTTTCTACCTCTTCAAGATAATGTGATGAAAGAAGTATCGTGCATCCAGCTGTTGCAAGTTTTGAAAAATAGTTTTCACAAAAATAGATTCCATCAATATCCAAACCATTAGTTGGTTCATCTAGTATTAAAAATGAAGGGTTAAGTAAAAGTGCAGAAGACAGGGCAAGTCTTTGCTTCATTCCTCTTGAAAAATATTTAACTGGTTTGTAAATCCAATCAGCAAGGCCAATCTCTTCAAGAACCTTTAAAATCTCTTTTTTACTTCTTTTTTTATTTAAACAAGAAATAATCAAAAGATTTTCATAAGCCGTGAGGTTTTCATAGAAATTTTGGGAATCGAAAATAAATGTTGTCTCCTTTTTATTTCCAATGTTTTTTTCTTTTTTACCTTTATAAAATAATCTTCCTTCGTATTCATACAAAAGGCCAGCAAGTATTTTAATTGTGGTTGTTTTCCCAGAGCCATTTAAACCAAGAAAACCTATTATTTCCCCTTGCTTAACATTGAAAGAAAGGTTATCTACAGCCTTAAAATTACCGTAATTTTTTGAGATATTTTCTAACCTTAAAATTTCAGACATAAAAATTCCTTTATGAAAATCTTTTTGATAGAAGTGTAAAATAAAAAGTACCAGTCTCAATAGTACTATTCCAGAAATATTGGATAGTTAAAGGTAGCTCTAAAATATTCTTAATTGAGATGGAAAAAATAAATCCAATGCCAAAGCATTGGTTAGAATAATTTGGACCATCATCTATAAATAAAAAATCGAATGATCCTATTAACCCTAGATAAAGTATCTGTGTTGAAAAAAACTTGAAAAGGATATCAAAAGAAGAGGAAAAGATTAAATTTCCATTTCTAATAACTTGAGAAGGTTCACTTCTAAAAACGAAAGAATTAAAAGTAGTTGGATAGAAGAATTGATCATATTCTCGATTGTAAATTAATGTAATTTGCTGACCACTGTTCGGGACATTACCATAAAAAAAACTAGTATCTTGAAAATAATATACTAAATTGGATCTTAAAAAAAATGATAAGAATTTCTTAAATTTAAAATATGAATCAAAGAATAAAGAAGTATTGTTAAACTCTTTTTTCTCTAAGTCATATGAAACTGAAATAGACAAGGGGTTAAATAATATAGAAAAGTTTTCATTTTTTATTGCAGAACCTTTTAAGTTAAAGCCTAAATAAAGGGTGTTTGAGATAAAATCTTCATCTGTCTGGCTATAAAAAGAGGTGAAAGTGATATTAAAATAGAAGTTTCTAAAAAAGGAAACTCCTGTTGAAGCTCCAAAAGTAGGTAAGTAATTTTCACTTTCAAAAGGATAAAAAGAAAAGAGTGAGAAATAGAATGGCAAATACCTTTTGCCAAAGTAATAATTAAAATCAGCAAATAAAAATTTAGATAGACTAATTTCAGATGAGATCTGGTTCTTAAGTTTTACATAGATTTCTATAGTGACAAAAGATTCATTTTCCAATATGCCACTCGAAACTCTCGACACAAAAGGATATGAAGACAATGTCTGTAGATCTTTTTCAAGAAATTTAGGGTTAAAAGCTTTATTTTCCTTCAATTTCATCTTGGATTTAAAATTCATGAGATAAATATTTGCATTTTCAAGTTTTATAGTTCTTACTGGTAAATTTTCAGAAACTTCGATCTGAATGACTATTTCTAATATATCGCTCATTTTGTCAGTTGTTTCAACTGTCGATTCTTCTTTATTACTTTCTTTATCTGAGTTTACAAGGACTTGGTTTACATTTACAACTACCAAGCTAAAATACCCCCAACTTAGAAGTTTTTCTTCAAGATTGATTAATCTATCTGCTGGTACAACCGTATCTTTGTTTATATTTAAGTAATCTTCAATTTCAGAATCTGAAATAGTATTATTTCCAAAAATTTTAATATCATTTATCCTATACTTTTGCTGAGCATTTATTTCTATTTTATATAGAAAAATTAGAAAAAAAAATAGAAAAAAAAGGAAGAATAAATATAAATTCTTTTTTCTTGTCATTTTAGAATTCCTGAAAAGTTTTAGTTTAAAATTTTATTAGCTTAAAATTTTAGAGGAGTAAAATAGATTTTCCCCTGTCTTTTGATTATATTTACAAGATAAAAACTACTATCATCCTTGACTATCAAAGTATATGGACCTGAAAGATAATAAACAGTCAAAAATTCATTTGACACAAATATATTTGCATTTTCCTTCTTTTGAAAAATAGTCTGATTTGAAAGGTTTGATAAAAACAATGAAAATGTTCCATCAAAATTATAGACAACATAATCAATTATTGAATCTGAATTAAAATCAGTATCATAATTTACTATTACTTCGGATATGATTGAGGCTAAATCAAAAGTAGAATAGAAATCAAAAGAAAGTTGTGAAGAATCAAGGACATTTTGATTGTCCAAAGATATCGCCTTTTCTATCTGAAGTATTGGTGATTTAGCAAATGAATCATTTATCTGAGGGTAAAAAGATAAATAAATAGGAATAGATCTTTTCATCGATAAAGAAAGAAGAAAATTTGAAGAAAACAATTTTGAACCAATATTTACAAGGTCTACAAGCCCATCTTTATTAAAATCATTCAATACTATTTTACTTTCAAGGCCAGACAAATCTTCAATAAAGAATTGATTAGAAGGGGAAGATGTCCAACCATCCTTATTACCCTTAAATAGGTATGTTAATATGCCTGTTTTATCAGAATTAAAAACCGATGCCATATTGAAGTTAAATATTAAAATATCTGGGTATCTATCTTTATCGAAATATAAGATTTTTATATGTTCATTGAAAAATGAATAACCTGATCTTACAGAGACATATTTCGATAAGTCAAGATTTTTCCCTTTTGCATATTGATTTGAACCAGCATCAAAAAAAGAGTACTCAACTTTTGTTCTATATTTTAATATTAGATCTTTATAACCATCATTATTAATATCCTCAAGCAATATGTCTGGGAAAATCATGAGAATGTTTTGAGAAGATGAAATGCCGCCAAAGGATGATTTATAATTATAATATGCTTGTACCTGATATGGATAGGATTGCATCAACTGTTTATTACTATAGATTTCTATACTATTTGTCGTTAAAATAAAAAGTTCATCGATGTCATCACCATTAATATCATAAGCAGTCTGAATATAAGGGAAATCATTTGTGAAATGATAGCCAAAAGCGACCTTTTTTAAGTTCAATATTTTTTCTATTTTATATCCACTTTCTGATAAATTAATAGATGAAACAGAATTATCAGTAAATAATAAAATTGAAGACAAGTTGTTTTCTATTTTAGCTATTGAGAAAAAAAGAAAAGTAGGATCAAGTTCAATATCGAATATCTTCTGTATCTTCGCTTTTTCAAGGGAAAAAATTGCAAAAGAAGTTTTTTTAGAAATGATATTTTTATAGATAGTCAAAATTTCATCGGTTAATCCACCATAAAGATTAGTCTTAAGATATCTTATTATTTCGCCGTTTGTGGAAAGACTTTTACTTAGGTTTTTATTATCCTGGCTAAAACTTGTTGAAATAATTAAAAATATTATTAAAAAAAGAAAAAGAAATATATTTAAGGTAGGTTTTAGTTTTTTATTCATAAATTTCCCTTAATTAACTTATTATTGTTCGATAAACTAATATATTAAATAAAATTTATGACTTAATATTGCAAATTTAAATATAATTTAAAGAGAAAATTTCTAAGATATGAAAATCGGTGTTGTTAGAGAATTTTACTTTGATTTTTTGGTTTTTTTAAAAGAAAAGGGTTTTTTTAAAGATAATAAAATCTTGATTTATAAATTTGAGAATTTTAATGAACTTGAAATTTGTCTTAGAGCAAATCTCATAGATATGGCATTATCTTCAAACTCATTATTATTTGAAAGGGAAGATGAATTTGGTGAAATAGTATTTATTAAAAAAGCTTTTAAGATATTTGGCACTCAAAATTTTAGAAATAAATTATTAGAAAAAAATGAAATAATCAAAGTCGCGGTCCCTCAAAAAACCTTACCTTTTAAGAAGTATTTTTTTAACTTTTACAGATTTTTTTATGGTAAAAGTGAAAAAATACAATGGTTACAGCTTACAGATTTTGAATTGGATATCCTTTTTGAAAATAATTATATCGATTTCGCAATTGTTTTTGAACCTTTGACATTTAAAATTATCAATCAAAGAATAGCTTCTTTGCTTGTTCATAAGAATAGGTATGAAATTCCATTATCATTTATTTATAATAAAGAAAAGATTGAAATAACTAAATTAAATGATTTTTACTCATCAATTTTGGATATAAGAAAATCTTTAATCGAAGAAAATTTATTGGAAGAATTTTTATCTTTTAATAATAACCAATATTTATACTTAAAAACATATTCTTCTATTTTTTTGCAAAGTTTTTATATTGATAAATATACTGATGATAATTTATCTAATATGGCAAATGATTTTGATAAAAAGAAAAAAAAGAATCAGATTGAAAAAGAAAAATCATTTTTTACAGATGAATTAATAAATAATATAAAATATGAAATAAATAGACTTATTCAATATGGTACCGGGCAAATTTCGGATTGCAATGTTGGTACAATCTATGAAATTCAAGTGTTAAAAAGTCTCATTGAAAATCTCAAGAATAAAGATAAATTAAATCTTTTAAAAATATCTGCAATAAAAAACAAAAATTTATTATTGAAAGAAGATTTAGAAAATAAGCAACAATCTCTTTCCGATATATTTATGCAGTTTAGAGCAACTTCTGAAAATCTGATAATTAAAAATATTCAGGTTCAAGAATCTATAAAAGAGAAAGATAGGCTTATAGCTATTATAAGTCATGACTTAAAAACTCCTCTTTCTGGGATACTTGCAATTTCCCAGCAATTACTAGAAGTTGAAACAGATGAAGAAAAAAGAAAAAAATTAAATATTATTCTTGAATCTGGCAATCATCTTTTTATGCTAATCAATAATCTACTAGAAAAATCAAAGGATATATCGAATTCAAAGAAATTGGATGAAAAGATATTTGATATAAGTAAACTTATTGAATCAATTGTGGCTAATATTAAAGAAAAAATAAAAGAAAAAGATGTCGAATTCAAGTTTTTTTATGATGATACAATACCTAAAATTTTATTGGGTGATTCATTAAAATTAAATCAAATTTTATATAATCTACTAGGGAACTCAATTAAATTCACAAGTCATGGTTGCATTGAATTAAAAATACAAAATATCGGAAAAGATTCAAATACCTGTAAATTACTCATTCAAGTTTCTGATACAGGGATAGGTATCTCTCAAGATAAAATAGACCATATATTTGACCCCTTTGTACAGGAAGATGAAAAAATAAAAGAAAAATATGGCGGAACTGGTTTAGGGCTTTCAATAGTGAAAGATTATATTGAACTTATGGGTGGAAATATAAATGTAGAATCTGAAAAAAACAAAGGAACAAAGTTTTCTATAATATTAAACTTTAATCTTCCAAAAGAAAAATTGGGTGAAAAAATCATAGAAAATATTCATAAATATATAGTATTCAAAGATTCAGATATATTGATACTTGAGGATAATTTAATAAATCAGGAAGTAATTAAAGGATATCTTTCAAATTATAAATCATTAAATCTGACATTTAGGCAAAATGGACAGGAAGGATTGACTGAATTAAAGAATAAAAAGTACGATTTAGTACTATCAGATATACTTATGCCAGTAATGGATGGGAAGGAGTTTTGCATAAATCTTAGAAAGTTTGATAAATCAACACCGGTTATTGCGCTTACAGCATTTGATAGAGATGAAGAAGTAGATGAACTAAAGAAAATTGGTTTTAATTATCTTATTTCAAAACCTTACAATAAGGAAGAACTTATAAATGGCATTTCAAAATATATTCCAATAAAAGAATTCGACCAAAGTGAAAGTAAGCTTTTTGATCTTGCAGAAAAGGCTAAAAATTCTGATAAAATTGATAAATTTAAAAAACTATTCTTAGAGGATTTAATAAATAGGTATAATGAGTTAAAAATAGGACTTGAAAATAAAGATAAGGAAAAGTTAAGATTTTTTTGCCATAATTTAAAAGGGACAGCTCCGACATTTGGATACTCTCAATTTGCGAAGTTAGCTGAAATAGCCTCAGTACTTTATAAAGAAGATAAATGGGAAGAATTGGAAAAAATAAGAGAAGATTTTTTGAAAAATGTTAATAATATATATGATGAATTAGATTCCTAAATTTATTTAAATTTCACTTTATGTTCTTGTTCATCAAAATAAAATGTTATTGGACCACTCATCTCTTTTTTGTTAATATATATTTCATCACCAAATTTTATTGTTACATCTTCGTAGATTCTTGTCTTTATTGATACAATAGCATTTTTAAAAGTAATTGATTTCCTTAAAGCATTGACTGTAGATTCGATTTCTTTTTGTTTGTCAATAAGGTTAAAGAATAAATCAATTTTCTTTTCAAATTCATCAAGTTTACTATCTGGAAGTTTTGAAAGAAATCCTTCAGGATCTTTAAAGTAATTATCCCCTATAGAGAGTTTGGCTTGCTTTAATTTATAAGCCAAAGCGATCGATTGCTGTTTTAACTCAGCAAGTTTACTTTCTCTTTGAATATCTATCCCTACAATCAGAACTGTAGGGACAGCAAGTTTAGATCCAATTTCATTAACATAAATTCCTTGTGAAGCAAATATCTCCCCACCAATAATTACTGCTTTCCCTGTTCCTTTAACTGTCCCACCACAATTTATCTTTGAATGTAGTATAGAACTTGAGAATTGCAGGTTCTTTTCACATCTGACAACGCTATTTTCTATATATTCACATGTTAAATTCCCTTTTACAAATATATTATTTTTTTGCAATTCACCTGTGATACCATGTTTTATAATGCAATTGCCACCAACTTTAATGTTGGAATTGAAAACAGCATCATCCACAAAAAGATCAGCCGATGTTTCCACTAAAAACCCCGGGTTAATTTTGCCCATTATATGAATTGAAGATTCACTTTTTATATTTCCAGTTGAAAGGTCAACATCTTTTTCTATTTTTATAATATTTGAAACTGAAATTGTATTAAATTCATCAACCTCTATTATACCATTTATTTCAGAAATGACTTTATTACCTTCAATTTTTAAATTTTTCCCAATCTTATATCCACTACTTTTTTCAGCATAAGCCGGAATATCATTCCCAAAGACATCGAATCCTTTTTCTGGTTTTTTACCAGGAAGATATTCACCTATTATATCCCCCGCTTTAATATTTAAAAATTTTTCTTTTTCTTTAAAATCAATAGTGCCATCTTCTTTCAGTTTTCCAGCCTTCTCTTTTAAATCAAAAAATGGTTTAACTTCATCTTCTTTACCATTTATTGGTTCTTTCCCTTTCGCTATAAGTATTACAATACCAAAACCTTTTTTTGCATAATCAAATGCCTTTTGAATATTTTCTTCAGATGTAGTATTTATTATCCCTTTTTCTTTGATGGCTTCAAATATATAACTAACTGATAGATTTGAAGATGTTTTCATGTTTAAGGGAGGTAATAATAAATATGCATATAGATTGTTTTTCAAAGTTATTATACAATCATATACGTTAATCTTTACCCCTCCAAATTCGACAAAACCAGTCTTTTTTACGCAAAAACCACCCAATCCTTCATTGTAGTATATATCATCACCTTGATAGTAGTTTTCAATACCTTCACCTTGAATTATTACTTCATCTGCAAAGAAAAAATTATTCTGCAATTGCTGAAATAAAGATTGATTTTTACTATCCTGTAAAATCTGTGAAATTATTTTCCTAACTTGTATTGATTTATCAAAGAAAAATATCGCGTCTTTAACACCCATATAATATCCTTATCGGTAAATTATTTAAAGCTATATACTTTAGTTTAATTTGAATATAGCCCAAACAAGATTGTCTTTATACTTTTCAAAATAAAGTTTTTCATATAATTTTTGTGCTGCTATATTAGACATTCTAACAAAAAGAGAAGCCTCTTTCATATCAATTTCTGAAAATGAATAATCCATCATTTTATAAAGTAAGGTAAAAGCCAATCCATGATTTCTAAATTTAGGATCCACATATACTCCCCCAATTTGAAATATCTTATTTGAAAAAGCATTCCATTCACATTTTGCGACAGGGGTGTTGTTAAAATTAAGAAAGAATAGTTTATAATTTTTCAAGATTTTTTGTAGGTTCATAAAAATAAATTTCTCTGATAAAATAATATTTGGATATTGCATCTCTTCGTATAGATAACCTTTTTGAAGATTTAATAATCTTATAATATCTCTTTTATTTGTTGCAAAACAAAAATTAATACCTTTTTCATTAAATAGATATTTATTTAATTCCTCTTTTTCCTCGATAAATTTATCTTTACTAATTGTATATACATAATATTCATTCATCTCTATCAACTTAGATACAATATTTGTATTATAATGAGAGAGTTTTTTATAAGAAACAATATCTGTACCAAGATATTGAATTCCTTTACCAATATCCAATAAATTATTTGTGGAATATAAAAAATAATTAAATCTGGAAACTCCTTCATCATTTAAAGAGAAAAAATGTAATTCTCCATTATTTTTGTTGTATGCAGATATGAAACAAGGCGTAGAATTTTCGTAGTTTTCAGGCAGAATAAAGGTGAATTTTTCAGAATTTGAAAAAATAGAATGATGTAGGTAGATATTTTTACAACCATGACTTTCAAGGATTGAAAGAAGATGTAGCTTTTCATTACCAATTAAATTGTTTTTAATTTTAAATTCATTACTCATGAAAATAAATACCACCATTGAAAAATGATATAATTTTTATCTACTTATTTACGAAAAATAATAATTTTTACTTGGATAAATAATACTTTTGTCTAAATTTAATTTAGAACATTTTTTTAATTTTAGTAGTCAAATTTGTCAATATTTAAACTTTATTATAGAAATAAGATTCTAAAAAATAAGAAAGAGATTTAATAATGAGGGAAAAGGTGAAAAACTAATTGAATACTATCACAATAGAAAAATATAACAATTGAATAATAAAAAAATTGAATAATATTAATAAATGAAGGATGTTGAAATAATTTAAATACTTAAATTTTTCCTATTAAAATTGGGTATCATTATTAAAAACAAAAGCGGTAGATTGCTTTTTAAAATTTGATCTAAAAAATAAAAAAAATAAAAAAGAATATTTGAAAAATAAAATTAAAATATTATACTAATTTCGTAATATAATTAGTTTGGAGGAAATATGCATAAGAAGCTATTCGTTCCGGGTCCTATTGAAGTAGCCGATGATGTTTTACAAGCAATGAGCACTCCTATGATATACCATAGAACAAAAGATGCTTCAGCTTTGCAGGAAGAGATTGCTGAAGGGATGAAAAAAGTAATGCAAACAAAAAATACAATACTATTTTCAACTTCTTCAGGAACTGGTTTGATGGAAGGTTCAATTCGAAGCTGTACTGCAAAAAGAGCTATTGTTTTTTCAGTAGGTGCATTTGGTAAAAGATGGTATGAGATTGCAGTAGGTAACGGTATCCCAGCAGACATTTATACTGCACCATCGGGAGAAGCTATCACTCCTGAAATTGTTGAACAGTACCTTTCAACTGGGAAGTATGATGTAATGACAATGACACATAATGAAACCTCTACAGGTATTATGAATCCTGTTGACGATCTTTCAAAAGTTTGGAAAAAGTACCCAGATGTAATAGTTTTAATGGATACTGTTTCTTCGATGGGTGGTGTTAGTATTAAAACTGATGAACTTGGAGTCGATGTCTGCTTAACTTCTTCTCAAAAGGCTTTGGGTCTTCCTCCGGGACTTGCAATATGTTCTGTTTCACCTAAAGCGATAGAAAGAGCAAGACAGGTTAAAAATAGGGGTTACTATTTTGATTTACTTGAACTTTATAAATATGTTGCAGAAAAAGAACCTTACAATCAATATCCTTCTACACCTACTTTGTCTCATTATTATGCATTAAAACATCAATTAAAAAAGATACTTGAAAAAGAAGGACTTGAAAATAGATTTAAGAGACATCTTGAAATGGCTGAATATACTAGAAACTGGGCTAAGAAATATTTCGAGCTTTATCCAAAAAAAGAATCTTGGTGTTCAGTAACACTTACCACAATCTCAAATACAAGAGGTTTTTCTGTTAAAGGATTAAATGAGGAACTTGGTAAAAGAGGCTTTATGATCTCCAACGGTTATGGTGATTTAAAAGAAAAAACATTCAGAATCGCACATATGGGTGATTTTACCGTTAAAGACATTCAAGAAGTTACCTCTTTAATCGAAGAGATCTGGAATTTAAAATAGATCAAAAATAGAAAAAGTTAAAATTAATTCAAAAAGGGAGGCTTTTCCTCCCTTTTTTCAACAAATTTAATATTTTACTTGATTTCTTTTTCTTAAAAGGTTATTTTTTTAAAGATATTTCAAATGAGGGTATAATATGACATGTTTATTTGATTTTACAAAAGAAAAAACAAAAGGTATTCTTAAAGTCACTATTCCAATTAATGATATTGAAGTTAAATATCAACAGAAAATTAAAGAAAATTTACCTAAGATTAAAGCAAAAGGTTTTAGGCCGGGGCATGTGCCTATCAATATTATTGAAAAACAATATGGTCAACAATTTAAGTTTGATGCATTAAATGATATTTTATCTGAAGAATATAAATCTTATATTGACAAAGAAAATATAACTCCTATTTCTCAAGCCCATATAGATTTTGATGAAAAAGATATCGATTTCACAAAAGATGTTAAAGTAACATTGACATTCGACCTTCCTCCTTATGCTAAGTTGGGTGATATCACTACTTTAAAAACAGATAGGATCTCTATTGAGGTTACACAAAAAGATATAGAAAAGGAAATTGAAGCTTTTAGAAAGAGATATATAAGTATGGAAGAAGTAGATAGCGAGATAGAAAAAGACTATTATGCCGATATAACTGCAAAAGCATATGATGAAAAAGGCGAGCTTCTTCGAACAATAGATCGAACATTAAAAGTTGGAGAAAACCTTAGTAAATTAAATCTTGATGACCATCTATTAAAACTAAAAAAGGGAGATACCACTACCTTTGAAGTTAGTTATGATGATGATGTGGTTTTTTCAGATTTCAAGAATAAAAAGATAAAATATGAAGTCACAATAAATAGCGTTAAATTATCTAAACTACCAGATCTAACTGATGAATTTGTTAAAGAAAAAGCAAATTTTGAAAATGTAGATCTATTTAAAAAGGATATAGAAAAGAAACTAAAAAATTATGCTGAATCTTTTGAAAAGAATTACAATCTTGCCTTTATATATGATAAGATAAAATCCATTTCTGAAATAGAAATTCCTCAATCTTTAATAGAAGATAATGTTGAACATACTATTGATAGATATGCAGCCAACACTTATGGTATAAAAAGAGAGCAATTAGAGCAGATATTAAAAGCAACCAAATCCTCTATGGATGATTTTAAAAATAACATTAGACCTTCTGTTGTCAAAGATTTGGAGGTAGAATTAATATTAGATAGTTTAATCAAAGAAAAAGAGATAAACCCAACAGAAGAAATGTGGAATAAGTTAAAAGAAGATTTGTCTTTAGAAGTTGAGGATAAATCCAAAATAGATGAAGAAATTGAAAAAAGAAAAGAAAATTATGAATATTACTTAAAAAGAAAAGCTGCTGAAGAATATATATTAGAAAATGTGAAGAGTGGAAAGATAAAGAAATATGAATTTAAAGATATTGCTCAGCTTTCCGAGGAACTTGAAAAGTTAAATAATCCTTCAAAAGAAGAAGATAATAAAGAGGCTCATAGAGTGGAGGATAAATGAAAGAAAAGAATTATTTAGTTCCTATAGTCATAGAGCAAAGCTCAGCCGGTGAAAGATCTTTCGATATTTTTTCAAGGCTTTTAAAAGATAGGATAGTTTTTATTGATGATGAAATAAATGACCAAACAGCTAAACTAGTAATAGCTCAGCTTTTATTCTTAGATTCAGAAGATCCAGACAGAGATATACATCTATACATAAATTCTCCTGGTGGGGTCATTACCTCTGGGCTTGCGATATATGATACAATGCAACTAATAAAACCAGATGTTTGTACTATTTGTATAGGTCAAGCTGCTTCTATGGCAGCAGTATTGCTTGCTGCTGGTGCTCCAGGTAAAAGGACAGCTCTACCGCACTCAAGAATAATGATACATCAACCTTGGGGAGGTTTTCAAGGCAAGGCTTCTGAGATAGAGATACAGGCTAAAGAAATGGCAAAAATGAAAGCACAGATCCTTGAAATTCTTTCAAAACATACTGGAAAATCAATAAAGAAAATAGAAAAAGATATTGAACTTGACTATTTTATGGATGCTCCCTCTGCAATTGAATATGGTTTAATAGATAAGATAATAGAAAGTAAAGCAAAAGAGAATAAGTAATGGGAAACGAGTTAAAGAGATGTTCATTTTGCAATAAAAGTTCGAAAGAAGTGAAACAGTTATTTGTTGGTACAAATGCAAATATCTGTGATGAGTGCATAGAGTTTTTATATGATCTTGTTATAAAACAACAAACAAAGACTGTTTTACCAAAAGAATCTATAGATTTCAACAAGATTAAGCCATCTGATATAAAAAATTTCTTAGACCAGTATATTATTGGTCAGGATGAAGCTAAATCTGTCTTGTCAGTAGCTGTATATAATCATTATAAGAGGATATACAGTAAGAAAGTTAGTGAAGTAGAAATAGAGAAATCCAATATACTACTTGTTGGACCTACTGGTTCTGGAAAAACTTTACTTGCCCAAACACTAGCAAGATTTTTAAATGTTCCTTTTGCAATAGCGGATGCGACTACTTTGACAGAAGCAGGTTATGTTGGTGAAGATGTTGAAAATATACTTTTAAGGTTGATTCAGAACGCAAATGGTGATATTAAAGCTGCTGAAAAAGGCATTATTTATATAGATGAAATCGATAAAATTTCGAGAAAGAGTGAAAATCCATCAATAACACGGGATGTTTCTGGAGAAGGAGTCCAGCAAGCGCTTTTGAAAATCATTGAAGGAACTATTGCTAATGTTCCACCTCAAGGTGGCAGAAAACATCCTTATCAGGAATTCATTCAGATTAATACCAAAGATATCTTATTTATTTGTGGAGGAGCATTTGTTGGTCTTGATAAAATTGTCGCGAGAAGAATTAAAAAAACTCCGATAGGGTTCAACAGAGAATATGTTAAGGTTGATGATAAGGTCATCAATTCAAATATAGAAAGTGAAGATCTCATTAAATTTGGTTTAATACCTGAACTTGTCGGTAGATTACCTGTTGTCGTTCCTCTTGATGAACTTGAACTTGCTGATTTGGTTAGAATTTTAACAGAACCAAAAAATGCAATCATCAAGCAGTACCAATATCTTATGACACTCGAAGGGAAAGAACTTGTTTTTGAAGAGGATGCTCTCAAGGCAATAGCAGAATTATCTTTGGAAAAGAAACTTGGCGCTAGGGGTTTGCGATCTATAATTGAGAAAAAACTCTTGAAATTGATGTATAATTCTCCGGAAATGGCTGATGTAACAAAGATAATAATAACCAGAAAGGTGATAGAGGAAGAAGTGCCTCCAATTTTGGAGTATAAGAAAAAAATTTCTTCAGGTTGATAAGGTGTTTTAAAGAAAATAGTTTTCAAAGAAGAAATAAAAGAAAATCCAAAGAAAAAATAAAAAAGAAAATGAATAACATAAATGACTAGCAATAAAGTCATAGTTTCTATAGAAAATTTACCAGATGAGATTACTTCTTATTTAAAATCAAATTATAAATTTTATGATTTATCTCCTTATTTAAAAGATTATAAAACAATAAAAGATTATAATACGAACAAAAGAGAAAAATGGGATAATTTACTAAAATCTTTACCTAAATTTGAAAAACCCGATGTTGTAATTTTTAGGACCTATACAATTTTAGATAAAAATCTCATAGATCTCTTCCCTGAAAATATCTTATTTTTAAGAGCAGGTTCTGGATATGATAATATAGATATACAATATGCATTGAACAGATTTTGTCATGTAGAAAACACACCAATCGCAAACACAAACTCCGCTTTTGAACATACCGTCGCACTTTTATTTACCTCACTGAAAAAGTTGGTGCAATTTAATAAAACCACAAAAGATGGAAAGTGGAGAGATGATCTTGAACTAAATCATGAAGCTAAAGGTAAAAATATTTGCATTGTAGGTTATGGTAATATTGGTTCTAAGGTAGCATCCTTTGCTAAATTTCTTGGGATGAATATTTTTATATATGATCCAATAAAGTCATTAATTGGTAATTATGATAAACTTCCAGAATTTGCAAACTATGTTGAAGTAAAGGACTTTAAAAACTGTTTTGATTTTAATTATAATACTTTATATGAAATAATTAATAATGTCGATGTAGTAACTTTTCATATCCCTTTGTACGATAAAACATATAAAATGATAGATGAAAGACTCTTAAGTTACTTGAAAGAAAAGGCAATACTTATAAATACCTCGAGAGGAGAGCTTTTCGAAAAAAATAGCACTATTTCATATTTTAAGAATAATTTTAGCTCAATTTTAGCAACCGATGTTCTACCTGAAGAGCCTTGTTATGCTCAAAATCCTTTTTTTGATCTACCAAATTGCATTATTACACCACATATAGGTGCCTTTACTTTTGAAGCAAGGACTAGATTAAAAGAAGAAGTGATAAAAACTTTACAAATATACTTAAATGAGAAAAGGATTTTATATCCAGTAAATCCAGGTTTTCATTTTTCACCATATTTTAAGTATTAAAAAAAATATAAATAATATTAAAGGGTACTACAATAGAGAGCAGCACCCATTTAACTTAATGAAATTTTCTTGATTTTTTTCAAGAAAGCAAAATAGTTTTTTAGAAGGATTTACTATACCATTTATACCATTTTCAAGAAGTGCAAAATCAAGTTTTTCGCGAAACTTACCAAAAGGTCTCATGCAACCAAGATATATTTTGTTTATACCAAGCTTGTTTTTTGCATAGCTATATACTTCTAAAATTCTATTTATCTCAATTTCTTTTATCTTTTCAAAGAAAGTATTTTTAGTTGGTATTAAGACATTTAACACAAGTTTTTCTGGATTTATTTTAGCTATAAAATCTATTGCTTGTTCTTCATAAGAGTCTTTCCCATAATAAATTCCAATAGTAATATGTGGAACAATTATTGGTTTTTTCTCTTCTATTTTTTGCAAAAAATCATTATAATTTAATAAATTTTCTTGTAATTCTTTCAAATCGACATTTAAATTATATATTTCTTTCAATATTTTATTACTTCCAACAATATCAATTGAAATTGCATCGAAAATTAATGTTTTTGAAAATTGTTCAGATGGAATATAGCCAGTATGAGCATTTATAGAAATACCTTTTTCTTTTAATTTTTTAACTTTTTCATATTCAAGATAAAAAGGCACCGAACCATTTTTTAAAGATCCTCCAGAAATTAGAGCAGTATTTTTTTCTTTAAAAAAGTCATTTAAATTTTCATCTTTAATATCAATCATAGAATTTAGGTATTTTTTATTGCAATGTTTGCAAGATAACTCGCAGTAAGAACCAGTTACAGAGAGAGAAACAACAGATTTTGTCGAAATTAGTTTTATCTTTTTATCCATAGATGCAAATTAGCAAATTAAAATGAAATTAAAATATTAATTTTAAGTGGAAGAATAATATAGATAAAGAAGGATAAAAAATTGATTAATAAAATGAAGAAAAAAAATATAATTTAAAAAAAATTATTCTTGAAAAAAAAAGGAAAAAGGCAAAACTTAAGTCGCTATGGATACAATTTTAATTAGATATGGTGAAATTGCCTTAAAAAAAGGAAACAGAAAAAGATTTGAAAGGCAACTTATAGAAAATATAAAAAACAAAATTCCAGAAGGAATTTTAGTAAATCCTCATGGTCGAATATTTTTAGAAGTTGATAATTTCAATGTTACAGTGATAAATAAACTTTTAAAAATTCCAGGAATAACATCCTTTTCAAAGGTAATTAAGATAGAAAAAGATTTAGAAATCATCAAAAAAAGATGGATAGAAATAATCGATGAAAATCCAAAATTAAGACAAAGTAATACATTTAAATTTGAAGTAAAACGAGTAGATAAAAGTTTTCCTATTCATTCTGATGATATGTCGAGAATTTTGGCAGAAGCTATAATAGAGAAATATCCTGAATTTTCTACAAAGGTTAAACTTAAAAATCCAGAGTCGACTTTTTATGTTGAAATAAGAAATGATTTTGCATATCTATTCTATGAAAAATTATATGGTGTTGGAGGACTCCCTGTTGGCATTGCAGGTAAAAGCCTGGCTCTTCTTTCTGGCGGGATAGATTCACCAGTCGCCGCATATTATGCTATGAAAAGAGGGATGAAAGTTGATTTTGTTTACTTTCATGCTTCGCCATTTACTTCAGAGGAAGCAAAAGAAAAGGTCATAAAACTTGCTCAAATATTGACAGATTACGAGACAAGAAGTAAAATCTTTATAATTCCTTTTACAGAGATTCAGACAAAAATACGAACATCATGCAATGTCTCTTTTATGACAATATTGATGAGAAGAGCTATGATGAACATAGCTTCAAGAATCGGAAAATTCTATAAATATGATTGTCTTATAACTGGAGAATCTCTTTCTCAGGTAGCTTCTCAAACTATAAATTCTTTGAAATGCACAGAAGACGCTTCTGACCTTTTTGTAATTAGACCTCTTATAGGTTTTGATAAAGAAGAAACTATCAAAATAGCTCAGAAAATCGGAACCTTTGAAACCTCAATTTTACCATATGTGGATTGTTGTTCTCTTTTTACTCCTTCAAATCCAATAATAAATCCAAAACTTGAGGAGACTAAGAAAGAAGAAGAAAAATGGTTTGATGAAAGTTTAATAAAGGATAGCCTTGAAAATGCTGAGATCATTAAATTTTAAATATAAATCCACTCAGCAAGGTATAAATTTTATTATAATTTAATATAATTAGAATAAAAGTTAGGGAGATAGAAAATGCCTGGAAGAGGGAAGATACAAATATTTTCTGGAAGATCTGCCGAAGATTATTCTCTTGATGTTTTACATAATCTTAGAGGATTGAATGAGTATACCTCCAAATTTGTCGACTTAAATGGAGAGAAAAATGTTAAATGCTTTTCAGATGGAGAAATAGAGATAGAAATACTTTCTTCTGTTAGAAAAAAAGATATATATGTGATTCAAAGAACATCCAATAGAAATGTTAATAATCTTTCTACCCATGAAAATAAAATAGAACTATACCATTTAATAGATTCACTTAAAAGAAGCCATGCTGGTAGCATAACTGTAATCGAACCTTTTATATCCTGTTCGCGCTCAGATAGAGCTTATGCTAGGAACTCGTCTGGCTTAGCAATTCATTTTAAAACTTTAGTTTCAATTGGAGCCAATCATGTTATTACATATCAGTTACATTCTGAAAAATCAAAGATGATGATTGATCCAGTATATGCTTATATAGATGATGTCCCTCTTTATCCTCAGATTCAAAAATATATATTTAAAGAGTTTGTTAAGACTAGAGAATATTTACATAATGAGGTTCATAAAAATTGGGCTATATGTTCTGTTGATGCTGGTGGGGAAAAGGTAGCAAGAGCATTTGCGGATATATTTGGATGCCAACTTATAATAGCAAATAAAAGAAGGAGTTATTCGAGAGTCAATACTATTGAAGGAGTTTCTTTACTCACAGATGAGCCTATAGAAAATAAGACAATATGGGTAATAGATGATATGATAGATACCGCGGGTTCAATACTGGAACTTGTAAAAGCATTAAAGGCTAGAAATCCAAAGGAAATAAATATAGCAATAGCCCATCCAGTCTTTTCTGGCCCTGGTGTGTCTAGAATGATAGAAATGCATGAATTGGGATATATTCAGACCCTATTGGTTTGCGATACCATATGGATTTCAGATCAGATGAAAAATGAAATGCCATTTATGAAAATTATTTCAACAGCTCCAATTACTGCAGATATAATATATAAAACAAATATTGGTGAGAGCCTTTCGATATACTTCGACCCTATTAATCCTTATCATGTGCTTCCATATTGATAGTTTTTACAATATTAGTTTTTACAATGAGTAAATCTGTCGAAAGAAATAGGACTATTTCTATAAGTGATTCCGAAAGAAAATTGTATGAAAAAAACTTGATAAGTTTACCTTACGATGGTGAAATTTTAAATAAAATCATAAATCAAGATATATTTGAAGCAATTGACTTTTTACCAAATAATTTTGTAGATCTTTTATTTGTTGATCCACCATATAATATAAGCAAAAATTTTAACTCATTTAAATTTGAAAAGATGGATGAAGATAGATATTATAAATGGGTTGATAGCTGGATTTCAAAAATAATAAGACTATTAAAAGAAACTTCGTCTATATATGTCTGTTCAGAATGGCAAACTTCGCCAATTTTGTATGATGTATTAAAAAAATATTTTATTATCAGAAATCGTATTACTTTTGAAAGAGAAAAAGGAAGAGGTGCAAAGACCAACTGGAAAAATAATTGTGAAGATATCTATTTCTGTACAGTTTCAAGTAAATATACTTTTAATATAGATATGGTAAAAATAAAGAGGAAGGTCATTGCTCCATATAAAGAAGGTGGTAAACCAAAAGATTGGTTTATTCAAGATGGGGAAAAGTATAGGTTGACCTACCCATCAAATATCTGGACAGATATAACAATTCCATTTTGGTCTATGAAAGAAAATACACCACACCCAACTCAAAAACCAGAAAAACTTTTAGCAAGAATCATCTTAGCAAGTTCAAATGAAAATGATATTATTTTTGACCCTTTTGCTGGAAGTGGAACAACGGCTGTTGTTGCTAAAAAATTAAAAAGAAATTATCTAGCCGTCGAGATTGAGAAAGAATATTGTCTTTATGCATTAAAAAGACTTGAAATGGCAGAAAAAGATAGAAGAATACAGGGTTATGAAAATAACCTATTTTATGAAAGAAACTCATTTAAAAAATAGCTTTTTTTAAGTATAATTTTCTTGTATTATATGAACTTTTTATTAAAATAGAAATGTCCAGATTAAATAAAAAAGTTTTTTAAGGAACTTTTATGATTGGAATTCAAAATTCAACAATAATAACATTTGATCCAGCTAAAGTTGAAGAGAATGTTGATATTGTAATTGATGATGGACAAATTATTGATAAGGGTAAAGATATCATAAAAAATTACCCAAATTGTGAGGTAATTGTAAGAGAAAAGATAGTTACAACAGGGATAGTATGTTCTCACACTCATATCTATTCAGCTCTTGCAAGAGGATTGAATGTTAAATTTAAAAAGATGAATGATTTTGTTCAAATATTGCAAAATCTCTGGTGGGTTTTAGATAGAGGCTTAGATAAAGAGATGGTTGAAGTAAGTGCTCAGGTTTGCGCAATAGAAGCTATTCTTTGTGGAGTTACAACTTTAATTGACCATCATTCTAGCCCAAACTATATAGAGGGAAGTTTAAAAACAATAAAAGATAGTTTTGAAAAAATTGGGATAAGATCAATTTTATGCTATGAAACAACAGATAGAAACGGGTTTGAAAAATCAGAGTTGGCAATTTTTGAAAATGAAAGTTTTGCAAATTTGATAGATGAAGAAAAAAAGAAAAAAAAGAAAAATGAAAGATTGACAGAAGCATCGATTGGAGCACACGCACCTTTTACGCTTACAGATGAAACATTACAGAAGTTGTCCAATATTTGTTCTAAGACAAATAGAGGTTTACATATTCATGTCTCGGAAGATAGATTTGACCCTTCATATAGTAGATTTAATCATGAAAAAGACCCGATTAAAAGGCTAGATCAGTTTTCATTGATCTTAGATAAATCAGTGATAGGGCATGGAGTATACCTTTCGGAAGAGGAGATTGATCTTATTAATAAAAACGATGCCTTTTTAGTTCATAACTCAAGGTCAAACATGAATAACAATGTAGGGTATAACAATCATCTTGAGAAATTTAAAAATATTGCCTTAGGGACTGATGGAATTAATCATGATCTGATCGCAGAACTTGCTACTTCTTTTTTTAAGCATAAGGATAATGGAGGGAAAATCCCTATATCGCAGTTTTTAAAAATGTTTAGCAATGGAAATATTATTTTGAATAGATATTTTTCTGATCTTCATTTTGGTCAAATAGAAAAAGGATTTGTCGCAGATCTTGTTATATGGGATTACAAAGCCCCAACATACATAAGCCCAGATAATATAGCTTCTCATCTTATTTTTGGTTTTAATTCTGGTTTTGTAAATACCGTTATAATAAATGGAAAGGTTGTTTTGAAAGATAGAAAGTTCGATTTTGATTTAAATGATATTTTTAAGAATTCTAAGGAACAGGCTATCCGACTTGTTGAGAAGATGGAGAAGTTGATTTGAATATTTATAATAAAGTTATATTAAAACAATGTTCTTTGAAAAAAACGACTGAAATAATGTAGATTGATTATAATAAAGTGATATTAAAACATAAAGGTAAAGAATTAATATAAAAAGGAGTTCTTATGGATAAAAATAGTTTTGATAAAACTTTGTTTGAAAAAATCAATTCAAAATCTTTAGAATTGAAAGATTATACGGTTAAAAATCTTTCTAAAATAATTCAAGTTAAGGCAATGAGCAATGATGAGAAAGATAGAATAATCCTACTAAAAAATTTATGCAAAAAAGCTGGTGCAGACGAGGTTAGAATAGATGGACTAGGAAATTGTCTCGCAAGAGTTGGTTTGGGGAACAAAAAAATAGTCATAGATGCCCATATTGATACTGTTGATGTTGGAGATAGGAAATTATGGGAAAAAGATCCATTTTCTGGCGATTTTGATGATAAATATGTTTACGGAAGAGGTGCATCTGATCAATTAGCCGGTGCCGCTTCTATGATTACTGCAATTAAAATATTGAAGGATATTGGCTATAAAGGTTTCAATGATTATTCTGTATGGTTTAGTTTTACTATAATAGAAGAAGATTGCGATGGATTGTGCTGGAAATATCTAATTGAAGAAGAAAAATTTATTCCAGATTTTTTTATCTCGACAGAACCAACAAGCTTAAATATTTATAGAGGGCATAGGGGTAGAATGGAGATGGAAGTCAAACTTCAAGGGGTTTCTTGTCATGGTTCTGCTCCAGAGCGTGGAGTTTCAGCTGCGTATCTTGCATCAAGAGCAGCTTTAGCTATAGAAAAACTAAATTCCGAATTAAAACCAGATAAGGATAATTTTTTAGGCAAAGGAACAATTACAGTTTCAATGATGGATGTAAAAGGCCCTTCTCAATGTTCAGTTCCAGACATCGCAAGATTATATATCGATAGAAGACTTACTGAAGGAGAGACAAGAGAAATTGCAGTAGAGCAAGTAAAATCATATATTTCAGAGGCAACAGGTTTAGATAAAGATAAAATAGAAGTGACTGTTCCAAAATATTCAAAACCAAGCTGGAAGAAAAAGCTATTTTCTCAAGATTTATACTTCCCAACCTGGGTATATCCAGAAAGTCATCCTTTGATAGAAATTGCTAAGCAAACATACATAAATCTTTTTGATAAACGACCAATGATAGATAAATGGACTTTTTCGACAAATGGTGTCGCTGTTGCAGGGCTTCATAAGATTCCATCTATGGGTTTTGGTCCTGGCGATGAAAAAGAAGCCCATGCACCAAATGAAAAAGTAAGAATAGAGGATTTAGTAAAAGCTTCAGCTTTTTACTCTGCTTTCCCTTTTGTTATTTGCTAAGAACATGATAAGGAAAAAATAAATATGATAAGTAATAAATATGATAAGGTAAGAATATATAGGTAAATAAGGATGGATTAATAAAAAAAAAGTAGTTTTAATGATTTGAAAAAAGGATTTTGAAATAATGCGAAAAAGCAAAGAGGAAAAGAGGAGGTTTTATGCCTTATAAATTAATAGAGAAAAAGGAATTAACTGAAAAGCTTGATATACTTTCAAATCTTAAAATTGATATGTATCAAAAAGATTTTCTTTTGACATGGGAAAAAACATACGATGAAATCCTAGCTACATTTTTAGTTGCAGAGATTTTGCGTTCATTAAGATATAGTTCATCAGGCACAAGACTATGGGATTCTGGTCTTGCAGTATCCATTTTTAAGGATAATTCTACAAGAACAAGATTCTCCTTTGCATCTGCTTGTGATATGCTTGGGCTTTATGTTCAAGATCTTGATGAAGGTAAAAGTCAGATTGCTCATGGAGAAACTGTAAGAGAAACTGCTGTAATGGTAAGTTTTTTAAGTGAAGTTATAGGTATAAGGCATGACATGTTTATTGGTGAAGGTGACAGTTATATGCGTGAGTTTGGAGAAGCTTTAGATGATGCTTTTAAAAAACAGGTTATACCAGATAGACCAACAATAGTAAACCTTCAAAGTGATATAGATCACCCTACTCAATCAATGGCAGATTTTCTCCATCTGATAAACTATTTTAATGGAATTGAAAATTTAAAAGGTAAAAAGGTCGCAATGAGTTGGGCTTATTCTCCTTCATATGGTAAACCTTTATCCGTACCTCAAGGTATTATCGGGTTATTCACTAGATTTGGCATGGATGTAGTTCTTGCATATCCTGAAGGTTACGATCTGTTACCTCAAACTTATGAGATTGCTAAAAATAATGCAAATCAAAGTGGTGGAAGTTTTAAAGTGGTTTCATCTATCCAGGAAGCTTTTAAGGATGCCGATATTGTTTATCCAAAAAGTTGGGCACCTTTTAGTGTTATGGAGAAAAGAGTCGAACTATTAAAGGCAAATGATCAATCTGGATTAAAAGAACTTGAAAAACAGTGCCTTGAAAATAACAAAAAATTTATGGATTGGGAATGTAATGAAAAGATGATGAACCTTACAAAAAATGGAAATGCACTTTATATGCATTGTCTTCCAGCAGATATAACTGATATATCCTGTAAGGCTGGAGAGGTATCTAAAGTCGTTTTTGATAAATATAGAAAAGATACATATGATGAAGCAAGTTATAAACCATATATAATAGCAGCCATGATCCTCCTTGCAAAAAGGAAAGATCCTGCTGGGACATTGAAAAAACTTTATGAAATGGGACAGAAAAGAATATTGGCTTAGCTTCTACTAAAGTTGTTTCATCATAATTGATATAATTTTTTTAGTTTATTCATCCATATATAATTATTATATTTTTCAGAATGTTAGATTCTATATAAAGGCTTGTCTTTTAACAATTTGAGGTTTTTGGAAAAAATTAATTTTAAAATAAATTTTTACAAAAATTTTTTAAGAAATTATAATAAACAATACAAAAATAAGGCATGGTACAGAAAAATATAAATATAAAAATATATAAATATATAAATATATAAATGGATTAGATTATGAGTGATAGAGTCATAAAACAGTTAGAAAAGCAAAAACTTGATACCGAAATAATTATTTTTGATCAGACCACTAAAACTGCGAAAGATGCGGCTTTAGCATTAAATTGTAAAGTATCACAAATAGTAAAATCTCTTGTTTTCAAGATAAAAAATGAAGATGAACCAATAATAATTCTCGTGAGTGGAGCAAATAGAGTGGATGAAATCAAAGTTAGTCAAATAATTGGTAAACAAATTGAAAAAGCAGATGCGGATTTTGTAAGAGATAGAACTGGTTTCGCAATAGGAGGAGTGCCGCCTATTGGTCATAAGAATATTATAGATATTTATATGGATAAGGAACTGCTAAATTTTAAATTTGTCTGGGCTGCAGCTGGAACTCCAAACAGCGTTTTCAAGATATCTTCAAATGATTTGCTAGAAATAACGAAAGCAAAAATAATAGAGGTAAAATAAAAAAAACGGAGAGGGGGGGATTCGAACCCCCGATACCCTTTTGGGGTATAACTCCTTAGCAGGGAGCCCGATTCGACCGACTCTCGCACCTCTCCATTTATTAAAATAAAAACCTTAAATATGGAATAAAAATCAAAAAAAATTGATAAAAAATAAAAAAAAGTGAAAAAAATATATACAAATAAAATAAAAAAAAATAAAATAAAAAAAACGGAGAGAGAGGGATTTGAACCCCCGGTACCCTTACGAGTACAGTAGTTTTCAAGACTACCGCCTTCAACCACTCGGCCATCTCTCCGTGCTATTAAAATACCTTATAATTCTTTATTGTCAATAGGTTTTTGCTATATACTTTTAATTTATCATAAATGCTTTTAATTCGAAATTAATGATTATTCATTATATTAAATTCTTTAATACCAAATTCTTTATCTTGAAATTTGGAAAAATAAGGTTATTGTAAAAAAAATAAATAAAGGGATGATATGAAGCTTTCGGAAATCATCGAACCATTAAAACTTGAAAAACATACCAAATTTGGTGGTGAAGATTTTGATATAAGCTGGGGTTATGCTTCTGATTTGCTATCAGATGTCATGGGAAGAGCAGATGCAGGTTCTATCTGGTTTACTATTCAAAAGCACCCCAATATTGTTGCTGTTGCAACATTAAAAGATCTCACAGCGATAATTTTAACTTCAGATTCAAAACCTGATGAAGAAACAATATCAAAAGCAGATGAGAATGGAATCCCCATATATTCAACATCTTATTCGACATTTGAAGCATGTGGAATACTATACAATTTAATAAAATAAGATGATAGCATTATTTGAATCAAGATTGAAAGTAGTATTTATTCTTTTTCTAATTCTTTTTGTCATCATTTCTTTTAGATTGGTCTATGTTTCAATAAAGATGAAAGATTTAGGTAATCCCTTTCAAAATACTATTGGTTCAATACAAAGAGGACAGATAATAGATAGAGATGAAAATCTACTTGCTGGAAATTTCTTAGTATATACGGTCTTTATCGATCCTTATGTGATAAAAAACATTGAGGATACTAGCCAAAAGTTGGCTCCTTTTACAGATTATCAATATGATGAGTTATATTCAAAAATTAAATCCAATAAAAATAAGAGATATTTAGAAATAGCAGAAAAAATTGACAAAGAAACACTTGGGAAAATCCTAAGTTTAAAACTTACTGGTGTATATTATAGAACTGATATTTTAAGAGAATATCCAATGTCAGAATCCATAGCTCCACTTTTAGGTTTTGTAGATAAGTACAATCATGGTCTTGATGGTCTTGAGTTTTACTATGATCAGTTCCTTTCTAAAGGCGATGATTATTCAATAAAGCTTACTATAGACAGTTTTATGCAATTTGTCCTTTATAACCAGCTTATGAAGAAAGGAGAAGAAGAAGAAGCGGATTGGGCTATTGGTGTAATTTCTGATGCCCAAAATGGTCAAATTTTAGCTCTCGCAAACTGGCCTTCATTTAAACCAGATTTATATTCAACTTACTCTATAGAGAAAAGAAAAAACAGGGCTGTATTGAATGTCTTTGAGCCAGGTTCCACTTTTAAAGTATTTGTTGCAGCAGCACTTTTAGATAGTTCAAATATTTCATTCAATGATTATTTTTATTGTTCTGGAAAATATAATGTTACTGAAAACTTAATTATAAATGATACTGGCATTCATGGAAGAGTCAACTTAAAAGATATAATAAGAAAATCATGTAATGTCGGAATAATAGAAGCCTCAATGAAAATGAATACTAAAGATCTGTATTCATATATTAGAAATTTTAATTTTGGGTCAAAGACTGGATTTCAATATCCAGCCGAACCTGAAGGGATACTTAAACCCTTAAATAAATGGACTAAAATGACAAGATCAATAATAAATATAGGGCAAGAGATTTCTGTATCAGCCATACAGTTGATAACAGCATTCAATTCTCTATTAAATGGTGGAGATTTATATGAGCCTTATCTTGTTTTAGAGAAAAACCTTAAAAATTCTGTTTCGGAAAAAACAAAAGCAAAAATTATAAGAAAAGTCTTATCTTTTGACACATCAAAAACAATAAAACAACTTCTAATTGATGCACTTAAAGGTGATGATGCAACAGGTAAATCTGCATATACAGATAAAGCTATTGTTGGAGGTAAAACTGGGACTGCTCAAGTACCTTATTTAAAAGGTAAAGGATATGATCCCAATCAAATCTACACTTCATTTCTAGGGTTTTTTGAATTCTCTGGAAACACTTATTCTATCTATATTGGATTTTTAAATCCAAAGAAAAATAGATATGGGGGAACAGCCTCTGCACCTGTTTTTAAAAATGTTGTCGAAACTTTAGTTTCTTACTTGAAGATTAAAAATATAAAACCAATTAGTATTTCTGAGATGAAAAATGATGATAAAGCCCTCGATGATTTATACCAAAATGCGTCAAATAGGATAATAAATAAAGATTCTGTGCCAGATTTTACGGGGCTATCATTAAAAGAAGTGATTTATCTTTCTTCCAAACTTGGCATTAAAATAAAGTTAAAGGGTTCTGGTTTTGTTGTTTCTCAATCCGTTTTACCAGGGACACCTATTTCACCAGATACCATAGTTTTTATTGAGTTAAAATATAAATAGATAGCAATTTTAACTTTTTATACTTAAAATTTAACGATTCGGATTTACTACTATAAATATAAATAAGTAGAAAAAATTTAACTTTAAAGGTAATTTGCAAAGTGAATATAGAAAAAAAAACCATATTTATAAATCTAAGCATAGCAAATGATGATGAAAAATTAATAGATGAGAATGATATTAAAATCGAATTTATCCCAAATAATTTTAAGAATCAGATTCCTACTTTTCAGTGCAAAAATCTTATTTCAAAGTATGATATTGTAAAGGAAGCTAGATCAATTTTAGATATAATCTATAAGAAATCTGAAAACAATAAGAGCAAATTTACAATTTTTATCTCTTTTGCAAATCCAGAAATTTTAGTTGCTTCAAATAAAGACTCCAATAGTAGAATAAATAAAATATGTTTGGAATTTAGCTTTGAGTTATTTAAATATTATAAGAATTACTTAAAAGATAATGGTATAGAATTTGAAGAAGTTGAAATAAATGAAATAGATGAAATAAAAAGCTTTTTAGAAAATCTGTTTTCACAAAATTCTTATTCTTATGACATAATTTTTTACAATCTATCAAGAAAAAGCTTAAGTAATATTTTACAATTCATACCAGAAAAAGAGTTTGAAATATACTTAAATCCAGTATTAAAAAATATTGAAAGTTTTAAGGTTGTTGAAGATTTCTGTGTTCAAAACCTAAGAAGAAAGATAATAAATATAAATACCGCTAAGAAATTCAGCAAGGAATGGACAAAAAATTTCTTAAAAAATAGTTTTCATTATATTATTAATAGAGGTGTTGATTCTATAATTAACTTGCTTGAAGGTAAATTTCCAGTTTTGATAATTGGAGCAGGTAGTTCTATCGATGATAATTTAAATACGATAAAAAGACTTTCGAATTATTCTTTAGTTATTTGTGTAGATACAGCATTGATACCGATATTAAAGGCCAATATCAGGGTTGATATAGTGGTTTCTTCTGATTCTCAGTCTATTAATGCTTTATATATTACTCAAAGTGACCTTGTTAAGAAAGATTTAAATAATTATCCTCTTTTAGTATGTATGCCAACAGTTCATCCAAAGTTAATCGATAAGTATAAAGGCAAAGTTTTATTTTCTTCATTACCTTTTGATCTTGTCAAGATAACTGATAGCCTTACCATTGATAGACTGGAAATAGGTTCTGGTGGAACAGTATCTGCTTTGGCATTTGAAGTCGCTATGATTATGAATCCTTCTTCTATTATCCTTTTTGGTACAGATTTTTGTTATAGTAATGGCAAACTTCATTGTAACAATGCTCTTTTTGATTCACTATATTATGGTAAAACTAATTATATATATAATTATCAAACTTTTATAACAATGGCAATGCTAAGAGCCAACTCATTTTTGGTCATTAATGATTATGGCTTAAAAACAAGAACAGACCCTAAATTTTTAATGTTTTTAGAATGGTTTAAAAGTCAGATAAATAAAGATGATAAAATAGAAGTATATTATGCAAGTAAAAAAACATATGGGCTTTCCTTTTTAAAATATATGGGAAAAGCTGAAATCGAAAACTTTATATACAATAAGAAAAATTTTTATTCCATGAATTTCTTAAGTAAGATTGAAAATATCGAATTCGACAAAAAAAATAAAATAAAAATTAAAGAAAGTTATCTTGATTTTTTAAATAAAATTATAATTGAAGGTCTGTCTGCCAAAGCAATGATAGAAAACATTATTAAGAGAATCGAAAATACTTCTTTTTCAGATTCAGTTTTGATGTATTTAAATACTTTGGAGAGAAATTTACTAGGCTTTTCCTCATTAAAAACATTGCTTAATATGTCTTTTCAAGAATATCTTTTATCTGTTCAATATGAAAAAAAAGAGATAGACACGGTATCATTTTATAAAAATCTTTTGAAAAAAATTGATGAGATATTAATATTATTAAGAAACATGATTGATAAAAAATCTAATTGAAGAAGTTATGAAGGTTGGAAGTATTGGGGAGGATAGGATTTGAACCTATGAAGCCGCCTGGCAACAGATTTACAGTCTGTCCCCTTTGACCACTCGGGAACCTCCCCGAAAAAGCTGGCGAAGAGAATTGAACTCCCAACCTGCTGATTACAAGTCAGCTGCTCTACCGATTGAGCTACGCCAGCGACAGATTGATTGAAACAGAAAAATAACCTTTGTCAAGGTATTTTTATGAGTGAAAAAATGAAAAATGGAAAAATATTTATTGTTGATGATGATAAATTAAGTATTGAAATATTAAAAATATCACTTGAAAAATATGATTTTGAAATAAATTCATTTATTAATCCAATAGAAGCATATAAAGCTATCACCTCTGATGAAAGATTTAACTGTGAATGCTTGATACTTGATTTAAATATGCCTCAATTGGATGGCTTTCAGTTTATTCAAAAGTTAAAAAGAGAGTATCCAAAAAAAGTAATACCGATAATTATATCTTCAGCAAATCAAGATATAAATTCTATTAAAAAAGCATTGGATCTTGGTGCTTATGATTATTTTACAAAACCACTTTCAAGAGATGAATTGGAAGTAATGCTACCTAAGAAGGTTAAAAACGCTGTTGTATTTTATAGAACGCAACAAGAATTAATAGTACAAAACGAAAAGATGAGCAAAGATTTAAATCTTGCTAATCAGTTTATACTAAAAATTTTTCCTCATAATAAAATTAAAAACCATGATTTTTACTTAAAATATATTCCTTATAACGAAATAGGTGGAGATTTTATAGATCTTATTGAAACAAAAGATGGTTTTATCATTATTATTGCAGATATTTCAGGTCATGGAGTATCTGCTGCTTTGCTCGCATATTTTTTAAAATTTGAATTTCAAAAATATTTTAGTAACAATGATGATTTGTTAAAGTTTATCTATCACTTGAACTCTGAATTTATTAATATTTTTGAAGATTCATTTTTTTCTACTGTTTTTGTAGCTTCATACAATAGGAGAGAAAGAAGATTAATATATGTTAATGCTGGGCATCCACCTCCAATTGTTTGCGTAAATGAAAGACCAGTTTTTTTAAAATCTACTGGGACATTTGTGGGTATGATCGAATATCCAATATACAAAATATCTGAATTAGTTGTTGGCAATAGTTGTCCATTGATTTGTTATACAGATGGTATGTATGAATTTTGGCTTGAGGGCAGAAATGAGATTTTTGGCTTTAATCGTTTTTATAAGCTTTTACATTGTATTTACTTTAAATTAAAAAAAGAAAAAAGATTAAATTTAAATAATTTTGTAGAATATTGTTTTTCTTCTTTAAAGTTTTACAGCAAAGGTAACTATAACGATGATCTTTTAATGTTCATGATTGAATTGTAATATCAAGATTAAAACTATTTAACCGATAATTAAAGTAGAATTCCCCTCCCAGTTTTTCCAGAGGCCGACTCTTCCCGGAGCCGGCCATTTTTAAATTTTTTTGATTTTCTTAATACTAATCTTGTAGATATTCTTTTGAAAAATTCACTGAAAATCTTTTAAACTAACTCTTGCATAAAAAGACAAATCTCGTAAATTTGATGTATAGTTATGGGGGCTTATGTGCAAAAAGAGCATATTAAAAAAATATTATTTATTATAATAATTGCTATAACAGTTTTATTTGGCGTTGCTCTTGGATCTCTATTCGCTTCTTTTCAAACTACAGATATAAGAAAAATGGTGGATGATTTCGAATTATCAGTTCCGACAAACATTTACGATAAAGATGGAGAATTAATTGCTCAATTATCACTTGAACAAAGAGAGATAATCCCTTTAAAAGATATTCCAGAAATTGTAATTCAATCATTTATTTCTTATGAAGATGCTGCATTTTTCAAACATCATGGGTTTTCTTTTAAAAGAACTTTAGGAGCATTTTGGGGAGATATAAAAAGAACCATTTTAGGTAGAGGGGGTGCACTCCAAGGTGGCTCTACCATAACACAACAATTGGCAAAAAGATTATTTACAGGACAGGAGAGATCTCTATTTAGAAAATTAAAAGAATTATGGTATTCAGTTCAGCTTGAAAAATATTATTCTAAACAAGAAATACTTAAAATGTATTTAAATGAAATATATTTCGGACATGGGGCTTATGGTATAAAAGCTGCTTCAAAACTCTACTTCAATAAAGAAGTACCAGATTTAACAATAGCAGAAGCGGCTATTCTTGCAACTCTTCCTCAATCACCAAAGTACAACTCCCCAGTTCTTTATCCGGAGAATTCAAAGAGAAGACAAAAAATGGTCTTTGAAAGGTTGATTGCAAATGGCTATATTACAAGAGAGCAAGCCGATAAAAGTTTTGAACAATTTTGGGCATCATATAGTCAGAGGACTTTCCCAACAGATTTCACAGCTCAATCTCTAACTGTCAATAAAGCTCCTTATTATGTGGATGCGGTTTTAAAGATGCTTAAAAATGAAGGTTTTACAGATGAACAAATTTATAAAAAGGGACTTAATATATATACTGCATGCGATTTAAAAATGTACCAGGCATCTGAGAAATATTTAAATGATGCCCTTTCAAAATTAAATGAATCATACAGTAAACAATTTGAACCTATTAAATCTGCTGTTTATAGAGAAGCTTACGATATATCGGATCTATTCATTCAGATGACAAATTCATCACCATCTTTTTCACTTTCAAAAAACAAAAATAAATTTAAACAAAATAAACTTGAAGAAACATTAAATATAATAAATCTTTTTTCTTTGTCTCAAAAAGACAATAGTTTAGGGTATTTATCTGAAAATTGGACAACGAATTACAAAAATAATATAGAAACCAAGATTTTACAAGGAAGTATAGTTACTATTGATCCACAAACAGGATATGTCCTTGTTTTAATAGGAGGGACAGGTTTTACTAAACAAAATCAACTTAACAGAGCTTTAAGCGGTAAATTTCAACCTGGCTCTGGCATAAAACCATTTATTTATGCTGCTGCTATCGAAGAAAAAGTTTGCACAGCTTCTACTGTTATACTTGATGCACCAATTATATATAAATTTTCGGAAGAGGATGTATGGGAACCAAAAAATTATTCTGGTGAGTATAGCGGATATGTTAGAGTAAGAAAGGCTCTAGTCCAATCTATAAATGTACCGATGGTTAAAGTTATGGAATCCCTTGGTGTCATGAAGGCAAGGAAGTATATTTCAAGATTTTATTCTATAAAAGAATCAGAAGTTCCTCCTTATCTATCAACAGCACTTGGTACTATTGGAGTATCACCATTAAAAGCAGCCAAAGCATTTGCTGTTTTGGCTCATCAAGGTATGGATGTCTTCCCGATATTAGTAAGGAAAGTAGAAGACAGAGAAGGCAGGACTTTAAGAAACTTTGAAAAAGAGATTTTAGAAAAATATAAAAAATTAGATCCAGCAGAATTAAAAATAGTATCTCCTCAGGCAGCATATATTGTTACATCAATATTAACTGGGGTTGGTAAACCTGGTGGTACTGCCTCATCTCTTGCAAATTACAATTTTCCTTTTGAATTTGCAGGGAAAACAGGAACTACACAAAACTGGAAAGATGCCTGGTTTAATGGATATACTCAGAATCTTGCTACAGTCATATGGATAGGATTCGATAGAAGTTCTTCTTTGGGAAAAGGTTTTACTGGAGGGACAATTGCTGCTCCAATATGGGGTAATATAATGCAATATGTCTATAAAGTTTTGAAAGTAAAAATTCCAAATTTTCAAAAACCAGATGGACTTGTGTGGGTAAATATTGATGCTGATACTGGGTTCCTTGCAGGACCTACAACACAAAAACCATTGCTGGAAGTCTTTATCGCAGGGACTCAACCAAAACAGGTTTCAGATGGCAAACAGATATTTTCTCTTGTGATGCCAGCTAATCCTATTGAAACTTTATCACCAAACCAAACAAATTCGAGTAACGCAACTAATCCTTTTGAAAATCTTCAGCAAAATACTACGACCCAAGAGGACCCTTTTGCAATATTCAATACCTTATTAAACAATTCAAGTACCAATTCTTCAAGCAATAATACAACTACTTCAAGTAATTCAGATGATAATTCAAATAATTCTGCAAATGGCAATGAATAAATGATACTTAAGGATCAAAACAAATCTATTTATTGAAATTGCATTGGAGTTAATAAATGAGCCATACATGTATAATTGTAAACCCAAAAGCAGGAAAAAAAATATTTATAAATATATATTTACCTTTAGTGTTATCTGTTTTTGATGAACATGGAATATCTTATCAGATCGAATATACTAAAAAACCAGGTTATGCCACTGAGATTACTAAGAAATATTTAGATAAGGTAGATTTTTTTACTATTTTTGGTGGCGATGGAACAATTAAAGAAGTCATAGCTGGAATGCCTGAAAATCCAAAACCAATTGGGATAATTCCTTTTGGTACTGTTAATGTTCTAGCTTTAGATCTTGGAATACCTTTTGATCCTATTCGTGCCGCTACAACCATTGTTTATGGGTTAAAGAAGTATATAGATGTAGGATTCATTAATCTTCAACCTTTTGTTTTGATGGCATCTATTGGAATAGATGCAGAAGCTGTGCATAATGTTAACTTAAATGTAAAAAAATTTTTTGGTAAGGTTGCATATATTACTTCAGCTATAAAATCAATCTTTATATATAAACCTCATAGAATAAAAGTCGAAATTTTGGATCAACATATAGTTGATAGTGGCTATATCGCAATAATATCCAATTCTAGATTTTATGCTGGAAAGTTTACAATTGATGAAAATACAAAAGTTGATGATGGGATTTTAAACCTATTTTTATTTAAAAGAAATTCAATATTGGATACTTTTCGTTTGTTTATGGGAGTTCTTACAAAATCTCACAGCAAGATGAAAGATATAGCTTTTTATACTGGGAAAAAAATCTTAATCTCCAGCGGAAAGAAGGTTAAAGTACAGGTAGATGGAGATAAAGCATCGTATCCACCATTAGATATTTCAATTAAGCCATCATTTTTACCTGTTTTTGTGTCAGAGGAAAGATTTGTTATGCCTGAGATGACAAAAAAATATATGAAAAGATTTTTTAAAAAACTAATAAAAGAAAGAAAAAGTTATCAAGTTTAATATTAATCATAAAGTTCGTTAATTAAAGCTATATATTCTTTAGTTATATTGACATTTCTTCTTTTCATTATTTTTTCAATATTTTTGACAAGTAATGAATAATCATAGTGTTTTTCTTCTCCCCACATTGCATGAGGTATTGTCTTGCTTTTTGGATTTTCGAATAGAATGGTGCATTCACCAATTATTGTTCCGCAATTTATCATAAGTCCTATTGAACATTTTACATGATCTCCAAAAAGAGAACCCATTTTCATTTGACCGCTATCAATCGTATTATTTCTATAATTGAACTTTATATTTGAATAGTTGTTTTTTAAGTCGGAGGTGGTTGTCATAGCTCCAATATTTACCCATTCTCCTAAATAGGAATGGCCTAAAAAACCAGTATGATGTTTATTAGAAAAATCACTGATAATTGATGCTTCTACTTCTCCAGATATTCTGCAATTAAAACCAATTGTTACATCATCATGAATATAGGCTCTATCTAATATAGTTTGTTGACCTATATAACAACTTCCTCTCAGCTCTGAAAAAGCGTTAATTTGAGCATCTTTATCTATTATTATAATTCCATTTGACGGTTCAATCGAAGTTAAAGGATGAATTTTAGCTTTTGGGTGAATGAAAAGATTATTCCCTTTATGTTTAAATTCTTTTATCCTTGATGCAATTAATAGAACTCTATCTTGTTCAATATAATTTTTCTGGTTAGAGATAATATCAAAAAGATATTTTATAGAGGGGGCATTTTTAACTTCATCACATAATCCAAGAATTTCATAATCAAGCGAATGTTCATATAGAGCTTTTGGATTAATCTTCGCTAATAATTTTTTGTTCACATGTATTGCGAGAATTTCCTTATTTTCATCACATAATGCACAATTTTCCTTTAAGTTTGCTAAAGCTAGAAAATCTATTAGTCTACTATTTATAAAAAGAACATTATCTGAATAGTCATAAACTGGATTATCCATCCTGTTTTTTAATAAAAAATATGAAAGCTGATTTTTCCTTGCTATAAATGATACAGAATCTATTTTTTCTTTTAATATATATTTAAGACTAAATGTCTTTTGATAGATTTTAGTAAAACCAGCATAAAGGTCAAAAGCTGGATGGAAAGTCGAAAGAGGGTGTAAAAGAGAATTATAATAATCTTCAAATAATACAATATTCATATTGATTCCTTTAATAAATTTTTTGCCTTAATAGACTTTTTCACCTTTAAAAAAGGTATTTAATACCTTAACATCTAAAAGTTGTTCATTGTTTTCAATATTGAAAATGTCTTTGTTTAATACAATGAAATCAGAGAAAAACCCTTCTGTCAAAATCCCACAATTTTCGAATTGGCTATGTTTATGAGCGAAAGTTGTGTAAGCTTTGATAGCATCAAAGCATGAGATAGATTCATTTTGATTGAGTATCTTACCATTTGATAAGTTAAAACCGCTATGTGTTGTCGCACAATAAATACCATAAAATGGATTTAATGGCGCCACTGGATAATCAGTTGAGAAAGATGGGTAAATGTTATTATTAATTAAAGATTTGAATCTATACAATAGATTTGTCCTATTTTTTAAGTATTTTTTCGCTGAAGCAATATCTTGGTCGATATGAACAGGTTGCATAACGACCTGAGCCTTTAGGTATTTCAATTTTTGAATAGCCTCATCAGTTAAAGTTTGTGCATGTTCCATCCTCAGTGGAATTTTAGGGTCAAGATTTCTTGCGAATTCAAAAAGGTTCGCAATATCCAATGTAGCTCTATCACCAATGGCATGAATGCTAAGACCTATCTGGTTTTTTATCGCTTTTTCCGAAAGATAGATTAATTTATCCATTTCAATATTAGATTTACCTATATTGTCTGTATCATCGTAAGGCATTAGCATTAAGCCAGTTTGACTTCCAAGTGAGCCATCATATAAAATTTTTAAACATCCTATCTTAAGTTGGTCACTTCCCATGCCAGTACAAAGTCCTAAAGATATAAAATTGTTTAAAGCATCTTCAGCAATAGAGATTAAACAACGAATCGAAATTGAATCTATTGGCATTTTTTGTAAGTATCTAAAAGGTGAATCTGAATAAAGACTTGAACAATCGGTAATTGCAGTTATTCCATTTTGATTAAAAATCTTTACTACTTTTTTTATATTTTCAAGAATTTGTTCATCATCAAGTTTATTTTTTATAGATATTGAATTTGAAATATATCTCATGGTATTTTCACAAAAAATGCCAGTGAGATGGCCATTTATATCCTTTTTTATTCCATCAAAATATTGCTTTTCATCTATGTTTATTTTTTCCAAGAGATTTTTATCTGGATTTTCAATATCCAGTAATTTCATTGCATATTCGTTTAACCATACAGAGTGATAGTCTTTAGAAAAAAGGATGATTGGAATCTTATTGAAATCAGCAAGATCTTCGAAAGAGGGATCAGCGGATCTATCGGTCCAGTTATTTTTATCCCATCCTCCTCCAATAAGCCATCTATTTGAATTTGATTTCATTGTTTCTTGATAGTACTCTTTTATTTTATCTATTACTTGTTTAAAAGAAGTAGCAAAACTCAAGTCAATATCATTTAAATGAACAACAGGATACATAAAATGAACATGTGAATCACAAAAAGAAGGGATACAACAGTAACCTTCGAGATCATATGTTTTTATTTCATATCCTTTTTTTTCAAATCTTTTTAATGGGATTGGTTCATCTGAAGTGAAGACAATTTTGCCATCTATAGCAAGCATATATGAAAAAAAATCATTTTTTGAAAGTAAAGAGTAAAATTTTCCATTTTTAAAATATTGTATTTTCATAAAAATTCCTTAGAAGATTCCTTAAAAAAATTTTGCATTAAAGAATGATATTGTCAAATTATAGAAGGTTATAATAAATGAAAATATGACGAAAAAAATAAGAGGAGGGACTTTTGAATATTAAAAAATCATTAATCGTAATTATTCTTTTTTTCTCAATCTTGTTTATCTCTCAATCTATTTATACAAAAGTTGTTTATGAAGGTTCACAAAATTTATGGAAAAATGTATATAAAGAATTTAACCTAGATAAAGTAAGTTATAGGAATATGATATCTTACAAAATAAAAGAGAATGAAAAGGAATTTGACGATACGATAGATTTAATAATACATTTTAATGAACAAAAAAAGGATGATTTTAAAATTATTGGTAATTATAAGATAACCGAGTCTCAGTATATTCCTAACATGGACAATAAAGTATATGGATTAGCAGCCGCTAATTTCTCACTTTCACATCATAAAATAAAATTACTTGCTGAAAAGGGTTCTCTTCTATATCCAGGTTCAAAGATAGACAATTTTACAATTTCTTCTTGGGTTTATCCACAGGCAAGTTATGAAGGAAATGAACTTTTTTCTTATTATAGTCCAGCATACAATAAAAGCACAGATAAAATTGAATTTACTGGATTCAAGGCTTTTTTAGTTGATAATGTCGTCTATATAAAGTTTGATAATATTTTTTTTATCAAAGGTATTCCTGTAAGTTTTGTCATAAATACTGGAATCGAAATTGATATTGTAAAATGGCAACACATTGCATTCACTTACAATAAGTATACTGGCAAATTCATATGTTATAAAAATAATCATAAGACTGGAATATTTTATTTTACCGATTCTGGAAAAGAAAGAGGAACTATACTTGAAGGAATAATCCCAGAAGAACTAAGAACATATCTTATAATAGGGCATAGTTTTTTTGGAAATATAGATGAATTTGTTATCGAAAAAAAAGTGGAAGATGAATTTGATTTAACACAGTATAAAAGGGATGGTGGATATCTTCTTTCTAAGGTTATAGATTTAAATTACTATTCTACAAAAATCTTAAAATTCGAAACTAAAAGTATATTAGAAAACAAAACATCAATAGTTGTCTATTATAGAATCATGGAAGATTATTATGATGAAGATGATCAAGTTATTCCATGGAAGATTTATGATGAAAATAGTAGCCTTAAAGGTAGATACCTACAATGGAAGATATTTTTTTATCCTTCATATGAGGGTAAATATACCCCTCAACTTCTAGATTTAATAATAACAGTACTGCCAAATTATCCTCCTTCCCCTCCAAATAACTTAAATTATAATCTCTTACCAAACTCGCAGGTTGAGATTTACTGGAATAAAAATATTGAATCTGATGTCATAGGTTATTATGTATATTATGGAACTAAGAGCAAACAGTATCTATGTAATGATGCAGTTGAAGGGCAATCCCCAATTTTTACCGAAAAAAATTCAATAATAATTACGCTTAAACCAGCCACAGAGTATTTTGTAGCCGTAAAAGCAGTTGATAATGCTTATTATCCTCAGAAATCAGATTTTTCAAATGAGATTGTCTTTCGGACAAAATAATTAGAAAAAAAGCTAAACTATAAATATCTATCAAATGATAAATTTCTATAATTAATAAATTGATGAAGATTTTTAAATTTTGATCATTGTTAAAATCACCTTTTGCTTAAAAAACATCTCATTATAATGTAAAAAAGATAAAAAAAGATTAAAAAATTTTCATTTTCATGTATAGAAATCTTAGCAGAAGATACTAGAATTAAAGCAACATTTTACCAAAAATTTAATATTTTAATTAGGAGTTGGATGATGGAAGCTTTATATGGGAATCTAGTAAAAAATGATATAGAAGAAAAGCTATTGGGAAATCTTGATAGGATAAATAGGAAAAAAGTAATAACAATTTTAGAAAATACCTTTGATCCCTCAGCACAAACTTATGCAAAAGCTAAAAAAAGGCTTTTTGATAAGTATAATATACCTTATAATACCATTCCTATTTCACAAAGTCATAAAGAACTTGATATTATCAATATCATAAGTGAACTAAATGAAGACGAGAAAGTAGCGGGAATATTTTTAGAACTCCCACTTCCAAATAATATCGATTCAAAAAAGATTATAGATTACATAGACTATGAAAAAGATGTTGAAGGGGTTACTACAAAAGCTCTTGGAAAACTTTTTTCTGGTGATGAAACAATTGTTCCCCCAACTGCGATGAGTATCATTAAAATTCTTGAATATTATAAAGTACAAATTGCAAAAGCAGATGTTGTCATAATAAACAGAAGCATGGTTATTGGTAAACCTTTAATTGCCCTTTTACTCAATAGAAATGCGACAGTGACTGTATGTCATACTAAGACAAATGATATTGACTCTCATATAGCAAGGGCTGATATAGTCGTAAGCGGAGTTGCAAAGCCTCATTTTTTCGAAGGGAAAAAACTCAAAAATGCTTGTGTCATTATGGATGCGTCTATTAATTTTGAAGGAGAAAAGATAGTTGGTGATTTTGATCCATCACTTTTTCAAAATAGGGATGATATAAGATATACACCTACTCCAGGTGGAGTCGGAGTTGTAACAAACTCCATTCTACTTGAAAATTGTATTAAACTACTACTGAAATAAAGTTAATTGAAATAAAGTAACAAAGCATGAGAGATTCATTATTAAAAATATTTAATCTCGAAGAGAAGAAAAGCTATGCTATTATTGGGAATTCAAAGAATGCGGGAAAAACAACCGTATTAAACAAAATCATAAAAGATATTTCAGAGATAAATAAAAAATCTGCAGTTTCATCTATTGGATGGGATGGAGAGACTGTTGATAGAGTTTATAAGACAGAAAAGCCTGCTGTTATGATTCCAAAAGGTTCTTTTGTCGCAACATGTAAAGAACTTTTACCAATAAACTCATCACTTTTTAAGATTCATGAAGATAGCAAAATAGAAACTATNCTTGGTTCAATCTATATAGTTGAAGCTTTGAGTAACATGAAAGTGGAAATTGTTGGTCCNAGGGATTTAAGATCAACCAAAAATCTTATAGAAAAACTNAAAAATTTTTCCNATTACATAATACTTGATGGNGCATTAAGCAGAACCACAAGTGCTTCCTCTATGATTACAGATGGTTTTATTCTTTCTATTGTATATAGTGGAAGAGAAAGCATATTGGACTTTGAAAAGAATATAAGTTTATTTTATGAAAAATATAATAATTTTGAAATAATAGATAAAGAATCCTTGAAAATCAACCCAACACAGTTAATAACTAAAAATCTTGTTGCCCTTGGACGAGATCAAGATATAATATTTATGGATTTTCAAAATCCTATCCAAAATGAAGAAAGACTCTTAAAAGTTGAAAGTAATGCCGATTGGATATATCTTCCAGGAGCTCTTACAGATATTACTGTAGAAAAATTATCAAACTTTTTTGTAGATATAAAAATAGTTTTAGATGATTGGACTAAAAATTTCTTATCTCAAAGGATGTTAACAATATTAAAAAATAGAAATTGTAAGATTTATTATTTATTTAATTCGAAACTTGTCGGAGTTACTATTTCAACATTTTCATATTCAAATTACATTAAATCATTGCCCAATCAGTTAATTTCTATTGTAAAATCAATATTTACAGACTATCCTATCGTCGATCTTTTTTATAATTGATAAATTAATCTTCCATGCTATTTTCACTCAATTATTAAATAAAAAGTATCAATCATAGAAAAAGAAGGAGAAGTTCATGACATCTAAGAATACTATTCGGGATAATAGATTGATAAATGAGATAAAATCATATCTTATCATTGCTATAGGAATGTTTATAAATTCAATTGGTTGGGCTGTATTTTTAATTCCATCAAAAATGGTTGGAGGAGGGGTAAGTGGTATATCTGCTTTGCTATTTTATGGGTTTAAGATACCAGTTGGACTAAGTATAATTGTTATAAATGGATTTCTTGTATTTTTAGGGATGAAAATTATTGGTTCTTCTTTTGGTATAAAAACGGTATTTGGAATAATATCTTTATCAATTTTTATAACAATAATACAAAAATTCATAAAAGGACCAGTTGTTTCAGATACACTTTTATCTTCAATCATAGGAGGAATATTCCTAGGTGGTGGCATAGGGATCGCCTTTACTTCTGGGGGATCTTCTGGTGGAACAGATATAATAGCAATGATTATAAATAAATTTTGGGATTTAGCACCAGGTAAAGTAATATTTTTCTTAGATGTTGTAATAATTGCATGTTCATACTTTTTAGTTCATTCTATAGAAAGAATAATTTATGGATATGTCACAATGGCTGTGACAGCATATACGATAGACTTAGTTCTTGAAGGAAGCAAGCAATCTGTTCAATTGTTGGTTGTCACAAAAGCCTCTGATTCTATAGCAAATAGGATAACTAATCAGATAAAAAGAGGTGTAACCTTAATTACTGGCAAAGGATGGTACACAAAACAAACAACAGATATTTTATTAATATTAGTAAGAAAATACGAGCTTCAGGATTGTCTTTCAATAATAAAACAGGAAGATCCACAGAGCTTTATATCTGTTTCTTCTGTAATGGGTGTTTATGGTAAAGGATTCGATCAGATAAAGAAGGGCATATAAAAATATTTATAAAATTATTCATTTTTCTATTGAAAGAATCTATAAAGGTTATATTATATAAGTAATTACCAAAATTAGGAAAAAGTAATTTTCTACGGAGGTTATTATATGAGTATATGGCTTGTTTGGTTACTTATTGCCGTTGTTATGTTTATCATTGAAATATTTACACCTGGTTTTTTTTCAGCATGCCTTGGTATAGCAGCTGCAATAAATGCCATTTTAGTACTTATCTTCCCTAATATGTCAACCATATTGCAAATTGTAATCTTTTCTATTCTATCTATTCTTAGCTTCATAACTATCCGACCTTTTGCCTTAAAATATCTTTATAAGAAGTCGAATAACATTGGTACAAATGCCGATGGCCTTATAGGTAAAAGAGGTAGGATAATTAAACCAATAACCCCATCAAGCTACGGTTCTTTAAAGATTTATGGTGATGAATTGATGGCTCTTTCCGAAGATGGATCTCCTATAGAAGAAGGAAGCGAGGTCGAAATTATTAAACTCGATGGAATAAAAGTCGTAGTTAGAAAAGTTAATTAATCAAGGAATTTAGCTAATTAATGAAGTTAGCTAATTAATAAAGTTTGCTAATTGATGAAGTTAGCAAAATAATAGAAAATAAAATAATATATTATAAAAAAATGGAGGTTTTATGGGTACTTTGATTTATGTTTTACTTGCTATTCTAATTCTTTTTATCCTTATCATTATTATTAAGGGTATTAGAGTAATACCACAGGCATCTGCTATGATCATCGAAAGACTCGGAAGATACCACAAAACTTTGAAATCTGGCTTAAATATTATAATTCCAATAATAGATAGACCAAGAACAATAGATGTAATATACACAAAAAAAATGGCTGATGGCAGAGTTTATCAATATTCAAAAACTATGGATAGACTCGATCTAAGAGAGACTGTATATGATTTTCCAAGACAAAATGTCATAACAAAAGATAATGTTGTCATTGAAATTGATGCAATAATCTATTACCAAATAATGGATCCTATTAAGGCAACTTATGAAATTGCGAACTATCCTGACGCAATAGAAAAACTAACCAAAACAACACTTAGAAATGTCATAGGTGAGATGGATTTAGATGAAACTTTAAGTTCAAGGGATAAGATAAATAACAAGTTAAGGATAATTCTTGATGAAGCAACAGATAAATGGGGTATCAAGATAAACAGAGTCGAGATACAGGATATTAATCCACCAAAAGATATAAAAGATGCCATGGAAAAGCAGATGAGGGCAGAACGAGATAGAAGAGCGATAATCCTTTCTGCTGAAGGTGATAAACAGGCAGCAATTTTGCAATCTGAGGGAGTGAAACAATCTGCAATAAAT
>JGI12104J13512_1000177_pt1 | contig 63403 bp, 41 predicted proteins | sample TerdegcTABiofilm_FD_13512 | JGI IMG/M metagenome (IMG submission 13512)
TTATTATCTATGATGACCAACCTGTATGAATTAGATATTGAAAAATTAAATTATATAGGTTAAAATATACAAGCACTGGAATGACAAAAACGCAGGAATGACAAAGGAAAGAAATTATAGAAACTAAGGCATAAATCCGAGTTTTTCAATCTAAAATTATCTAAGTTCCTGAATAAACCTTCTGTGTTTGGGTAAATCGGAATTTTCCAGCTCTTTTTCTCCTCACCGTATTATTTAGAATATAAAAATCCTTATAATCTCCATCATCCTGTTCATCCCATACCTATTCTCATTTTTAATCTGCTTCATCTGCGAAATCTGCGTGAGCCCTTTTTTTTATTTTCCACTTCCTCGCTGGGTTGAAACCCATCTATAATATCTATCCTTCCTACGGAACTTGTTCACCGTAATCGGGTTGAAGGGGAAACGACAGGATGCCATTCTGCCAGATAAAAAAGTAGTCGGAGCTTTTTTAAGAGCTCCGACCACTATATCACTTGTTAACTTGTTAACCTTCAAACTAACTTGCTAACCAGTTAACCTGTTAACTTTATTTCGCTAATACCATCTTTTTAGCAGATGTATAATTAGCTGTAGTTAAGCGATACAGATAAATTCCACTAGCAACGCTTCTTCCATTTTCATCACGACCATCCCAAGAAACCTGATAGTAACCTGGACTATTGTGTTCCTGAGTGAAGGTCTTGATTTTTTGTCCTTTCATATTGTAGATTTCAATTTTAACCTTACCTACCTCTTTCAGGGAATAACGAATATTGGTATTCGGATTGAACGGATTGGGGAAGGCATTATAGAGTTTTGTAACCATTGGAACAACCGGAGGAAGTGGTTCCTGAGCCGGATCACCAATAGTAACCGTTAAAGGACCATAGAATTGGCTACTGCCATCCAGAGCTACACTTTCTAGCCAGTAATAATACATCATATTGGTATAGACCTCAAAATCTGTGTAGAAATAGCTGATCTGAGTTCCAACAGCAGTTCCTTTGTCTATTAACTGAGCATTGATCTTGACAGCATTTTCCAAGTCCTTTGTTTCATTCCGGAAAATATTATAGCCAGAATGATTGGTTTCGGTTTCTGCCATCCAGGCAATATTGACAAAGTTTTCTGAAGTTACCACAGCTGTGAAGTTGGATAAGGTTACAGGCAGTGTCTGACCTTCTTGCTGAGGGAAAACAAAACATAAATCTCCAGCTGCTTTTCCAGATAATGTGAATGTTACAGTTGTTTCATTCCAGTTGCTAACTCCAGGACTGCTGGAAGTGAGGAGATTCCAAGTTCCAGGTTCAATTCTATAGGCAATTTGAGCTGGAACAAAACCAAGATTATGGTTGATAGTGATTATTGCGCCTGAAAAGCTGGTTCCAGTAAGTGTTAAGCTAAGACCAGCATTAGGAAGATCAACATCAGCATAGCCAGCAATAACAGTTACGGTTGCATCGCTTTGTGGGAGATTGGAAATATCTATAGTGGGAGAAATAGAATGAACAGGTGGGATAATTATACTAACATTTCCTCCAGAGGCGATTCCACTTACAATATCGCTATTTTCAAATGTAATCCGGAAATTATCTACATAAAGATTCCACATATCAGCATCACTGTAACCGTGGAAACCAATATAATAAATCCCTGTTGTCTGCGGGGTAAAAATTGCTTGTCCTAAACTGAAAGTGGTATTGGAAATTTCGTGATGATCATTAAGTAAGGTAGAAAGAGCTTCAGGAGTAGGTGAGCTACCAATATATACACCAAGGTTTTCAGGATAATTACCTGATTCAACACGATATTCATACCTTATATTGTATGTAGTATCCTTATTTAAACTTATTGGTGGTGTAATAAGCCAATCATCCATTGCCAGAGAAGAATTGTAGACAATCTTCATTGCTTTATTAGGAGAAATCTCATAAGTAAGAGTCCATTTTTTCCCATCATTGTTTACATCTAATATTGTCCATCCATTGATATCGCTCTGGAAATCATTCAGATAGGGAACATAAATTGTATAATCAGCTCCAGTTCCGGTTAGAGGAATATTATGCTCTGTTTTACTAAGATTATCCACTATTGTTAAACTTGCTGTTTTTTCACCGATAGAAGTAGGAGCAAAAGCAACCGAGACAGTAATTGTTTGATCAGGGCCCAAATTACAAGGATAGCTATTAGTATCTGTAAGCTGGAATTGATTTGAATTAGTTCCGGTTATTTCAATAGCAGAATTAATGGTTAAGGTTCCACCTCCATTATTTTTAATGGTGAAGACCTGAGGTGCAGAGACCGTATTAATCTGTAATTCTCCAAATGCCTTACTTTCAGGAGTTATAGAAAAGACAGGATTAGCAGGGACATCTTTCACTTCAATATCATCAATATCAATAAACCAATCACCGGTTCCCCAATTAGCTTCAAATTTCAAGATAATACGATCACCAGCTGATGCTTTCATTCCACTCAGCCAGATTGATTTTTCGGTCCAACCAAATATTGGAGTATGATTGGAACTATTAATTTCGCCATATTGAATAAAGTTTGCTCCGTCATCAGTAGAAACCCAGATCTTAATATTATCTCCAGTCCCAGGAGTGAAAGCGGAAGAGCCAGTTGGATAATTATATGAGTAAGTAGCCCAACGGTAATAGAAGCTAAGTTTGGTATGTTCAGTTATCGGTCCTATGGGTTGGGTCTGGAACCAAGCATTAGTAGCTGAACTCCACATATTTTTATAGATTCCATTTCCTGTTCTTCCATGAGAGCTTGCAATAGACCATTGAGATGTACTTTGAGTCCAATTTGCTGGGAAGGTAGTTGAATTATTGAAATCCTGAGTATAGGGGAGGGGCTGAGTAGGATCCTTCATTGTGGTAAAGGACCACACAGGACCTTCGGCTGCTTCATCTGCATCATTTTTGGCGACTATTTTCCATTCATAAGTTTGGCCATATTCAAGGTCTGGATCGTAGCTATTCAAAGGATTGGTCTGATTTTCAGAGACCAATACCATATTACCAGTTGGTCCGAAATAGACATCTACTTTAGTGACAGTGCCATTGTTTGTCCAAGAAAGGATTTGATTTAAGGGAACATCGGTAGCAAGATCATCTGGAACAGGTTCGCTTGGTGGTTCAGGAGAAGGATTAGGCATTGTGTAAGTAAGTTCAATATTATCTATAGCGGCAGGGGGTTGTATCCCTCCTGAACTATCATTTCTCCAGGAAAAGACCAGGCGTTTTGTAGTACCTGCTATAGCATTGTTGATAGTGATTGTTTTTTCCGTCCAATTAGTAGTTAGATTATACCAAGTATTGCCTATTTGTCCTGTAGTAAGTTGTGTTCCTGCTGCAGGAATAGTAGAAGTATCAACTAAAAATACTTTTAAACCATCATAAGTAGATTCTCCGCCACACTTAAACATAAAGCTTAAATTATACTCTAAAGCACCAGCGGGAAAAGCAATATCACGGTATAAATGAACTACTGAACTTGAACCAGTATTATATTCATAAGTAGTTCCATTATCTTTGGAAATATAAGCAGAGTTTCCTGAATAGGCAGGAACAGAGCCTACAAACCATTTATTAGTTTGAGTTCCATTCACAATAGTCCAATTGATAGCCCCTTCAAAATCTTCTGTGAAAGGTAATTCAGCTGGAATCTGAGTTGTGGTAAAACTGGAAGGACCTACCCAGGGACTTACATTGCTATCTTTAACGGCACGCACATACCATTGATAATCTGTACCTGGCTGAAGACCTGTAAGAGTATAAGGATTGGAAGTAACCTGAATTTGAGTTGATTTTCCATTGGGATTAAAGCCAGGAGCACCATAAATAATATCCCAGGTAGTTGCAGGAGGAACATTATTCTCGGTCCAACCTAAAACAGCAGAATTACCAGTAATATTACTCACAGTAAGATTGCTGGGCTCAACAACTGAAGGTGCAACTTCTAATAAGAAATTGTCTATATATATTGAGCGGTAAGTTCCACCTAAGCCATGTTTAAAAGCCAGATATTTATCGCTACCAGTATAATTATTTAAATTTATCGTATATTTTGTATATGTACTGGTCAAATTGATTATGGTTAAGCTCGTAAAAGTATCTCCATTTGAAGGGTCAGACATTGTTCCAATATTTAGTGTATAATTTGTTGAACCTTTTGCATAAAATGAGGTTCTTAAAGTGTTAAGCGGAACATCAATCTGGGGTGAAATAAGAATCAATTTAGCATTATTATCATCATAATTATACATATATATATGATTAGGAGTTGAATATGGAGAACTATATGTATATGTTTGGATTACTGCATAAGAGCTTGTAGAATTTATAAAACCAGTCCAGCCCAAAGGTAAAGCTGGAGCAGTGACACCATCAAAATTCTCGGTATAGGGTAAATCGGTTTCATAGATTGTAGCATCTACACAAGTACCGGTCAGGGGAATTAATTTTTCTCCGCTATCTCCATAATGGATAACTACAAAACCTTGATGAGTTCCTTTGGATTCAGCACCCGGTTCATATTTAACTGTAAAATTGGTATTTTCTCCTGCTTCAAGTTCTGTATCGGTTGGCAAGCTAATTATACTATAGTAGTCACCTGTTGTTTCTACACTATTTATCATCAACTTACCTCCACCGGTATTGGAAATGGTGAATTGCTTAGTAGCTGATGAACCCAAAAGAACAGTTCCAAAATCCCAGGATTCAGGATATACTGAGCAAACAGGATTTTCAGGAACTTCTTCAATCGTAATATCATCAATAGAAAGATACCAAGGATCATATGTAAGAGTCCCTAATATACCTATATAATATAAACCACCTGAAGTTGTGCTAAATGTACCTTCTAATCGCTGATAATCACCATTTGTAATATTTGTAGAAGGTATAATTACATTTGTCATCCCTGCAGCAGTAGCTGTTGCTCCATAACTGATTTTGATACTTGCACCGGAAGTAGCATCTTGTCTGGCATAAATTATTACTCTATAATTTATGTCTGCTTCCAATTGAATTGGTTTAAACATCCATCTTGTATTGCTATATTGTAAAAATGCATTCCAACTACCGGTTCTTGGCGTACGGTTATAATCGGTAAAAGTATTATTAGCAGTCCATACATAAGAACCACTTATACCTTCTTGAGTCCATCCAAATACAGCAGTATTATGTGTGTTGCCATTTTCAAAGCCCTCTGTAAAGGGAGGATAAATTGTCGGATCAGCCATAGTTGTGAAAGACCAGACAGGAAGGGTAGCAATATCTGAAGCATAGCCATAATTATTATGAGGATCAACTTTCCAGTAATAAGTTGTTGAATATTGAAGATTTGAAGGACTGAAAGATGTTGTTGTTATACCAGAATATTCATTCTCAAAAGAGGTTTCACTGGTTCCCCAAAATATCTTATAATCAGTAGGTGCTCCACCTCCACTACTCCAACTTAAAGTAACATTTTTGGGGACATTGATTGAGGCATTAGCAGGAAATGGATTTGTTGCTGGATTGGGAGGTTGCCCTGTAACTAATGGAGAAACATCAAATCTTACAATAGGTCTATTATATGTCGCAGATAAGGAACTTGGTTGGCTACCATCACTGCTGGCTCCTCTACATAAATAAGTTGGTGAAGTAGAATTGTAAGTATAGTAAGGTCTGGAACTACTATAGGACTCATACCCTTTAACTACAAGAATATGAAGATTTCCACTGGCATCATATTCAAAAGGTGAACTTAAAGTAACTTCTTCCCAACCACTACTAAGAGTATTAGGAAATGATCCAGAATATACAAGAGAATAACCTGTATAAGGAGAAGATACTGTGGCTGAAGGCAAAGAGGAAGCACTGGAGATCATCATATAAATGCTTACATTGTTTATTGTTACTGTAGTTGAACCACTATACTTATAGAAAGCAACTTTGTTGATTATGTATGGTGCTCCTATTTCTGACGAAGTATAAAGCATCTCATAAGTTGAATAGTTATAATACCTATTAATAGGAATTTGAGCATTAGTAGTGGCAGTTGAGTTACCAATTGTAATCAGATCTCCCCATGTAGTTGAGAAAATTCCCAGTAAAATAACCAGGAATGAGAAGAGTAAAATATTCTTTTTCATAATAGATTTCTCCTTTTATCAATAGTTAATATTGAAGTAGGGCAAAAGTAAGCTCTTGTCCTGTGGAATTTTGAAAGTTGAATTGATTTCGGGATAAGGGAAGAATGGCTAAAGCCAGATTCCCGGATTTTGTTACGAAAGTAAAAGATAAAAAATAAGGCACAGCAATTCTCCAAGAGGATAGGGAGAGCTGTAGTTTACTATGAAGGAAAAAGCTTTTTATGAAGAAATTGGGGAAAGTTATCTTGTCTGCGCCATGGCAAGGGGTTGCTATTTTTTTACTATAAGCATTGGGCTTAGGGTCAAGATAAAAAACCAATTTCTTCTCCTTAAATAAAGAAAGCATTTTAAGACATTTTTTGTTTAGTTTCTGGCATTAAAGCCGAAGGAAACTAAAGCACCTATCACTAAATAATAAATTCTTCTTGTATCAATAAAGAACCTTTTATATAGACAAAACCATATAAAGAGAAAGGGAAAATTGTGTCAAGGAAAATCTTAAAAAAATTTAGAATTTAGAATTGAGAATTTAGAATGGGGAATATCAAATAAAAATCAGCGGAATCGGCGAAATCGGCGTGAACTGAAATCAGAACTTAACCCATAAAAATCAGTATAAATCAGCAAAATCCGACCCATCCGGGTTGCTAATTTTTTTGGGGTTTTCTTAGGAGCATTAAGAAAGCATTGCTTACCTAATACTAATGCCATTAGTAATGGGTAAGCAATGGGTAAGCAATGCTATTAAGGACGGAGTTGTAACCCAATATGAATTTGTTAGTTAGGCAATCAGATGAGAGTTTTCCTTGTGTTACTGAATTTTCGGGATATTATATCCATAAGACAAATTTCCTGTTGATAGAGTAGCAACGCTTAAAAATTATATTTACTTTTGCTTTTGCACTGAAAGAAAAGAAGTTATCAGCAGGGTTTCAGAATCAGGTAGTATATAATAAAATAAGGATAAACAGGAATGCAAAGGAAAATTACCTTGGGAATTGAAGGAATGCACTGCGCTTCTTGCAGCGCGAGAGCCGAAAAAGCACTGTCACAATTGAAAGGAGTGAGCGAAGCAAATGTAAATCTCGCTCTGGAAGAAGCATACATTGTTTACGATGACAAGCAATTAACGCTTGCTGATTTTAAGCAGGCAATAGAAAAACTGGGTTTTAAAGTGAAAGAGACAGAGGCAGATAAAGAAAGCGAACAAATCCGCCAAATGCAGGTAGCAAAAAAGAAAATGGGGCTTTCCTGGCTGATTACTGCCTTGGTTCTGCTAATAATGATCCCCGATATGGTTTTGGGAAGAGCAATTATTAGCGAACAGATGGATGCCTGGCTGATGGTGATATTGAGTTTGCTGGCGATGATTTTCCCTGCCAGACAGGTATATCTTTCTGCCTATAAAGCGGTAAAAAGCGGAACTGCCAATATGGATGTGTTAATTGCAATGGGCACAATCGCTTCTTTGCTGGCAGCTCCTCTTTCGCTGTTTATAAAAGATATTGTGGCAAATAGTTTTGCTGGAATTGCTGCGATGATTATTTCTTTTCATTTAACCGGACGCTATCTGGAGGCAAAAGCTAAAGGAACTGCTTCGGAGGAAATCAGAAAGCTAATCGGTTTAGGTGCTAAAACGGCAATTATTTTGGATGCGGGCACGGAAAAAGAAATTCCGCTTAGTCAACTGAAAGTGGGGGATATCTTTATAGTTAAGCCCGGAGCAAAAATTCCTACCGACGGCATTGTGATTAAAGGAAATAGTTTAGTGGATGAGTCAATGGCAACAGGTGAATCCCTTCCCGTAACTAAAAAGCCGAATGATAATGTGTTAGGTGCAACCATCAACCTTGATGGCTATCTGGAAGTGCAGGCAACTAAGGTTGGTAAAGAGACCTTTCTGGCGCAAGTGATCCAAATGGTAAGCGAGGCACAGCATTCTAAAGTTCCTATTCAACTGCTGGCAGATAAGATAACCGCTATTTTTGTTCCTGTGGTGCTATGTTTGGCAGTGATTGTTTTTGCGGTGTGGATGCTTTTTCCTGATACAATGCAAAATATTGCCTCTGTTATAATAAGCATTATTCCATTGCAGGTTCCCGTTAAAGGTTTGGCGGCGGCATTGATGGCTTCTATAGCCACTCTGGTAATTGCTTGTCCCTGTGCATTAGGTTTGGCAACTCCTACTGCTTTAATGGTGGGAAGTGGAATAGGAGCAAAAAAAGGGATTTTGATTCGCAACGGTGAAGCACTGCAAAGAATGAGAGAACTGAATACAATGGTCTTTGATAAAACAGGAACTTTAACCAACGGTATTCCGCAACTAATAAAAACGGTTTGTTTCCAAGGAACGGATAAGGAAAATCGGGCAATTGCGGCTTCTTTAGAACAGGCATCGGAACATCCTTTAGCTATGGCATTGGCGAAAGGATTTGAATTGTCGGAATTGATTGCACGTGAGGATTTTATCTCTATGCCGGGAAAAGGAGTGAAAGGAAAAATAAACGGAAAACAATATCTGTTAGGGAATGCTGACTTTTTGCAGGAAGAAGGAATAACCCTTCCCTCTTTTGAGGATGAGACACTGGACTATGCTACCCAAATTGGACTGGCAACCGATAGGGAATTACTTGCCTGGTTCTATCTTGCTGATACAATTAAAGATAATGCTCCCCAAGTGATTGCGGAATTGAAGGGCAGAGGAATTAAAACCATTATGATTAGCGGCGACCAAACAAAAACAGCTGTTGCCATTGCGGAAAAATGCGGTATTCAAGAAGTGCTGGCTCCTGTTTTGCCTGGCGATAAAGCAAAGAAAATTAAGGAATTACAATCAAAAGGTCTGATTGTAGGTATGGTAGGTGATGGTATTAATGATGCTCCGGCGTTAAAACAGGCAGATATTGGCTTTGCAATGGGCTTGGGGACCGATATTGCCATTGAAACTGCAGATATAACCCTTCTGCGTAATGACCTAAAACTGATACCACTGGCGATAGACCTCTCCCAAAAAACCTTTGCCAAAATTAAACAAAATTTGTTCTGGGCTTTTTTCTATAATTTGATTGCGATTCCTTTAGCTGCCTTTGGGGTTTTACATCCCGTGATTGCAGAAATGGCTATGGCTTTTAGTAGTGTGACAGTGGTGACCAATGCCAACCTGCTGAAACGGAAAAAAAATTAGCCACACGGATTTGATGGATTAAACTGATTTACTCGGATAAAAGAATAGAGCGGGGAGAAAGAGGATTTGTAGGATTTTTAGGATTTTGCGAGCAAAGGTGTAGAAAGTTAAGATGGTTGAGAAGGTTTATATGGTTGAGATACATAAAAGCCCGGAGGGAGAAAAGAAAAAATACTCGGGGCTTACTTTTCCCGAGGGGCTTACGCCACCATCGCTATGAAAGTGTCGCCCTGACGGGCTTTAATGTATCTAATCCTTATCAACCTTCTAAAACTTATCAACCTTTTAAAACTTCTCAACCCTCTAAACCTTCTCAACCCTCTAAACTTTATTTTCCTAGGGGCTTACGCCACCATCGCTATCAATGAGTTGCCCTGACGGGCTTTTTTTCTGAGGTATTATGTTTGCTCAGGATTCTATTACTTCAACATTAGCACGTGGAACGATAATTTTTGTGCCATTTTCAAATTCCGCTTCCAAAACCCGAACCAAAGTTTCCGATTCTACTTTAGTAAGTTCTTCCGGCAAAGCAGTCACTTTGGCAATGTGTCCAAAATGGGGTTGACGGATAATTCTGATTACAGTTCCGATTTCCAAAATGGGCATAGAAACTTCTTTAGCAACCAGTTCCTGTTCTTCAAACTCGAGCGGAATAATAATTTCCGGACGAATAACTCCAGCACGAATTTGAGTTCTGCCATGAATAGAGGTTTTATAACCCTCAAAATGTTTTAATAAATTAAAGGTTTTTTGTGCCATATTAATTCTGCCAAAACCCTCTGTGCAAACGATAGTAATGCCGATATTTTCGTGTCCTGTAATAGCTACTCCAATATCATAACCGAGCAATTTTTTAATATCCTGATCGTCTATACCACCTGTAATAATAGCTTTTACGCCATTTTTTCGGGCTATATCAATTGCGTGATAGGGTGCAAAAGCACCGGCAACAATTATTTTACCGGCACAGGATGCATCAATTTTGGCAACATCCAATTCATCATCGGGGCTTTCTGCTATCATTTTTAATTCGCCAAAGGTTTCTCCTCCGAGCCCAAAAATTCCTTGAATATAGGCACTTTTATTTTCAATGATTACTCCTTCCTCTTCAATAACATCGGTTACCAAGCCATCAATAAATGCCTTTACCTGAACAGGAATGCGGGGTTCACGCAGTAAGATTTGGCCTGTTACGGAAGAAATGTTTTCCACTTCTCCTTCAATAGGGGAAAGAATTTCCGTTTTCATTATGCCGAGCCCGAAAAGTCCTTTAGTTTCAGCCAAAACGGTTTTTTGAGTGATTTTATCACCCGGTTTAATTTTAATGTAATTAACTAATTGTTGAGGGGTAACTCCAAGTTTATTGGCAAGATTGAAAGGTATAACTTTACCTGGGAGTAAGGTTTCGGCAACAACATCTTCAGCTTTTACTTTATCGCCTTTTTTCACGAGCACCTGTCCTTTCAAAGGCAGAATGCGTTCTTTGCGTAAGATTGTATTATCGGTAACGGTTAAACCGGCAGAATATGCTTGTCCCATTTTTTTATCCTCCTATGACAAAATATGTTCCGGGTATGCATTCAGGACTTTCATCCACTTTTTAAGGGCAGAAATGCGTTCATTTTTATCTGCAGGAAGAACAAAAGGTTTACGACCTCTGGTATCTAAAACGATGCCAACTTTTCCCCCGTGCAGATCAACGGTCAGTTCTTTCTTTCTATCTGCATCTAAAATCAAGCCACTATGTGTTTTCAGTGTTGCTTTGGCAACCTGTCCAATCTCACAAGGGATTAAACGCATTTCACCAAAGGGTATATCTTCTTCAAAAACAGAGCCATCAGGAAGCTCCAGTTTGGCATAGAGAGCCGGTTTACCAATTTTTCCTTTTCCTACAGGGGCTACGCAAGTTCCCAAATAAATCATACAGTCCTTACGGAAAACCTCTGTAGCTGCTTTGGTGCTGATTTCAGATAGGACTCCCAAATGCGGCATCATAAAAATGCTATCAACGGAAAGACGGGTTATTCCTTCAGGCAAAAAAGCATCAATTAACATCATCACGGTCTGATTTCTGCGTGGAGCATGAGATAAAACTCCTCCGCTACCAACTAAAAGGTCAAGAGTCATCATATTTACAATTGTTTCTCCGGAAACGGATTGCGAGAATGCTTCCGAAATATCACGCTGTTTTTGCATACCTTTTAAGGAACTGGCAAAGGACTTATGCTGTTCAAAAGCCAAACGTAATGCTTCCTTGGCAATTGCCTGTTCCAGAACAAGTTCTTCTAAAAGAGAAGGAATCGTAGTAGGACGAATCATTTTGTTTTTAATCATATTACGCAGCTCGCTTTCATTAATGTCAAAAGGTACCCAGCGCATAATATTTTCCAGTCCTGCTGAAGCCAACACATTGGAAATGCTGTAGCTTAAACCCAAATTGGCACTAACCGTGCGATTGAAAATGAAGTCCTTGGTAAAAACACTGAAAATATCGGTAGTGGCACCACCGATATCAACACCTACAACTTCAATATTTTCTTCTTTGGCAATTGCTTGCATAATATTTCCAACTGCTGCAGGAGTTGGCATAATAGGAACTTGTTCGTGTTCAGGACCAACCGTCCATTCCATCAGTTTGTTATAGCCCGGTGCCTGCTTCATAACATGTTCCATAAAGAGGTTATGAATCTTTTCTCTGGCAGGAAGAAGATTTTCAATTTCCAGTTTGGGACGAATGTTATCCGTGATAATCAAATCCACCTTTTCGCCGAGAGTTTTAATAATTTCTTCCCGGGCATCTTTATTGCCGGCATAAATAACAGGCAGTTTATAACCGGAACCAAGACGGGGTTTAGGGTCTGCACTGGCAACCAATTCAGCCATTTCCACCACATGTTTAACAGTGCCACCATCTTCACCACCTGCCATTAAAATCATATCGGGTCGGAGTTCGCGGATGCGTTCAATCTTTTCATGATTCATCCTTTTATCGTTACTGGCAATAAGGTCCATAACAATTGCTCCGGCTCCCAAAGCTGCTCTTTCTGCACTTTCACCTGTCATAGAAGCAACAACTCCAGTAACCATCATTTGTAAGCCACCGCCTGCGGAAGATGTTGAAACATAAGCATCAACGCCAACATCACCTTTACGGGGAATAACGAATTCTCCGTTTTCCATAAATTTGATATTAGGATTGTGATACTTTAGGCGTGCCAATTCTTCCAATTCCTGAGTGGCATTAATAACACCTTTGGTAACATCGTTTAAGGGTGCTTCAACGGTTGTAGGTGCTTCCCCGCGAATGGTTTGACGAAATTCTCCATCTATCCATTCAATTAAAATTGCCTTGGTAGTAGTGCTGCCACAGTCAGTAGCAACAATACGGGTAAGGCGTTTCTCATCGTATTGCATATATCCTCCACTTTTTCAAGCAGTTTTATTTATTTTCTTAAATAGTTTGTGGTAAAATGCCTTTCTTTTGGCTTTGCGATGCTGTTTTTTGAGCTTGTTTTCCTGTCTGCGTTCACGAGTATAAATTTCATCCAGTTCGTCCATCCTGTTAATGAGTTTTTTTATATTATTTTCATCTTCCATCATAATGGCAAACTGCTGATATTTTTTGGAATCAAAAATGATTTCCGCTACCGGAAGAATAAAAAACAGTGCCTGACTTCCAATTCCGTGTAAAGGACGGAAAGATTCAAAAAGAAGAATTCCTGCTGGAGCCAAATGCCTTTCGGCAATAAATTTTGCCACCTTTTCAATCATTTCATTGATTTCGCTTTCTGATGTCTCAGGTCGGATTTCCCAAAATTCCTTATTCATTTTAAGCTCGGGCAACGGTTATAGCACAAATTTTATCTGCTCCTGCAGAGCGCAAGGTCTTGGCAATTTCATTTAAAGTGCTGCCGGTAGTGAAAACATCATCAATTAAAATAATTTTTTTGCCTGCTACGAGGTTTTTATTTTTTACCTGGAAAGCACCAGCCAAATTTTTTATTCTATGATCACGGGAAAGTAGGGTTTGGCTTAAAGTATTGATTCTTCTTTTCACAGGATTAAAATATGGCATATCAATCAATTTAGCCACAGAATAGGCAATTAAATCGGATTGATTGTAACCTCTTTCTCTTTTTCTTACTCTATGCAAAGGAACGGCACATATATAGTCGTAATTTTTTAGAACTGGTTTGGATTCAATAAGTTCTGCTATCGGCAAAGCAAAATAACCGGCAGGAGAACTATAGCCATTATATTTCAAAATATGTATCAGGTCTCTAACCGGACCTGAATAGCGAAAAACAGAAATGGCAGAATCAAAGGCAAAATTTCCTTCCGCACAAACCTCACAGGGAAGTTCTTTATTTTCACTTCCGCAAACAGGGCAAGTTCCTTCTCCAATTAGATATAGCTTCGCTTCACAATCAGGACAAATAACCTGATAACGGTCATCTATTCTGTTTCCACAAACCAAACAGGCAGGAGGAATCAAAAGTTCTAAGATTTTATTCCAGAGCATTTTCAATGGCAGCAAAAATCCACCTTCCATCTTTAGTGGGAACTGTTTCCGTAGCAGAACGTTCAGGATGTGGCATCATCCCTAAAATGTTGCGCTGTTTATTACAAATTCCCGCTATATTATCTAATGAGCCGTTGGGATTACTTGCAATGTTTATATTTCCCTGTTTATCACAATAGCGGAAAAGTATTTGATCGTTAGCTATCAATTGTTTTAAGCCCTCGGGATCAATATAATAATTACCTTCTTTATGCGCTATGGGAATATCCATAACTTTTCCTTTACCAATGCCTTGAGTGAAAGGACTGGCTTCTGTTTCCACCCGAATATATTGATGTTGACAAATAAAATGTAAATTTTCATTCATCATTAAAGTTCCAGGTAGTAAACCGCATTCCGTTAAAATCTGAAAACCATTACAAATACCAACTAATAAACCTCCTTTTCGGGCAAAAGCGATAACTTCGTGCACAATGGGAGAAAACCTGGCTAAAGCTCCACAACGAAGATAATCACCGTAGGAAAAACCACCTGGCAAAATTACCAAATCCGGCTTTTCCAAATCGGAATCCTTATGCCAAATAAGTTTGGTTTGATGACCCCGGCTTTTGCAAACTCTGTAAGTATCATAATCACAATTGGAACCGGGAAAAGTAACAACACTAATACGCAAGAAATTACTCCTCTGAAATTATTTCGTACTGATATGTCTCGGTATTAGGGTTAGCCAAAAGGTCTTGGCAAATTTTTTCTACTTCCTGGCTGACTTTTTCTCTGTTATCATTCCTAAAACTCATCTCTATATATTTGCTGATACGGGTTTCAATCACATCCGTGTAACCCAGGTTATGCAGAGAATTTGTAACTGCCTTACCTTGCGGATCAAGAACATTAGCTTTAAGTTGAACATAAATTTTGGCTTTCAGCATTGCTAATCCTTTGGTTTATTTCTCAATTTATCCTTTTCTTTTTACTTGATATTTTAGTCAATACTTTTGTTTTGTAGTCCTCTGGTTACACATTTTTGACTTCTCTACCTCTTGACTACACAATTACAATCCTGGTATCAATATTATAGCCCTTCAAAACGGACAGTTTGGATAGAGCTGTTTTATAGTTTGTAAGTTGATTGGAATCGTAAATATCTCCGCTTTTATAATCCGCAATCAGAACCACTTTTTCAGCAGTATTAACCATCAAACGGTCTATTCTCATAATTTTGCTATCCCCCAGAATTTCCTGTTCAGTAAAGATTTTATCCCAACCGGAAGTAAAAAGATAGGGATTAGAATCGCAGACCTTTTGACAGCGATCAGCCAGTTGCTCAATTTGAAAGACGGTAAAAATAGCTCCATAGCGGTTTAGGCATCTGTAATAAGCATAGTTATGTTCTTTTGGTGTGTTGCGGATAATGAAGGACATATAGAAATGCAATAAATCCCCGATCAGGTTTGGGCGTTCCGTTAGATAGTATGTTTTCAGATCTTTTACTGCAGGAAGTTCTACGGGAACTAATTTATTCCAATTTACGGGTCTGTGATGGCGGATATTCAGATGATAATTGCTTTGTTCCAGATTGGATTTAGGTGGTTCAGAAGAAAAAGATGTTTCATTTTTATTTTCCTGCAGAAAACTTTTTTTATAATAAACTCCGCGTTCATTAGAAGTGGAATCATTGAAATAATCAAAAACAGCATTACAAAGTGCCACGGTCAGGTTATCATCTTTATTGGCATTGTAATAATCGTTCCACCCTTCCTTCAATTTATAACCGAAATAAATGTGTAATTTTTGTTCAGCGCGGGTAAAAGCTACATATAGGTTATTTAATTCTTCCAGCTGTTTTCTTTTTTGGTTTTGGAGATAGAGATTGGCGTAGCTTGAGGACTTCAGGATTTTCTGATAATGCAAGCTGATACCGTAATCCCGAATCCGGTTAAAGGTATTTCCTTCATATTCCAAAGCCCAATTTAGGGTATTACTATCTGTGCTATGTTTTCCGGAAAGGTTACAGAAAACGAAAACTCTTTTGAACTGCAAGCCCTTGGATTTATGAATGGTTAGCAGTTGTAAACTGTCATCTGCATTTATGGAAACCTGTTTAAAATCTTCAGCATTGGCATTATCCTTAAGATAAGTAAGTAAATCGGGAAAAGAAATTCCTTTATCGGAATCCGTTAATTGGCGTGTGGATAAAATATCCAGAAAGCGGTGTAGATTCAAATAATCCCGTTCACTTAGCTGTTTAGAAGGTAAACAGAGGTCTATTATTTCTCTGCAAATTTCTGTTGCCTTTTTGTTTTCCTGCTCCCAAGAGAGCTGGTAGAATTCATTTACAACAGGTATAGTTGAAAAATCGGGCCTTACCGGTTTTTGTCTTTCATTTTGTATTTCCAGAGTTCGGGAAATAATATTCAGGGTTTGTTTCAACACTTTTGTATTGATTAACACATAGTCCGAACGCAGAAAAGAGATAAAATCCATCCAATCACCCCAGGCTAAAAAACGCAACCAGGAAAGCAAAGGAGCTACATAGTGATGTTCTATAATAGACCTGTTGGGTTGAAATAAACTAGCTCTGCCACTTATATCCAATGCTTGTTGAATTTTTGTAAGTTCTTCGTTGGTTCTGCATAAAATAGCAATTGAACCGGAATCGTCTTTTTCCAAAGCAGGTAAAACCATTCTTTCTACAAAATCCGTGTAAATATCTTTTTCATTATCGGCATTGGCAACGCTGGTAGAAAAATTTTTTAAGCAGAATTCAATTTCGGTTCCCGGTTCTTTTGTAATTTCTACACTTTCAATATGTGTATAATCCCATTGCATTTCTTTTTCTTGGAGTAAACTACACAATTCTGCATTCATAAAGACCTGATTGATAAATTCCATTAAAGTTGGACCACAGCGGTAGCTTTTATCCAGTGCTTCAACTGTAAGATCTCCCAAAGCTGGGAAAATATCTTTCAAATTCAGCAGTAAATCACGTTCACCTCCTCTCCAGCCAAAAATGGATTGTTTTTCATCACCTACAACTATCAAGCCCCCAAAGGGTTTGGAACCTTCTCCGGCAGTAATTTCTTCAATGATTGGCTTTAATATATTGAATTGAATCAGAGAAGTATCCTGAAATTCATCTATCAGCAAAAAACGGGTTCTATGGCTTAAAAATTGATAAAATTCCGTTGCTGAAACTGCATCTTCGGGATTTAGAAAAGGTGGTTCTGAACTAAAGAGTGTTTCAAAAGTAAACCAGGTTATGTCATCATAGGTCAAATTTTTATAGCGGTATATCAAATTATCGTATCTTTCCAATACACTTGACCAAAGTTCCTCAATTTCTCTTTGTTCGGGAAGATATAATTTCCAGATTAAATAATCAGCCAAATGGTGTTTGGCTTCATTTTGAGCATTTTCCAGTTCAATATTTTCTGCTTCAAACTTCTTGTTGCTTATTTTCTGTTTATTCCAGATAGTGCCTTTATCTAATATATATAGTAGTTTTTCCGCCTCATCCGAATTAAGTTGTTTTAAGTTATTGAAAATAGCAACAGGAGTTAGGGCACCTTTCACAGCTAAATTTCTAAAGTCCTTATTAAAATAATCCTCCAGAGATGCTTTACCCAAATCAGAACAGATATTAGCTACTAATGCTATAACCTTTTGCATTTCTTTCAGGAATTGTGCGTAGAATTCAGCTGGCTCGGTTTCGGGATTTAAATTCATTAAAGTTCCGTTTAAAGAAGAATTATGAACTGCTTGGCGTTTAGTAATCATATAAAAAAGCCAGCGCTGTTCAATTAATGAGCAGAAAAATTTAGTATATTCATCTAAGGAACGGCTAACTTTCCTACTTAATAAATTTTTAATTTTTTCCCTTAAATCCGGTTCCATTAAATGATCAAGCAAAAAGGGCATAATCTTTTTTATGGCTTCGGTATCAATTTCATAATGTTCAATATTTTTTAAGGGACGCACAATATTACGGAAGATCTGTCCTGTGTAGGAATCAATAGTCATCACTTGCAAATGGCTTTGATCACAGATTAATTCCTTGCGTGCACTAAGCAGTAAATTTCTTTCCTGTTCACTTAAGGGAATTTCTTTTGTTTTATTAAGTTTTCTAAGGTTGAGCAGTAATTCTTGTTGTTTCTTTTGTTCTTCTTCCGTTTCCGGTTCAGATACCAATAGTTCCAAATGTTTAATAATTCTATCTCTAATTTCTGCAGTTGCCTTACGTGTAAAGGTTAAAACGAGAATATTATCCAAAGAAAATTCATTCTTACCGTAATATTTTAAGATTAGGGAAAGATATTCTACAGAAAGACGGTAGGTTTTTCCGGTTCCGGCACTGGCACAAATTATTCTGCAGTTATTTTCAGTCATTTTAAACCTCCTTTTCTGCTTATCAAATCAGCTCGGGTAATATTTTGCAAACGCTGTCTATCAGTGGCTTTGGTAATTGTGCTATAACCATTTGCAAGACAAAATTCCAGATTATCCAAAATCTGCTGTTTCAGTTTATTGCGTTTTTCTTCATTCACGCCTTCCACTTTATCTGTAGGGTCTAAAATATTCCAAAATATGGAAGAAACATCATTTGGCGCCGAAACATCATCCAGAAGATAATAATACCATTCATAGATGCAGAGTTGACGATAGTCATGACTGCCTGTTTTGAAGTCCACAATGAGAGCTTTATTTTCCATTTCAATACGCAGGTCTGCTTTTCCTCTGATGCCAATAATATATTCTTTATTGCCCCAATTGACCTTTCCCAGTTGTTTATGTTTCATTTCCGCACGGCTAATTTTATCCTCTTCGGGAATGAGAATAAATTTTCTTCCTTCAACCTGTTTTTTCAGCCAGTCCTGATAGAAAAAGAAGAGGGATTCAGATAATTTTTTTGCCAGGATTTCCTCTAAAAAAACGGCATTATAGTTCTTAGGGATTTGATATATCATTTTTTCGGAAGCAATTACATTTTTTAGTTGTTCCTCCAGTTTTTTACTATTACCAAAGAGGGTTTCCAATATTGTGTGGGATTCGTGAATTCCTTTCAATTCACCTAATGTAGTAGAGAAATAAGTATGCATAATGTTACCGAAGAGTTTATAACTTATGGTTTCTTCGGCTTCCCAATTCTGTATTGAGAGTTTGCTTTTATTTTCTACAAACCAGAGGAAGGGATTTTTCAAAAATTGGATAAGGGCTGAGGCACTAAAATTAATCTGATTATTCATTGGGAAATCAGCAATAGGATCGGAAGGGATTATAAAGAAATCCTCAGTTAGGTCTTTATTAATATTGCAAATTTCTTGATCTTCAAGTTCGGGAATTGTCTTATTAACTAGTTCCCAATTATAAACATCCGGCAGAGAAACAAGAATTTTTCTTTTTTTAAATAAATCCAGTTCTTCATTTTTCAGCAGTTCTTCCAATTCACCTAAAAAGGAACTGGAGCTAATATCGCGTTCCTGATTTATATAACTGAAACAAATTGCGCGCTCTGAACACAGTAAAAGACGACAAAAATAATAGCGTTCCCAGTTTCTGATATCGTTAAATGTTTTTAATCCTAATTTTGCTCGTTGTGATTCATTGAATAACCAAACCGGAGTTGGACTGGAAGGAATAATGCCTTCAATCATTTGAAAGAAGGCAACGGTGGAAAAACTTCTATTTCTTGCATCCAGTAAATTACTAATTTCCCATTCGGGAGTTAGAGCTTCATTTCTTTGGTAACTGATTTTGCCGGTTGTAAGAAAATTCAAAAGTAAATCAAGCAGATTTAAGCCAATGCTTTCTTCAGCAAAAATTTGTTTCCAGGAATTTACCAAGCCCAAATTTTCAATAGCCATAAAGTTTGCCATTCTCTCCCAAAAAACAGGTAAAATATCAGTATAGAGTTTTTCGTTATCTTCCAGCAACTTATTTAGCTGTAAGCAATTGGGACTATCAATCAGGTTGCAGAGTTCTTTCAGATTTTGGATTTTGCCGAAGGCATTGATTAAATTGTAATATTTCCATACGAGGGATTTCAGGGTTGGCAAATTTGCAGTTAGAAACAAAGCATAGTCCACATAAAGATAATCCCAATTAATTAAAAAACCAAGCTCCAGACGCAGTTGACTGAAATAGTCATCCAGTTTTAGGTTACCTTGTTCAGCGTAAAAGTAACGGCAGAACCAATCTTCCGAGATATAATTTGCCAATATTTTTATTGGCAGATAGCCATTTGTATCTTTTGTAGCTTTAAGTCCTGTGGCAATTGCAGAAAGCATTTTGTAAATAGTCCCTTCGCAGAAAGAATAGCTTTCCGGTTTGGCAAAATGTTCTTCGGGAAAGTAATGACTATAGCTTTTCAAGTGAAAGGTGCTGTCAATAATAGCGCAATTATGACAATCTTGCTCAAAATTCCAGGAGAGAAAAGATAATGCCATTTGGGTTTCATTGTCCGTTTCTATAATTTCAATGGAGGGCTTCTTTTTCAAGGAATTCCAGGATTCCTGTAAATTGAAATCTTTTATTTTCCAGTTTTCACCATTGCTTTCCGTTTCCAAACCGTGAGTAATAATTGTTACCCTGTTTCCAGAATCCTCCAGAGCTTTTATCTGTTGTTTTTCCAAGCCACTGTAATAATATTGATTGATATAATAAATATCACAGTTTTGCCAGGGAACGGAAATATTATCGGCATTCAAGTAAAAAATAGTATCACTGAAACCCAAAGCATTGATATATTTTTGATAGTTTCTGCGGATATTTAAAATCTTCTGCAGATAAATCTCCTGCCATTCCTGCATCGGAAAAGCTCCGGAATTTGCCATTTCTTCAAGATCGGAAAGGGCTATACATTCTTCGCAGAGCTCTTCAAAAAAATCAAAAAAACGTTTTCCCCAGTCCACAATATCACCATAATTATAAATATGAAATGATTCTCTTTCGCTTTCTTCCATTACCATATAGAGGCAAAGCAGTCGTTTTTCATCTGTCAGTAAAGGTTGCTTTGGCAAAATAAGAGCAGAACGCAATTCTTCCATACTGTAAAAACCGCGCCAGGAAAGGTCCCAATTGGTTAAATATTCTCTGGAAGCTCTTTTTGCTGCGCTTAAAGTTGGGAAAATTAGAATAGAATCTGGTTGAGCAAGTTCTTGGACTATTGTATCCAGATTCTCTGATAAAGGATAGTTGATGAACTTCATAACTTTTTCTCCTTTTTTTAAGTCAGTAGCCGTCACTGCCGAAATAACTTTTTTATTGCTCCAAAACTTATTTGGTAGTGAGGACTGATAACTCCTGACTTAAGACCTTAACCTCTCGTATTTTATAACAAAGGAGAAACCAGACGGCAGATGGATTCTTTTGTTTTTTGCAGCATACTGCGCTGACTGAATTTCTCAGGAATAATTTTACTACTGGATAACAGGTCTTCTTCAAATTGCTTAATGGCTTCAGCACAAACAATTTTGTCGTATATTGCGGCAGCCAGTTCAAAATTTTGTTTAAAACTGCGTAAATCCATATTGGCAGTTCCGATTAGCAGAAATTCGTCATCCACAATCAATATTTTGGAATGATTAAAACCCTTATGATAAGTCCAAATTTCTACTCCAACATCTAAAAGTTGTTGAAAATAACTGCGTGAAGCCCAATAAACCAAAAAATGATCGGGCTTATCAGGAACCAGTATCTGAACTTTTACACTGCTGATAGCGGCAGTTTTTAGAGCGGAAAGTAAACTTTCGTTTAAAATTAAGTAGGGAGTAGAAATCCGAATGCTATGATTAGCGTAAGTTATTGCTGCAAAATATAATTGCATTATGCTGTCATAATCACTATCAGGACCATCAGCTACAATTTGCATCGGTAGAAATCTTTGTTTATCAGGAGAAATAACAGGAAGGTATTTATGCAATAAGTCCTCTTGCATCAAATTTTTTCCGGTTACAAAATTCCAGTCCGCTAAAAAGATTGCTTGTAAAGCATTAACTGCTTTTCCTTCAATTTCTGCCAAGGAATCACGCCAGTAGCCATAATAGCGTTTTTTGCCCAAATATTTATCTCCGATATTCATCCCACCCAAATATGCCTTTTTACCATCTACAATTACCAGTTTACGATGATTTCTGTAATTCAAACGACTGTTTAAAAAAGGTATCCAGACAGGCATAAAGGGAACAAATTCCACTCCTGCATCGCGTAATTCCTGTTTAAATGATTTTTTCAGCATCCAGCAACCTACATCATCATAAATAAAACGCACTTCAACACCTTCCAGTGCTTTTTGAATCAATAACTTTTGCAAAGTGTAACCTGTTTCATCGGCAAAAACGGAAAAATATTCCAGGTGGACAAAATGTTGAGCAGAATTAATGCCTTCCAAAATTGCTTTAAATGCTTTTCCCGTATCGTTATATAGAGTTAAATTGTTGTTTACCGTTAAAGTAGCTTTACTATTATTTTTCAATAAGTTATAAAGTCGTGCAGTCAAGTCGTTCTGCCAATTGTTTTCTCTATCGGAAGGATGATTGTGAACATAAGATAACAGCAATTTGGTATCGGCATATCCTTTTTTACTGAATAAGCGCTTTTTTCGCCAATTTCTGCCAAAAAAAAGATACAATATAAAGCCCACAATCGGTAAAAAAATGAGCACTAAAATCCAAGCCATAGTTGTTGCCGGAGAACCATTTTCCATTACCACGATGAGGATAATTAACACTATGGAAATTCCAAACAGAATGTTGATAATTCGTAAAGTTACTTTACTGAATGTATCAAGAACTGAGCCACCAACTATGATCTGCGTGAGGGATGCAATTAATACCAAACTTATCAGCAGATCCATAATCAATGCTATGGAATCCCATAATTTACTGGAAGTTAAAATAATTCACCTCTTTGTTAAGCTAAATCTTTTATATTTTCATCATTCCAATTACTATTATAAACACCTTACAAAATTACAGGAAAAGATTGTCAAGGCAAAAAGCCGAAAAATTACCAATACTTTCTTTCCGTATAGGTTAGCAATACGGATTTAGCAGATTCCTACTTTTGCGAGAATAAAAAATTGCTTATCATTTCCCAAATGAAATCATATCTTCTTTATACTTAGGCATATCCCATCATCAACCCGGGGAGGTTGTGAGACACCCCCTTTTAATACAATATGGGATTAATGTATAGGGGAAATAATATTAAGTATTATTTCAATTTATCAGATGAATTAAATTATACCCAATTGGGAAGAGGCAATTCATTTTTCTTGACAGGAGGCGGTAAATTTAGTGTAAGGAAAAAATGTTTCTTGTTTTTTAGAAGAGTGAAACAGAAATATGAATAAGGAATTGTTTTAGGCAGGATAACGCACTAACAGATAAGCTGTTAAATAGAATTAGTAAGTTCTCTTCCCCGGGGAAAAGTGATTTTCTCGTTGCCTTATCTGTAAGACCTGCTGTTTAGGACTTAAATATAAATTAGGATAAAAGAAAAAAGGAATTTTCCAGTGAAGAAATCAGGAATTCTAACTGTAATTATTATTATTCTCTTTGCTTTTTCCTGTAAGCAAACAGGAAACAATCAAAAGAAAGGCATTGTAGTTCTTTCTCCTGAAGTGGCAGAAATTATTTGCGCTCTAAATGCCGAAAAGGAAATTACAGGTATTACTGCTGAATGTAATTATCCTCCTTCTCTGCAACAGAAAAAGATAGTTGGCTCTTTCAGCAGTATTGATAAAGAAGCCATCATTGCTCTTAATCCCGAGCTAATTTTTTGCAGTTCTTTGGAGCAGGAAAACATAGCTTATGACCTTAAAAATTTGGGCTTTCAGGTGGAAGTTATTTATCCTAAAGGTATTAACGAAATGCTTTCAGACATAGAAAGAATAGGAACTCTTATCCGGAAAAAAGAGGAAGCCGTAAAACTCGTAAACGATTTAAAAGAGGAAATAGAAAAAATTAAGGCAAATGCACAAGGCAAACTCCGTCCTAAGGTTTATCTGGAAATATACAGAAATCCCTTAATGAGTGTTTCTGATTCTTCTTTTATAGGTGAACTTATTGAACTTGCCGGAGGCGATAATATTTTTTCTACCTTGGAACGTGACTATGCCAGAATAAATCCGGAAGCAGTTATTGCTGCTAAACCGGATATTATGATTTGCTATTCACAGGATACCCTAAAAAATATAATTAATAGAAAGGGCTGGCAAAATATACCGGCTATTCAAAAAAGAAGAATTTACTTTGAGAAGGACATCAATCCCGATTTGCTTCAACGCGCAACTCCTCGCTGTATTGAAGGAATGAAAGAACTGGCAAAAATTTTTGCTGAATGGCGGGAAGAGAAATGAAAAAAATATTGATTCTGATTCTATGGTTCTTAATCGGTGTAAGCATTATTATTGCATATCTTACATTAGGCAAACCGGATACGAATATTATTACTCAGGTTAGAATTCCCCGTTTGCTGTTAACTCTTTTCACCGGAACGGCATTAGCCGGAATTGGTTCTATCTATCAACTTATGCTTGCCAATCCATTAGCCGAACCGTATATTTTAGGAATTTCTTCCGGTTCTGCTTTTGGCAGTATACTTCTTGGTATATCCGGATTGATTATTTTGATGCCTGTTGGTGGTTTTATAGGTGCAGGTTTTACAATGTTGCTGGTTTGGAAACTGGCACACCAAAAAGGAAGATTTGATAAAAGCCGTTTATTGATTGCTGGTGTGATTGCCGGAATGTTTTTTTCTGCTGGTATTTCGTTGATTATGTATCTTCATCAGCAAGATACAGCTCTAATTTTAGGAACCCTGATGGGTAATTTGGGGCATATATTTACTAAAGGTGAATGGACAAGTTTTTTAATTCTGATGGGGTTATCTCTTATTATCCTCATCTATCTTTTTTTCCAGTCCACAGCTATTGATATTTTAAGTTGCGGAGATTTATATGCTGCCAGCTTGGGAATAAATGTTTTATCGCTAAGGCGTAAGATTTTTATCCTCACTTCTATAGTGATTGGAATTAGTGTATCTTATGCCGGAATAATTGGCTTTGTCGGATTAATTATTCCGCACATTGTGCGCTTTTTTATTCCTTCAGGACAGAAAAAAATATATCTTCTGTCATTATGGTCGGGAGGTATTTTTCTTCTTGCCTGTGATCTGCTTGCTAAACATATATTGTCTATGGAATTACCCGTAGGAATAATTACTGCCTTTATCGGCTGTCCTTTTTTTATGTGGTTGCTGTTGAAAAAACAAGGTTGATAAAAATAAATGTATAATGCCAATACTGCAAAAGCAGCCATCTTTAGAATAAGCAAAGATATTTGTACCATTTCACGCTAAAAATCATATTACGAATACGGAAAGAACCGATTACAATGTTTCATATTGGTTTTTTTGTAATACGGATTTCTGGGAACGAAGAGGATATCGTTCTTCCTGATAAAAAAAAGCTCCGGTATACCGGAGCTTTTTTATGTTACATTTTGAGGAAGGGTTTTCTTATTTCATCAACATCATTTTACGGGTTTCAACTTTGCCATCTGTGGTAAGGCGATAGAAATATAGTCCACTGGTAACTTTGTTACCATTATTGTCTGTTCCATTCCAGACCACAGTATTTCTTCCAAAATTGGCAATACCGTTATGAAGTGTTTTAACCAACTGACCTTTCACATTATAAACGGATAGATTAGCATTAGCAGTTTTGGGCATATCAAAACTGATGGTAGTTTCCGGATTGAAAGGATTGGGATAGTTTTGATTCAACATATTGGTAACAGGGCTAACAGTAGGATCATCTGAAGCGTTGCTGGGAAAGACGATTTGCAGTTCTGTAAACATTACCCGTCCACCATCATTCATAGGACCGACCCCAGGACTAATAACAAAAGCACCCCAGGTAAAATCATCGTAGAAAAGAAGACCAAGCTTACCAACTTTCTCACCATTACTTTCACCAACATAAATAACTTTATCGGCTGGATATACCCACATTGGCTTAATGCCGGCAAATTCAGGGGTCTCAATATTGTTCAGTTTAATGGGTTCACTCCAATGATTGCCATTATCTCCAGAAACAGAAATCCAAATTTCTGGGGTATTTGCCCAAGCAGAATAGTCGCTATCACCATCAGCATTATACCACTTTGCACGTGCGCTATTTTGCCAGACCATAGCTAACATTCCATGACCATTATTTTCAGTAACTTTCATATTATTGCAATGGAAAAACATAGCACTATCATGAGCATTCATATCCCAATAGGGGAATTCCCAGCTTAAATACATATCAATAAACCACTGACCTGTATCAGGATCTTGAACAAAGTCCTCAACACCCCAAGGTGGTTGGCTATCCCATGGCTGATAATGTTCATCTACATCGTTATTTGGATCCTTATGGGGCCAGATATCATTAATTCTAAACTGAGAATCTTCTGGCAGAGAAGGATCAAAGATAATTTCTTTGGGTAATTGGTAATTAGGAAACCAATAACCATCATTGGTAACAAGTCTCCAAACAGCAGGGAAATGAATACGACCCAAATCGTCAACAGTAGCATTCAAATGACCTGAAGCTGAAGAAAATAATTCCCAGTAAATATCATTATCACCATAAGGTAATTCGCTTTGGTTTTTGAAAAAACCAGTTGTATCAGTAGGACTGGTATTAGGATTCCATGTAGGCAGGTTACCCCAACTACTGGTCCGCGACCAAGTTCCTTCTCCATAATTTCCACATTGGAAAACATCTACATCCGGCTCAACAATATCGGTTGATCCATCGGCTTCCGTAGCAAAATGAAAACCGGCATAATAAAGATTTCCTGCATTATCTGCAGTTAAGGAATTGAAGGGTCTACGCCACTCGCTATCAACATTCCATTCATCCATTTCCGGAATTGAGGTATATTGCCAAGTAAGAGGAACATTTTGTTCAATTTGAAAAGCATCAAAATCAGCATAAGCAATTTTGGGATTTTCGGAAGGACCGTAAGTGTGGGTAACTGAGTTTCTTGCTATCACATAGATTCTTCTCTTATCGGGATAAGGAGAGGGACCAATTACAGCCGTGGGCCAAATGAATTCATTATCGTCAGTAAAATTACTATCGGAAGTATAAACAGTTGAAGGATTATCAATAGCATCTACAAGAGGGGTAAATAAGCCATAAATGCCCTCATAAAATTGATCTACGGTAAACTGCACTTCTAGTTCCGCATCAGTATCGGAATTTGCATGCCAGGCATAAAATGGCTTTCCAGAAACCGGATCAACAGCCACAGTGCCATATCCTTCATTATTTGCTTCTGTTGTAATCTCATTATTAACGATAACATCACCGTTCGCATCAAGATAAGCGTAAAATATACGACGGGTTCCCGTAGAAGTTCTACGTCCATGATAGGTTAAGAAATATCCGCCTCCAAAAATATTAGACGGAATTACACGTAAAGGCAAACCGTTATAACTTCCTATCATATAATCATAATAAGAAGTTAAAAGAGAATGCGGAGTTTTGGTAAAAGTATATACCGGAGCTGTTCGTTCGCTCGGTATTATTTTTTTAGGGACAGGGGTTTCCATTGCCTTCTTGTTATCGGGAGTAGGAATCATTTCCTGGGCAAAAACTATGCCCACAAGCAAAGACAATGTTAAGATGACTAATAGGATTTTTTTCATTATTTCCTCCTGAATCTTTATTGATTCTTTTAATATTTAATTTTTAAAGAAACACGATGAGCACCCTTAATAAAGGACTCAGCCAAATCACCCATATCGGTATAGGCATAGTCAATGTTAAAAATTCCAAAAGAAGTAGGAACTTGCCAGCCCACTCCTGCAGCAAAGCCATTTGTATCATAATTGAATTGATATCCGCAGCGGAAAAATATGTTTCCCAGCTTATATTCAGTTCCCAAATTCCAGGTCTCTAAACGGTCTATTACATTATCCAACTGCAGAGATGCGATCCAATAGTTATTTCCTTTCCGCATCAGGTCGCCACTAACTCCTAAAGAGAAGCTGAGAGGGATTTTACTATCCAATTCAATACCATCTTCATCAACAAGACCATCTCCATCATTATCAAACAAATCAAAAGGGTCTTCATCATCTTTGCCGTCTTCATCATCATCAACCCGAAAACGAATGTCAGGACCAAAGTTACGCATTGCCATCCCGATTTTTATATTTCTCCAACCCGTATTATACATTGAACCAACATCAACTGCATAACTGTTTACATTAAATTCATACAGATTTTCACGGAGATATTTTATTCCCAGTCCGGCTGAGAATTTATTGGTAAATTGCTGAGCAAAAGCTGCTCCTATGGCAATGTCACTGCAAGTGAATTTTTCTCCAGTAGGTCCAAATGGCTCTTCTTCTGTTATATCCATATCATCCATATGTAAGATGCTGCCATATAGTGCAATAGTAGATACCCCATTGGTATATGTGGCAGCTCCGAATTCATGCATAATACTGGCGGGCCAATTAGTATGCGAAACAAAAACCTGATTTTCAAAAGCAGGAGCCAAACCAGCAGGATTCCAGTAAACAGAAGAAATATCATCAGTTACGGCTGTATACGCTTCTGCCATACCTACAGCACGAGCATCCACACCAAGCTTGAGAAACTGCAAAGCTACCGTTCCCGTTTTACCAAATGGCTTGGCTGTAATTATCAGCGGTAAACCGGCTATTGTAATAATCAGGACAAATGTTAATACTTTCTTCACAGTTCCTCCCTCATTTAATTATGACAAATTTGCCGACTTTGTTTTTGCCGTCGGCTTTGTTCTCTACGGAGTATAGATAAACACCAGGGGCTATTATCTGTTTGTTTTTTGAAAGTAAATCCCATGCTTCCATACCATCCGCTGCAAGACCTGTAGAACTTGCTTTAGAAATAGTGATGATATCGGTAACCGGGGCACCATCATGTTTCAAGGTCTGAACAAGATCACCTGCTAAAGTATAAATGCGGATATCACAACGTTTAGGTAGATTAATAAACCATATACGACGGCTTTTATCGCCCTTTTCATCATTTTCTCTGCGTCCGTCAAAACTGCTTCTGCCAATATAGGGATTGGGAATAACCATTATATTATCCATATTTTCCTTAGCCAAAGTACCTGGGAAAAATACTTTCATATTAGCATCAGCATCCCTTCCGCTTTCCAAATAATTCAGATCATTTGCGGGAATACCTCTATCAAAAGCGGTTAAGGCAACATAATATTCAACGCCTTTTCGGGGATACATAATATATGATTTGTAATAGCGTCTGGCTAATCTTTCTTTCCGTAGGTTACTCAAGTCCAAAGTATCAGGGGCTTCAGCTCCTTCGCCTCCAGGAAAAGCAAATCCCTGTAAAGGAATTAATTTAGGATCATATAGTGCATAAAATATATGATCAGGGATGTCTTGATGTTTGAAAATGCGTGCTTGCAAAAGTTGGGTGGTTTCAAGATCGGGTCCTATTATACTGTTAGCATAGTTTTGAAGGGATTGCCAGTCGGTTACTTCATTATATGTTGTCCCATTTATTACAATATCTGGTGTATAAATAGGCCAACCATAAAATGTATCACCATTGGGAACAAGTTGATAATTTTCGTCAAAGTGGTAGAATTTATGATACTCACTTACATCTACATTCCATTCATTTTTATTGGGAAGACCAGTATCAATACCTAAATAACCTCCAAAATCTCTGAATAAATCAGGAAAAGCACTATTTACAGTGTAATCGGAATGATCACGAGGTGTATCAACCTTATCCCAACGCTTAATCATTTCCCAGTCCTCCTGGCTTCCGCTTCCACTTCTTCCCCATAAGGTGTAACCCTGAAAATCCTTGCGTAAACGTGAAGCTGTATAAGGATTAACCAGAGCATTCATATTCCAGCGTTTATCTTCCATTCCAGGCTCAGGAGGTGGTCCAGGTCTATATTCTTCAGGTATATCAACCCAGTTATTTGCAATATAAGGAGTAGGATCACTATCAAGACCTGAAATCAATAAACTACTTTCGGGATTTTGCCAGCCAATAATTGCAGTACTCACTGTTTTAACATCATAAGAAAATTCACTGCGATTATCCCAATAAACATCCAAACGATTACCATCATCTTGCAATTGAGCATATAAATTTGGAATATCTGGTGGCTCAGGAGGTGTATAATGAGGAAATGTATCTGGTTGAGTTACCGTAATCAGATCTTGTGCCTGGCCGTATATTTCTTTAGCCCAACCTGCTGATTTTTTCAGGTCTTCTTTATTATCTCCGGGGAAAACTGCAACTACGATTTTCATTGTCTTTTTGGGTGGCAAGTTCCACCGTTTTGCCGGATCGCTATATTCTGAAGGATTTTCTGGTTGAGCTCCATAGAAAGAAAATAGAAAACGGGTATCATTTGGAGTAGGTTGTTCCCATTCAGTTAAATCTTCCTGTTCAGGGCGCAGGGCAGTATACATATTGGAAGATGGTTTTGGGTTACGTCCGGTTAATAACCAATATTTTTCATTTGAGGTCTCACCAGGTTTGGGAATTTTAATTGGATTACTGTCATTAGGTCCATCGCCAACTTTCCAATACCAGCAGTGGAACTTTAACTTTTCCGGATCAGGAGTACAGACACGAGCTCCTACTAATCCGGGAGTAATACCATTATCAAAGTCAGCATCATAAGTATAGGCAAATTCATAACCGGTTCCCTTTACATAACCGGACTTATCATCAGATGCCTTGTCAACACCCCAAGTTTGAGGACCTACATCACAATCCATATAAATTCCCATTGCGCAGTCATACAAAGTATCGGCTTCGTTCATATTGGTTATATCAAATTCTACATAAACCAGATTTTTAATATATTCAAAACTCCATTGATAACTCATCTGGCGCACTCGTATATTTAACGGATAATGTCTGTTTGCCCCACTTGATTTACCGTAATCCCGCTCTCCGGATGTTCCAAAAGGGCAGTAATCGTAATAAAAAGAGATAAAATCCTGTTCCGAAACGGGAGCACCATCTTCATCTATCCTGCCATCCTGATCATCGTCATAAGGGGATGCAAAAGCATAATTTGAATTTTTATATGATAAATCCATAAAACCCAGAGGAAACCAAATTTCGGCATTTATAGGATCATCTAAAATAGTAAAATCCCTAATGGGAACCTCTGCTAGGAAATGACTCCCAAAATTCTCACTGAATTGAGCTGGTAATTCTGAACCGCTTCTGAAGGGAAAAGTAAAACCAGCGCCATCTTCATCTATTTTCCCGTCACCATCATCATCCACGCCACGCTTTTGTTTCCTTGTAGTGGCATAAATAATTCCATCAAGATTGTTATATGCAGAATAGTTCTCCGTTTGCTCGGGATTATTTACCAGCAAAGGATTGTAAGCAGGTAAAAATTCATATAAATCATCATCACCATCAAAACCCACACTTACCAAAGTATCTATCACTGCTTTTTTAGTAGAATTCCAGCGAGGATCTGCGTCAGTAATAATAGTGTCGTTAGTTTCAGAAGGAGGATAAACTAACCAGTACAATTTTTTTCCGAAAGAATCTCTGCGCTGTTTTTTGGCTCCGAACCACAAAGCCCCTTGATATAAATAATCAATTCCACTTCCTCCAGGATATTCCAAGGAAGGATATTGAGGAACAATATCATCTCCGGAACCGAAGAAACCATAATTACTAACTCGTAACCAGATGTTTCCTACATTATGATATTTAGTTAAATCCAGTTTTTTTGTTCCTGTAGTAGGAACTGCCATAGCTGCATAAGCTGCGCTTGCTGTAAAAAACAGCAATAGGCAAAGGCAGATTCCAATCTTATAAAACTTCATTAAACACTCCCAATTATTGAATTTTAAATTCTACCGGAATAATTACCATACAGTCCACGGGTTGACCACTGCTTTTTCCCGGTTGAAATTTTACCTTACGAACTGCTTCAATAGCTGCCTCATCCAAACCACCACCAACTCCACGCCGAACTCTAATTTCACGAATACTGCCATCTTTTAGAACTTCCACTTCCAGAATTACGGTTCCTTGCAATTTGTTCCTTTTAGCAAATTCAGGGTAAACAGGTTCAATTTTTCCTATAACTACAGGTGCATCATCATAAGGAACAAAATTAACAGGTGTATCATCTTCACCTTGTTGTTGAGTTGGAGCAGTAGTACTATAAATATTGCCAATTTGGGATAACGCTTCCTGGAAAGCAGCCATATCAACTTCTTCAGTCCCTAAAACATCACTTATCTGAAAAGTGACATTAACATCAACTTCTGTTTGAGGTGCCTCAATCCGTTCCCGCTCCTCCGGTGGAATATCAACTAATTCCATTTGCTGTGATTGGAAAACCTGTTTTCTAACTTCAACTTTTGGAGTTACCATAATACCAAAGATAAGTAGTGTAAGGGATAATGCAAGCGCTTTGCTGAATTGGGCGTTAGCAATGTCTTTCCAGTCCCGATTTTTTGTATTCATTTTTCTCCCTTTATTTCTTTAGTATAGGTTGTGTCTCAAAAGCAACTACAAGAGCATTGGCATCTTGTAGTTGACGCATTATATCCGACATTACTCCATATTTTGTTTCTCTATCTGTCCGAAAACAGACAATCAATTCAGGGTCCTCCTCTTTCTTACGGATAAGAGTTTGTGAAACGAAAACATCCTCAGAACTTTCTATGCGGGTTGGTATATCATCCAACAGGATTGTCTCATCCCGCATTACATAAATAGTACTTGTATGATTACGAGGAATACGTTCAATACTTTCTGCAAAGGGCCATCGTTCTCGTTCCACCCAGAACTTTTTTTCCTGAACAAAAACGGTAGTTACCATAAAGAACAGCAATAAGAGGAAGGCTATATCGGAAGTAGATGCCTGAGGAATGGCAACATCCCGTCTTTTTTTTCCACTAAATTTAGCCATTTTTGCTCCTAACTTGTAGATAAGGATATTTTTTCTATTTTAGCAGCTTTCAAGCGATCAATCACTCTGATCATATCATTATATTTTGCTTCTCTATCCGTTATAACTTTGAAGATCATATCCGGATTTATCTGCACTTTTTGTTGAATTATTACATCCAATTCTTCGCTATCAATGTATCGGGGTGCTTCTCTATTCACTGCTATTTGTCCATCAGGAAAAATTTGAAGACGGGTCATCTCTTTCTCCGTTAAGGTAAGGGTTTTAGTTTTATTTTCTTGTGACTCTGCTGCTTGAGGCAAAACCAATTTTATACCTTCTTTCACATCAAACCTGGTAGTGGACATAAAGAAGATGATCAACAGAAATGCAATATCACCCGTGGAAGCAGTTGGTATTGTTGCTCTGTATTTCCTCTTCCGGACGATTTTCATCTTGCCAAACCCAATTCTTCTGTTAAAACTTCCGTAAATTTATCGGAAGCTCTTTGCATATCTAAAACAATGCCATCCACCATCGTCATAAAGACATTATTAAAAAATTGAACAGGGATAGCTACAATCAATCCGGCTTCGGTTGTAATCAGAGCAATTCGGATACCGGTTGCCACAATTGTTGCATCCACAGCTCGGGCAGCTGCAATAGCATCAAAGGCAGTAATCATACCGGCAACCGTTCCTAAAAATCCTAACATAGGAGCAAGAGTTATGGAAGATGACAGTTCAATAAATCCCTTTTCCAGATAGCTCATTTCAATTATTGAAGCATTTTCAATTGCCTCATCTACCGCAGTCAATCCTTTATCCACTTTCTCCAGTCCGGCATAAATGATTGCTGCTACGGGACCTCTGGTGTTCTTGGCAATTTCTTTTGCTTCTTCAAACTTCTTTTCCTTGATCAAGGGAATAATCTTATTCAGAAAATTATTCAGATTTACTTTTCCATTGAGCAAGGCAATAAACTTCCAAATTATGTATGCTAAGCCATATATTGCCAGAAATAGGATGGCCCACATTGCCCATCCGCCATTTTTAAACCATTTTACCAGTCCGCTGCCAAATACCAGTTCTGCAAAGTTCTGTAAACCACCACCCGCTGTCTCAGCTGCAGGTTTTTCCTGTGCGTAAGCAAAACTTGCAAAGACAAAGGTCATCATCATAATCAGCAGCATTGTTCCGATGAATTTTCTCATTTTTATTGATTCCTCCTTGGAATAATTTAGAAGTTAAAGGAAAAGCCCAGGGTAAGTCCCCGGAAGTCATTATAATAAAGCGGATTTTTACTTGCTAAGGAATTTACATAATAAACCTCAGGATAAACGAAACCGGGAATGTTGGTTTCTTCTATCTGAGCGCCATTCCAGTAATAGTTTCCTGTTTTGGGATAGACATTTAAAATGTTCCTGTTTTTAAATAGATTTTCCACTTCCGCAAAAACTTTAATATTGATTTTATTAGACAAGAGAAAGCCCTTGGTTATTCTTAAATTTGTTTGTTGAGTACTTGGCATTCTCTTACTATTCGTGTCAAGTTCATGACCTGATTCGTAACTTTGTGGAGTATAAGGCGCACCTGAAGCATAAGCCCAATTAATATTAGCGCTAAAATCATCCAGAGGCAATATAAAGTTAGTAAAAGGTATAAAGAATTCTTCTCCTCGGGCAATGCGGAATGTAAAATTGGCACTTATATTATGGCGTATATCCCAATCCAGAGGAAACTCTCGTAGATTGGTGGTTTCATCTTGAATAACAGTATAGGAACTGTTTCCTTGTGCCCAAGCTAAAGAGTAGGCAAGAGACCAGGTGTTAAAATTGGATAACATTTTTTCAATTTGCATATCAATTCCCCGGGCAGAACCATAATCATTAGAGTAGTATTTATACCAGTATACCGTCTGCTCTATTTCACTGCGCTCTTTTCTTGTGTTCACATAATTATATATATTTTTATAATAGGCAGTTAAATCTAAAACATAATCATCGCTAAGTTGGTGAGAAAGACCTGCTTCGTAAGTAATAGTTATTTGTGGTTCCAAACTGGGATTTCCTACCCTGATTGTTGTTTCCGAAGCATAAGCATCTTCAGGAGTTTTACTCGTAAAAATATACTGCATTTGAGGTAATTGATTCTGATAGTTATAAGCAAAACGCAGAACATCTTTGTCTGTAATCGGATGAGAAACACCCAACCGCGGAGAAATCATTAACTGCATCAGATCACTATTATCAAATTCGCGTAACGCATAACTACCATCATCCTGTGCCACATAATATTTTTTACCCAAATACCACAAATCAAACCGCAATCCGGCATTAACAATCATTCCTTCCCATTCCATTTTATCCTGCAAGTAATATGCCATTTGCCAGGGTTCTGCTTTATAACCATCACGCTTTCCGGATGCCGCTTTAGCTGCAGCAAAGTAATCCTCCGGCTTATAAATAGGAACCAAATCAGCAATAGATTCTGGATTTTCTTTAGTTGCAACAATCGCATAAATGCCCTCGGGGATATATTCATCATCTAACAACATATTGCCATCGGCATCAACAAAATTGTCAATATTATATTTTCTAATATCAAATATGCTGTTTAAATATGCAACGCGTCGTTTTTCATCAATATTCAGATAGTCCTCTAATTGATTTTTTTTGATGTTATGCTTTATAATTTCTAAACCTGTCTTTGCCATATGAGTTTCATTTATTTGCCATTCAAAATCAGCTCGTCCACTTAGTATTTTAGTGGTATCATCTATGAAGGCACTATAAATATAACCGGGAGGAAGATAGCCAGGAATTGATCTTGGCTCTTCCACGCTTTCCAGACGGAATTTCCAATAATCATAGGGTAAAAACCCATAATCATAAATACCATCTCTATCCGCATCAATTGTGGAATATCCATAGTCCCCTAAAGCTACCCTTTGTATATAATCACTGGGAATATTATTAGGGTCTACAGTCATAAATATATAGGAATCCCGATCAATGCCTTTGGGCCCCTCATAACTATCTTTCTGATAATAACTGGCTTTCATTTTAATATTCATTTTATCATTAATTACATAATCGTAAGTGCCAATATATTGTCGCTGAATTATTTCATCTTCTGCATAGTGCTGAAGTGCATAGCGCCAGTTATTACTATATGGATAGTTTAAACTTCTATCGCCCCGAACGGCAAATGTAGCTACCTGACCGGGCTTAAAAGCATACTTGGTTTTTAAATTTATATTATAGGAATTGTAATTGCGGTTGCCAATATCAATACCGAGAATTTTATCCCTACCCGTATAAGGATTATAGATAGGATAATCAGCATCAATTAGCGATCTTCCATTTAAAGTATAATCACCATTGGGATCACTTATATAATAATCTTTCAAACGACCATCCAACCATTCACCGGCACCATTGAGATAAAATGTGAATTTTTCCTTCATTTCCTGAGAAGCAAAGGGTAATACAGGACCCCCAATAGCCAATTTCACAACATCAGTATTGCGCCCATCACCAATAAGATGATCGGTATTATATTCAACCTTGCCGGAGAAAAAAGGATCTCCATCTTTAGTAACAATATTGATCACTCCCGATTGAGCATTGCCATATTCTGCTGGAAAACCTCCTGTCATCACTTTCATATCTTTAATAGCATCGGTATCAACTTGTAAAGTCGCTCCTCCGTCAACAGGGTCGGTAACACTCATACCATCTATAGTATAATTAATTTCATTTGAACGGCCACCACGAATATGTAATTCGCCTCCAACATTAGTTACTCCTGCCTGCAAAGCAACAATATCAGCAACATCTGAAACAGCAGCATCTGTTACAATACTCATTTCTATATTTCTGGCACTTCCTACACGGTTTTTATCTACTTTATCTTCAGTAGCTGTAACGGTTACTGCCTTCATTTCAAAACCGCTTTTATTCATAGTAGGAGCAAGATTTGTGGTTTGATCTACAATTATACGCACATCATTATACACCACAGTATCATAACCGATAAGAGAAAACTTAACTGTATAAAGACCTGGGGGAATATTTATGATAATTGCTGTTCCTTTAGCATTCGTTTGACCACCTGTTATTCGTTGATTTCCTTGCATAACAACAATATTAACAAATTCCAAGGGGCGACCGGCATTATCGCGCACTCTAACTGCAAGTTTTCCAGTAGTAGCAGCTTCTAAAAATACTGTTCCTGCAAGCATAATTATTAGTAGGATCAATGCATATTTACGCATCGAAAACCTCCCTATCTTCTGGGTTTTATACCTTTATTTTACTTATAGTTCCAAGCTCAAATAAGCTTTTCCCTCTATCTTAATATCTTACTCAAAAACTCTTCTTTGTAATCTTAAGAAAAAAGTCAAGATGTTTTTTTATAATATAATCAAATTTCCTCTTCTAACAATGTAAAAACTATCTAAATTTCTTAACTTTAACATTCCTGAATGAATTCCACTTTTTCTTTTGTCGGATTTTGGTTCACAAGTTCGCCTATACATCTTGCTTCTGGTATAGTTAAGTATTTATCGAATGCCTCATTATCAACTATACAGATCATCCCTGTTCCCAAATTAAAGGCCTCTCTCATTGTTTCCTCGGATAGTTTTCCTGCCTCTTGCAACCAATGAAAGAAAGGAGGTATTTCTGTTTTCCTGATTTTAATTTGAGCACTAATACCGGTTGGTAAAATCCGTTTTAAATTTCCGATAATACCACCTCCGGTAATATGAGCTAATCCCTTAAGATTAGGGTCGGTAAGATAATCTTTCAGTAAAGGTAGATAACTTCTATGAACACTTAAAAGTAATTCACCTAAGGTAGTTTGACATTCGGGAATATAGCTATCCAGCGATAATTTTAGTTTCTCAAACACAATTTTCCTTACCAGGGAATAACCATTAGTATGTAATCCACTGCTTGGCAAAGAAATAAGTTGGTCACCAGGTTTTATTTTAGGTCTGGGCAATATTTGTTCTTGTTCTACAATACCTATTATTGTGCCCACCAGATCAAATTCTTCATCTTCATACAAATCCGGCATTTCTGCCATTTCTCCTCCGATTAAAGCACAGGAATTTTGCTGACAGGCAATGATGATTCCTTCAATCATTTTTTCCACTTTTGCCGGCTCCAGTTTTCCGATACCAATGTAATCCAGAAAAAATTGCGGGATTGCACCCTGAACTAAAATATCATTTACACAGTGATTTACCAGGTCTTGACCAATTGTTTCGTATTTGTCAGCCATAATAGCAATTAAAAGTTTGGTTCCCACTCCATCGGTGCTGGAAACAAGAATCGGCTGATGCCATAAATTTTTATCTATTTTATAAAGTCCGCCAAATCCGCCTAATTCACTAAGAACATTGCTGTTGTAAGTGCTACGAACTTTCTGTTTTATTGCTAAAACTGTTGCTTCTCCAGCTTGTATATCAACTCCCGCTTTGCGATAATCCAGTCCATTTTTCAAGTTGTCCATTTTACCAGTTGTTCCTTATTCACATCAATTTCCGCTTTGGTTTTATCAATTAAACCTTTCACGCTGAAATCAGCTACATTTAACGCTGATACAACTGTTCCGTATAAAATTGCTTCCTTAATTACTGCCCGGTTTAAGATATTATGATTTGCCAAATATCCCATAAAAGCACCGGCAAAACTATCTCCTGCTCCTGTTGGGTCTTTAACTTCTTCTAAGGGATAAGCAGGCGCAAAATACATATCGTCATTTGAAATAGCTACCGATCCGTATTCACCGCGTTTAACAATTATCCACTGCGGTCCCAAAGAGAGTATCTCTCTGGCTGCAGAATAAATATTCTCCTTATTTGTATACTCTCTAACTTCGTCCTCATTCATAAAAACAATATTTACTCTCCTCAGCACTTGTTCTATTTCTTTGGGACACAAATAAATCCAATAATTCATAGTATCACAGGCAAGATGTGAATAACCGGATACCTGATTTAAAACCTGCATTTGCAAGGAAGGATTGATGTTAGCTAATAATAAACTACGACAGCTTTTACAGGACTCGGGCAATTGAGGAGAAAAATCAGCAAAAACATTTAACTCTGTAGAAAGCGTTTCCACTTTATTCCAGTTACTATATTTTCCGCTCCAGCGAAATGTTTTGCCCTCTTTAAGCTCCAGTCCGTCAAGATTTATTCCTTTTTTCTGCAGTAAGTTAAGTCCATCTATCGGAAAATCCGTTCCGACTACTCCTACTATATAAGCATCTGTAAAAAAGGAACCCGCTAAAGCACCATAAATAGCAGAGCCACCTAAAGCATTTTGTATTTCTCCGGCAGGTGTGGAAATACTATCCAAACCTATTGAACCAACTATTACTAAACTCAAGGTGTGATCTCCTTCTGCAATGTATCTGCTTGTAAAGTGTCGGTAACACTTGCAGAAGGATTTTGAACTACATTTTTTGTATTCCCGAGGTGGTTCATAAGATATAGAATGATTATTAAGGCAAGCACCATAATTATTAGCCTAGGCCAATTATATGTTTTTTTACGTTTCTCCTTCCAGCGTTCTTTCATCTTATCGTTAAAATCGTTCATCTTTACCTCCCGGAAGCTAACTCTGCCAGAAAAGAAGCAAAGCGATTTAGTCCTTCTTTTATGTTTTCTATGCTATTAGCATAAGAAAAGCGCACGGTTCCTTCTATTCCGAATGAATTACCCGATACCAGAGCAACATAATATTTGTCAAGTAATTTAGCACAAAAATCATCGGAGGTCTTAATATTCTGGTTATTGTTCTCCAGATACCATTTTATTCCCGGCATAATGTAAAAAGCTCCTTGGGGTTTAAAACAGGTAATATGCGGAAGTTTTTTCAGCTCTTCATATAAAAAATCCCGGCGATGGGAAAATTCCACTCGCATTTTTTCTATGGAATCGTCTTCTTCCTTTAAAGCTGTTACACAGGCATATTGTGTAATAGAATTTACACAGGAAGTTGTATGTTCCTGAACCATACCTCCTGCTGAAATAATATCACCGGGTCCTGCTGCATAACCAAGACGCCAGCCAGTCATTGCATAAGCTTTAGAAACGCCGTTTATTACAATAGTCCTTTGTTTCATTTCTTCACTGATACTTGCTATTGATATATGTTTTGCCTCATCATAAACCAAGCGTTCATAAATCTCATCGGATATAACCAATATATTATATTTGATACATATCTCAGCGATAGCGGAAAGTTCAGCTTGGGTATAAACTGTGCCTGTTGGATTGCTGGGTGAATTCATTATCAGCACTTTGGAGCAGGGATTCTCTTTTATTGCTTTTTCCAGGTCTGCAGGTTGAATTTTATACCCATTTTCTTCACAGGTAGGAATATAAACCGGTTCTGCATTAGCTAATGCAACCTGATAAGGATAGCTTACCCAATAAGGAGTTGCCATCAAAACCTGGTCTTTATCATCACACACAGCAATCAGGGAATTTACAATTGCTGCCTTGGCTCCAGGTGAAACCAGAATTTCTTTGGGGCTATACTTTAACCCGTTATCCCGTAATAATTTCTCGCAAATTGCCTGTCTCAATTCCGGTATTCCGGCATTATTAGTATAACGCGTAAAATTGGCATCTATAGCTTTATGTGCTGATGCCTTAATATATTCCGGGGTATTAAAATCTGGCTCTCCTACGCTAAAACTGATTACATCAATTCCGGCATCCTTCATTTCTTTTGCTTTCGCCGATAAACTTAATGTTGGCGAGGGCTTAATTAAACGGCAGCGGTTGGATAGCTTGATAGCCATCTTCACCTCCAATCTATCTTTTTTTTATTTCTTTTTTTTGTTGATCCGCCAAAAGCAGAACAATAGCGACTGTATTAACAATATCTTCAGCAGAACAACCCCGGGATAAATCACTTACCGGAGCTGCTAAACCTTGTATGATAGGTCCGATTGCTTCTACTTTTCCTATGTATTGAGCCAGTTTATAACCAATATTTCCTGCCTGTAAATCAGGGAAAATAAGGATATTGGCATTTCCTGCCACAGAACTTTGGGGTGCTTTCCTTTTTGCCACTTCGGGAATTATAGCTGCATCAACCTGTAATTCTCCATCAAAATCAAAATCCACCTTTCTTTCTGTTAAAATTTCTTTAGCCATAGTTACTTTATCTACAAGTTCGTGTTTAGCACTTCCTAAAGTGGAAAACGAAAGTAAAGCTACTTTTGGCTCATCTCCGATTATGGCTTTTCGGGTTAAGGCAGTGCTCATAGCAATGTCCGCAAGCTGTTCTGAACTGGGATTGGGAACTACAGCACAATCAGCAAATAAAAAAATTCTTTTTTCCCCCCGAAAATCAGGAACCGGTATTATAAATGCGCTGGAAACAGTTTTAAGCCCCGGCATAACACCAATAACTTGTAATGCAGCCCTTAAAACATCTGCTGTAATATTAGCCGCTCCAGCAACCATTCCTTCAACTTTTCCCTCTTTAACCATAGAAGCACCGAAATATAAAGGATTTTTAACTGTCTCTATTGCCTGAGCCATTGTAACACCTTTCTCTTTTCGTCTTTGATAATATGCTTCTGCAAAAGAGGGAATATCTTCTGAGGTCTCGGGATTTATTATGGTCACATTGTTTAATTCTATATTAAGTGCTTTGGCTTCTTGATTTATTATTTCACTTTCACCCAGTAGGGTAACTTTTGCCAAGTCCATTGCCACAATTTTGGCAACCGCAGTTAAAACGCGTGGATCAGTGGATTCCGGCAAAACAATACTTCCGGAGTTTCTTTTTGCTTTGTTTATTAAATCATCTATTATGAACATTTTCCTGCTTCCTTTTGTTCCGTTTCCAGAACTATCAACGATAGGTCTGCAACTCTTAAAAATTCTTTTTTTACTTCTTTCAGCAAGGAGTGTCTATTATTGCGTAAGTCATCATCTTCGCAGTTTACCAAAACGGCGTCAAAAAAGGCGTCTATAACTTTTCCAAACTTGATCAAATACTGTAAAGCTAAAGGATAATCCTTGTTTTGTAAAGCGGAATCAATATCCTGATGTAATGTCTGCAGAGCTTCATAAAGGTTAATTTCTTCCGGCTCAACAAGTTTATCTTTATTAAAGGGAACAAAATCCTGTGTTTCGGTAATAATATTTGCTACCCTCTTAAAACCAATCACCAGATGAATGAAGTCCTCTTTACCTTTTAATGCATTCAATGCTTGAGCCCGGTTTTCCAAATCGTGCAAATGGCTTTTATCAATATGCATCACGCTTTCTATCACATCGTAAGCGATACCGTTTGTTTTCAGCAATCCAGTAATTCTTTGTTCCAGAAAACTGTGCAAATTCTTTTTTGCCTTTTTGTCTAATTCTGTCTGTTTACCAATTAATTCCAATGCTCTATCGGCAAAAGCGAACAAATCCAAATCCCATTTTCGGGAGCTGATAATTTGCACAATACCATTAGCAGCGCGTCGGAGGGCAAAAGGATCTCCACTTCCCGTTGGCATCATTCCAATTCCAATAATTCCGGCAACAGTATCCATTTTATCTCCAATAGCAACTATTGCTCCACACAATGTTGAAGGAAGTTCATCACCCGAACCTCTTGGTAAATAATGTTCAAATATACCTTCTGCAACTTCCAGATCTTCTCCCGAAGCAATAGCATATTGTTTGCCGATATATCCCTGAAGTTTTGTAAATTCTTTTTCTCCAAGCATATTAGTAACCAAATCTGCTTTACAAAGTTCTGTGCAACGAATTGCCTTTTTCTTTTGTTCTTCTGTTATCTTCAATTCATCCGCTAGGGCACTTACCAATTGCATTATGCGTTTGGTTTTATCAGCCATTGTTCCTAATTTCGCTTGAAATATAACCTTGTCCAAATGCTTCGTCCAATATTCCAGCGGATATTTTGTATCTTCATTCCAATACCATAAAGCATCTGCCAGGCGTGCTTTTACTACTTTCTCATTGCCTTTTCTGATAATCATACTTGCAGATGGATTACCATTGGAAATAAATACAAATTTATTACTTAATTTACCTTGGTTGTCCTGCACCGCAAAATACTTTTGTGCTTGATTTATTGTGCTGATAATAATTTTATCCGGTAGGGAAAGATACTTTTCTTCAAATTCTCCAACAACCGCAGTAGGATATTCTACCAAATTAACTACCGTTTCTACTAACTCACGGTCTTCTATAACTTTAAAATTGCCTTCCGGAAAAATAGCTGCCAGTTGGGTAATTATTTCTCTTCTGCGCTCTTCAATATCAGCTATTACTTTCTGTTCAAGCAGTTTGGGAAGATAGTCCTCAGCTTTATTAATAGTAATGGACTTATCCAACCCCAAAAAACGATTTCCGTAAGTAATATTCCCGCAAGGTATTCCCCCAAAATCCAACTCTAAGGGTTTATGATTCCATAGAATTAAAAACCAGCGCAGAGGGCGGGAAAAAATTAATCCTAATTGGCTCCAAGCCATTTTTTTCTCAAATGGTATCTGCACAATCATTTCCGGAATCCAGCTCTTCAGCAGTTCAACAGTCGCTAATCCCTTTTTTATATATTTTACTGCCAGAAACTTACCTTTCTCTGTTTCCTGAATAAATATTGCTGCTTCCTTTGCCTGGTTTCTGTTTAAAAAACCCTTACCTGCAGGTGTTAGATTGCCCTCTTCATCATAAGCAACGCTGACTAAAGGTCCTGTCTTCAAAATCTCCTCATCCTCCTGATGAGTATCCAGTTCCAGAGCATTCAAATATATCCTGCGAGGAGTTCCACTTACTTTATATGAACTGCAGTATAGTTTATTATTTTTCAAAAAAGTCGCAAAAGATGAGCTGACACCGTTGCAGGCAATTTCTATCTGTCTTTCCGGGAGTTCTTCACATCCCAATTCCAGTAAAAACCGGCTTCGTTCCAAATTCTATCCTATCATTAATTATTATTGTATAGAGTTATTCAATATTATATCTTATACTTACCTGATTGGTAAATCCTAAATCCCCGTAAGAAGCAACAGCATAGTCCAGGGCAATTTTTTTCCAAACCCAGCCCACTCCTAAACTTATTCCGGAAGTCCATTCCATATTTCCTCCGAGATAATAGTCCCCGGCATTAGTTTTAAATCCACCTCTTAGAACTAAGGAAGGATGAACTTGTTGTTCAACTCCAAATTTACCGATAAAGTTTTCTCCGTTGGCTTTAGTAATATCTATGTTCAGCAGAGTATTTTTCCCCACATCTATTCCAAAACCTGCACCATAAGTAAATGGTATTCCTTCATCGTATTTTTTATCGCTGTAGTGGCTAATTTGGAAACCCAAATTTTTCGCCGATAGACCTACTTTTATTCTTTCGTTGGCAGTATGATGCAAAATACCGATATCAATTAAGACAGCAGAAGCGGATTTATCATCTATTTGGTCTAAAACAAATTTTATACCACCTCCCGCATCCAAAGCAGGGCTTACGAATTTTGCCAAAGTAAAGCCAGCTAATATATCTTGGGCATTAAAGGTATCATTCAGTTCAATAAATTCGCCATTTGTCCCTACATCCGTTCTGTCTATGGAACCCGAATTCCAATAGTTTAAATAAAATCCATAAGAAGTGTATATATTTTTGGGAACTACATAACTTACCGAACCACCTCCGGAACCAACAAAATGGTCTGCAAAGGTAGTAAAAACACCCTGATTGGGAACTCTAATTATGGATGCAGGATTAAACTGCATACCATCAAAATTTTTTGCTCTTCCCAGCATTGCTTGTCCCATTCCATTTGCTCTGGCAGAATAAATTATCTTTAATGTAGAAAAACCGGTAGTTCCGGCATCTTGATGCTGTGCCAGCAATGGCATTAGAAAAAGAATACTAAACGCCAAGCTGAGGAAGTAGTTCTTCTTCCAAAAATTGAACTTTTTCATACAAATCCCTTTCATCTTTGGCTTGTAACAATGTTTCCCTGTTTTCTTCCCGCCTCAAAAATTCCGATAATGACCGTAAAATCTTCATATAATCCTGATTGGAACTTTGGGGAACGGCAATCATAAAAACCAAATGCACAGGTAAATTATCCACACTGGAGAAATCCAAATCCTGTTTCACTAAACAGACAGCTATCCTTAAACAGCTAACTGTTAAGTCCCTGGCATGGGGAATAGCAATCCCTTTCCCTATACCCGTGCTCATTATTTCTTCTCTTCCTTTAACTGCTGCCAGAAAACGGTCTGGAAAACTTAAACAGCCGCTTTCCGATAGCAAATTTGCCATATATTGCAGGCAGGCATTTTTGTTCTCGAACTTCTCTACAATCTTTACCAGTTCGGGCATAAAAAGCTTGTTCATTGTCCCACCATAAATATTCGTAAAATACCTTATTTTTTATAGCAAGGTATAAGTCAACCAAAATTCTTATTGTCTTATATATCGTCTTTCCCAGATTATTCAAATTTAAACAGAGAGCACAGATTTATTTTACACTGAAAAACACCAAGACGCCAAGTCCACCCTAAAAAATATTTTCTCCAGACCTCTTGACCTCCAGACCTCCAGACCTTTTTTAAGTTGACACAATCTCTGCTATTTCAACCTTTGTCTTATATTATCAGATACTATAAAAAAGAGGTATTATGCGTAAGAAATGGTGGATAATTATAGTTATAGTGCTTCTGATTCTGCTGGTTTTGTTTTTGGGAAAAAGCTGCGGTAAGAAAAAGCAAACTGAAACAGTAAAACCTACAGAGACAGAAACCTATACTGTTAAACGGGGAGATATTTCTTCCCGCATAGAAATTACAGGTGAAGTTCAACCGGAAGTTGTGGTTTCCCTAAAATCCAAAGTAAGCGGGAAAATTGTTAAGTTTTATGCTGGGGAAAATGATTATGTTACTTCCGGACAGATAATTGCCGATATTGAACCAGATTATAATCAGGCAAATACTCTTTTCAATACTAAAGCAATGCTGCAAAAAGCAGAAATGAACTTGAAAAATGCGCGTAAAGATTTGGCTGATAAAACAATTCTTCTGCAAAAACAATTTATTTCGCAGGAAGAATATGATAAGGCATCGGATGCCTTAAAAGAGGCAGAAATTGAATATACTCAAGCCAGCAGTCAATATGAAATGATTCGTGATCTGGATGTTCCGGGAAAAGTAACTCATGTTTATGCTACCGCCAGTGGAGTTGTTATTGAGCGTAATATTAACGAAGGTGAAATGGTTCAATCCAGTTTAACCAGTTTTGGTGAAGGTACTGTGATTATGAAAATTGCCGATTTAAACAAGATGATTGTAAAAAGCAACATCAACGAAGTAGATATTTCCAAATTCAAACTGAATCAGAGCGCAGAAATAACTTTGGATGCTCTTCCTTATGAACAATACAATGGCAAGGTGGTAAAAATTGCACCGCAAGCAATTATAGAAAATAATGCTAAGGTCTTTCCCATTGAAATTAATCTTAATGCCAGCGGTAAAGTTGTTAAACCGGGAATGACAGCAAATGTAACTATTTTGGCTGATTCGCGCCAAAATGTTTTGGTAATTCCTATCCGAGCTGTCTTCAGCAACGATTTAAATCAGGATATTGTTTATCTGGTTACAGACACTAAAAGTCCGTCTAAAGAAATCAAAAGCAAGGAGAAAACATCTTCAGCTCCCAATTCGGTTGCCACACCTGTAAAGCTTGGTACCAATGATTTGTTGCAAGTGGAAGTGATAGAAGGTCTTAAGGAAGGAGACATAATTTTGCTGAACGAACCGGTTACCAATAATAATAAAATGTTTATGTAAAATGATAAAAATAGATAAGCTGAGCCGATATTTCGGAGAAATCAAAGCTGTTGATGAAATCAGTTTCTGCATTCAGGATAAAGAAATTGTCGGTTTTTTAGGTCCTAATGGAGCTGGTAAAACTACAACTCTTAGAATGATTGTTGGTTATTTGCAACCCAGTTCTGGAAATATTGAAATTGATGGCGAAAGCATTTTTACCGATCCCTTAAAAGCCAGCAGACAAATTGGCTATTTACCGGAGCAAAATCCTTTATACGACGAAATGACAGTAGTGGAATTATTAGCATATTTTGCTGCTTTACGGAAATTGAAACGGGATTATTTTCAGGAACGCCTGAATTTTGTAGTTAAAAACTGCGGACTTAAAGATGTCTTGTATCAAAGAATAGGAACCCTTTCCAAGGGCTATCGTCAAAGAACCGGTTTAGCACAGGCAATTTTACATGATCCCAGAATTTTGATTTTAGATGAACCTACTTCCGGTCTTGACCCCAATCAAATAATTGAAATTCGTGAACTTATACGGGAATTAGGCAAAGAAAAAATGGTTTTGCTTTCCAGTCATATTATGCAGGAAGTTCAGGCACTTTGTGATCGGGTTGTAATAATTAATAAAGGCAAAATTATTGTTGATGATAATATAGAAAACTTGCCCAATTATCTGAAAAGAAGCACTATGTTAATTCTGGAAGTGCAGGGAGAAAATGTAGATTTTTCTGATTTTCTAAAAGAGTATCCTTTTGTGGAACTGGATATTCTTTCCCGGACTGAAACCACCTGCAAAGTTTGTGTTTATGAAACCTCCGGAGGGTTGATCTCCTCATCAATCACCAATAATGAAAGCGATAAGAATAGTATTGATGAAACCTCTGAATTTGATTTACGCCAAGAACTTTCCCGTTTTATCAGAGATAGGGGCTGGTTGATTTTAGAATTTTCCACCAGCAAAATGAGTTTGGAATCTATTTTCCATGAGCTTACCATAGAAAACTATTATGAGCCCGAAATTGAAGAAAAGTTATCTGCAGAACAAGAAGTTATGGAAGAAGAACAAATAAAACCCGCTGAAACAGAAGATAATAGGGAAGAGCAATGAAAACCGTTTTCACCATTGCTAAAAAAGAATATGAACTTGCTTTGCATTCAATTTCCACTTATATTGTCTACATCCTGTTTTTGGTGATTATTGGCATTATTTTTTCCAATATGGTGTTTAAAATAGCCCGAGCGGAATTGCGTTTTTTGTTTGAAATTATCCATATTGTCTTTTTGTTCTATATTCCGGCTATCACAATGGGAAGCATTGCCAAAGAAAGGCAAACCGGAACTTTAGAATTGCTTTCCACTTTACCGATAAAGCTTTCTTCTATTGTTTGGGGGAAAATTTTATCGGCTTTATTTCAGATTATTACGATTATTATTCTTTCCCTTGTTTTCTTCGGGATTATTGTTATTTTCGGAGAGGGAATTGATTACGGAGCCATAATTTGCGGATATATAGGTCTTATTTTAGCGGGATTAGCTTATGCTTCCATCGGGGTTTTTGCCTCCAGTTTTCCCAGCAATCAAATTCTCGCTTTTGTTTTGGCTTTACTTATTTCAGCCGTTTTTTATTTACTGAAGTTTCTTTTACCGTTATTACCTTTTGGTCTGGTGCCAATTGTTCAATACTTCAGTTTTGATTATCATTTAAGCAGTTTTCTGAAAGGTGTTATAGACACTCGTGATATTCTCTTTTTCCTTGCTGTTACGGTTATTTTTGCGTTGTTGGCTCAATTTAATCTCCAAAGCAAAAACCTGATGCAGGAAAAATAAAATGAAAAAAGAAAAAAAGACCAGTTCCATTTTATCCAACCTGCTTATTAAGATTGCTATTGTTTTAATGGTTTTGCTAATCGGTTCTTATGCCAGAGTGCGTTGGGATTTTTCTAAGAATAAAGCATATTCACTTTCACAGGTAAGCAAGGATGCAGTAAGTAATTTGCAAGATAATATGGTAGTTAAGCTTTACTCCAGTAAAGAATTACCCGCGGCTATGCTGATTTTAGACCGCTATGTTAAAGACCTTTTAGAAGAATATAAACAAGCGGGGAAAGGCAAATTTCATTATGAAGTTATAAATGGACCAAGTCCTGAAGACCTCAAAAACAAAGCTCTGCAATATGGAGTCGGGGCTATGTATTTCCGCATTTTTGAAAATGATAAGACCACTACAAAAGAAGTTGTTTACGGATTGGTTTTTGAATATCAGGGCAATTTTGAATCTATGAATGTGTTGCCTAAAATGCAAAATCAGCTGGAATATCAAATGACCCTGAAAATTCAGAAAATTACGCGTTATACTTTGCCCGATATTACTGCTTTTGTGGATACTCTCTATACTTTGATGCCCAGGCAGAAATATGAAAATGAACTTTACTCCAATTATAATGTTCATTTTACCAATCTGCTGGAACCACCACCCAAAACACCTGTTATGATAGTTCATTCCGGTTATGATTCTTTATCTATTACCCAGCTTTACAATTTAGACCAGTTTTTAATGCAGGGAGGAAAACTGGTAGTTCTGGCTGATAAAATCTTTTCTGATGGCGAAACAGTAATGGAAATACATTCCAATCTTTTTGATTTTCTGGAAAATAACGGCATAAAATTAAGCAGTGACATAGCTATGGATATTTTTTGCGATTCCAGACAAATGGGTGTGGATACTAATATCTCTTTTCCTATTTATCCTGTTTTACGCGGTTCACAACATCCTATCACTCGCAATATATCCAACATTGTCATTTATATGGGAAATGGAATTATTTTTAACAGAAAGCCGGGATTAAAATTTCAAACCATTCTTGCCACTTCCACACGCAGTGCTCTTTTAGAAGGACCCGATTATCAATTGGATTCCCGTTTGTTTTTCAATCCCGATGCGGATGTTTTTGTAAATCCTCCAATTCCTTTAGGGGCAATTGTTGAAGGCAGAATGGAAAGCTATTTTAAAGAGAAACCGCAGTTTCAAAGGTCGGATTTTGTTTCTGAAGTGAAAGATGGTAAAATTGTTATTTTCGGAGATCGGGAACTTTATGTTGATCCCGATAAGCCCATCTATGAAAAACGTTATCAGATAATTTTAAATGCTGTGGATTGGCTTATGGGGCGTGAGGATATGATCAATATCCGTTCCCGCCATTTACAGGAAAGCATTTTGGATATTGCTTATTATATGCATAAAAATAATCTCCTTTGGGGTGATCCGGCAAAAAGGGAACGCAGAATCAAAATGGAAGTAAAAATTATTGCTACTTTATTACCTTCTTTAATTCTTATTGCCGTAGGAGGCATAATATCATTACATCGTAAACGCACCAAGGAATTTAAAAATGAAGAAATCTAACTTAATATTACTGCTTGTTTTGCTTATTCTAATAGGTTTATATTTCGTTTTAAGAACGAACAGACCTCAGGAAAAACTCGCCCGGGTTTTTGATTTGGATACTTTATCTATCAACCGAATTGAGATTTACGATGCGCAAGATACTCTAAAAATGGTTAAGCAAAATAATATCTGGAAATTAATTTATCCTGTTAACTGGGAAGCCGATAGCTTAAAAATTCGCGATTTGTTCCGGGAAGTGATTACAGCAAAATATGCTAAAACTCCTATGGGAACAGGTAAAGAAGCGATTGAAAAGTTTCATCAGAAAGACGAAGAGGCATTGCATATAATTGTAAGTGACGGTAAAAAAAGCATTCATACTCTCTTCAGCAATTTGGATAATCCTTATGATTATTTTCGTTATGCCGGTTCCGATAAAATCTATCAATTGAAAGCTAAAGTTACTAATAATTATAATACAGACCTTTCCAACTGGCGTTCTCCTCATATCGTTAGTCATAAAGAGGAAGAATTGCTAAAAATTGAAGTTACTCATCCCAAAAATAAATATACCCTTACCAGAAATGGTCTTCAATGGACTTTTCAGGATGCCCACAATGAATTTAAAATCCATCCAGCAAACCGGGCAATGCTGAAAATTCTGAATATCCTGGAAAGTTTGAATACCTATATCTTTGTAGATAATGCCCAAGCGGAATATGCAGAAAAATTTAAAAATCCCTATTGCACCGTAAAACTTTATTTAACCGGTAACCGCACTCAGGAACTCAAATTTATTGAACACACTCAAGGATATTATTTAATGATGGTGGATAATGATCCAAGTGTATTATTTGTCGTTGTCTGGGATACCGTATTTCGTTTTACCCGTCATCCCGATATCTTCAGAATGCAGGAATTCGGTTAAAATGCTTTCTATTAAGCGCATCAAAAAGCTAAACAAAAAAGTTTATGAAGAGGTATCTACTCTTTGGGAAAAAACAGGAATCAATAAACCGGAACGCAAGGATTCCTTTGAATCCCTGCAAGAAAATCTTCAACAAACGGGAATATTGATTATTGCAGAGGAAAATGAAAAAGTAGTTGGCGTTGTATGGGTAACTAATGATTTCCGACGACTTTATATCCATCATATGGCAGTTGTTCCAAATAAACAAAATCAAGGCATCGGAACCAAACTTATGGAAGAATGTATTTCGCTAGCAAAGGAATATGGTTATCAACTGAAATTGGAAGTGAATGTAGATAATCCTGCTGCTTGGCATCTATATGAAAAATTTGGCTTTAAAGAACTTTCCGGTTATCGTATTCTTATTAAGAGAGATATTTAATCAACCAAAATTCGGGAGCTTTATTTATTAACCTTAAAAAGGCGGAATTATGAAAAAAAGATTACTTATTGCTACCAGTGGAGGTGATTGCCCTGGTCTCAATGCTGTTATTAGAGCTATCGTAAAAAGAGCTTCTTTTGAACATAACTGGGAGGTTTTAGGCAGCATTGATGCTTTTAATGGTATTTTAAAAGACCCTATGCATATCATAGAACTCACTCCCGAAAAAGTTGCAGGAATTCATATTCAGGGGGGAACTATTATCGGAACTACCAATAAAGGGGGTCCTTTCAACTGGCCCATTAAAAATCCGGATGGAACCTGGACTACTGTAGATCGCTCCCAGGATTTTTTAGACCGTCTCCGGTATCAAAATATTGAGGCATTAATTAATGTTGGAGGGGACGGTTCTCAACGCATTTCACAGCAACTTTTTGAGCTGGGTTGTCCGGTTATTGGCGTTCCCAAAACAATAGATAATGATCTTTCGGCAACAGATTTTACCTTTGGCTTTCAAACTGCAGTGGATATTGCTACCGATGCAGTAGATAAACTTGTTACTACTGCAGCCAGTCATCATCGTATTTTAATTTTAGAAGTTATGGGTCGTTTTGCCGGATGGATAGCGCTTCATTCTGCAATTGCAGGTGGGGCAGAGGTTTGCCTCATTCCGGAAATTCCGTATAATATCAAAAACATTATGCAAGCCATCAATGAACGGATTGATAGAGGACACGATTTTGCCAATATTGTAATTGCCGAAGGAGCCAGACCTGTAGATGGAGATATGACTTTTGTAGAATGTGATGAACCGGGAGCTATGAAAATTAAACTGGGAGGAGCAGGTTTGCGTTTGGCTCAAGAACTTAAAAATGCCGGATGCACAATTGATATTCGGGTAACTATTTTAGGACATTTACAACGAGGTGGAACTCCCAATGCCTTTGATAGAATCCTTGCCTCTCAGTTTGGAGTGAAGGCATTTGAACTGGTTTTACAGGAAAAATGGGGTTCTATGGTGGCTTATCGTCATCCCAATATTGTTGCTGTTCCCATCACTGAAGCTATTGAAAAATATAATTATATAGACCTTGATTCCGATCTTGTGGCAACTGCCCGGGGATTGGGAATCTCTTTAGGGGACTAATAATTTTACCTTACACAGATTACAAAAATTACACAATTATTAAAAATACGGATTTTGCGTATAAAAAAAGGAGTTACACGGATAAAATAGGTCTGGGAGGAACAAGATTAAAGAGATTTTAGGGATTATTTTATCTATTTTCATTATTTTTATACTAATACCAATTAAGGTAGTAGATCTGAAAGCCCCTGAGGGTGACACAATGATAGAGATGGGTGCGTAAGCCCCTCGGAAGAAGGTAGGGCATAAGTTTTTTTCTATTTTTCCTCTGTCATTTTTTTCATCTGCATTATGTGGATTAAATAAAGTCCACTATTTTCAGGGTATAGCAGCTTTTTCCATCTTGCATTGTTGCAGCATTGCTTACCCATTACTAATGCCATTAGCAATGGGTAAGCAATAAGTAAGCAATGCTATTAAGGAAGAAATAGAATTGTATTTATTTAGTTGTAGTTAGAGAATTTTTAGGGAAGAAAAAAAGATTAGATTGATAAGTTCATATTTTATGGGATATTAACGAGGATTTCTACCTTCCGATGATTTTGGTTGATAAGGATTTTAACCTTCCGGTGGTCTAAACCTTCTCAACTAATTTTCAGTTATTTATAAAGTTCATTTTAAGTTTCACTTTTCCACTTTTCTTCCTTTTCGCTTCACCTGTTAACTTGTTAACCCTTTCACTTGTTTACCCTTTTCACCTTGACAAATATCCGCTTTTTCTTTCTTGTCCTTTTTAATTACTTTATTGAAAATAGGATGGTTAAATGGCATTTGAACAAGAACTGAAATTAATCAGCAGAGGTGTGGAAGAAATAATCACTCTGGAAGAACTGAAAGCCAAATTTGCCAAAGCGGAAAAAACCGGAAAACCGCTGAGAATAAAATATGGTATTGATCCTACGGGTTATGATGTGCATTTGGGGCATTTGGTTCCTATTCGGAAGATGCGGCAATTTCAGGATTTAGGTCATATCGGAGTAATCATAATTGGTGATTTTACAGCTCAAATAGGTGATCCTACAGGTCGTGATGAAAGCCGTCCCCCTTTATCTGCTGAACAAGTAAAAAGAAACAGTGAAAAATTTATGGAACAACTATATACCGTTCTGAAGAAGAAACAAACGGAAGTTCGCTACCAAAGTGAATGGTTTGGCAAAATGGGAATGAGTGATGTAATTAAACTATTAGGGAAATTTACTTTAGCGCAATTTATGGCACATCAAACCTTTCGTCAGCGCTATGAACAGGGTTTAGCTTTAGGAATGCATGAAATTTTGTATCCTGTTTTGCAGGGTTATGATTCCGTTGCTGTTAATAGCGATGTAGAATTGGGAGCAACAGAACAAAAATTCAATATTCTTTGTGGTAGAGATATGCAAAGTCACTTTGGGATGGAAGAACAAGTGGCTATTTTATCCCCTATTTTGATTGGCACAGATGGTGTAAATAAAATGGGTAAATCTCTTAATAACTATATTGCCGTATTTGATCCACCCAAAGAAAAATACGGTAAAGTAATGTCCATTCCGGATAATATTATTTTAAACTATTTCTATTATGCCACTACCTTGCCGGAAGAAGAAATTGAAAAAATAAAAAAAGAATTGGAATCCGGAACTAACCCGATGCTAATTAAAAAACGCTTAGCCAGAGAAATTGTTACTTTATATCATAGCGCAGAAGAAGCAAAAGAAGCGGAATATGCCTTTGAAAAACAATTTTCCCAGAGAGAAGTGCCGAATGATATTCCTGAATTTGTGGTAAGCAAAAACAGCTGTAAACTGTCTAATTTATTGGTGGATAGCGGAATATGCTCTACAAACGGTGAAGCAAAACGTCTCATTCAAGGCGGAGCTGTCTCCCTAAACGGAGAGAAAATTACTGCTTTTGATGCTGTAGTTAATCTTAAAAATGGAGATATTATTCGTGCGGGAAAGCGTAATTACATAAAGATAAAGAAGATATGATTAGTCCTAATGTTATTAATCTGCTGGTAAATGCTGTTATAATTTTTCTGGTTTTTTACAGCATTATTATTCATGAATGTAGCCACTCTTTTATGGCATATTGGCTGGGTGATGATTCTGCTAAAAGAGCCGGACGCTTAACTCTGAATCCGTTAAAACATATTGACTGGTTTGGAACTGTAATTCTGCCGTTGTTTTTATATTTAACCTGCGGTTTTATATATGGTTATGCTAAACCGGTGCCTTTCAATCCCTATAATTTTAAAAACTTCAAAAGGGATTCCGGTTTAACAGGATTAGCGGGACCTCTATCCAATTTTCTGGTGGCAATTTTCTTTGCCTTGATCTTTCATTTGTGCGGCTTTTCGGTTGTAATCCAATATATTTGTTTTTTTGTGATCTATCTCAATCTCTTGCTTGCCTTTTTTAACCTGATTCCGGTGCCCCCTTTAGATGGTTCCAAAGTAATAGGAATGTTTTTAACCGATCAGGCATATTATAAATGGACAATGCAGGAACGCAAAGGAATGATGTATTTGTTTGCGTTTATTATCATTACAACTTTGTTGGGTTGGAATATTATAGGGAAAATTATTATTCCGCCGGTAAATTTTGTAATGCAAATTATGGGGGTACAGCTAAAAAAAATTGTCTCTCTCTGACTACACGGATTACGCAGATAAAGGATTATAATTTAGGGAAAGGTAAGTTAGGAGTTATTTACACCTTGATAACTTTTACTTTTGCAATAAATTTTTATGGTCAATATAACTTATAACGAGCTTATATATTTCAGAGTGAAAAATGCATAAATATATTTTTATCTGATGTTGATTTCTACTTTCGTAGGAATGATAAGTGGCTTATCATTCAAAAAATGATATTAGTTGATTTAGTTATCTGTGTTTTATCTTTTTAAGTCGTTACGAGTCCTTAACTGCCAAATGAGTTTGTGGTAAGAGTAAAATTTGTTTCGGCAGTGACGACTCCTGACTTTGCATAAATTAAAAATATAAAATTAAAACAATAAGGAGAAAAAAATGGAATTAAAGGAATTACAACACCTTATTCTGGCAAATGAAGTAAAAGCCGTAGACCTGAAATATTGCGGTCTGGATGGTAAATGGTATCATATTACATTTCCGGCTCGTAATGTTGCTGAAGTTATGGAAGTTGGAATACCTTTTGATGGTTCATCCATTCCTGGAATGAGAAGTGTGGAAAGTGGAGATATGGTTTTAATGCCAGATTCCAAAACAGCTCATCTGGAGTCCTTTTATGAGACCCCCACCCTGAGAATGATTTGTTCCATTTGCGATGCAGAAACACGTTTAGGTGTGAAAAAAGACCCTCGCAGTGTTGCTCTTAGAGCGCATAACTATTTACTTTCAACAGGAATTGCAGATATGTCTACCTGGATTCCGGAACTGGAATTTCATCTTTTTGATTCAGTTCAGTATTGTTCCGATTCCTTTTCTGCTGGTTATAATATTACCTCCAGTGAATGTAAAGAAGCGCTTCCGGATGATAATGAAGACCCTGGTTCCTTAAGTTTACAAGGTGTTAAAGGGTATCATATAGATACGCCTTTTGATCAATTTTACGAAATTCGGCAAAAAATTGTGGAATTGATTGAAGAACAGGATATTAAAGTTCGCTATCATCATCATGAAGTTGGTATTTCCGCTCAGGAAGAAATTGAAACAGAACTGCTTGCCTTTCCTAAAATTTGTGATGATGTAATGATTATGAAGGATATCATTCGTAAAACTGCTTTGCAATATGGACTTACAGCTACATTTATGCCCAAACCGGTTTTTGGACATGCAGGAAATGGAATGCATTTTCATATTATGTTGCATAAAAACGGGAAAAATTTGTTTTATAAAAAAGGTGGTTATGCAGATCTCTCCGAAGAAGCAATTTGGTTTATAGGGGGAATTTTAATTCACGGTCGTGCTTTAGTTGCTTTCACTAATCCTTCAACCAATAGTTTTAAACGCCTGCTTCCAGGTTTTGAAGCACCCGTAAAACTTTTTTATGGTCTTGCCAATCGTAGTGCCGCTATCCGAATTCCCAAATATGCTAATACTCCTGAAACAAAACGCTTTGAATTTAGAACCGGTGATGGAACCTGCAATCCTTATTTGGCAATGAGCGCAATTTTATTGGCTGGCTTGGATGGAATTAAAAAACAGATTGATCCAGCCAAATATAATCTGGGTCCTTTTGATGATAATGTTTTTGCCTGGAGTGAAGATAAAAAAGCACAATTGCTCTCTATTCCAACTGATCTTAAAGAAGCAATGCAAGCTCTGAAAGAAGATCATCAATTTTTACTGGAAGGTGATGTTTTTAATGAGGAACTTATAGAAAGTCATATAGAGTTAAAACTAAAAGAAAATGAAGCAGTTTCTGCTCGTCCGCACCCTCACGAAATGCTGCTTTACTATAATCTTTGATTTTCTTTGGAATAATAATTGCTCTAATATATAGAAAATCATACTACACATTATAAGGAAGTCCTATGAAGAGAAGTATTGCCTTAATACTCATATTATTAGCGGGTTGCATCGTTTTTGCTAATATTAATGATAATCTGCCGGCTAATCTAAATTCAGCTTTTACTTTGGGAGCTAAAAATAGCTCCTCTCTGCAAGTAAATTTTACTCTGCCGGAATATTCTATGCAGGAAGAAACTTACGGAGGAGCAGTTTATCATAAAATAATACTACCTCTTTCCGGAACTCTTATGGAAACAGGTATGCCTGAATTACCTGTGGTTTGCACATCTATAGCCATTCCTCATACCGGAGTCGTAAATATTGAAGTGCTTTCTACCCAACAGACAGTTATTCCCAATTTTCTTCCCTATCCTGTGCAACAAGGTAATAGTTCGGAAAGTCCCAAGGGATTTATTATTAACAATGAATATTACGATAGCGGTAATAACTATCCGGAAATGCTGATTGAATATAGTGAACCAAGTATTTTAAGGGACTTTCGGATTATTACTATCCAGATAAATCCCTTTTCTTACAATGCTCAAACGGGTGAACTGACTGTTAATCATAATATTGAATTCCGCCTAAATTTTACTCAGGAACAGGGTATAAATGAATTGCCAAATGAACCTGCTAATATTTCTGCCAGCTTTGATAAAATATATGATTCAATGATCTTGAATTATGGTGATTATCGTGATGCCGTAGTAACCAATACTCCTCCCCGTTATTTAATAATTTATGGCACCAACAGTGATATTAATTTTACCAGTGCCTTGAATGAATATGTGCTCTGGAAAAAACAGAAAGGTGCAGATGTAATGGTTGCCAGCACGGCTGCTAATGAAGCGGGAAATACAACTACCTCAATTAAAAATTACATTCAAACTAAATATAATAATCCCGAAACTCGTCCCGATTTTGTTATTTTAATTGGTGATACATCAGGAAGTTATCCTATCCCTGCTTATTCTGCTGCTAATAGCGGAGTAACTGATTATAATTTTACTTTTTTAGCGGGAAACGATCAACTGGGCGATTGTTTTATCGGGCGTATTTCTGTTGAGAACTTATCGCAATTTTTGGTAGTTCTGAACAAAATTTATCTTTATGAACGCGATATTAATTTAGCTACTGCCAGCTGGCTGAATAAAATGATGCTTTCGGGAGATAATGATCCTTCCGGAATTTCCACAATGTATATTCATAAATATATCAAAGAAATGAGCCTACTAACTAATCCCGATTATACTTTCACTGAGGACTATGGTGCTTCTCCCAACTACACAATTATTAATCAGGCACTTAACCAGGGAGTTGGTTTTTACAGTTTCAGGGGTTATATTGATTGGTCTCCTCCTGCAGAATCAGCTCTTTATAATGGCTACAAACTGTTTCATACCGTAAATATAACCTGTGGAACTAATAATTACAGTGGTGCAGGAGAAGTGGAAGGAATGATCCGCTATGGAACAACAGCAGCTCCTAAAGGTGCCGTAACCGGAATAGGGATGTGTACTTCCAGCACTCATACTACTTTTAATAACGCTATCCATGGAGGAATTTTTGCCGGAATATTTGCTTCTGATATGCGAACTATGGGTGAAGCATTATTAAATGGACGCCTCTATCTACATCAGCTTTTTGGGGTTTCTTCTCCAACGAATGCAACTAATTTTGCTGCTTGGTGTAATTTGATGGGTGATCCCACGATGGAGGTCTTTACAGGCATTCCTAATCACTTTGATGTTACTTCTGATATTTCAATTCCTTTGGGATTAAAATTATATGATGTTGCTGTTCAGGATAATTTGGGAAATCCTGTAGAAGGTGCTGCTGTAGTTTTAAATATGGGAGGGCTTATTTTAGCTCGTAATTACACAGGAGCAGATGGAACAGCTATTTTAGTGCTTCCTTCCGATATACTTGCCGGAAATGCAACTTTAACGGTAAGCAAACACAATTTTAAACCTATTCAGACAACAATTTCTGTTGTAAATATGGCAACTCTGGTTCCCGGAACGATGGTGATTGATGATGATAATATTGCACCTTCGCAAGGAAATGGAAATGCAATTGCTAGTAGCGGAGAAACAATTGAACTTTTTTTGGGCTTAACCAATACGGGAACAGATATCATTACCGGAATTAACGGCAGTGTGATTTCAAACAGCCCTTATATTACTATAACGAATTCTTCAGTTATCTATCCTGACATTTTAGGTGGAGAAACAGGAAATAATTCAGTTCCTATCATAATTCAAATTGCTCCAGATACTCCTCACCAAACAATGTTAAGGTTATATCTGAATCTTACGGATTCTAATTCCGTTTCCTACCATATTTCAGAATTTATTCCTGTGGAAGCACCTAATATAGAATTTGTTTCCTATTTGGTAATGGATAGTAATAATCAGCATCTTGATCCGGGAGAAGTGGCAGAATTCAGTATTACGGTTAAAAATACAGGAACTGTTGAAGCAGACAATGTTTTGGGCATTTTATATACTCAGAACGACTTAGTTGGCGTAAGTGATCCAAATGCTGAATTCGGCTCTTTGCCAGTAGGTATTCTGGTAACCTGTGGAACTAATCGTTTTACCCTTTCTGCTAGAACTGAAGTTTTGCCCGGAATGCTAATTCCTATGCGATTAAAGCTTTATAATAGTGATGGTTTTGAGCAATTTGTGGATTTTACTTTTACTGTGGGTGTAGTAACTCAACATGATCCTCTTGGTCCGGACACTTATGGCTATGTAATTTATGATTGGACGGATACCAATTATGCCGAAGCCGCAGTTTATGACTGGATTGAGATTTCGCCTTTGGAAGGTGGTTTGGGAACTACCTTAGCTATTTCAGACGGTTATGCAAGTGGCAATGAAGGAGACCAAGTTGGTTCGGATGCCTTGGAAGTTGTGTCCTTACCTTTCCCTTTTCAGTTTTACGGCATCCTCTACAATCAAATAACCGTTTGTTCTAATGGTTTTATTGCGATGGGGGTTACTGCCAATGCGGAATTTAGAAATTACCGTCTTCCCGGACCTATGGGTCCGAATCCTATGATTGCTCCCTTCTGGGATGATTTGGCAACTGGAACAGGGAGTGGAATTTATACTTGGTTTGACCGAAATCATCATTCCTTTATAATAGAATGGTATAAACTGAAAAATGGCAATGGGGGAACCGCTTTAGAAACTTTCCAGTGTATTTTATATGACCAGGCAGCTTATCCTACAAGTTTTGGTGACGGACCTATTAAATTTCAGTATCAGACATTTAATAATATTGATTCTCAATCCGGAAACAAACATGGCAACTATTGCACTATCGGTATTGAAGATCATACGGGAAAAGTGGGCTTGGAATATACTTTCAATAATACCTATCCTACAGCCGCAGCCCCCTTAAGTAACGGTAAGGCATTATTTATTACTAATGTTCCCATATATCATTCTTCGGCTCATCTGCTTCTGGAAGCAACTTATGTAAATGATACAAATATGAATGGAATATGCGAACCAGGCGAAATAGTGGAATTAGGGGCTAAAATTCAGAATACAGGCAATCTGACAGCGGAAAATGTAATTGGACAGATTAGCACTGCAAGTGAATATGTAACAATCAATAATGCCACTGCTGAATATTATCCGATTGAACCTGGAATGAACGGTGTGAACAAAGAACCCTTTACTTTTACNATTGCGAATAACTGTCCTGATGGGGAAGTGCTGTATTTTGAACTGTTGATTACTTCCGGGGAATTGCAGTGGACAAGGAATTTCAGTTTGCAGGTATCTGCATCTTGTTTGCTCTATCATTCATTTTTTGTAGATGATCATCTAAATGATTTTGACGGTATGGTTAGCAGTGGTGAATTCTTTAATCTGATTGTTAATTTGGAAAATTTCGCCGCTGTTGACGCGACCAGTATTCAAGCAACTTTAAGCAGTTCATTGCAACAGCTGATTATTGAAGAACCGCTTCTCCAATTTGATAAAATTGGTCCTAACGATATTTATCAAATAAAATTCTCGATCAATACCTCTATGCTTGATGTTTCTGTTACTCAAATTCCCTTATTTTTTACTGCTACTGCTTCCAATGGTAGTTCAACAAATGCATCATTTAGTATCCCTTACAATAATCCTGTTGTCTTTCAGGATTTTGAATTAAATAATGGTTATTTCGTTTCCGAAACCGGTTGGGTTTGGGGAAATCCTTCTCAGGTAACACCTTTCTCCGGAGCCAAGGTTTGGGCAACTAACTTAAGTGGAAACTATCCTTCTTATGTAAATTATAATCTCTATACTCCCAAGTATTTATTGGAAACAAACAGTCAGCTTCAATTTAGGCATTATTATAGCTGTGAATATGGAAATGATGGCGGTAATGTTTCTATTTCTACAAATAATGGAGTTGTTTGGAATTTAATTTATCCTGTTAGCGGTTACAATGGATATTCCCTAAACGGTTTGAATGGAGATCCGGGCTGGACAGGAAATTCAGATGGCTGGCAATTAGCCATTTTTGATCTATCGCAATATGCAGGACAGTCGGTTATGTTTCGTTTCTGTTTTGGCTCGGATGGAGAAATATCCGGTCCGGGATGGTTTATTGATGATTTTACCGTTAGTGGGGTAAATTTAAAAACCGGATATTTGTATGGAGTTGTTTATCCAAGTTCGGGTCTTGATCCTTCAATGGCAACTCTCAGGTCTAATCAGCGTTTTACCAGTCATCCTGATTCCGAGGGTAATTTTATTATTTTCCTGCCTAACGGGATTCATACTGTAACTGCCACTATGCCATATCATCAATCATCAACCTTAACTTCCATTATTATCAATCCAAGTAATCCTGTTCATTATACTGAATTTACCTTAATTGATTTACCTCAACCACAAAGTATTAGTTATATTGGTAATAATGATACCGGGGATTTGTATGTCTTTTGGCAGCCACCGGAAGATACTGTTTTGCCTATTGTTGGTTTTAAGGTATATCGGAAATTCAATACAGACCAGTTTTATTTGGTTCAGGATTCTCCAGAGATATCCTATCACGAAGTGCTCACTCTACCAGGACATTATAGATATTATATTGTAGTTAAATATTTAAACACTGATGGAACTCCAAGCCAGATACTTAATATTCCCTTTCCTTTTGTGCCGAACTCTGATTACGAAATTCCTGCCGTAGTAACTAAATTGAATAATAACTACCCCAATCCTTTTAATCCTACTACAACAATATCTTTTACTTTGGCTAAATCGGGAAAAACAACTTTAACAATTTATAACCTTAAAGGACAGCAGATAAAACGCTTAGTGAATGAAGAACTTCCTTCAGGAATGCATAATGTGGTCTGGAATGGAAAAGATGAAAAGGGACTTAATGTTGCCTCCGGAGTATATTTCTACCGTCTGCAAAGTGGAAACTATCAGGCAACACAAAAAATGCTGCTGATGAAATAAAGTTTAGAAGGTTGAGAGGGTTTAAAAGGCAGAGAGCTTAGGGCAGAGAAAAAATAGGTATGGGATGAACAGGATGATTTAGGCAGAGGGCAGAGAGAAAATATGAATGGGGCGAACAGGATAAAAGGGATTTACAAGATTCCGAATATTAGTTCCGTAGGAATGATAGTTAGATAAGAACGGGTTTTAACCCGGCGAGTAAGAGGAGAATGAAAAAAAGGGCTCACGCAGATTTCGCAGATGACGCAGATTAAAAATGAGAATAGGTATAGGATGAACAGGATGATTTAGGCAGAGGGCAGAGAGAAAATATGTATGTGATGAACAGGATAAAAGAGATTTATATGATTTGGAGTATCAGTTCCGTAGGAACGACAGATATTAACAACGGGTTTTTAACCCGGTGAAAAGAACCTAAAAAACTATATTTATTTTGGAAAAAAAAGTTCCGTAGGAACGACAGGTACTAACAACGGGTTTTAACCCGGTGAAAAGAAAGCAAAAAGTCATTATCTCTTTTTCCGAGAAGAAGTTCCGTAGGAACGACAGGTACTAACAACGGGTTTTAACCCTGGGAAGAAAAGATAAATTTAGCATTTGGTTTGCTGAATTCAGATTAGCTATAAATTGAGGACAGTTATTTTTCATAGTTCTACGAATTTTTAGCAAAGACAGAATTTGACAACCCATTTTCCTTCAGCTGCATTTTTTAGGTTAAATTCAATTTTTCATCCCAACATTTTGCATTCACAATTATCCATTTATCCTCTTTTTCTCTTTATAAAAAAAATCCGGGACTATTCTGTTGTAAGGAAAGCGGACATTATTTTTACACCGATTTCCAAGCATTCATCCTGGGGTAAAAATTTATCCGAATGCAAAGGATAGGAACATCCGCTACCTAACCAAAAAA
>JGI12104J13512_1000179_pt1 | contig 62553 bp, 67 predicted proteins | sample TerdegcTABiofilm_FD_13512 | JGI IMG/M metagenome (IMG submission 13512)
CGGCGAAAAAAAGCCACCCGCTGTCTGGCAGGTGGTGTAAATGTGAAACGGTTGGGTTTTGCATCAGGCAGCACTTTTTTCTCCTGCCTGATAGGGTATTTTTTCTTCATAGGAGCACTCCTTTGCTTTAATAAGTGGTAAGCCTTTGCTCGTGGTCGTCCTGGGCATGGCCTTGGGCAATCTTTTTCTCCCTGATCTTCCGCCGCAGCTTACTCTCAACCTGTATGCTTGGTCCGCCTGGAAGCCGTCGTTCTTCTTCACGGAATATCCGGCTCAAATGATGTAGAAGCCTTGTTGCAGCAAGAAAGATAGAAGGATCACGAAAGGAGTCCAGATGGTCTAAGAAAAATTGCGCATAGACATTTCCTTGCTCAGCGGATAAGTTAAGCCAGCGTACAGCAGCTTCCCGGTCACGGGGGACATCTTTACCCAGCAGGTATAGCTTCCCAAGGGTGTATTGGGCATACTGGTAGCCCTGCTCCGCAGAGGCGGTCAGCCATTTGATGGCAGTCCCCACATCCTTTGGTACATCCTCGCCCAGCAGGTAGAGCTTGCCAAGCTGGTATTGGGCATATTGATTGTCCTGCTCCGCAGATGCGGTAAACCATTTGACGGCAGCCTTGGCATCCTTGGTGACATGTTCACCCTTGATATAGAGCCGGCCTAATTGATACTGTGCATACTGATTGCCTTGCTCCGCTGATTTCAGGAACAGCTCCATTGCCTTTCGGATGTCTCTTGCCACATCCTCGCCGGTGAGATATAGCTTTGCCAGCGCATATTGGGCAAACTGGTTGCCAAGCTCCGAGGACAGCGCCAGCCATTTCACTACGGCATCGATGTCTTTGGGAACTTCGACTCCGACAAGATACAACTTACCAAGGGCATATGCCGCGTAGGAATTATCCTGTTCAGCCGAAAGGGTAAACAGAGAGATAGCTTTTTGTATATCCTTCTCCACATGGTTTCCATCTCGGTACAGTTTAGCGAGAGCGTATTGGGCCAGAGCATTGCCATTGTCCGCGGCTTTTGTCAGCCACAGGATAGCCTGCTCAACGTTTTCATGACCGCTGTCCGCTTCCAGATAAATCTTTCCAAGCATGTACTGTGCGTGAACATTGCCCAGCCGGGCCGATTTTTCAAAATAGCTGATGGCGGCTTCCACATTCTTCTCCGTGCCAGTGCCGGTGTAAAGCATCTGACCCAGGCGGTATTGGAGCTTATCGTCGTGGTTCTGTTCCTCCAGTCTTTGAAATCCAAAGAAGGCTTCCTCAAAATGCAGCTCTGCTTCCTCGGCATTCCTTTCGGTACCAACCCCGTCCCGGTACATTTTCGCCAGTTCATAATCGGCATAGGGTACCCGCTGCCTTGCGGCTCGGCGGTACAGATCGAAGGCGGTATAAAAATCCTGCGCTACACCCTGACCCCGGTAGTAAAGGCCGGCAAGCGAATACTGCGCATATTTGTGATTTTTTGAAACTGCCGTATCAAACCAGCCGGCCGCTTCCTCATAGTCCTGTGCCGTGCCGAGTCCCGCCACATGCATTTTGCCGATGCGGTACTCTATGTACCGGTTTTCTTTTTCTGCTTCAATATCCATAAACGCAAAGAGAGCTTTCTCATACCAATACAAAGCGGTAACTGGATCGATCTCCATGCCAAGCCCATCCGCATACATCCTGCCGAGATCGTGCATGGCGAGAGCGTTGCCATCCTCGGCTTCCTCCAGAAACAACCCGAGGGCCTGTTCAAAGTCCGGCTCCGTATCATCGCTGCCATAGAGATAGGTTCGGGCTTCTTTATATCGGTCGCTCCATGCAATATGCGGTTTGCCGGGTTCTATGCCATCGGAATCCGATGAGGATGCGTAGCCTTGGGCATCAGAAAAGTTGTAATCCTGATCTTCCGTTACTTCCTGAAACACAGCTTCCGGCTCTACCAAGAGCTGCTCCGGCTCATCATCTCCGGCAGCGGTTTCTTCCTCGTAGGTTGGTTCAGCGTTTTCATCGCCTTCAAAGGTGAGATGGTTATTGCCGAGGTCTACCGCCTCGGCAATAACCATGTTTTTGATCTGCTTGAATTCCTTTTGCTTTGAGAGCGGAAGAGGTTCGGGCAGTTTGTCCTTATAGGTACGCAGAACATCATTGCGCATCTCATACCACTTGGCATAAGCTGCCGCGACGCGCTCGTCCTTTGCCAGCTCATCCACAATCTGATTGACCAGTTCCTTCAGCGGGACTTGCAGGTAGCCATATTGCTTTTTTCCTGTGGTATGCTTCAGTTTCTCCGCCAGTCTGGACATCAGATCCTCAATCGCCGGGTTCTCGCAGGTTCCTGTACGCATCTGTTCCAGAAGTTCCCGCAGGGTATTCCGGCTCTGCTCCGTCAGTGTGTTGCGCTGGATCGTCTGCTCCGAGTAGATTTGAAGCAAGTCCTGCTGAAAGATCTCCCGTGCCAAGCTGCTCCGCATGTTTTCAATTGCTGGCTTTGTGACGTAGCCCTTGCGGGGATCGACCGAGTAAATGATCATATGGCAGTGCGGATGATGGCTCTCGTCGTGAAAAGCTGCATACCAGCGCAGGTTTTCCGGAGTGATTTTCATCTGCTCAGCAAATATATTGCGTTGTTGACGGAGGAGGGCTATCCATGCGGAGGCGTTATCGTATCCGAGCCGGGCCGCGTCCTCTCGTCTCATGGAAATGATAGGTGTCCAGATGTTCCCGGTATGCTCCGCCACTTTTTCGGCTACCTGAGACAGCACCAGCGGCTCATCCTCATCTGTAAACAGGCCGTGGCTGCCCAGCTTTTCGGCGCGGGGACGGGTGGCAATGTAGTTGACGTAGACCTCCTGATGAGTCAGCTGATCCAGATTATGGTCAATGGCTGCGGTAATAAATGCCGATGCATTTTCGAGAGTCGGCTTATTTTGATAGTCCTCATATTCAAAGATGTTTTTGGAATCAGGAAAGCGGGTGAGAATGTCCCCAATGCGCTCTATCTGCTTTGGGGTAGCAGGTTGGTTCCGTCTATACTGTGTAAGCTTTTCTACACCTTCCCGCGTCCCCACGTACTCGATCAGGTTCTTTACATGCTCCGGATCGTTTTTAATATAACCGCATTTGAAGATAATCCTTGGCATGATTAATCACCCTTCTGGAATTTTACGACATCCTCGAAGGTCACAGAGCCAACCGATTTTTTCACGTCATTCACGCATTTGCCCCGCAGCCGGCGCAGGGTGTTTTCATCCACGTCCGCGGTGGTGGCGAGGATATTCATCATCATGGACATTTCGACCGCCAGCTTGAACATCAGCCGGGCCATACGGTTTTCCGATGAGCTGACAATTCCCGACATGGCAGAAGTGATGGCGGTCGGGAGGTACTTCATACCATCCTCCGCGGCGATGTAGCCGCTATAAAAACGGATTGCCTTTTCTATAAATTCACTGCGGCTTTTACAGTTGTCCTTCTCCAGAATCGCATCTACTCCCTCAATGGTGCTGGGATAGAGCCAAAGCGGGATACGGGTTTTGATTTCTTCATTCATAATTGGCCTCCTTGTCTTAAAAGTTGCCGGAACCACCTGACGGGTGTACCCCGGAAAAGTCTTTGTTTTCTAGGATAAGCGGCAGAATTGAAAAGGTATTGACCACCCAGGAGGTGACCAACGCCCTATTTAGGTGTACCCGCCGAACGTCCCCGACCCGCGTTGCGGGGCGGTGTTTTTCGGCAGGTGGGCGCAAAGCGACCACCTGCCTTTAACCAGCATCGTTTTCATGCCCATGGTTCACCCCCGGAAACCAGAATGATGGCTTCCCTCAACCCGTCGCACAAAGTCCCAACACGGGGCCTTACTTTCTCAAAGGTGTTACGGTGCCATCCCTGCCGGGAAAACGCGACACAAGGGCGCACAGGCGGCAACACGGGCGAAGCTGTCGTTGCGCTACTGCATGCTCAGCATCTGAGGGCTTTGCTCCTGCGTCAGCTCCTTGCCGTCGAGGTATTCAAGAAAGCGGCTCCAACGCTGATCCATCGTGCGGTAGCTGCCGCGGTAAGCGTGGTAGGCCGCGGTGCTGGCATCCTTTATGGAGTAGGTTTTCCAGCCATCCATGATATGGACGCCGGAGATTTCCTGTTTATCAAAGTCGATGTCAAAAACGCCCGCTATTTTCCCGGTATTGTCCATGCGCGTCCTGACGTGTTCCTCGAATTTCTGAGCATCGATGGGAATGGCATCATCAAATACGGCGGCAAAGCACTTGATTCGCGGTCCAAACTCGCCACGCAGGTATTTCCGCAGTTGCCATGCGACATGCATTAGCTCCATGTCGTAATCGGACTCGAAGTAATGCTCGGCGCCATTTTCCGTGATGTGATACACCGAAAAGGTACGCATTTCCCGGGCGTGCTGCTCGTCCGCAAAGCGGTCAGCCTCGATCCGGCCGTTGATCTCCGTTCGTTCCTGCTCCGGTACCGTCTGGAGATATAACTCCGACAGCTTTTCCTGCATCACCGTTTCAATATCTGTTCCGTTTTGTGTGAGAATGCGCCTAAGCGCATAGTACTGATATTTGTTGAGCCACAGCTCTATGGATGTATCACCCATTGTTTAGCTCCTTCCTGCCGGTCGATATTTTCTTGGGCTTCGGCTGGCACATTTTTTCATTGGGGAAAAACGGGTACAAAAAGCCCGGCTAAACATTCGTCAGCCGGGTAAACAGGTAACTATTTCTCATTTTGTATTGTATTGTTTTCTCTACTTTCTGGAGCGGAAATATATGACGCACTATCGGTTTTACTCTGTGTGTTTGAATGTCAAGCAGCGAGAATCAGGACGCAAAACATTGCCAGAAAGAACAGCGGTAATTTCGTCACTTTTCCATATGACCGCATCAGAATCCCTCATTTATAACAGACCATTTACCGTCGCCTGCTCTCGCAACACTAATTATACGGTTCTCTGTTTCTCCATCACGGATTGCAGTTACATCAAAAATGATAATATTGCCGGCGGAATATTCCGCTTCAATTCCGGTATTATTGTATCGGCTGTTACTATCCGAGGTCACGCTGATCTTCTCAACCTGCCAAACAGTGTTTTTGTAATAATCCAGTGCGACTGTCTTCGCTGCCTCGATTTTCTCTTTGGACAAGGCAGCCTGATAAGATGCGTTTTCCTTCTCTGAGTTCTGTAAAGCAGCATCGCTTCCCTGGGCATATAGAATATCCCTGCTGATTGGTTTACTGTCCGGCTGTTCAACAAACTTGTCCTGATCCGTAATTGTGTAATCACCGAAAGAAGCAACAAACTTACCGTTATCCCGCAAACTGATTTTCATAGCCTTAGTAACTGTCTTACCATTTTCATAGGTGATTTCCATAACGATTATATCTTCACGCAGTTCAGTCGGTAAATCTTTAATTCCGACATCTTTGTTATCTGTCAGCATTCGGATCGTATCGTTGGGAACCCAATCTATCACCAGATAATAATACTCGCTTTCATCCGAACCATAAGAAACGGTGAAGTTTTTCCCGATTCCGTATTCATCACGCTTTCCCGTCCAATCGACAAAATCAATCCATTGATTTTTGCATGAAAAACGTACTGTCGCAATGTCCTTACCAACAATATAGAATTGGAGCGGATGGCCCGTCATCATACCATCATCGGTGATTGTACCAGAGGATAAAACTGTGTCAGTCTTTGTAATTTCTTCATTCGTTCCATAAGCATAGGCTCTTACAGCCACTCCGGTAAACGGCATAAATACACTAAAGCCTACCAGCAAGCAAAGGCAGAGAACAGCGGCAATCATCGACTTGCCAAAAGGTTTCCTAAAAATACTCGTTTTGCGGCTGGTTGCATGATAGTTCATGGCTTCGCTGATATGCCTTGTATCAATCTCGCCAATAGCTTGCGAGAGAGTTTTTTTCTTCATATGGAAACACCTTCCTTTGCTAAATATTTTTTCATTTTCTCCCGTATACGGGAGAGACGGACGGAAGCATTATGCTCAGTGATCCCAAACATCTTTGCAATTTCCGATAATGAATCAGAAAACCAATACCGACGAACAAACATAACACGATTGTCTCTGTCCAGAGTGTCAAGAAAATCATCAATGATTTTTGCGAGTTCTTTGGCATCATACTCTTTGTCAGCAGTATTTGATGACGGTAAGCAATCTTCTAATTCTTCAAATGCGACATCATAATAACTGTTTCGCTTGACAGAGGTATTCGCATGATATTTCTTGATGGAAAGGTTGCGTACAATGCGGCAAACATAGGTCAGCAATGGATTTGGTCTTTGAGGCGGTATACTGTTCCATGTACCTAAATAAGCATCGTTGACACATTCCTCGGCATCAAGCGCATTGTTCAAAATGTTTTGAGATACCTTCTTACATACATTGCCGTACTTTTTTGATAGTTCATTAATCGCTTGCTCCGAGCGCTCAAAGAACAAATCAATGATTTGACTATCATCCATCGGCCATTGTACCATCCTTTCTGCCTCAACCATGTACTACGGATTTGAAGCTAAATATCACGGGCGTTTTCAAAAAATCCGATTTTTTTACTCCCCGCCGAATTGCTTTTCTGCATCCTTCAGGAAAAATTATACTCGAATAAAATATATCATGCCATGGAATATGGAAGCAAGAAAGGCATTGATGTATCCACCCGTCTGTATCCCTCCTACTATGCTTCTGGAGCCAGCAGCGCGAACAGTAGAGAGAAAAATGTCACCTACATGCCGATGGTCTGCGTCGGGCTGTCCAACGAGGGTTCTGCCGTCAGCAGGTACCAGTTATTATCACCCTCATTAAAATTGCAGCTTTCAACGATCTGGTCTTTGAGTTCCTCCCAGAAGACCGGAATTTCCGTACCACTCACACCTGCGTGAGCGTATAACTGATCCATCGGTCTGCCAGGCGGGAGGGTGACGTAGCCTCCGGGCGACATGATCTGGATTACATCGTTTGGATGCTCTTGCCGGAACTGCTCCAGCGTCATCGGTTCTTTCATACGTCGGTGCCTCCTTCCTGACTGTCAATACCAGCCCTGATTTCAGCTGGTACATGCTTTTCATAAAGAGTCTGCAACTGAGCTTGCAGCTCGGCCTGCAGTGCTGTGACATCCATATACTGCCGAATGATGTACAGCTTTTCAGTGTTATACCGGATTTGAATGGTATCCAGCTTCATGAGCTTCGCGCTCCTTTCCATGTGTTTTTGAGAAAAATTGCCATGATGGTATACTTTCACGACGAATGCCGGGAAGTATACCATCATGGTTACAATTCATCTAGTGCGTTGATCAGGCTGCTGGGAAGATCGCTCAGTTGAACAGCCCCATCCGGTTCCTCCTGTGCGTCCGTTGGAGTCAGTCGTAGCTTTCTTATTTCATCCCTGATTGCTTTTCGAACAGATCTTTCCAGATGCTCTGCCTGATTTGCCGAAAGGATGCAGGTGACTACAAAATCGGAACGCTGTCTGGCAGCCTGCTTTAAGTAGAGTGTTTCGGCTTCCCGGTGTCTTGGATTGTCCCTGTCGAAGGATAAAAAGTAGCGTTTTCGTTCTGCCATATGATCACCCCATCAGGAGCTTATACCCGTCTGCGTTGGCAAACCGGTTCAGCACCGCTACCGTATTCAGGTTATCATCGTACAGCCGGGATTCCAGCAGCTCCGCACCGCCGCCCGCGAACACCGTGGGGAGCTTTAGATCCAAGCCCCTTTCTCTCAGAGCATTGAACAGCTCCTTACAATAAGCCGCCACCGTCTGATCCACCACAGCCGCAATCTGCTTGCTGTCGGTGTGCTGGATTTCGCCGCGGATGGCGTCTGTGATGAGTTCATCGGACAGCAGGATATCACTTTTCTGGAGCGCATCCTGTATGCGGCTGTACAGAGTGATGGTCCCCATTCGCAGGCTGGCGCAGCTTGACCTGTCCAGCTTGAAATTGTGGACTGTGAGCACATCCACGGTGTATCCGCCGATGTCCACCAGCGTTATGCCCCGGTATTCTGACAGCCGCGGATAATATCGGCACAGTGCGGCATGCCCCTGGGCGAACACCTTACATTCCGTTATGTGGCAACGGTAGGAGGTGCCCTCGAACATAAACGAGACATTGCTCCGCAGAAAGTACCTGCGAAAAGCTTCCTTTTGGGTTCCATAACTGTCGATGGGCAGCCCCACGCCCAAGGCAATTTCCGCATTGTTCGCGCCGGCTTTTTTCATGGCGTCCGCGATGGCCGGCAGTGTCAGAAGAAACGTATCCGGCTCCTTGGTTTTGTCCTGCTGGAAACGCAGGCGGCGTTCCCCTATAGCGTAATATTTTCCCTCATAAAAGAGCTGCATCTCCGGCGTAATGAATTCCTTGTCGCTCACTGCGTATCCAGAGGCATAGAGCATCCCCTCTGAGGATTTAACGTTGTAGTTTCCATTGTCCACTCCGAGCTTGATCATGATGGACACCCCCTTTTTCTTTTTCTGCAGATCACATGTTCATGGTCATGCCCTGGCTTTCCTGCTCGGCGGGGCCTTCAGATTCGGAAGACGCTACCGAAGCAGAGGCAGGTTCGGGAGCAGCCTGTTCCCTCTGGCGGCGGGTCTGCCGTGCGGGTCGTTCACTCGAAGTGGCAGGCTGTTCCTGTTCCGGTGCCTGCTGCTGTGCGGGTGCCTGTCCCATGCGGCTTTCCACATACTCCCGCACCTGTGCAGGCACCATCTTTTCATAGGTCTTGTCCAGATAATCCTGCAGTTCCTGTTCAATGCTCTGGTCCTTTTTACCGATAAAGAAACGGAGAGCCTCCAGCTTCTCCGTTGGGAAGGTTACATTCAGTTCAGTCATACTCATATTTTTTCCTCCTAATTAGATTTAATTATTGTTAGTAATAAAAGAGCCATTTCAAATCGTCACTCCATCTTCATCCCGCTGATATATGGAGCATCTTCAGAGAATTGTCCCTGAAGCTCCATTCGCTTTTCCTTTGCCCAATCGGGTACATGGTTTTCCTTAAGTACCCCGATAAAGTCATGACGGTTCCAACGGGTTTCTTCTCCGTCACCAAGACAGGTCGCATACACTGCCCGACCGGAGCCAGTCGGTCTACAGCCAAATCCCCCGGTCGCCAGCCAGAGCTGATCCTGCTGGCTCCAGCAGCTTTCCTTGAGACTGTCAGTAGACAGCACCAATACTCTGCCTTCATAGTCTATTTCTCCAGAATCCGGTTCACATTGCGTGTAGTCAAACAGCCCCAGTGCTTGGTATGTGCGGCGGTACTGGTTGATAAAGCCATCTAATACGGCAGGATGGCTGTCTACTACGAAATCAAGATTTCGGCTGTTCCCTGTGAAACTGTCCATATCCAATGGAATATAAGTTCGTTTTGCCCATAACTTATTGTCATGAGAAAAGCGACCGTCCCATTCCTTCTGCTGTACGGTATTTGCCAACACCCAATTAACACGTTTAAACCCGTGCTCCGCGATGACGCTCTCAGCACAACTGGCACTCAGGTGCATCCCGTTAAAGTCTCGGCGAATCGTTTCCTCAATAGCATTTTTGCAGGAGATGTTCTCCCTTCGACTATCCCGCCACAGGGCAAGCTGGTCGAGACGTTTTGCTTCTTCACACGAATATGGATAAACATAAAGAAATTTATCGGTCATAAGCCATTCCTCCTTAAAATTTCATTGTCATGCCGGATTCCTCCGGTCCCTGCTCAGTCGCGCCTTCCTGAATGTTGGGACAGTAAGCCGAGAACATGACCATGTCGAAGCCATACTCCATGGGTTCGACGGACGCCATTTCACGTCTTGCCTCTAAAACATTCAACAACATGGAAGTGATGTTGCTGGTAGGGTCAAGGGCAACATGATACTTGTCTCTGAGTTCTCCAAAGTGAACGGCCCAGACGCCGCTTCTGGTGTTTTGCGTCCCCTCCCGGACGAGCTGATCAGCCAGCTCATTCAGCCGGGCGGTTACAAAGTCCCTCGCTCCTGGCAGGAGGCTAGCATACCTGGCATAGTCGTAGCCTTCGCTTTGAACTAGGATGCCTTCCGTGCTATTTTCACCGAGCACCAGAAGGCAATGTTGGATGCCGTTTTCATCCTGATACATCCTGTTTTTATTCTCTGCGATGAAATCGGCGTCCCGGATCAGGTTGGAGCGAAATCGGGAATAGTCTGTTGCCGGAAGCTCCACGATATTTTCGATGACACAGTCTCTCGCAGGAAATTCGTTGGTCTTTCTCTCAAAGACCGCCTTCAAATTCAGCATGGTTTTCTCCTTTCCGCCTGTCTGTGCGACAGGCTATGGGTTTATATTATTTGGTTTCATAGCTGATGTACGGGACCTCCAGCCACGCCTTCCAGCCGCGGCCTTCAAGCTTTGTTTTGACCACGCCGTATTTCGTGCCCATCGCTTCGATCACCTCACCGTTTCCGATATACACACCGATGTGCCCCGATTTCCAGACAGCCAGGCCCGGCGTGTCTGGCATGGTGTCCATGGAGCCTTTGACAGTGGCGGCATTGTACATGCCATCCGCGCCGACATCCGGCATGCCGTTGGTTCCATACTCAATTGTCTTGGTGTCCGGGTTATACCAGCCATAGCCTTTGATGAGGCCGACACAGTCCGTTGTCCTGCCGCCCAGCCAGTTCTCGCGGATGAAATCTTCATAATTGCCAACGCCGTCCGGGTACTGCTTCAACTTGTATTCGAACAGCGAGTCAGTCAGAACGTCGCCGTAGGTACCCCATACATACCCCCAGCCGGAGTTAAAGGCATTTTCTGTATAGGTCACCAGATCCAGGTTGTTCTTGGTTTCAGGTTGGAGCAGGGTTAGTCCGTCTAATGCAGTACCGCCTTTGCTGCCGTATTCAATCTCCCCGGTATACGATCCGGCACCTCCATAGACAATCCTTTGGTAGATCTGCTGGGCGTTGGCCCTTGACTCCTTCGTGACCGGAATCCCTGACGCTGCGAGATTTGCGTATGCCGTGTCCAGACTGGCTGGGACAGCAATCGTGTGATTCTCAGAGTCCTTTTCATAAGACACAAAGCAGTCCACGAAGGCACGGGCCTCGGCGTCGGACAGTGATAGATTTTTCGCGCCGAAATACAGAGAATAAAAAATGGATTTGATGCGGACATTATCCAGCGCACTGCCGTTCATTCCGGCCTCCGCGTCAGCGATTGCCTGATCCAGAACAGAAAAGCAACCGCTCATGTCCTCAATGTAGGCCGTGTATTCGGTAGGGACAGAGGAACCAGCAACGCCGCCATTGAAACACAGGTCAATGGCGGCGTTGTTATGCTGTGATGTGCCGGAGAGCAAACTGAGTATCATAACGATTACTAGGATAAAGGGCGTCAAAATGGCGGCGATCAGGACGCCTACCGCCTTCCACGTTCGCTTGTCGGTAGCGGCGGCGATGGCGGCTTTCACCGCCAGGGTGATGGTTGCAGGGTCTGCCACTGAATTTCCTCCTTTCAAAATGAAACAGGGCGCCTCCGACTAAACGGGAAGCACCCTGTTTTTATGTACTTCTTATTTTGCTGTTTTACAGCTTCATGGGATCAATCATCCGAACTTCTTTAGCATTGCAGTGCAGTTAGTGCCGCCCCCGTAGCCCACGATGTTCATCGTCCACCTGCCTTTCCGAACAGCTCCGACTTGTATTCCGGCGCCTGGACCATGAGGTTGTACCGCTCATTGCCGCATTTGTACAAACACACGCCACGCTGCGGGTATTTGATCAGGTCGTACTCTGACTTCTCCAACTGGAGCGTATCCATGTAGAAGCGGGCGTCGATGGAACCGGCGTTGAACAGGAATTGGTGAGTTGGAATGGAGAACAAGGGCTTCGTCAGTTCCTTGATATGTTCAACGTTGAAATCCTCCAGATTCTGCGACGCCAGGATGACCGCGCTTTCCTTTTTGCGGACGCGCTTCATAAAATTTCGGATATACTCAATGGCTGTCAGATTGGTCAGGAACAGATACAACTCGTCAATGCTGGCTGCGGTGTTCCCAGTGGTGAGTAGCTCGTTCGACATGTACGACAAAATATTAAACAGCAGGGCATTTCGCAGGTTTTTACTGGCCTGAAGAAGTCCTTTGACGCCGAAGGTCACAAATTCATTGCTGACGATATTGGTGTGTCCGTTGAAAAATTTAGACTCCGCGCCCTTGCACAGGGAGTGGAGCCCAAGGCAGATTTCCCGCAGAATATCGGCGGTATAGAGCTGACGCTTGCCCTCATCGAAGGTCTTGTATTCTTGCTCGATCAGGTCATACAGGTCGGACAGAATCGGATAGTCCGTGGGCTTTAAACGGTCAAAGTTGCTGTGATCCGTAATACCCCATTTTTCGTAGAGCTTGCCCAGCATGATTTCGATGGTATCGATCTGGCGATCATTAAAATCCTTATAGGCACGGAAGAAATCTTTCAGGAAACTGATGTGCTGGCTGAGCTTGCTGGTCTGACGGAACGCCTGGGGCGCTTCCGTGTCCCTGGGATCGCCACTTTCATCCCATGACTTCGGCTCCAGAACATTGATGATAAATTCACCGCTCATCAGGTCAATGAAACATCCGCCAAGGTTTAGGGTCAGTTCCTCGTACTCCATCTCAGGATCAAGAGCCAGGATATGCATACCTGTTTCCCGCAGGTTGGTCAGGATGAGTTTTAGCAGATAGCTCTTACCCTGGCCGCTGTTTCCGAGGATGAGGATATTGGCGTTGGTCTTGTCATCAGCACGACGGTTGAAATCCACGAGGATGTTGCTGCCGAACTTATCTCGCCCAATGCAGAAACCATTGGGATCGGTTTTCCCTGAATAATTAAAAGGGTAGAGGTTTGCAACGGAGCTGGCAGGTAGCACCCGTTCAAACTGATCCCCGAACACGTTCCAGCCAGAAGGCATAACCGAAAGAAATCCCTGCTGTTGACGGAGCAGGAGCCTGTCCACGTTGAGCTTGCTCCTGACGAGCTCGGTCAGCACCTCTGTTTGCAGTAGCTTGAGCTGGTCAAGGTCATGGGAGAACAGCTCAATATATACTGCTGTGTGCAGGAGCGGCTCTTTGCTCCGGTGCATCTGCGCTACGATATTGGCAACATCCTGCAGGTTGCTCTCGGCCGTGACCGTTTGCTGGAGATCCTGGGTGCTGCTTCTCTGCATCCTGTTCTTATTGGCAGCGTTGCTGATGATCTTCTTTTCCTCCACGGGAGACACATGCCGGGTGTAAATGTGCAGGGTTATGCCGTCCTTTTCGCCCAAGTGCCGCAGGATGGCCTGCTCACTCGTTTCTGTTGGATACTCGCGCAAAGCCCATACGCATCTGTATGTATTGCCGCAGATAAAATGATCTGTGTTGAATTTGACTACGGAGGGCGCGATCATGTCGAGGAATTCCTGAATTCGGATATCCTCCTGCGGGATACTCTGTGGTTTAATTCTTCTTGACATTGGCTTACCATCCTTTCTGGTCTTGATTGAAATAAAAAAGACCGCCACTTTTGTGACGGCCTGAGATTAGGCGATTTCCTATTATAGCTTTTCTGAAAATAAAAAAGCCCTCGTAATTATACGGGGGCATGATTTTATACGATTGTTTTTAAGGCGCTCTCAGCTTCAGAACATTTGCTGTTGCAGACCTTCACTGGTTGTCTGCGTCATTTGAAGACTTTCATCCAGTTTAAGTAAGGTTTGATTCAGTGCGCTCATGGACACAGACAATTGTGTGGGTGAAAGGATATCCCTCTGCGAAAATACATAAATCTCCTGCATCTTTGAAAAGGCTGCAGAAAGTTCTGCATCAGCATCAATTGCCCGAAACAACTGAAATTCGGAAAACGGTTTTTCCGCAAGATCGCTTCCGATTCTTTCTTTTTCCTCTCTGCGCTTGTAGGCGAGCATTTTTATCAAGTCCTCCGGTGCAGAAAGTAGAGTCTGTATTCTGTCCTGCTCCATCATCGTGGCCAGATCGTAAAGATGCTTTGCGGTGTCAAACAGCATACGGCGCTGGTAGTAAAACTCCGCAGCCAGTATTTTGTCTGCAAAAATCCGTTCCATCTTAATGGTCCCGATCACAAACGGTCTGACCTCATAACTGCTTTCCAGGACTTGACGTTGTAATTGGTTAGCTTCCGAATAGAGCAGAGGCGAGATCTCAAGGGTTTCAACAGGCTCACTGATGGTGAAGGATGTCGCCTCAACTTTCACATATCCAAACCGTTGAAGCGCATCATCAGCATCAATGGTGGTAACAGGATCATATTCATATACACTGGTGATGCTGCCCCTTTGATTGCTTTCCCTTGTTTTGTCTGCTGTTCTCAAAAGCGTGGTGTAGCCACTCGCCGCTGTTTCCAAGCGCTTTTTCCCTTGGCTTTTTGAACAGTCATGTATCTCAACTGTGAGATCAATATCTTCGGAAAAGCGTTTCATACGGCCTATTGCTTTATACAAGGCGGTACCACCCTTAAAGTATGCCGGAAGCGTACCCTGCTTTTCCGCCAACTCCCATAGAAGCAGAGTAAGGTAATAATCTTTCTCTATGATGTCGCTTCGAATGCCGGTTCTCCGGCTGACATCGGAAAGCAAATCTCCAAACACTTCTCTATCTTGATGTAGCTTCATTTTTCACCTCCATGAGTAAATCAATGAGCGGCAGCACTATTTTCTGTGAGTAGTATCTGCGCGCTGTGAAGATCAGTGTAAGACTGTCTAATTGCTGCCTTTTTGCATACTGCAACAGCAACTGCTCCGGGTTTTCCGCATCCGTGTGCGTATCTGGCAGTTCGTCAAACATATCGATGAACTGAAGGTATTTCCAATTCTCGCCCGTCACGACCGCAGGAGGCTTTCGCACTTTGATATGGCAGCCTTCCGGCAGCTTAGCTCCATAACGGTTTGTAGTGATTTCTATGTCACGGGGAATCAGGGTTGTCAGCCCCAGCTTGTTGAACAGGAAAGCCCCGGATTCATAACCTATTTTTACGCCATTTTGTATTGTTAGTGTTTTTAACAGCACCTGGTCGATGCTGGGTGTGACCTTCCCAAAAACGGTTTGCTTCACATGGCAGTAGACACCTTTTTGCAGTCGCTCAATTTCGCCCTTGTCTGCCATCCGTTTCAGCTTGACGTTGGTTAAGGTCTTGGCCTGATCGTATGGAAGTGCGAACTTCTCAGCCAACTGCTCCGCAATGTCCTCGGTTTGGATTGCTGCTTCATAAGGCATGTCTTTGACGGTTTGGGCAATGTGTTCTCCATATCCGGTCTGTTCCATATTTTCACCCCCTAAAGTGATATTATAATACTTGAATTCTACTCATATTCTTGCCATAATAATATCATTTTATGCACCGGAAGTCAATTTGCTGTGCCTTTTATAAATAATAAATCTAAAATGAAATTTCAACATTGCCATTGGATAATAGCGTTTATCTCTTGACTTTTCTCTCTGTCAGAGCTCATATAGACACCAACGGGAATTTCTCGGAAAATAAAAGCGTCATGGCAGGCGGATATGTTACGAGCATATCCGCCCTGCACAAGGTGAAGAGACCACCCTGCACAACCGTTTAACGGCACCATGACAAGGATATTGTACCTTGTTTTTTATGGCTGCACAAGGATAAACTTTCGCGCGTGCAAGGGGAACGGGCAAACATGCCCCCGCCTTTGCATGCGTTTTTACGTACCCGAAAATTTCCGACTAACAAAGAAAGGTCGGGATACAAATGAACATTTTTAAGGATTTGGAAGGCATCTTAGCTTCCCAAAAAGCGGAACAGACAAGTTCCGCCACGGACCTTCTGCGGCTTGCCGCTGAGATCCGGACTAAGCTCGGTGGGCAGGGATACTTGGTCGAAAGCTATCTTTCACATGTCTTTGAGGCACTCGTCGCCACCTCCGGCTATGATGCAGCATCCACCGGATTTGAAGAGTCAGCTAAGTTGAGAAACCTTTGCTTCCATGCAATGGACAGCAGGTTTGCGGAAGAAGCCCAACAGCCGAGACACCTCGAATTCCAACTGACGGACGTCAAAAAGGAGTCGCAGGAGCATCCCTTTTACCCGGTGGTGAAGCGGCACTTTAAGGAATATCCGGACAAGCTCCAGCAGCGGTTTACCGTCGTAAACCGGCATTACACACTGCTCTCGCAGGCGTTTCTTAAATCTGCATTATCCAGTTTTTTAGAGGAGGAAGAAGAAAAAATTAGCGGAGCATTTGACATTTTGGAGTTAAATGAGCTCTATGCCAAAATCTCCGACATTATTGGGGAGCCGCTGATGGAGCAGTTAAACCTCATGTTGAAGGAACAGTTTCTTTCTGTACCGGTTTGCATAGGCTTTGCTTACGGACTTTCCTGTGCGTTGCTGGACAGCCTGGTCTATAGGGACAGCGAAACAGGGAAGCAGGTTTTTCAGCTCCTATTGGATGAATGCACCGAAAAAAAACGGAGGTCACCAGATGGAATATAAGGAAATTGCGGACATGGTCGTAAGGGAGCTAATGGAGCATGGTCTTCAACAGCAGCGGCAAGAAGATCAGCAGCTTGACAGCCTGATCAAGCGGCATGTCGCACTGCACGAACAGCTGGAGCAATGTGTTTCCTCTCTTGATGAGGCTTCAAAACAGCTTTTTTCGGACTATCATCAAATTATCACTGAGATCGACATCTATCAGGAAAGATACCTGTACATTCAGGGTGCCAAGGACTGCGTTAAGCTTCTGAAATCCCTTGGGGTGTTGTAAAACCTCATCCCTCCCCCAATACCACCCAGCGTTCACCGTCATAGTCCTCGAACTCGTCGGTCGTGACATTCTGTTCAAAATAAATCGCCAGCAAGCGTTTGATGTCCTCTGATCTTGTCAATATTACTTTACACATTTTTCTCGAACTATTTGTGGTTTCTGCTCTGGGATAAAGTGGGATTTCGCTCCTCATCATCACGCTGATTTAGCAAATTTCCCTTCGTAAAACCTCTTTCTCTTGACCATCGGCGGAAGTCCGCCATTCGCTGAACAAATACGGCGGTTGTTCCAATAACACATGAAATATCGCCATATTAAGCTCTTAACTGCTGCCATAGACATTTTTTTTGTATCATATCTGCCATATAATAATTCTTCCTTGAACCGACCCCATAGAGATTCGCATTTCGCATTGTCATGGCACCGGCCACCGGCGCTGTTCATACTCTGTATTATTCCATATTTTTCTATAGCCTGCCGATACTCATCACTGGTATATTGTGACCCGCGATCGCTATGGATCAGAGCTTCTCTTAAGCCTGGATATGCCATAATTGCACTTTTTAATGTATCTACACATAACCCAGCTTTCATGTTGGTTGCCATTGAAAGTCCCAAAACCGCATTATCAAAGCAATCCTCGATTGTCGATACATAAAGCTTTCCATCGGCAGTTTGGATCTCTGTGATGTCTGTAACGGCCTTCTCAAGCGGTCTTTCTGCTGTGAAGTCTCTTTTAATCTTGTCATCTGACTTCATGGCTTCCCTATCCGCTTTTGTTATCCCATTAGGCTTTCTCTTAGGGGTGTGCGCTATGCCCAAACGTTCCATTATCCTATATACAGTCCTTTCACAGGGAATGTGTGGAAAATGGCCGCCTTCAGCTTCTCTCTTCAGTTCTAAGGCCTTTTGCATTCGGTACCGCCCATATGTATCATTGCACTCATCTTCATTTAGTATTTCATTCATCTTAGCCGCCAGAGATTCGTATTTCCAAGGCTTATTCAGGCTTTCCAAATAGCTATAGAACCCTTGTCGAGAAACCTTTAATACTCTGCAATATAACGCAATTTCGCCCGTCAATTTGCCATTTTCGGTCTTTATTGCTATGAGCTTCATTCGCTCTTCTTTGCGTACTTCTGACGGCTCGCAGCGAAAAAAGCTGAGGCCTCTTCCAGAAAATCATTCTCTTTTTTCAATCTTGCATTCTCTTTCGCCAAAGCCTTATTCTCTGCTCGCAGCTGCTGTATTTCCATTGCTTGAGTCATTGCTGATCCTGGAGTTTGGGTGCCTGCTCCGGTATCTATTTGACCTACCTCAGCCTGATTCATCCATTGACTTAATGTACTTTTTGCTATACCTAGCTCTATTGCTGCTTTTGCATTCCCTATCTCCTTTACAAGCTTTATTGCTTCCAGCTTGTACTCTTTTGTATATTTTTTAGTTATTCTCTTAACATTATCTGACATAGTGACCTCCGTTTTCATTATTTTTAGATTATTTGTTCGAGGTCTTTGTGTCAAGTATAATTATACAACATCACTCTTTGCCGGCACGCTTGGTAGAAAAGCCCTGCTCACGCAGGGTTTTTTCTATGCGGTTTAAGTAAGAGAACACCTCGCTTTCTTTTTCATTCCGGAGCCGGATCACCACCAAGAATTCTCTGGCTGTCGCCATCTGCACCTGCATCCGGTCGAGCTGGGTGAGATCCAACTCCAGCATCCTTCTCACTGCCGGGTTGACTTCCTGTTCCAGTCGGGTTCGTAGAAACTGCTTATTGTCCTCGAAATTTTCCCGGCTGTTTAAACACAGAAACTCCAGCTCGGCCATCCCTTTGAGGACGGTCATCAAGGCGTAAATCCGGGCCGAAATGCTTTCCTCAGATAGGACAGAAATGTTCGTAGGCTTGATACAGAAGTACACCAATTCGTCACCACGGTTCGTTGCCAGACTGTAGTCGGTGACGGCCTTGGTGTTGATGAGCTGTCGGGTGAACTGTTTTTGTTTCATGTTTTTCTTTTCTGTTTTATTCATGCTTAGTGTACCCCCATTCGTAGACCTGCTGTTTTGTAAAGAAAAAGGCGCAGGCATATTTAATAAAATCGAGGATGCTAGTATCGTCGAACCGGATGGTTAAAAACGCGTACAGAGCGGTGATGACAATGGGCGGCAGGAACTTAAGCTGCGCCAGCGCAAACACAGAGAGTAAAAGACCGATGCCGATCACGCCGATGTCACAGAGCTGCCACAGCCATAGTACCGCCTTGGATTTTAAATTATCAGGATAGATGTACATTGTTTAGGATGCCTCCTTTTCTTGCTTGAATTTCCGTAAAAAATAGGCGATCCCCCGAAGCACATGCTCCACGCAGGGGATCGCCACACTATTGCCAAGGGCTTTGTACCGGGCGCTGTCCGAGGCACCGGGGATGCCTGTCCAGAAATCCGGAAAGCCCTGGAGCCTTTCGTTTTGTTTAGTTTTCGTGGTGTACACGATAGAATCGCCTCCTGATTATCATAGTTTTGAATCATGTACATACACGATTCAAAAAATATTGATAGAAAAACTGTTTTGTGATGTGCGGTGACAAAAAATACAGCACAGGCCGAGGCCATATGCTGTATTCAATGCTGCGGAGATATGGAAATGTCATTTCAGAAAATCAGGCAGTTTTGGCGGCGGCGCCGGGTTGTCGCGCACAATTTTTCTAATCTGCTCAGCAATATCCTGCTCAGACCATTCATACCCATCTCCCGGTTCGGTGCCAAACCGTTCAAGAATAATAGCCTCCTGCTCTTTGGTAAACAAAATGTGCGCGGATTTTTCCCAAGCCCTCAGCTTTTTCCTGTTCAATATCATTTTCGCTCACCCCCTCCCTGAAGCCGCATTCCACGCTGCATAAGGGAATGAAGTTCCCCCCGCAGCAGCTCACATTCAGAACGCAATTCCTGTACAGTTTCTCGCAATTGAATATTTGCAGACTTAAGATCGCTTTCCCGGCGCTTGGATTTCTCCAATTGCAGGAGCAGCTTCGCATATTGACTCTCCAGCGTCCCTTCGGGTACAGTCTTTGCAGGGACATGGAAGAGTTCCTCATCCATCAAGGCTTTCACATGCGGCTTGCTGAATACCGAACGTGAAAGCCCCGTCCGTTCGCATAAGCGTTTTATGGTAATCGGACACCCTTCCGCCTTCAGCTCCTGTATCGTGCTTTTAACAGCGGATATCGTTTGTTCACGCTGCTTTTGCTGTAGATTGAGCAGGGAATCAGGAATTTTTCTCATCGCCAGTTACCTCCAGATATGTTTTCATTTTGTTTACAACCTCCTGATATAGAGCAGCATTTGCAGCGGCATTTTTTTGAATGATAGGAAAGGCTTTGAACCGCACCGCTTTTATGCGCCAGGCTTCGACTTGTTCCTCAAAGAATGGAAGCTGCTCAATTTCAGGTACAAAAAATCGGCAGTTCAAGCAAGTCTGCATATCACATTTGCAGCCGGTAATATCACTGCAGATGCCGCCGCGCACCCTGTGGGCACGCAGGTTTTCCATCAGCCTGGCCTCCGTCTGCGGGTTCATGCTCAGGATTCTCCCATGAAACATAACCGGAGACGGCTCGTCAGACTCCCCCAAAACAAGCCTCTGCTTTTCCGTAAGAACCTCCGGACGCAGGTCAAGATGGTTATATGATTTGAGGATCATCTGGTCGTTCTTGTGTCCTGTCATGTGGGCAATCTGCTCTATGGTAAAGCCCTCTGCCAGCCGGTCTGTAATACCGTTGTGTCTGAGCATGTGGCTTTTCAGAACATATAGGGTTCCGTTCTCATCATGGACGTCATACATTTCGCAGTATCGTTTGAAGAACACGTTGATGTGGTTATGGGTAGCTGTCAGGACATTGTGCTTCCGGACAACTGTTTCGGCCCATTTTCCGTATCTGTACCAGGCTTTCTTGTAGGCCAGCAGCAGTCCCTGCTGGTTTTCCGGCAGATAAGGTGATAGGGTACGCTGCGCTTCCTGCTGCTCATGTAAAAGGTCTATCAGATATTTCCCAATTCCCTCATACTCGATGTGAATGCTGCGCATCTCCGCCTGGTTGTAGCCGCCGTTTTGCTTCCACGAAGGGAGAAACAGAACAAAGTGCCCGTCAAACTGCTTGACACAATCCGGCCCCATTGCGCAGACCTCGCTGACCCGCGTTGGGAAAAGCCTCATAATCCAATACGCGACCCGAATATGAAGCTGTATTTCCGGCATTAGAAATAACCGGTCAAGCTGGCGTTCAACAAAAGGAGGGATCAGCTTTTCGTCATAGTGTAAAGGCTGAACGAATGGGTTTCCGGCGAAATGATTGTATAGCTTCCGGCCTTCCCATCCCTGCATGACATCAAAAAAGTTCTTGATGACCTGCCATATGCCATTTTTGACCTGCTCCTTTGTGCAGTTTCCATCCAGATATGCTTTAAATCCAGCAACAACGGACGGCGTACAGCAATACAGAGCATCTTCTTTACCCTGCAATTCTAAAAACTGCAGGAACCATATCAGCCGGATCACGTGCTGCCGGGCTGATGATACGCGCATGCCGCCAAGCAGCTTCAGCACAATAAAGTATTTGGCTGCTTCCTTAAATTGCTCCGGGACATTCACAAAGTGGAGCACACAGGACCTGTCGGCAGGATGCTTTTTAAGCCTGTCGCAGTGCCATATGTCATCCTCGAAGCGATCTCTGTTTGAAATGCTGACAACAAAGGCGCGGTATTCCCCTTTACGATCTTCCTGAAAGTTTTTCTGCACCGCAGCGTTACTTAGCATACAAACCACCTCCAAAAGCTGCCTCAATTTTTGTAACGGCATCCGAGTAGGAATCAAGCAGCGCTTTTTCCTGCTGATACTGCCGGTATGACTGGTAATCCGCAATCCCCATCTTCTGGTAAGACTCAACAAGCCCGTCTACGAGCGTGCGCTGGGAATCCCGCAGGTCTATCCAGTATTGCAGATATGGTTTCCCTGTACAAAGATTTTTGCAGTTTACACAGCTTAGCGTACGGCTACGCTCCCGGCATTCTCCATCGGCAAAAATGCGCATACAGAATCCCAATTCAACCCTGCGCTTTTCAAGGCGGAAGTCCACAAACAAAAGCCGCCGCTGTTCTTCGCTGAATTGATCGAGCTGCTCGCTGTTCAGCAGAAGATCAAATTTTTCCCTGAAGAAGGAAGTATTCATTTCAGCAAGCCGCTTCTTTCGGACCTCGGCGTAATACTTCATTGAGGTTTTGCGTGAGAGATGGCTCAGCCAGTAGGCAAGCTCCGTCATGGATGCTCCGCTTTCGACCAGCATGACGGCAATGGTTTTTCGGAACTGCCTTGTGGTCAGCTTCCAGAGGTGGTCATTTTCATCCGTAATGCGGTGCTTCGCAATCAGCCTGTTTACCGCATCGCAAAACCCGTCACCGCAGGGAAGTGCAGGACGCTGGCTCCCATTTTTCACAATGAAGATATACGGCTCGCCATATTCCTCCCGCAGGCTCTGGGTTCTCTTAATCTGACGGGTGATTTCTCTTGACAGAAAAGCAGGGATCAGCATTTCACAGATATCGCCGATGCCGCGCTTGCGCCGGGCGCTTAATGTTTTGTGCGGCACATAGCGCAGGAGCATCAGCCCCTCAAAACGTGATGGTGCCAGACAGTCCTCTTTCAGCAGTACGACTTCCGACAATCTCAGCCCGGTATTGATAAAAATGCTGTATAGAACCCGGTGCGTATCGCTTAACTCGTGACTATGCTTTTCAATCGCCGCCGCTACTGGGTCGGGAATTATCTCGGTATTTCTGGACATGTTGTCCAGGTTGAAAAAGCGGTACTTTGAAAATGGATTCCCCGCCGGTATCAGTGTCTGGAGGCCTGGATCACGCATATCTCCGCAAAGGTAGTCTATGATTTGGCCGCAGGCACGCATGGTGTTGGCAACGGACTTGACGGACAGTCTGCCGCCGTGCTTGGATAAGCAGTCGTTTTCCAGATAGTTGTAGAGTTCACGGGCATCCACATCGGATATATCTGCGAAATAGTGGATGCCTGGGTTATTGCCGCTGAGAAAATTGATTCCCTTGATTACTGCGGAAAGGACCGGGGTCCGATAGCCGCTGCGACCTTGAAGGTACCACAGTATAAAGTATTTCAGTTCCAAACGCAGCGATGCGCTATGGATTTTGGTGAAGTCGTAGCTGTTGCTCCGCAGATTGGGCCCAGTCAGATAAAACAGCTGCCATATATTGTTATAGACACTCAATTGCTGACGGTTTCCCTGCCTGAAAAGTGATTTTTGCTTCTCAAACTCAGCGTCAGCAATCTTTTTAACCACATCAGCGATAGGTGTCCCATAAAACCTGCTTGCCTGCTTTTTTTCTGCAAATGCGGCCTGGAGCAGCTTAAAGCTCGTTACAATCTCACGTCTGGCAGTAAAGCTTGCCGCTTTCTCCTGAAAATATGCCGCAGCCAGATTCGGCGGGATATTCTCCATAATCCGGATCATTTCCGATACTCCGACAGAATCCAGGACCGGTTGCAGGCTTCTTCCTGAACGCAGTGCTTCTTCTAATGCTGTAAATGAGTAATTCATCTTTGTCCCACCTTTGCCTTCTGCAGCTTATCAAATACCGCCTTGGCAATAACAGGGTTGTTGTAATTGCGGTATGGCTCGATAGAGTCCAAGCTTTTCCAGCCAAAGTGCTCCGAAATCATCGCGTCGGAAATGTTGTCCTCCGGATGGACCGCCTGATGCTCCAGAAACCGCATGACTTTCGTGCTGCGACCACTATGGGTGCGGATTTTTCTGCTGTCAAGACCCGCCCGCGCCGCACACTTTTTCAAAATCTCCCAGTAATTGCGGTATGCAAGAGGAGTACCCAGACTGCACCCTGCTTTCAGATTGATAAAGATCGTCTGACTGAGCAGGTCGGATTGTGTTTCTGCCTGGGACCGCTCCGTCAAAAGATAACTGTCCAGCACATCACGCGTTGATTGTGGAAGAAAGACGGTACGGTGCTTGAAATCTCCGGAAGATGTATCCGGCTTGCCTTTTGACCGACTTGGACTGATGCGACCAGCTTGCGAATCATAATCTTCAAGCTGCATACTTAGCACCTCGTCTATCCTGAAGCCTTCCAGCGTGACCAAAAATACAGCCAGATCTCGTAGCGTCAGAAAACAGGAACAGAGGGCCGCTGCTTCATCATCTGTATACCACTTGATATACTCCCGTTTCGCAGTCAGCCTTAATATGTGCCGGTCGATAATGTACTTGTACTCATAAGAACTGACCTGACCATAGAGGAACGACTTTTGGGCTCTCTTTGCATTGTCCATTGTCTGAAACTCAATATGATGCACTCCGGTCTGCTCGAGCCATTTGTAGAATTCGGTGATGACAGTGACATACTTGCTGAGTGTGCTGTAGGACAACGGTGCCCGCAGCCGAACAATACCGCCGCCCTCATAGCTCCTGCCCATGAGCCGCATTAAAAATGCCATAACATCATCTGTTACGGCATCCTCAAACGATATTCCCTGCCCATGCAGAAAGTTAAGATATACACAAAGCTTGTGTGCGTACTCCTTTCCAGTGCTGATCTTTCGGATGCTTTTCAAATCCAGCCATTCATTGACCAGGTAAAATGGGATGCCATGCCTTGTGATCAGCCATAGCTCCCGTTCTCCACTTGCTGATGCTTGCATCCGTGCACGCGTCACCTTGAAAACTCGCTCTTCTTCCATACGAACCTCCTATGCGATATACAATAAAATTCCTGCAGGGAACCCTACAGGTACAGATATTGTAACACGCTTATAGAAGGTTGTAGTAACAAGGCTTTATATCGTCTCTCTATCGTGTAATTAACTATCGTGTACAGTTCCTAAATAAACCGCTCACATTCCAGCGGCGTCAGCCTCCGAATCAGCTTGCCGACGCGGACAGGATGCACATTATTGAGTGAGTATCCTCCATCCGTTTTAGACTGGAGCGTCCCGCACAGATCTCCGTTTTCCACGCCGTTTCTGCAGTCCAGGCCGGCGATATCCGCTTCACACACGAGATCGGTCGCATCCTTGTACTGCCGCGCACTTTGGGTACTGACCACTTCGTTTTGTGCATATTCGTCACTCCGCTGCTGGGAAAAGACACAATGTCTATCCGTGGCCGTTACGGTATAACTGATGTCAGGCTGTACACCGATGCCGTTTCCACCGTTGTGATCCTGCCGGTCAATGATGTTACCGGCAATGCAATAGGTTTCTGCATGGGACAGATCGGCACATTCCTCGTCAGGAAACACAGCCGGCTGGGAAATCAGCGGCACGTTATTTCCGCCTGTACCATACCGGGCGGACATGGTTGGAGCCACTCCATGGGGGCCGGTATAGCGCGAGTCAATACCGTGGTTTTCAAACAGTACAGGCTGATTGTTGCCGGAGGTTCCAGCCGCCGAGGTTATTGTGGGACAGATATCTGCGCCAATCTCAGCACCGCCTTGCTGGGTTGCCATGACCAGTGGCGGATGACCATCCATCTGCGCCCGGAGGGTGGCGGTGATATCCTCGGTGATATCCATACGGTTGCCTCCCTGGTCGTTGAGGCACAGCACGGAGGGTACCATGTTCGTGCCGCTCTCCGAAGCCTTCAGCGTCGGCGCGCATTCTTCCTGATAGCCGATACCTCCGGCTTTTGAGCCCTGTCCGGCAGAAAAAGCGGCCGTAAACAGGAGTCCGCCCGGATTTCTGCCACCGCCGCCGTCAGCGCCAGCCAGTGTTGGCGAGATGCTATTCTCCGTAAAAATTCGGTCCTGCTGAGTATCCCAAGGCGTTAAACATTGCGAACCGTTATGTTCGGTTGTTTCGGCAATAAAGGTTTGTTGCTTCATTCCGGGTTGAGCCTGAATCGCGCCTGCCACATCGTTTAGGTCCCGCACCTCATCGCGCTGATTGCAGGCAAAGGCTACGGGACATGTCGGATGCCTGCCTGGATTTCCAGTGCCTGCTTCAGGACAGCCGGTAGCTCCTTCCCGCGTTTCTTGGCTCTCCGCAGAATCCCCAAGCAGGCGGTCTTGCTCAAATAATATTTGGGGTGCGGTTCGGCCTCCAAAATCTGCGACAAGGAAGATGCGCTTGCGCCTTTGTGGGACGGACCAGTATTGAGCATCGTATATTCTCCAAGCAAGGGAGAATTCTTCTCCCAATATGGCCCCAGCAGATTGCCATATCCCTCTCGGAGGTCGAGGTACAGATACGGTACTGTCAGCAATTCGGCAGGTTTCTTCGAGCACCGCGCGGAAGTCCTCTCCGTCAGCGCTGGAGAAGGCTCCAGGTACATTTTCCCAGACCATATACCGAGGTCGAACAGTTTCAACTGTCCTTCCGCTTGCTTTGTCATGAGCTCTCATCTCCTTGATGACACGGACCTGCTCCATGAACAGTCCCGAACGCTCACCCTGAAGGCCAGCACGCTTGCCGGCCACACTAAGGTCCTGGCAGGGCGAGCCTCCACAGACTACATCCACGGGAGTTAGTTCGGCACCTTTCAGCTGTGTGATGTCGCCAACATGGAGCATATCCGGAAACCGTAATTTCGTAACTTCAATGGGAAACGGTTCGATTTCGCTGGCCCATACAGGAATAAAGCCCTGCCGGACGCCTGCCAGCGGAAATCCACCGATCCCGTCGAACAGGCTTCCGAGGGTCAGCAATGAAGTCACAGCTGAAGCTTCATGCCGGGGGAGGGCGCTTCCTCCAGCTCGATCTCCCTTTCTTTCGGGAAGTAGGACACATTGGGTGTACGGATGTCCTGCATCAACCGTTCGGCTTCCGTTGCCGCTTCTTCATAGGTATCAAAGGTTATCGGCTTACCGTCATTCTTCAGCCATGCTTCCGCTGCCCCGCAGATTGAACCGGCACTCCGTCTTGCCCAGATGCCGTACTGTTTCATAGCGATTCCTCCTTTTATTTGTTCTGTCGATATGCTCCGTATTGGTATGCCGAGCCGCTCGACCTCCGCGATCTCACAGCCCATTCCGTGGCTGATCCGCTCACCGCAAATCCACACCTCATCGCAGGAGGCCAGTACCCGCAAGCCCATCTGAATGCCGGCCTCTCTTTCAGCGGGGACTGAGTCATCCAATATTTGCGGGTACAGTATATGGACAGCTATGGGCGCACACCCTTGATCCGCAGCATAGCGGCAGGCAGCTCTGGCAAACCGAAGATTGTTTTCGATATCTCCCGCGAAGGGAGAACAGATATATACCAGCTTCATTTCGCCGCCACCGCCTTTACCACGGTGCGCGTCATATTGACGGCGGTCTGAGCGGTATATACCGCACTCATGAGGTTGGCCTTGGTGCTGGTATCCAGTCCAAAGGCTCCGGCGATGCGGGGGATTTCCCCGGCCGCCAGCATCAAACCAAGCCCAAGCAGGACGTGGTCTTTGATTACCATCAGACCTGCTATGAGGATTGTGGACTGGAGGAAGGCCGTCAGACACAGGCCGATAATCTGCTTGCACCAGCTGATAAAACCGTCCAGATAGCCTCTCGGAACACTAAACATATAAAGGCTGCCTACGGCTATTTGGATGAGCAGGATACCGCCACGCTTGAGGTTGGCGAAAAAAACCTTGATCACTGCATAGCCCATCATAATGAGAATAAACAGCATCATGATCGGGTTGATTGTGCTTCCGGCGCCTCCAAACACGCCGGCTGTCCCTGCGCTGTCCAGGCTTCCGGCCGAGGACAGCTGGCTGATGATGTTACCCGCGAGAGTATCCACGCCGGAGCCATATCCGGTAATGCCGGCCGTGAAACTGCTCTGCAGGGAAACGGAGAGCTTATACAGCTCCACTGGCACCGTGGAAAACAGCCCCACAGCCAGAAAGCCCTTGAGAATGTTGAGTGCTGTGTCCTTCACGCTTCCCCGGCCAGACTGATACTCGATGCCGCACTCAAAGACGGATACCACCAGCCCTGTGCCGTATAGCGCCCAAGCCAGATAAAAAAAGAACAGGACAATGGATTTCACCCAGGTCATTTCGAACAGATCAGCGCCCATATTGCCCATAGCAGAAAAAAAGTTGCCGAGAAAACCAATGATCTGACCATAGACCCAATCCAGAATCTGTTTCAGCACGGTATCGGCTGCAAAGTCCCATATGAACATGGGCATCACCTCCTTGATAAAAAAATAAAGAGCCTGATCTTACCTAGGCTCAAAAAGGTTAATGAGAATTATTTTGATTGATGTTCGCAAATCTGATCTTCTTTCAGCCGGGCAAAGGCATTCTCATTTTCAAGAAAAATCTGTGTCAGCACCGGATCAAACTGAGTTCCGGAGTTTGCCTGTAACTCACGACAGGCAATTTCATGGGACATTGCGTCTTTATATGTCCTTTTGTTCGTGATGGTGTCGTATGCATCGCATATTGCTATAATCCGGGCGATGAGTGGAATGTCAACCGTTCCAATCCCATAAGGATATCCTTTGCCGTCCCATCTTTCGTGATGATATTCCGCAGCTTGAAATGCCGGCAGCAACAGGTGCTTTGGAATCCCAAAAACCACGCCATCCTCGAATTCCTCGTACAGTATTCTCGTATGCACCGGATGAAGTTGAATCATTCGTTCTTCCTCTTTCGTAAGCGCCCCGTTCTTCATCAATAACTCCCGCGGAATCCACACCTTGCCGATATCGTGGTAAAATGCGACCGCCCCAAAATATTTGTACCCATTCCAAGCTTCATCGTCTTTGTAAATGCCAGATTCATATGCCATTTCAGTAAGCGCACCTGTCAGTACCCCGACCCGACGCATATGCTCTTTTTCCTTCTCCGGCAGCGCATTGACAAAGCCTCGAATGTGAGTCCTTCGTTCCGTTTCTTTTTTCATTTAGCGTTTCCTTTCACGTCAAAAAATTAGAGGGACAGGTTTGTTGCCTGTCCCTCATGGATCACTGCACAAAATTGTTCGTGGCCGATTATGACAGAAACCTGTCCCGCAATACTTGCATAAGGATGGTGGAAATAAGTAGCAACATATGATATGATCGAAACATCGATAAACAGGAATTTGTAAGGAGCGAGAGTGTATGAGTAAATATAACGCTCTATGGAAGTACATTCAAAAGAACGGCAGCCCGTCAATGAAACTATCTTTCGCTGAAATACATGATGTCGGGGGAATTGAGATAGACCATTCCTTTCTGAATTACAAAAAGGAATTAACTCAATATGGGTATCAGGTTGGAAAGATTTCACTTAAAGAAAAGACAGTAATTTTTAATAAGATTAGTTAAGGCTGCAAATTTCAATTTGTAGAGCAGGCCGAATCCTGGTCAAAGGAGTCGGCCTGCTCTTTTCATCACATCCCCAAGATAGTCCAGTCAATTCTTGTATAAGGACGGTAGTTTGGCTCGTTTCATACATAGCCTATTGTTCTATAAAATTTATCTACCTCTTGCCTAATCGATATAGCTTGTGTTATAATTTCGTCAACAACTGAAAACACTCACTTGAGGGAGTAGTTTGCGCGGGCTTCGCGTGGCAAGTCAACATACTGACCGTTTGGTCTGGCTTGTCTTAAAGAACGAGACTCATGTATGGTTTTTTTGCCGTACATGGTCTTTTTATTTTGACTCATGTATGGTTAAACCATGCTTGGGTCTTTTTTGTTGGAATAAATCTCAGGAGAGTGTGTAATGACAGAGTTCATGGAATCAAAAGAAGCCCTGCTGAAACGGCTGGGCGCCGATGCAACGTTAGGGCTAACAGCAAAACAAGTGGAGGAAAGCAGGCAAAAGCACGGCGCGAATGTCCTCACAAGGCAGAAGCAAGAATCGCTTCTGCGGCGTATCTGGAACGCCGCCACCGAACCCATGATTATCATGCTGATTATGGCTGGAATCATTGCGCTGGCGGTGAACATCATCCGGGGCGTCACCGGCGGGGAGGCCGACTATTTGGAGGTCGTTGGCGTCTTTGCAGCTATTTCCCTGTCCGTTATCATCACCGTTGTCATGGAAGGCAGAAGCGCGAAAGCCTTTGAAGCCCTCTCCCGCATCAGCGACAACACTATTATCAAGGCCACGCGTGACGGGAACACCATCATGCTCAGTCAGGACGAGATTGTGGTCGGGGATATTCTTCTGCTTTCCACCGGCGACAAAATTCCGGCAGACGGCAGGCTGCTGGAAAGCACGGGTCTGACCGCTGATGAATCGGCGCTGACAGGCGAAAGCGTACCGTCGAAAAAGAACGCTGAATTTGAAATCGGAGATGAAAAAACACCCCTTGCAGAACGTACCAATATGCTCTACTGCGGAAATTTCATCACCAATGGCTACTGCAAGATGCTTGTTACCGCCGTGGGCGATTCCACCGAGTTCGGCAAGATCGCCCATGAGCTGACGGAAGCACAGCAGTCCAGCACTCCCTTGCAGGAGAAGCTGGCGCGGCTGGGTAAAACCATCACCATTCTAGGTGTAATTGCGGCTTCTATCGTGTTCATCTCCCAGCTCATTTTCTTTGCCACCCATGGGGGCTTGATTTTGGAAGAGGTCATGGAAGCTTTCGTCACCAGTATCGTACTGATCGTCGCCGCCGTGCCGGAAGGACTTCCCACCATTGTGGCGGTTTCCCTGTCCATCAACATCATCAAGCTATCCAAGCAGAACGCCTTGGTGAAAAAGATGATTGCGTCTGAAACGGTGGGCTGCATCAATGTCATCTGCTCGGACAAGACCGGCACGCTGACCGAAAACAAGATGACGGTGGGCGCGTTTTATGATACGGCGTGGCATCGGGGCTCCGCGGAGCTGTCCTCCCACTGGCTGGTTCACAACATCTGCCTGAACACCACCGCCGATATTGGCGAGGACGGCACGTTCATCGGCAACCCCACTGAATGTGCGCTTCTGAACTTTTATGAAAAATCGACCCGGCGGCAAGTCAGCGGGAAATCCTACCGGGAGGAGCGCGACGACCACGATGTTCTGCACGCCTTCCCCTTTTCCTCTGAACTCAAGCACATGACCACCATTTCCAAAGTTGACGGCAAAATTATATCTTATGTCAAGGGAAGCCCGGAAAGCATCTTTTCCATGTGCACCCTGTCCGGTGAAGCAAAGGCAGACATTGAGAAATACATCACGCAGGCGCAGGAAAAAGCTATGCGTGTGATTGCCTTTGCACACAAAGAACTGCCCTCCATGCAGGATTATGAACGGGAAGCCGCCCATCATGAGATGGAGAGCAACATGGTGTTCGATGGCTTTGTCGCCATCTCCGACCCGCTGCGCGTCGATGTTTACGCAGCGGTGAAGTCCTGTCGCACGGCGGGCGTTGCTTTGAAAATCCTCACGGGCGATAACATCGTCACCGCCACGGCCATTGCCAATGAGCTGCATATTCTGGACAATGGGGCGATTGCTGTGGAAGCAAAGGACATTGCTGATTTGAGCGATGATGGGCTGGCCGCAAAGCTGCCCTCCATCAGCGTCATTGCCCGCAGTACGCCGACCATCAAGATGCGCGTTGTGAAGCTGCTCAAGGCCGAGGGCAACGTTGTGGCCGTTACCGGCGACGGTATCAATGACGCCCCTGCGCTAAAAAATGCCGATGTGGGTATTGCAATGGGTATCTCCGGCACTGAGGTTTCAAAGGAAGCCAGCGACATTGTACTGCTGGACGATTCCTTTTCCACCATCGTCAAAGCGGTGGAATGGGGGCGCAACATCTACGAGAACTTCAAGCGTTTTATCAGCTTCCAGTTGACCGTGAATCTGTCCTCGGTGATCGTGGTGTTCACCTCGATCCTGCTGGGACTGAAAGCGCCCTTTACCGCATTGCAGCTCCTGTGGATTAACATTATCATGGACGGGCCTCCGGCGCTGACCTTGGGGCTCGAACCGAACTATGACGACCTGATGAACCGCCAGCCCACAAAGCGCGACGAGAGCATTGTGTCAAAAGCCATGCTCATACGGATTACCATCACCGGCGTTTATATGTCCGCCGTCTTTCTCTGTCAGTATGTGTTCAACTTCCTTGGTGCGACGGCGGCGCAGATGCCCACGGTGCTGTTCACCCTGTTTGCGCTGTTCCAGCTCTTTAACGCCTTTAACTGCCGTGAGTTGCACAGCAACAGCATCTTCAAAAACCTGTTGAAAAACAAGCTGATGCTACTGGTGGTGGGAAGCACCTTTGTCCTGCAAGTCCTCATCATCCAGTTTGCGGGGGCGTTCTTCGGAACGATTCCGCTGGATTTAGGTATGTGGGTCAAGCTGTTTGGACTGTCCTCCAGCGTGCTTGTGCTATCTGAGGTTGTGAAACTGTATTGGAGAAGCATGAAGAGATAGGTAAATCGACGCCGTAGAATTGGAAAATTCCTTTTGTTTTTTTCATTGTGAGCAAAATGCGAATCTCAATTAATCGAGCAGGCCGGCTACGTGTTGAAAGGCTCCGACATGCTCGATTGTTTTACATTCCCAAAATAGACCAACCAATCCTCGGATAAGGGTGGTGAACGCGTAGCATGTAAACTTAAACAAATTCTTTTCATATAATTTCATTCTCGTTTCAAATTAATTGAGTTGTTGACGGTATGGTGCAAAAATGATATAGTGTTTTTATACCCCTATGGGTATAAAGGAGGTAGATCCATGCGGCAATGTATGGATTCCGAGAATTTGCACAGGCGCCTTAACAAAATTATGGGGCAGCTCAAGGCCATTGATAAAATGGTGGATGAGGATGTCCCTTGCGAGGATGTCCTTATTCAGATAAACGCCGCCAAAAGTGCTTTGCATAAAGTGGGACAGGTCGTTCTGGAAGGCCATATAAATCACTGCGTTCGCGAAGGCATTGAACACGGAGACGCAGAAAAAACCATTGCTGATTTCGCCAAGGCCGTTGAGCACTTTTCAAGGATGTCATAAGAAAATCACACAAGAGAAACAGTCGCATCACAAAGCGGCTGTTTTTTTATTGACATTCTATACCCCTATGGGTATAATATACTCATACCCCTATAGGTATAGAGAGGAGTGTTAGCTTGATTTCATTTCTAAAAGATGACGAAAAACGGACCGTACTTTTCCTCATCCTTTCCGCTCCCGCGCTGATCGTCAGCTTTTTTCATATTGGCAATCTTCCGGTTGACTTGGCTTGGGTAGCCATTATGCTCTGTGGCATTCCGATTGTAAAAGGTGCTATCGTTGGGCTGCTCACGGAGTTTGACATTAAAGCGGATGTCCTAGTGTCCATCGCACTTGTTGCGTCCGTCGTCATCGGAGAGAGCTTCGCGGCCGGAGAGGTGGCCTTCATTATGGCCATCGGAGCTTATCTGGAGGAACGCACTGTGGCGAAGGCCCGCGCCGGTATTGAAAAGCTGGTGCACCTGACGCCCACCACCGCTCGTGTGGTGCGGGATGGCAATGAAGAAATCGTCCCTGCGGATCAGGTGAAAATCGGGGATGTCCTGCGCGTACTGGCCGGAGAAACCGTCGCTGTGGACGGTACCATTCTCAGGGGACAGACTTCTATCGATCAGTCCGTCATGACAGGAGAATCCCTCCCGGTAGATAAGAGCGAAGGTGATGAAGTGTTCAGCGGGACGGTCAATCAATTCGGTACGTTTGACATGGTCGCACAAAAAGTTGGCGAGGACAGCTCTTTGCAGCGCATGATCCGTCTGGTGGAATCCGCCGACGCCGGGAAAGCCAAAATCGTTGGAATTGCTGACCGTTGGGCAACATGGATCGTTGTGATCGCATTGTTAGCGGCCGCCATTACCTGGTTTGTTACTGGGGAGGTCATACGTTCCGTTACCATTCTGGTTGTATTCTGCCCCTGCGCGCTGGTGCTTGCCACCCCCACCGCGATCATGGCCGGTATCGGCAACGCTACAAAATTCGGGATTCTCGTCCGCGAAGGGGACGCTTTGGAACGGCTGTCGCAGGTAAAGCGCATCGCTTTTGACAAAACCGGTACTCTGACCTATGGCAAACCTGCGGTTACGCAGATACATAGTATTGATCCCGCACTGGACGGACAGGCGCTTCTAACCTTGGCTGCTGCCGCAGAATCCCGTTCGGAGCATCCGCTCGGCAAGGCAATCGTTGCCGACTATCGGCAAAAGAATGGTACCCTGCCGGAACAGCCGGAGGAATTTAAGCTACTGGCCGGACGCGGCGTTTTCGCCCAAGTTTCCGGGCAGAAAGTTTTCGCGGGAAACGAAGCACTGATGGCAGAGCAGGAAATCCCTCTTTCGGAGGAGCTTCAGCAATCTGCAAAAAAGGCAAAGACAGACGGCTCCACCGTCATCTATATTGCAAGGAATCAGGTTGCCACAGGTATGATCGCCCTGTCGGATACTCTACGCCCTGACGCCGCTCGGATGGTGGAGGCGATTCACCAGACCGGAGTCCAGACGGTACTGCTGACCGGCGACGCGGAGGCGGCCGCTTCCCACATTGCTTCAATCGCAGGTATCCGAGATGTGCGGGTGGACTGCCTGCCGGAGAAGAAGCTGGAGGAAATCCGCTCGTATCAGGAAAAGGGCGAGCCGATTTGCATGGTGGGCGACGGCATTAACGACGCACCGGCGCTGAAAAGCGCCCTTGTAGGAATCGCCATGGGCGGCATCGGCAGTGACATCGCCATAGATGCAGCGGACATCGTGCTGGTGGGCGACGATATCAAGGAAATCCCTCATCTTCTGCAGCTCGCGAAAAAGACGATGCAGACAATCAGGGTCAACCTTACAGCATCCATGACGCTAAATTTCATCGCCATCGCTCTTGCCATTACAGGCGTCTTGAATCCGGTGCTCGGCGCGCTGGTACACAATGTCGGCTCGGTCGCCGTTATTATTAATTCTTCACTACTACTAAAATGGAGGAAAACAAAATGAATGGATGGTTATTTGCGCTATTTTAATTGTCGGTCTGGGTATGCTGTTTGCAGGAATCACCTACATGCGCAAAGAGAAAGGCGATCCAGAATCGGTAAAATCTACCGGGTGATTTCGATTATCGGTGCTGTTCTTGCTATTGCGGCTATTGTCGTAAAATTTGTGTTATAGACACCTCATACTTGAAAAATAGAATTCTGCTTAAATGCACAGCCGGGCAAGCATGATCCGCTTGTCCGGCCGTATTGCTACATACCCAAAATAGTCCAGATATAGAGCGGAGCCGTTAACGTGAACACCAAACAGGCGAACAGGATCGCGGGCGAGGCCCATTCAAATTGACCATGTTTCCGATAATCAAAATAAGCGGTCCCAAGCTTGGCGAAGAAAAACACGGCCAGGACCAGGTCAATGGCAGGAAACACAACCTTGTTAACCACGGTTTTGATCTGGCTGGAAGCGTCGTTCCATGTGCTCTGTATCGCACCAGCCACGTCGCCGCTACCTGCGGCATATGCGGTTGTCGCAAAAAGGCAGGTCAGAAGAAGAACGATACAGAGAACCGAGAGAATACGTTTCAGTTTCATAAAATAATTCCACCTTTCCATATAAATTTTACAAGAAAAAGGACCGCAAAGACGTTACTCTGCGATCCTTTTTCTTTTCTGAGGGTTAGGGTTTTACAGGGGCGATATGCCAGTCCGACCAGAGGTTGCCCTGTATGTTGACAGAGTCTGTGAGGTTGGCTGACAACATACCGGCTGGCGTCCAGCAGTCTATGAGCCATGTGTACGCCGTGTAGCTTCCGTCCGGGAACCAGATGGGCGTGAAATGTGTCCGGCGCTTATAGGTCGAGTATTTGTTGGACGCGAACTCAAATTTAGCGTTGTATCCGGATTGCGTCTGCTCCAGCAGCCGCCAGTATGTCTTATATTGAAATTCGGGGAAATAGGTCACGGCGGTCTGTGCATCTGTCACTGCCGAGGACTGGTTGGTACTGACATTTGCCGTGGTGGTCTGGTTGATGCCATAGCCGGATTTCATGGCCTTGCCAGAAGCGGTGGGGTCTTTGGCATCGGGGACAATGCTCATTGCGGCGGAAAGGCTTGCCCTATAGGAAATCCAGTCGAACTCCCACCAGCCTTCGTCTACCCAATATCCGGTATCTTTACCCGTAGAGATCCATACCCAATTGGCATGCCACCACGGACGCCAGATTCCCCATGATGCAGAGGTATTCTGCGCTTTGCTCGGTATGGATGGCGTGGTGTAGGAGCCATTGCGGTCATCCGCTACCGGATTGGGGGGATCATTCCCGGAGAGATCGACGATCTTTGCTGTGATGATCCCCTGGCTTGGTGAGCCGCTGCCAGTTACCGATACTCGAATGGTCATGGTCTGTGGTGTGGGTGGCGTTGTCCAGCGTACCCACACCAACTGGCTGTCGCCTGACGGATAATAGACGCCGCTTATCGTGTAGGTTTGGCCGCCGATAGTAAATCTAACCGTGACAGGATGATCCGGATCGGCCTGTCCTCCACGCACAGTCACCGAGGTGATAACCTCTGTGTTGACACGATACTCATAGTCAACCGTACTGACCTCAGTGGGGTCCGCTTCAGCACCATTGAACCGCACGATCCCAAGACCAAGTGAGGAGATAATATCCGTATCTGACGCCGCCGTAGTCGTGGAGCCGCTCCATGCGGGATAACCGAGATCCGCTGTTTCAAGAAACATCGCCAGCGGAAGGTTTTTGTGACTGAGAGATACCATCTTACTTCGTAAGCCGCCATCCAGTTTCTGATCAAAAAGCGCAGCTTCGGTGGCGGTCATAGCGTATTTGATTCCTCCGAAGGTCATGTAAGCAATCGGTTCCAGTAGGAGTTTATACTGCCCATTTGTAAGCACATCAAAGTTCATGCCTGTTAAATTTGCAATGCTCCGTATGACCTGTTCGTCAGTAAAGTAGCTCTTTATGGCGTCTATATTACCATTACCACTAGAGGTGCTGATGATTTTCGGGAGAGATTGAGAAGGGGTTGTATAGTAATATCCCCCTTGAACAGGTGATAGCGACTTTCCGTTTGTGTATTGTAGCTTACTTACTTTGCCAAAATGAATAATAGAACTTGCAGGGGTTTTATTTGTTAAATCAATTGGTGTGGTTACCACTGCATGGTCACTTGCACGAACAACGGTTACTCGTACACCTTCATCTCCTGTATTCCAATAGTCTGTGCTGGTACCGTTACCCATTCCTCCTCCGCCGCCATCAACATTGCCATCCCCAACAGCTGATGCAGGTGTCGGAGGAAATACAGCAAGCAATATAGCAAGTATCAGCAAAAAGCTGGCTATCCGTTTCATGTAATCCTCCTTCTAACGCAAAAAAACACAGCATTTCTGCTGTGTTTTTTGCGTTGTTATATTATTCAGTTCATGTTTCCGATCTTATTTCCGTTTTCGTACATGTCACCAGCCGAGGTACCAACGTTATCCCCGCTATCATCTACCCAGCCAAATCCAGGCACCCAAACCTGACCTTTTGAATTTTTATCTCCAGCTTTCGGTGTTGTTGAGGATGAGGATGTACTGCTATCAGAATTGGTGACCTTCTGTCCATCTGGCTTTTGAGAGGGATTCGTTTTTGCTTCCTCCGAAGGCTCGGCGGGTTTCGTCACTTCTGCCTGAATGCTCTGATCAGTTCCAGTGGATTTACCGGTATCTGTCACCTGAGAAGCCGATTCTGTCTGGGTTATGGGCTTTACGCTGACTTCCGGCGTGGAAGTCGGGGTTCCCGCAGCTGCAGAAGTTGAGACAGAGGGGGTCACAGTGTTTGTTGCCGTAGTTGAAGGCTGCACATCTGCTTCTTTGGGTGCCACTGGTTTGAACTGCGAGGCTATCGCTATGACAAGGACGACACACACGACACCGAGTCCGGCAAGCGTGAGCCGCTTTTTTGCTTTTTCTGTCAGTTTCATGGTATGTTACCTCCTTTTTCATGTTGGTTTTCAATTTCCTTTCTTCAGTATCACACATTACCACAGACTTTTTTCCAAGTCTATGGGCCATCCTTCAGAACCTAAAATAAAGGCATATATTTAGCCTGAACCTTAACATTAATGACCATCGGCGGCAGAAGGTTTCCGGCAAAGGATACCGGAACCTCCAGCCGTATCACTGTATCAGCCAGAAAGCCGTTCGTATTGTCAGGATTCGACGGAGCCAGCGGCATGTTCCGAAGGCTGACTGACAGTCCGGATATCCTGAATTCCACGTTGTTTCCGGTATATTTCACTTGGTAGCCGTTCTCCTGCGTAAGCCCCAGCACCTTGTCCAGCCGGCTGTAAATGTCGCCGTAATTGAGACTTTGCTCGAACTCGGCCGCCGAAGGCTGATATGCTCCGCTATAGCCTTCCCTCACGCCGTGATACACGTTTTCATAATTATCATTTACGGTCGATATCACAGCGGATTGAACCGCATCCCTGACACCCTGGGCGATGATTATCAGCCGGATGCCTTCGGAAGCGGCACAAAGGAACAGCAGCAAGGCCAGAGTGACCGCAACGGTGAGGGGAAAGGCCGTCCCTTTCTTGCTTTTGAGTATAGCACATAATTTTCCATTTGTCACTTGTAATACACCTCGCTTTTACCGGACGCTTCAGCCTTCAGAGTAACAGGGAAGCTTCCAAAGCCGCCGAACAGCCCAATATCCGCCTGAGTGGTGAGCGTTACGGTGAATTCCTCGTTCAACTGGATTCTTCCGGTTTTCGACCAAGTAATACTTGGAGTCAGTCCTGTCTGTTCCGTCAGGACCTGTGCCCGGAGGGTGGTTTCCGTGCCGACGCACCCGGCGATCTCCGCTTCCCGGCACAGCTCTGAGGCGTAAGTGTCCAGCTTGTTTTTCGTTATGAATACCGGCAGGACGCTAACAGCAACAGCGATAACCAACATGACACACAGCACCAGCACTGCCACATCGACATACCCCTCGCCGCGCTGGGAACGGAGGAGCTTCAGCATAAGCGTACCCCCTCGTTGTGCGCAGGGGTCTGCCCGTCCTCCAGCATGGCATAGTCCCCCTCTCCCAGCCCCTTGTCGGTGATGCTCCAAAGTACATGATCCATTTCGTCGGCATGTGATACATTTTGCTCCGCCAGCCACTGATCGCTCACTAACTGGAGCGGGTTATCAAACCGGAGCAGGTAATCCACATAATCCTGATTACAGCCTCCCATAAGTTCATCATAAACGAGCTTTACCGCGGCGATCTCCGCGGCCTGCTCAATGAGGTCGGAAGCGGGTCGGTCCTGGAGCTGCTGGAGGTAGGTGCGGTAGTTTGCCTCAATCCGTTCCTGCAGCTTCTTTTCAAGTTTTTTTCTTTCCATATCCATATGGGTTCCTCCTTCTTAAAACATGTTGCCAAGGGACGTTAAGATCTGAACCGCGATGATCGCCATATAGGTCAGCAAAAAACACATCAGCATCACGAAGGAAAACACGCGGATTTTCGGCGGAATTTTCTGCGCCTGTCCCTTGAGCCGCTGGAGCTCCAGTGCTTTGAAGTCATGAGCCAGCATCTGAAAATACACGGCGCTGTCATCGCCCCGCAGAACGCCGATGAGTCCTCTTACTACATCGGACAACATGGGCGAGTTGAGCCTTGCTTCAAACCGGGTCATAGCGGCCTCGTAGGATGAGGAGCGCATGTCGGCCGTCAGCACATCCAGCTCCCGCACGAAAGCAGGGCCGGCGTTTTTCTTGTAATTCTCCAGCATGGCAAGCACATCGCGGCTAGATTTCAAGGTCTGTTCAACCGTCGCCACAAACCGGGGCAGTTCGCTCTCGATCTGATCGCGTTTTGCCTTCAGTCGTTCATCGGCCTTGCGGATTTCCTTAAAGTAGGTCAGAACAGCGAGGATGACCAGGACCGGCGTGACCAGAGGAAGCAGGAGGAGACATGGAATGACGCCCAGCAGGATGGCTCCGGCCTTGGTGATGGCGTAGGCTGTGTAGACCTCCGGGGTCATGGAGTAGCCTGCCGCCTTGAGGATATTTACCATTCGGCTATGCTTATACTCATCCATGCGGATATGCTTTGACAGCCTGACCGCGCCGGACATGATCCATGCTTCTATGGTTTTTGCGGCTTTTTTGCTTCCTTTTCCTGCCCCCAGCATAGCCTTAGCCGTTTTCATAGTGGGCAGCTTCAGAATATCCGAGAGGACAAAAAACAGCCCCATGGCAAGCAGGATTCCTGTTAAAAATAATTGTTTCATCATCTGCGTCACCTCCTGTACTCAATGGGCTTGGTCAGCCGGATTACAAATGCCGTGGAGATAAAGATGGCAGCCGCGCACACTGCCAGAATGATCTGCCCTACCGCCGTATACATCAGCGTGTGGTACCAGTCCTTGTTGAGTAAATACATGATGGGTACATTCCCGACCACCAGCATCGCCATGATAATGAATTCCTTTCGGGGTTCGAATACCAGGTATTCCAGCTCCGCGTTGACAATGCGCATGTCACTGAGCTTCGACACAATAGGGGTCAGGGTGGTTTTCAAGCTCCGGTCATACTGACAGGCAGCGATGGCGTCACACCACTCCCGGAAAACCTCGTTTTCAATTTTCGGCTTCATTGCATGGAGAGCATCGTTAATGTCCGGACTGATGAGCTTTACCTGTGCCAGAAATCCGGCAAAAACACTCCGGACCGGTGGGTTCAGATAGGGGAGACTTTCCTCCACCGCCGTCACAATATCCTCATTCCGCAGATATGCCGTGGTGATGATGGATAAGGCCGTTTCCAGCTCGGCGGCGATGTTCTTTTTGTAGTGGCTTGATGTCAATCGGACGTACCAGAACGGAATAAACATCATACCGACTGCCAGCACCGGCACCAGAAAAACATTCCCCATGAGGATGGCAAGGCTGGCGCCACAGGCAAAGCACAGCAGGGATGCCGCGCAGATAAGGGAAAAGCGGCTGCTCCGTCCGGTGATCTTGAGGATTTCCTGCACCTCCGTGATCTCTCGCCGGAAAAAGGACATCTTTTTGCGCCGGGCGGCCTCGTTGATCTCTGAACGGATGCTTTTGTTTTTCCGGTTCAGAAACCCGAAGAGGCCGTCGGTAAACGCAAGGGGTGAGATTCCGAGCAATAGAAAGGCGCCGGCAATCATGCCGACGCAGGCAACTAAGAGAATTGCGGTCATGCCACAGCACCTCCCATCGAAAGAATGTGTTTCAGGGTATCCTGGGGCATGCCGTTTTCCAGCAGGCGTCTTTGCAGGCTTTCTGAAATTCCCTGTATCACGCCGTGCCGGCCACTGATGATGAAATTGCCGTTTTCCATGCGGTTTTCGGTGATATGATACTGGAACAGAGGACGGAAGTTCCTTGTGCCGTCTGGCAGGATTTCGCACTCCATGATCTCCATGACGCGGCGCGCCTTGTTTTCGAGCTGCTTGCAAAACACCACTAGGGGATAGGCTTCCGTCACATAAGCCATGAGAGTTTCGTCAGACATGTCAACGGCGCGTTTGCAGAGTGATACCATCCTGCGCCATGTCGCCTCGCAGCTGTTGGAGTGGATGGTGGTCAGCACGGTAATGCCGGTTCGGGCGGCCTCCTGGGCAGCGTTAGCTTCCGCGCTGCGCATCTCACCGACCACCACATAATCCGGATTAAAGCGCAGGGACATATCCAGCAGGGTGGTCTGCGTGATCCGCTGCCGTTCGTTTTCGCTGTCGCGGGTCAGGGTGTGGATGACGCTATTGCAGACTCTTCCATCCCGCTGGCGTACCAGCGCCAGCTCACGGGAGCCGTTCTCAATGGTAAAAATTCGCTTGCTGTCGGGTATCGTGGTGAGAAGCCAGCCGGCCAGCGTGGTCTTGCCGGAGCTGGTGGCGCCCGCCACGCAGGTGGAAACACCGTAACGCAGGCATTCCGCCAAAAAGTCCAGCATGGGTTCGGTGGCGGTTCCACCGCCGATGAAGTCCTCTTTTTGCATGGACTGCGGATTGACGATACGGATGCTTGCCGCTACGCCTACATCTTCATCTACCACCGGAGCTTTCAGCACAGCGATGCGGATGTTCTTGGAAAGATGCCCCAGCACAGCGGGACTGGCGTTATCCAGCACCATGCCGGATACATGAAGCATGCGGCGCACCACATTGACGGCATGCTCCGGGCTATCGAAGCGTTCCTTCAGCTTTTTGGTGACGCCGCTGCTGTACTGCACCTCCACATCGTTCCAGGCGTTGACGTCGATTTCCTCAATGCCGGTGCCGAAGATGTACTTGGTCAGGAAGGAAAACTCCGCCATCTCGGTGTACAGGGCGTCCACCAGCTGGGCCTGCGCCATGCCGGCCACTGCCAGGCGGTAATCCTGCACATACTTGGTGATATAGCGTTTGACTTGGGCTTTTACTTCTTCCGTGCCGCCGTCGGTGATGAGGGTCGCATATTTGCCGGTGATATATTCCTGTACCTCTTGAAGCACGGAATTAAATTCCCTGGTGGCCCCGCCCGGCGAAAAGAACAGCTCCTGATTGCCTGTCATATCAGCCGCAGACAAATGTTCCAGCTGTAAAGAGTCCTTTCTCATACCTCGAACACCTCCTTTGCGATTTTGGCAATCTCATTGCGGAAGCCCCGGCTGTCCTTGAGCGCCAGCTCCCCAAGCAGGTTTCCTGCCAGCGCCAGATTCTCCAACTCATAGGAATACGGGATTTTAAACGCCATGTTGCCCAGTACCTGCTCGATGTGCTCCCCGGCCTGATTGGTTTTCACGTTGGATGCCGCCTTGTATTGCTTATCCGCGTCCCATTTCTGTTCCTGTAACAACGGGAGCTGGCTGGATAGATAGCTGACCGATTTAAGGTCGCAGTTCACCAGCCGGAGGACGGAATCGGCCTCCAGAAGCGCAACCGCCGAGAGGACATCATAGGCAATGTAGCTGCCGCAGTCGATGATGACATACGGGGCAACATCCCGCATGTGGTCAATGAGTTCAACCGCCAGCTCTGGAGTATAGGGCGGATATGTATACATATTCTCGCCCTTCATCATACCGATGATGGTCAGATAGCCCATCTTCTTGAGGGTGATGCAGTTCTGGCGGATAAGGCTATCGGTGATGTGGGTCGCCGCCAGAATACTGCCCAGGGATCGTTCGCATTCCAGGTCGGCAGGCGGACAAATGCATGGCAGCATCGGAGCCGTCATGTCACAAAGAAGCAACACAACGTTGCGCTTATGATCGGCCAGATACTTGGCAAGGCGCACACTGACGGTGGTTTTGCCGCTGCCAGGACTGCCCCACACGGCCAGAACCTGAACATCCGGTTCCAAGTCCTCCTGGGGCGGCTTCAGCTGGTTTCGGGAGAAAAGACTCCCTTTCATGAAATTCATCATCAGCGTCCCTCGCTTTCCATGCTTTGCGATTTTGTAGCGGTATTGGCTGAGCTGCTGGTTGCTGTGCCGCCCGCAGCGCTGCTTGCCGATGTAGTACTGCCTGTTAAGGAGGTACTGCTCTGACTCTGCGAGTGCTTCGGATACAGGGCGTCCAGCAGTTTATCCTGAATGGCAAGGAATTTCTCGGCGCCCTCCTTGGTGCCGCGGTATGCCAGGGACAGGTGGAGCTTGCCTTCGGAGTCCAACTCCGCCAGGATTTTCGCCTGCTCCGGCGACACCAGAAGGGTTACTGTTGCGGGAAGCTGTTTTTCACTATTCGTATTCGTACTGGAAGACTGTTCCGTTTTGGTACCGGTCTGATCGGTATCGTAGCCGGAGCTGGTGGTTACACCGATAACCTTCACATAGGTCAGCTCAGTGGGGATGACCGTGGAGCCCTGCTTTTTGTAGTCCGGGGCAATGACGCTGACAATATCCCCGGAGGCCAGCTTGCCGGATAAGCCCTCCGCAAAGCTCTTGATGGTGACGGAGATGGCCTCTTTGCTTCCGTCCAGATCGTAAAGGTAGGCATTCTCCGAAGCCGGGCTGTCCGACAGCTTGGCGGCGAGGATGTAATCGCCGGGCGACAAATCCGCCTTGGCATACTTTCCGATCACCGAGTCGGCTTTCGTCATGACGTTTTCAGGCAGGTTGTAGCCGCCCACCTCCATGGCCTGCACCATATCCTTGGTGATTTGTTCGCCGCTTTGGATGTCCTTGACCACCCGGACTACGGTAGTTTTCTGCGACACACTTTGGTTAAAGAGCGGCGTCAGCGCAAAGCAGATAATCAGGGAAAGCACGATGCAGATAGCCCCCAGCATCGTGCGGTTTTTCAAAAAGCTCATAGAATGTTCCTCCTAAAAAAAGAAATAGGCTGCCAGGCAGCCGAATGAGAAAAAGGGCGCGAGGGGATATGACTTTCGCACATCCCCTCCGCGTACCTTTTGGATCAGGGTATAAATGGCGTGAAACATCAACATGACGGTAAAGCCAAGGATGATCCCTGCCATGCTTTTTTGAAGGCCCAGCACCAGCCCTACCGCGGCGGTGTATTTGATGTCCCCGCCGTCCAATCCGCCCAGCCAGAGAGCAGTACCGAATAAAAGGACGGCGGTCACTAGTCCCAGCAGCTTTTCCGGTGTAAAAGTCAATAGCCCGGTCAGTGTAATCCCGATACAAACACGATCCGGAATAAGCTGTTTTTTAACGTCGCACACGGAAGCCGCAATCAGCAGAGCGGTAAAAAAGCCACCCTGCAGAAGCAAGGGCAAGTTACTTCCCATAGTTGAACATGTCCGTGATCCGCTGCTTCAGGGTCGGGAGCACCGTTTCTCCGAACAGGGCGTAGAGTCCTGCGAGGACAAGCGCGCCGATCACGACGGCCATGAGGATTTTGATGGCGGTATCCACGAAGCCCTCGCCGCGCTGGGAGCAGAGCAAGGTCTTTGCCGTCAGATACTTCAAGGTAAGATGGGCGCGGATTTTTACCGCCATGAAGGACAGGTTTCTCTTGATTTTGTTCAGGAATTTCTTCATTTAAATATACCTCCAATATGTTTTGATAGAGTTGTTGTGTGACAAGGATGTCGGACCTACAGTCCCGCCATCTGCATGCCGGAGCGCTGCTCCGGCGTTTGTTCAAAAGGGGATGTTTCCACCTTTTGCTGATTTTGTCCCTGGCTCTGTGTCAGAGCCTGGTGGTAGGCGTCAATGACGGCGTTGTTCAGCTGCTCCCGGAATTCCTTGGTCACCGGGAAGCAGATGTCCTTGTATTCACCGCTTCCGGCCTTGTAGCTGGGCATGGCTACAAACAGCCCCTTGGTGCTGTCCATCACCTTCACGTTGCGGATGGCAAAGCAGTCATTCAGATTGACGGATGCGATTGCTCGGATATTGCCCTCCGGCCGGATGGAGCTGATTTTCACATCCACCTTCATAGGCAGGGGCTGTTCAGCGGCGGTCTGCGCATCCTGCTGGGGAGCCTTGGGCGCTGCCTGGGTTTTACTCATGGTCGATTCCTCCTTATATAATTAAAAGATGAAAAAGCAGCCTTTCGGCTGCGGGTTACTTGGGTCACATACTCATCTGCGGGCCTTGTGTCTGTTCCTGCTCCGATTCCTGAAACGGTATCTCCCGGAAGCCGAAGCGGTCGACATAGTGGAAGGAGCTGCCCGATTCATCGTATAGCTCCACGACGTCCGACATGGAGAGGCTATGCCCCTCGTAGCCGGGCGGGTGGTCCAGGTTGAATTTGGCATAGAGTTCCTCCAGATCGTTGGTTTCCACTTCGCCGTCGTATACCACTTGGTAATTGGCAGGGTCCGGCTCCCCGAAGCGCTCCGTGAGTTCGTCGTATCCGATGAATTTCATCATAATATCGGCGTCCGGCTTCAGCTGATGCACCCTGCATTTCTTCAGCACCTGCAGGTTGCCCTCCGGGTCGAGCTTACCCGCCGCCAGACGGTCAAAGGTGCCGGGCCTCCACTCGATGTCAAGCCCTTTGGTGTTTGAGAGATAAGATTTCAGCTCATCGTTTTCAAACATCGGGTCCACTATGGCCGTAACCCGTTTGGTGTCAAGATAGCCCGCCGTATTGCCATAGTAGAGAATGCGGTTGTTTTTGATTTGGATTCCGTTCATATAGCACCTCCTTGCGTCACATTCCTCCCATTGTCTGCTCCATGCCGGATTCCTGGGCTGCAGACTCCTGAGAAGTCCATCCGGTCATGGATTTGATGACCATGGCTTCCTCCTGTAGTTTAGAGACACCCAGCTTTTCGTTGTTGTAATCGGCCAGCTCCCGGTTCTTTACCAGATCGCCGGTATCCCAATCCGATTTGTAGTAGCCGGTTTCGCCATGCTTGACGCAGATCAGGCTCCCATCACTGGACAGGGTGGAAAAGCACATTTCCGGCAAATCCTGTTCTGCATCCAGGAGCTTTTGAAGCTGGCTTATTTCCTGCTGACGCTTGTCGTAGATGTATAGATAGGCATTGTAATCACCCTGGATCGGTGTACACCGCAGGCAGTAACGGTAATGCTCGCTTTCGGCAACAAACCCATAGCTTCCTCTGGAACCGTCGCCCAGCTTGCCGTCACCATGGCCGCAGCAATATTCAGACATCGCGGAGAGATTTCTCAATGGTCCCGCCTTACGAAGCTCGTTCACGAAGGACTGAAGCTCCGACTTGAATTCCGGTGTATTCAGTGTGTCCTTGTTGTGCGGCCACCAGGTTGACCAGAACTCCCTGCCTCCATGCCCAAAGTCAATGCGCAGGTGGCCGACCGTTCCGAGCTCATGATCCTTTTCATCCTGAGAATAAAACAGCTCCGCTTCCTCAGTCGAAGCGGGGCGCAGACAAAGCCTTTGGTTTTCAGCGCTCATTGGCGATTCCTCCTTTTCTGCTTCCCGTCAGTTCTGTTTGGTTACTGGAAGTAGAACGTGACGGAATAAGTGATATTTGACTTATTGTACATGCATGTATGGTTGGTGTAGTAGTAAAACTCCAGCTGGCTGTAAATGCCGGCTGCCAAAGTCCGACTGAAGGTGATGCCGTTGGTGGTGGTCTGGTAGTCCAGCTGGTCCCACTGTCCGGTCAGAATGTTGTACCCGCGGACGCGGCCGTAATCCTGGCCGCTGTGCCCATCAACCGGCGGCACCGTGAACGTATAGCTGGTGATGGTCGCACCTGCGATGCCCTGTTCCAGAATGACGGACTCCGGGCCGGTCAGCGTCATGCCGCCGCCGTGGGTAGAATCAGATACGAAAAATACGATAGCCGCCCAGGGTGACTCAGCTCCGGTGGAGTCCACTGCCTTGACGCGCACCACATTTTTACCCAGCGGATAGCTGGTGCTGGTTTGAGCCGGCCTGCCCTCCCACACATAGGTGATGGCATCGCCGTCCGGGTCGGTGCTGCTTGCCGTGATAGTGATCGCTACGCCGGGAGCTATACTGTTGCCATCCGGCGTTCGGGTAATGACGGGTGTGGTCGGCGCCGAGTTGGTCACGGTGAAGGAGATGGCAGTCCAGTCGGAATAAAGTCCCCAGGCATCCTTTGCCCGGACATAGACTGTATGGCTGCCCACGGCATAGTAGCTGTCGGAGGTGTTTCCGGAGTATTCCAAGGTAACGGAATCCCCGTCCGGGTCGGAAGCGTAGGCATAGAGGTTGACCAGGAGATTACCATCCTTGGCTGTTCTGGTTACCGAGGCGCTTCCCGAAGGCTTGTTTGGCGCGCTGTTGGTGATGGTGATGCCCTGTGGGTAGCTGAAGGTCCGGCCAGCGTTGTCGGTTGTGCTGGCAGTCAGGACATAGCTTCCGGTGCTGCTGATGGCAATAGTGCCGCCGCTGTTTGACAGGCTTCCGATGTAGCCGGCCGTGTTGCCATCCTTTGTCAGCGACCAAGTGAGGGTTCTGCCTTCCAGCCCGGAGGTCGACGGTAACGACACGCTGAATCCGGAACCGATATGTGCAGAGGAAGGAACCGTAAACGCAAAGCTGGCGATGGGCTTGATTGTTCCGGCATTGGATGTAAAGGTGAATTTTCGCCCGTTGGTGTCGGTGACTACTGCCTGCAGCTTCACGGCAATGGTTTTATCCGTATAGAACCGCAGGGTGCCGCCGCTCATTCCAAGGGTTCCGGTGGCATAATCCGTGTAGGGCTTAAAAGCACCCCCATCGACGGAAAGGTACCAGTCTGCCGTGGCTCCGCTCAGCTCGGTACCGGAGGCAGTAACTGCCAAGGATTCGCCGCTGTAGGTCAGCGACGGAATGCTGATGCTCATAGTCGGGATGGGGGATATTGTGAAGCTCCGACTTCTCGTAAACGTGCGGCCGGTGGGGTCCGTCATGGTCAGGATGAGTTCATACTGTCCCTTCGTGGGGAAGGTGATCGATCCGCCCTCCTTGGTCAGTGTGCCAGAAGCATAACTAGAGTACGGCTTTGCTTCGCCATTGCCCTGAATGATAGTCCAGTCCGCAGTTAGGTTTTCGAGATCGGTACCGCTGACGCTGACCGTCCCGGCTTCCCCGGCGTACCAGGGCTGCGGGATGCCAATGCTCATGGTCGGGATTGGATAAACCGTGAAGCTGCGGCTTTCCATGAATGTGCGGTCGTTGGTATCCGTCATGGTCAGGATCAGTTCGTACTGTCCTTTTGACGGGAAAGTGATCGAGCCGCCATCCTTCGTCAGGGTGCCGGAAGCGTATGTGGAATAAGGCTTTGCATCTCCATTTCCTTGCTTGACTGTCCATGCCGCGGTGAGGTTATCCAGGTCTGTACCGCTGACACTGACCGTTCCGGCTTCTCCGGTATGCCAGGTCTGCGGGAGACCGATTGACATAGACGGGATGGGAAAGACAATAAAGCTCTGGCTTCGTACAAAGGTGCGGCCGGTGGGGTCTGTCATTGTGAGAATCAGCGCGTATTGTCCTTTTGTCGGGAAGGTGATCGTCCCGCCTGTTTTCGTCAGGGTACCGGAGGCATAAATGTTATAAGGCTGTGTGCCACCGTCGCCCTGAATGACCGTCCATTCCGCACTGAGGTTATCCAGATCGGTACCGCTGACGCTGACCGTTCCTGCTTCTCCGGCGTACCAGGTCTGCGGGAGATTCAGCAGAACGGACGGGATGGGATAAACCATGGTAGATGCGCTGTAAGAGAACACCCGTCCCAGGGCATCCGTCATGGAGGCCGTCAGGGTATATTCCCCAACCTCCTTGAACTGGATTTTGCCGCCGTAAGCGTTCAGGCTGCCCTCCAGCGCGTCGGTGAGCTCTGCCGACTTGCCATTCTTTGTGAGCGTCCATTCCACCGGCAGCACGTTGTTGTTGCCGCGGGTCCGAAGGTCAACGGTGCGGTCGGTATGCGTCGATGCCGGCAGCTCGAAGGAAATATTCAGCACCGGCAGGACTTCGATCTTACCGCCGTCCTCGTAGAGGAACACGCGCCCGGTTTCATCGGTGATCCTTGCAATGAGCTCATAGGTTCCGGCGTGTTTAAAGCGGATGGTTCCGCCGTTGTTGTCCAGTGATCCGTCGATGTAGGTCGCAAGATCCTGGAATCCGAAGCCGTTCTCCAACAGCCATTCCACTTTTAAGTTCCCTAATTCCAAGGTTTCTGGAATCACAGAAACTTTCGTGTCGGTGTGTGCGGTTTCCGGCAGCTTGTAGGTGATGCTGGGTACCGGATAGACCTTAATGGGCGCGGTATAGCTGTAGATTCTCCCGGCAGGATCGGCAAAGGCGGCTTTTAGCACATATTCGCCCTTTTCCTTAAACCGGATGGTGCTGTTCGTATCCGTGAGCGTTCCTTCGATGCAGTCGGCAACAGATACAGCTTTGCCGTCTTTTATCAGTGACCACTGGATTTCGGCAGTCCCAAGATTCTGGAATGTTGCCTTTACAAGAACACTCGTATCGGTATGCGCGATCTCCGGCAGATAGAAACCAACGGAGCCCACAGGGTAGACCGTGACGGTCTGTGAGGCTTCGAAGTTACGGCCGGTTTCATCGGTGAGGGTTCCGGTCAGCATGTACACGCCCTTGTCCTTGAACCGGATGCTTCCTCCCGCATCGGTCAGGGTGCCCTCCAGCTCGTCGGATAGCACAGCGGCTTCACCGTTCTTGGTCAGGCTCCACACTACGGACAGGCCGCCATTTTCAGTCAGCGTGGTGGCTACCTCCACGGTCTTGTCTGTATGGGAAGCAGCGGGCAGCGTGAATGCAATACCGACTATCGGGTAAACCTTGGTGCTCTCGGCATGCGTAAAAATGCGCCCGGTTTCATCGGTAATTGTGGCGGTCAGCGTATAGCTGCCCTTGGTCTTGAACACAAAGGTGCCGCCGTCATTCCCCAGCGTGCCGTCCAGTACGTCGGTAGTCTGGACCGTTTCCCCGTCCTTCACCACTGTCCACGCGATGTCGTGGCCGTAGAGCTTTTCGAGCGGGAAGGTGAGCGTAGTTGATTTGTCGGTGTGGGTAGTTTCCGGCAGGTCAAAGGTCAGGTCAATCACAGGATAGACCGTCACTGTCTTGCTCAGCACGGTTTCTTTTCCTCTGGCGTTTTTCGCCGTTGCCGTGAGGGTGTATTTGCCTTCCTCCTTAAACTGGATTGTACCGCCCTCCAGTCCCAGGCTGCCGGTGACGTCGGCCAGCGCCATCGGCTGCTCAGAGCCGTCCACCGCCGTTTTCGTCATTGTCCAGGTGAAGCTCTGCATATATTTCCACACGGGCATCACCTTGATCTCGGTATCGGTGTGTGCAGTTTCGGGCAGGTCAAATCGCACCTGCGCATCCGGGACATAATAGGAGCCGCCGCCTGAACCACCGCCCGGCGTGGGTGTCGGCGTGGGTGTCGGCGTCGGGGTCGGGGTCGGAGACTGGGTGGGTGTCGGCTGTTCTTTATCCGGCGCTGTCGGAGACGGGGTTGGCGTGGTGGTGTTCGAAGATGTTGGGGATGGTGTTGGAGTAGCCGGCTTCGGGTTCGTCTTATCGATCAGATCATCGGCTTCTCCTTTGGTCACCGGGTCGTTCGGATGGAGCTTGTTGTCCTCCGTGTCACCGATGATGCCATCCTCCTTTCCAACGATTACATAACCCTTGTCATTGTCCGCGATATCCGACTGGTCATCGTAGCCGCTGTGTCCCTGGGTGTTTTTCGCTTCCCCGTCCTGGCCCTTGGCCCGCACCATCATTTTAATGATCTCGGCGCGGGTGATGGGCTCGTCGGGCTTGAAGCCGTCCGGGTAATCGGCGGGATCAATGATTCCGGCGTCAACGAGGGCCTCGATGTACTTCTCCGCCCAATGTCCGTCGATGTCGGAAAAGCTGGGCGTGTCTTTTTCCGATCCGGTGGTGTCCAGCTTCAGCTCTTTTGCCAGCTCCGCGGCAAATTCCCCGCGGGTGATGATATCGTTCTGCCCTATGAACAGTTCAGGATGCAGGCGATAGGCAATATATAAGCCGCTGGTCACCAGCAGCACTGCCAGAAGAAATACCGCGAGGATACATTTCCTTTTGTCTTTCAGGTTCATAAATTTTTCATACCTCTCTTCCTTTTAAATTTGACTGTGAAAAAGCCGGAATCATATTCTCGATTCCGGCTTTAAGTCCTTAATATTTTCATAGCTTCAGCTCCATGCCTCCTGGCTCCTGCCCATCGCGGTGTGCATCCAGTATCTCCTGCGTGGGGTAGATGACCTTTCCTTCTACCATTTCAAAAACGCAGAAGTCATCGCGGTCACAGATCATGATCCTGTGCTGGTAGTCCTTCTGCATCTCGATGTAATCCTGTACCTCCTTGGGGCTGCACAGCCACACCCCGGAGGTGTAGCGGCCGTCCGGCAGGTAGCAGTAACCGCTGAACTGCGGCTCATGGCCTTTCAAATCCAACGCACCGTTTGGACGGATTTGCGAGAGCTGCAACCGGGCATATTCGGGAAGGAGTTCGGGCTTTAGGATGCCGAGGACGTCGCTCCGGTTCCAGCGGATTTTTTCTCCCTCCGCCAGAGAGACCGTAAAGACAGCACGGCCGATGGGATTGGGATTGCTGCCGTTTCCGCCCGTGCAAAAGTACATCTGGTGCTTTGCCTGCCTGAAGCCTTCCGGCAATGCAGAAGGATGAAGGATAATAACCTTCCCGTCGATGGATATGTCATATCCGGTCTGCAGACAGTCCTCCTGAGCAAACAGTTCTTTTTCACTCATGGCGCTGCCCCTTCCTCTGCTCAACGAGTTCCAAGAGCTTTGCGGCAATGGAGATCTGCTTTTCCTCCGGCATCTCCCGGATGGCGGCATGGACATAAGCTTCCACTGCCTCCGGCGACAGGTCGCCCACCTCAATGAGATCGACCTTCTTCACGCTGACAGTTCCCTGACTGAAGCTGACCTTGACGATATCGCCGTAGTCCATGCCGGTTGCGGTGCGGAGCTCCTTGGGGATGAGGACGCGGCCTTTGCCGTCCATAATCTTGTATATAGGCTTTGCTTTCATACGAAATAGCCCTCCTTTTTCATGACGTCGCGCACAGTTTCAGGGTGGATGCCGAAGGAATTGAACAGGGTTTTGAGACCGTCCGGCAGACGGTTCAGGATATCCGACTCCTTGATGATGATGGCGCCGGGAACGCAGGTGACGTCCAGATCGCTGTTGATGGGAATGCCAGCGGCGTTCAAAAGCTCATGAGGAAGTGCGAAGTCATCTTCCGGCTCACCGTCCTTCTGTTCTGTATCTCCGTCCTCGCCATTGTCAGGGGCGAAGGCAAAGGCAACCGGGGCGTCCGGCGAAACGACCATCACCGGGCAGGGAAGCAGTCCTTCCTCCGAAATCGCCAGGGTCACGGTCATCTCCGAGTCCAGCTGGATAGCCGCTGCGTTGATGAATTCCATGGGCAGCGGCAGGCGGCCTTCCTTGTCTACGCAGATACGTTTTTCAATCAGTTTCATAATGGTTTTCCTCCTAAATATGATTTTTGAATGATTGTTCCATGCCATAAAAACCGGCAAGGTCGAAGAGCCCCAGCTGGGTCGGCATATCCCGCAGCCGTTCGCCGGTGTCGTAGTTGGAGATCAGGACTTCCGCATACTCGCAGCCGTTGTCATAGCGCTGGGCGAGATTGTTCAGGCGGCTGACCGATTCGATCCGGAAGTCCTTATACAGCTCACGTATGAATTCACAGTCGTTGTAGCTGACCAGCCACTTCCCCTTGCAGGCTGCCAGGGTATCCCGCAGACGGTAGTGATCCTCCTTGCGGAACACAACAGCATAATGGCCTTCCGTCTGGTAATATGGCGGGTCGCAATAAACTAAGGCATTTTCACGGTCGTACTGCTTAATCAGTTCTTCAAAATCCTTGTTCTCAACGACCGTATCTTTTAGCCTGCGGCTTGCTTCCCAAATAAGGTGGAAGGTTTTACGAATGTCGAAGGGCTGGCAGCCGTAGCTGGTGCAGCCGCTTCCATAGCTCAATCGAATGGTTTTGAAAAAGATGGCGGCACGCTTTACATCATTCAACTGAGCACTTTCTGTGAGTATTGTTCTGATATCCTCGAACTGTGGTACAGGGAGATAAACTTGGGCGAGTTCCAGTTCCTCCTGCAGATACTCGTTTGTGAATTCCTCCTTCTCCAGATATTTTCTAAGGACATAAAATTCGTCACGTCCGTTCAGGGGGAGGAAGCCCAGCTCTTTTATTAAAGCCAGAGGGCGGTCGCGGAAACAGTGAAACAGGTTTGTTAGGTCGGAGTTAAAATCATTGTAGACTTCCATGCAGGTATCAGGCTTTCGCCCGAACAACACCCAACCCCCGCCGCCGAAAACTTCAATATACCGACCGTATTCCTTGGGCATCCTTTCATAAATGATATCCCGCAGTGCTTTCTTGCCGCCCACCCAGCTAACGGGGCTGTTCATCGCATCACCTGCCTTTCTTTTTGCCGTGCATCCGATCCAGATCGGTTTTCAGGCAGGAACCGTCGGGACTCCAGCAGATAAAGCCGACACCGGGATAAGGACAGCCCTCGCAGCGGGAAAGCTCCTTTGGGGATGGCACGGTATACATCGGAGGGCCGGTGATCTCCGCGACTGTTTTTTGTTCTGTTTTTAGATCATGGTTCATAGCCTCAGCTCCTTCCTCGGAAAACAAAAAAGGCGCCGCCTTTTTTGTAAAGACAGCGCCTTCTTGTTCCGATATGTAATTGATCGGTCAGCCCATCTGCTGGCCGGTTTGCTTGATGGAATAGTCCAGTGTCATCTCGCGGTCGTTGCGCCGGATGATACCATAGGGAGTGTTAACGGCTTTCACTTCCTGCATCCATTTGGGATCGCAGCGTGAAAAGTTGAGCAGCTTTAAGTCGGGATCGCTTTCCGGAATGTGATAGCGTCTGAGGAATTCCTGCCTTGCATATTCCTCCGGTGAGGACAGGTCAGGATTAAAATCATAGCAGTCCAGGTTTCTGGTCAAGTCCAACGCCTGATCGATGTCCGAGCAATCGCTGATTTCCAGGGCGGCTTTGAATTTCGGAAGCTCTCCGGCGTTCTCCAATTCTCGGATACGTTCGGCAAGGATATTCATTTTATCAATGTCCTCACTGAAAGAGAACGCCTGCTCCAGCATCGGAATGGGACTGGAGCAATGGGTAAACACACATTCCTCCAGTGATACCGCACCCAGTTGCTCCAGTGCCGCGAGGATTTTCTTATCTCCAGCCGGCAGGAGAAGCGGCACAGTCTTATCCGGTTCCTTATCTTCCATATTAAAATCCGCCTCGGCTAGTTGGAGTTTGAAAATATATGGTGCTTCCTCCGGCAGATCGGGAAGGTGAACGCCGTCATAGATTTGGTTCATAACACCGGAGCCATGCACTACATAATAGCCATTCTTGAATATACCGCCTTCCGCTTTCCGCTGTTCATAGCCTATTTTCTCATAGTCCAGCAGCTCCAGCAGTTCCTTCTGATACTCCGGCGGTATATGATTGATCGCATCGATAAAATCGTTGTCCACATAGAATTTTCCGAGCTCCCGATCATTGTTCACGGGAACCACATGGACATCTTCCAGACTATAAGTTAGATTAATGAGTGATTTCATGTCCGGCCGTTCATCGCCCATCGCCACACACCCGTTGAAAGCCAGCAGGTCATGCGTGGGCAGATCGCTGATGCGGTGTGCCAAAAAATTTAGTTCGTCGAGGGAAGGCTTCTCCTGAATGAAGTTCAGTTCCTCGCCCTGCATATTAAAACACTCGACAATTTGATATGGCAGACCGTCCCTGATCCGGGCGCGATCCATTGCGTCCTGTATCTCGTCCCGGCTGGCGGGAAGGTTCAGGTAAGCACCGACATATCCCGGCGCGTCATATAAGTCCGACCGCATGAGTGTAACGATCATCACTTTTTCTTTCTGCATTTGATCAACTCCTTCTGAAATAAAAAAAGCGCCCTTCAGTTTCAGGTAGAAACCAAAGAGCGTTACATGTTCATCTGCAATCCCTGGTCGGGATAGAGGATGGCGAAGCGTGCAGTCTGCAGCTTTTCCGCCTCACCGTTTTTGATAATTTCATGGTGAGAGCCGATCCACTGTAAGTCCTCCAGAGCAGCTGGCTCGGGAGGGCCTTGTCCATACCGGAAGGATTGGACAACCACAGAGATGTATTCCGAGCAGCCGCAGTCCTCCACCAGTTCCTGATATGTCTGCGATCTTTGTATGTCCTCCACTTCAGGGATGCCGCCCATGATGGCAACGTCTCGGATGCCGGTGTTGGTTTCCAGGCCGATGAGGGAGAATACCTTGCTCATTTACATTCCTCCCATTTTTTGAGATTGCTGTAGATGGGTGAATTCGTCCACTACCTGCATCAATTCTTTTGCACTCCTGGCATCACTGGCTGCTAAACGGTCAGCCATATCGTCATAGCCGTAAGGGCAGGCTTCTTCTATTGCATGGCAAAGTGTGTTGATATCCACAAGGCTGTCGCTACCGGACAACTTGTCGACAATGGCTTTGCCGACTTCATTTATCCCTCTGAGCTTGACAGATATGTCTGATGTATCCGAAACAGTCACCTTGCTGGGAGGCAGCCGGACTCCAATGCTTCCAAGATGATCAGGCATATCATAAATGTTCAAGGGGAAATCTACCGCCAGGCTGTTCCCTTGATGTTTAATAAAAGCATAAACGGTTTTCATCTTACATGCCTCCCATCTTGAAGCCGGGGGCCTGCATCAATTCGGTCTGCCGCTCTGCTTCTAATACTGCTGCGGCAGATGGTACTGCTTTTTCAATTTGTTCCTTGATTTCTTTCAGTGCATCTTCCTGCTTGAATGTGAGGTCTGTTCGCTCATTCAGGTTATAGCTGACTGCATGGTAAATATCCAGCAGCTGCTCCTTGTTAAACAGCCGATGCTCGGCAACTAGTCCGGAACGGGTCGCAAATTCTTCTTTTGCTCCTGAATAATTATTAGGGTAATAGTGTCCGAGGGTGACTCCTGATCGGTCATAGGTATAACGCCAGGTTACGAATTGATATCCGTTTTGCGATCCCATGTCGATTCCTGCCAGCACTATACCATTGTGCTCAAGCAGCAGCTTATATTTATCGCTTGAGTCAACAGCTTTCAGCGACGGAGCATTTTCCATCGCCTGTACATACTCCGCTGCGGAATAGCACACCGAGGTGACGTAGCGTCGTGCCTCCACTTTTTCAGGGGTATCCATGTCTTTCGCCCTATACTGCACTTCTCCATCTTCAGTGACACGGCAGATTGGGGAGCCGCTCGAACCAAAGACCAAGGGGAGGCAACCGTCATTTATTTCTCCTGCCGCTATTCCTTGTGAAGCAGATTTACGGGCAACCTCTGCAAAAAATCTGTTGCTGTCCATTTTTGAATCCTCCTTTTTTGAATAATGAGTGCTTCTGGAGAAATAAAAAAAGGGCTATGCTTTTCATTTTCAGAAAAACATAGCCCTCATTTTTTGTTCAGCACCAGAAAGACACTTCGGTTTTTGGTCTGTATATTAAAAACAAAAGCATCAAGATTTACTGTCCTGATGCCTTTGGATTTTCTTATTTGAAATTGCGATTTTATGGTGACATCATCAAAAATATCAGTACTCAAAAAATTTAAGATTTTCTTTCATATCAGCGCATAAAATAAAAAATGTATAATATTATTGTGCTTTATGCCTTCTATCTTTTATCTCCCGGTATAACCCCATTCCAAGTAATATTAATCCAAGAATAAATAAAGCTATTTCCAAATATTCTGATAGAGTTTCGTCCGGTAAAATCCTATGCCATTTAAAAAGCCAGTGAGAGAATATGTTATCAAGGATGGCTACTAAACCTAAAGATATAAGACTACCATTTATTAAAATTCTATTTCTTTCGCTATGTTTCATATTACCTGCTGAGTATTTCATCTTTTTTCCTTTTGTATTCTTCAGAGTCAATTTCTCCGTTGGCATAACATCCACGAAGAAAAAACATACCTACAAACAGTAATATTATAAATAACCAAGCTTAGGTCACCAAATCGCATAAAGAACCTTCGGTATCTTTCTTTAAGGTTATGTTACCCAAAATTTTTAATATTATTTGCTTATGTTGGACCAGCCTGAACTGATTCAACAACTAGATTTGACCATCATCCGGCTTGGCACAATTGAAACATTGGATAAATATCTTTCCTCTAGTACCAAGAAATTATACGAGGTAACTGATGATCTTCAGAGGAAAGAAGAAGCGCATGGTTTCATTTGACATTGTGTTGTCCTCCAATCTTTTTTGAGTTGTCAGTGCTTTAAGGGGAAATAAAAAAAGGGCTATGCTTTTCGTTTTCAGAAAAACATAGCCCACATTTTTTTATCTCAGTGCCGGAAAGACACTCCATTTTTGACCTGTATATAAAAACAAAGGCATCAAGATTTGCAGTCCTGATGCCTTCCTCCTATCATAGAATCGCCATATTTGAAATTGGGAGCTGTCTATTCCAGCCTTGTATAGAGTAACTGAAAATCCAGTGATCATCATGACCCACAGTAAGCTGTTCTATATATCCAACTTTGGGTATGGCTATGTATGTTTCCTTTTGAGCATCTGTATACGCAATTATGAATAGCAGAGAGTTATTTCACCTGATTACGGAAATACTACATTTGGGTGAATGTATGATGGGAAATATTATTATTGCATTTGTTATACCTTGGATCTTTATAATAATTTTATATTTTAAAAATAGAAGAGTTCTTATAACGGTTGGCCCTTTTCAAAGTTCCATTGCATACACTATAAATTCAATAGGCTTTTATATGGGGTTTTGGGATGTGTATCCATTCGGACATAAAGATATTACTCACGTACCTTTTGATATAGGGATTTATCCTATGCTATCAGCATGGATGATTCACTTTATCATGCAAAAAAGAATCAACCCATTTATTATAATTTTATTTTTTAGTTTATTAACAACCGGAATTGAAGGTATGGGCGTACTTTTGGGAAGAATTATCTACGGTAGAGACTGGAATATTGGATGGACTTTTTTATCATACTTAGTTCCTTACTTACTAAATTATAGATATTATTTATGTTTAAAAAATAGTAAAGAATTTTAATTCGTCGTAGGTTACGGTTTCTGCGGAAAAGATTTCGTACGGGGATCATCCAGTCTGCAATCACCATATTTATATTGGGAGTAGGTGATAACCTTCAGAGTAAAAAATAAACGCTTGGTTTCATTTGTCATAGTGTTATCTTCTAATCTTTTTTGAATCATGAGTGCTTTTGGGGAAATAAAAAAAGGCTATGCTTTTCATTTTATTAGGAAAAACATAGCCCTCATTTTTTGCTCAGTGCCGGAAAGACACTCCATTTTTGACCTGTATATAAATACAAAGGCATCAAGATTTACTGTCCTGATGCCTTTGCGTTTTCCTGTATGAAATTGTAATTTCGGAGGTCATTTCTCTCCAACTACCCTTTGTCATCTATGAAAACGGCCAAAAAAACGGGCCAAAATTTGCACTTTTTTGCTTCGATTTTTGCTCATTATTGGCTCGAAAACCACTACATATAGTGGTCAGACCCCCTTATTTTTTGTCTTGACCACAATTCGTCATCATTATTATCGTTTCAACGTGCGGCGTCCATGGAAACATATCCACCGGCTGGACCTCTTCAACCCGGTATCCTTTACCGGCCAGATAACTCAAGTCCCGGGCAAGCGTCCCTGGATCACATGATACATATACAACCCGCGGAGTATCCATCTCTATCACTGCGTCCAGGGCGGCAACATCACAGCCCCGGCGGGGCGGGTCCAGCACCACGATATCAGGGCGAAGCCCCCGCGTGACCATTTCGGGTAAAATTATTTCCACTTCACCGCGACTAAACTCGACGTTATTAATACCGTTTAATACTGCGTTTCTCTTGGCATCTCCTACCGCTTCGGGAACCACCTCCAGCCCGTGCACCATTCCGGCATGCCCGGCAAAAAACAGGGCTATCGCGCCGGTGCCGCTGTAAGCGTCCACCACTGTTTCCACGCCGGTCAGTCCCGCAAATTCAAGTGCTTTATTATACAGCACCGGCGTCTGGCGGGGATTCACCTGATAGAATGAAGCGGCGGAAATACGAAAAGCAAGGTTTTCGAAATAATCGGTTATGTATTCACGACCGGCCAGGAGCTTGTTTTCACGCCCCAGGCTTACTCCACCGGGACCTTCATGAATGTTCCTCAACAAAGATGTCAACGCCGGCAGCTGTTTTGACAAATCGGCGGCAAAAGCCTTCTCTTCGGGCCACTCCCCCGGTGCCGTGACTAAAACGGCCATGCACTCCCCGGTAGCATACGCTTTCCGTAAAACCACCTGCTTGAGCAGCCCCCGGCGCCGGCGCCAGTCATACACTTCCACCCGGTACTTATTTAGAAGCGCTTCAATAACTCCGGCCACCTTATTCAAATCTTCATCCACCAGCAGGCACCCGGGATCGTCCCTGGTTGCCCTCTCTTCTTCCGCATCTAAAACCACGCTGTGGGTACCCTTTTCATAAAAACCCAGCGACACTTTGCCATGCTTATAATCTGTATGATAGCTGGCTTTATTCCGGTAATGCCAGGGGTGTTCCATACCGATGGTTTTCTTAACCTCAACCTCCGGCAGGTGGCTGATACGGACGAGGCTGTCTTTCACCATGCCGGTTTTCCGCCTTAACTGTTCTTCGTAATCCATATGCTGGAGCCTGCATCCCCCGCAGCGGGTAAAAACTGGACAAGCCGGGTCACGCCTCCAACGTGAACTGGCGCAAATCATCTTCAGCCTGCCGCGGGCAAAATTCTTTTTTACTTCTGTTATTTCCGTTAAAACCTTGTCACCGGGAACGGTAAACGGCACAAAGACAGGTATGCCCATATGACGCCCGACACCTTCCCCACCGTGGGTCAGGCCGGTAATCTCTATTTCAACTTTATCCCCTTTTTGAAAAAGAAAACCGGCTGCCAAATTTGCCTCCCCCAAAAACCTGATTGCTTGAAGACAATATTCCCTTATTTGTTCATAATGGATACCTTTCCAGCGCATATTACAATTTAAGCGCCGGGGTTGTCAATGGTTCAATAAAATACCATGCCGGAACAAAGGTGGTCTCATTATGTCTGTCTGCCCCGTATGCAACAGTCTTACTACAGTAAATAAAAGCTGCCCCATATGTGGACACCCGATGTATGACGCCGGTGTTATCCAGGATTTCTACGATGACTATAGCGCTTTCCTGGAGCAGGGTATCTATGAGGACGGCTACAGATCATATACTCATGATTATTGTGTCCACTTGTTTGCCTGTCCCCACTGCCATTTTGATACTAATATCAGATTCAGGCGTTTGGACGAGATATAACTTTTTATCTATTATCCCGGCCGTTTAAGAGTTCATGCCAATTTCTTTTCATACTATATATCAATTAAAAGGAATGAATGCTCAAAAGGCGAATAATTACAATATGCAAAAGTAACATTTTCGCACTCCAAAAAACAGGAACAGGGGGTCATCATATTGAGTGTTAAAATTGCCATTATTGGCGGCACCGGGGTCTACAATCCCGACATTATGTCAGATACCCGAGATGAAACAGTAACCACTCCATACGGAGATGTCCAGCTTAAAATAGGCAGCTACCGGGGCAGGCCGGTAGCTTTTATGAACCGCCACGGAGAAGATCACTCAGTCCCGCCGCATCTTGTCAATTACCGCGCCAATATCGCAGCTTTAAAAAAGCTGGGAGTTAAAAATGTGCTGGCTACCGCGGCAGTTGGCTCACTCAATCCGTCCATGCAACCGGGCCACTTCATTTTTGTGGATCAGTTTATAGATTTCACAAAATCCCGGCAAACTACCTTTTTTGACGGTGGCGGGGCCGGTGTTGTCCATATTGACATGACCAATCCATACTGCCCCGAATTAAGAGATATCCTGTCCAGGGCGGCCCGCGGTCAGGGGTTGATTTCCCATCCCTACGGAACTTATATATGCGCCGAAGGGCCTCGTTTTGAAACAGCTGCGGAAATTAAAATGTACCGCCTGTTCGGGGGCGACCTGGTCGGTATGACCGGAGTACCCGAGGCTTCGCTAGCCAGGGAAGCGGAAATGTGCTACGCTACCATCGCCATGGTAACCAATTACGCCGCGGGCATATCTCCAACCAATCTTACTCACCGGGAAGTTTTAGACATGATGATGATGAACAGCGAAAACATCAGGAAGCTTTTAATGCAGGCCGTTGTATGGATTGATCAGGATCGCGAATGTGCCTGCCATCATGCGATAGACCCATTATTATAAGAACAGTGATCGCAAGGTCACAGACTCTAATTTGACAGTAACTTTATACCAAGGAGAAGGTTTTTTTGGACACGATGCGCTGGCTGGATGAAGGTTGCTTGGAACTGCTGGACCAAACCGAACTGCCGTCTAAAATAATTTATTTGAAATGCCGGGATTACCCTGACGTAGCCGCTGCAATCAAGCGGCTGGCTGTTCGCGGAGCGCCGGCCATAGGCGCCGCTGCCGCGTACGGGTTGACTCTGGGTGCTATGAAGCTGGAAACACAAAAAAAAGAAGAATTCATCTCAGCGGTGGAGACAATCGCCCGGGAACTGGCAGCCACCCGGCCTACCGCGGTGAACTTGCGCTGGGCTCTGGACCGGTTGCTGAACAAGCTTAACACAGCCAAGCTTGAAGACGTCAACGCGCTCCGGGCGGTGTTGCTGAAAGAGGCAAACCTGATTTACCAGGAGGACGTCGCGGCCAACCGCGAGATCGGCAAACATGGTCAGGCTCTTTTGCCATTCGGGGCGCGCGTTCTTACTCACTGCAACGCCGGCGCGCTGGCCACCGCCGGCTACGGGACCGCCCTCGGCGTCATCAGGGCCGCCCGTGAGGCAGGTAAGAATATTAGTGTTATCGCGGATGAAACCCGGCCTCTTTTGCAGGGCGCCAGGCTTACAGCGTGGGAGATGCTCCGTGACAACATTCCGGTAACTTTGATCACTGACAGCATGGCCGGTTATTTGATGGCCACCGGCAAAGTCGACTTGATTATCGTAGGCGCCGATCGCATTGCGGCCAACGGCGACGTGGCCAACAAGATCGGTACGTACAGCCTGGCGGTACTGGCCGGAGCGCACAACCTCCCCTTCTATGTTGCCGCGCCGTTTTCTACCGTTGACATGAGCCTGGCATCGGGCGCTGAGATTCCAATTGAGGAACGCGACCAGACGGAGGTAACCCATCTGGAAGGAAAGCCCGTGGCGCCGTTGGGGGTCAAAGC
>JGI12104J13512_1000180_pt1 | contig 61980 bp, 53 predicted proteins | sample TerdegcTABiofilm_FD_13512 | JGI IMG/M metagenome (IMG submission 13512)
TTAGAGCAGATATAGATGGGTTACAGATAAGTGAGCAGAATAATTTTGATTTTAAAAGTGAGCATCAAGGCTATATGCATGCTTGTGGGCATGACTTTCATATGGCATTACTACTTGGACTTGCCTTTTTTTATAGTAAAAATATACCTCCTTGTAATTTGCTTTTAATCTTTCAACCAGCTGAAGAAGGTGGAGGAGGCGCATTAAAAATGCTGGATGAAAAAATTTTAGAACTATTTAAAAAACCAGATCTTATCTTTGGATTACATGTAAATCCAGATTATAATTATGATGAGATAGCATTCTTAAAAGGCCCAGCTTGGGCTGGGAGTTGTGAATTCGAGATAGAATTGACATCAAAAGGTGGACACGGTGCTCAACCTCATAATTCAACTGATTTATTGTTCGTTTTTTCTGAGTTTTATACTTCAATGCAGGCAATGCTTTCTAGAAAAAAAGATATTAAGGATATGGCGCTATTAACCATTGGTAAATTAAAGGGTTTTGATATCCCAAATGTTTTTACAGACAAAGCCATATTGGGCGGAACCTTCAGATTTTTTTCTGAAAGAATTTATAAATTTTTAAGTAAATCAATATGTAATATATTAGACAGTTTAAAAATTTGCTATGATTTTAATTATTTATACAAAGAAAAATCGGTCTACCTTCCAATAGTAAATGATGAAAAAATATCAGATAATTTTATAGATCTTATTTCAAAGAAAAAAGATGTATGCTTTAATCTTTTGTCTTCGCAAATTGTAATGATTTCAGATGATTTTAGTTATTTTTTAAGAGAAATTCCAGGTATCTATTTCTTTTTAGGTGTAAAAAATGGTGAAAATCAAAAATTACATACTCCAAATTTTAACCCTGATGAAAAAGCATTGAATACTGGTTTTAACCTATATAGATTTATTATAGAAAACATCGAAAATCTTTTACAATAAATTATTAATATACAACTTTCGATAATATAAATAATAAAGAAATTCTTTAATTTTTATTTTCTTTTTTGATCGAAACTATGAAGAAAAAATTAATTTTCCTTTCTTTTTTTATTTTAATCATTTTTTTTATTTTAACTTTTTTATTGTCTATATCTAATCCTTTTTTATTAAAGGCACAACAGATAAATCCCCCAAAGTTATTGAAAATTATTGTTACAAATGGTTGTGGGGATCCTATACATCAGGCTGCTATTTCTATTGATTTTAAGCCAATCGGTTTGACTAACTTTAATGGAGAATTTTGTTTTGAAAATAATGGAGGGACTTTAGCTATTTCAAAACCTGGTTATACTATTAAATTGATGGAACTTCCAATTTATTGGCAAGGTGATATTAAAATAACTTTATTTAAAAGCGAAGAATACCAAATTGATAGTAAAGTAAACAATTATAAGAGAAAGATATATCTTAATGGTGCTCCTCTAATCAATCAAAAGGTTTTAATAGTTAACAATGATTCGTACTATTCATTTACAAATACAGATTCTGAGGGGTTTTTGAATATATTTTTTGAAAAAAAATCAAAAAACTATCTTTTTTATATTCAAGAAAAACAGAATAGTATTTATTTATTTTTTTCAAAACTTAAGGAAGAGGATAATGATTCTATTTTGGTTTTGGATTATAATGTTGTAAAAACATACCATATTGATATCAAAAACAAGATTATTGCTGATGAAATAATTTTAAAAAGCAAAAACCAATTTTTAAAAATTCCTATATATCTTAAAACAAAAGTATTATCTCCCTATAAGATATATGTCGGAAGTAATGAATATGAGTTTTTTGAAAATTATGAAATATTTTTACATTTTTATTTAAATATTACTGATCTTGCTAAAATTACAAATGTTAGTATTAACAATTTTATCGGGAATAATGTCTCATTAAAAGATACTCTTTTATCTTATATGATTAAACTCGATTCTAAAAATGAAATATCAGATTTGGATTTTAAGAATATTTTTGAAAAAAAGATAAACATTAGTATCAAAAATAGTTTAATAGAAAAAATATTTTTGTTATTGCGGTTCTATTTTGTTAATAATGATTATCTAGAATTTTGGATAGAAGATAACGATATGATAAATCTAAGTAAGCTAAAAATTTACGATAATAATTCAAAATTATTATTGCAAGCTTATTTATTTAATAACTTAAAAATACCAAAACTCTATTTTGAAAAAGAATTTTCAATAATTGTCGAAATGTATCCAAATGTTTTTTATGATAATCTCATTAATGATACCAATTTATTGAGTAATGATTCTTATTTTGGATTTGAATTTAAAATTTGGGAAATTAATCATTAAATAAGAATTTGAATAAAATTGACACTAAACATAAAAAGTTTCTCTTACAAAATATCTATAATTCGGATTTTTCTTTGGGCTGTTTGGCTAGAATATTTCTAATGTTATTAAAGTGAATAATATTTTGAGGGTCTTTGTAATCAGGATATGTCCATTCTAATGGTTTATAGCTATTTTTCTCATAGATCAAAGTGACTTCAGCATAAATTTCTGGTGATATAGCAATACGATGGGAATAGTTTTTTGTTGTAGCTAATACAAGATTACTTAAACTGATATAACCAGGGTCGATATTTATTTTTCTTTTTCCCTCTACCTTGAAATAATTTTCTATATCGTTTGTTCTTTTTTTAATTTCAGCTAGTTTATATGGATATATGAGATCTGAAAATGAAATATAAAGTCTATATATTTCTTCTCCCATTTCTGGTCGATAGTAGGAGGTATATGAAAAAGGAATTTCATTAGAAATGTAATCTATTTTTGAAAAATCTTTTTCAAGAATTTTCAGGCAATTTTCATAAATTTCTTTATCTGAATAGAGTATAGCACAGAATAATTTAACTTTCTTTTGTTTTTGGTATTCACCCATAAATCAAAAAAGAGGTTTTAAGTCATGTTTATATAATTCACCGCAAGTTTTATACATCCCAAATTCTGTGGATAAAAGTATAATGTTATTTTCTTTTGCTAATCGAATCAATTCATCTGAAGGTTTTTTACCTCTGACAAGCAGAATGGCTTTCAAATCAAGTACTTCGGCTGTTCGGATTACTTGAGGATTTGCTAGCCCAGTGACTAAAAGAGCAATATCGCCATAGTTTGAACCATGTATAAGTACATCACTCATTAAATCTGATGCGAAGGTATAATAAACCTCAAACTCATAGTTAGGACAATTATAAACTGTAGCTTGAGTAAGCTCTATAATTTCTTTGATTTTCATAATCAAACAATAATAAACTAATCATAAAAGTCAATATCAGTTTAAACTATTGAAAAATAAAAATTATAATTTAAAATCAAATAAGTATATATAAATAAAAGTTTTATGAGGGATTAATTATGAATTATGATTTTATTCTAATTGGCCTTACTTCTGGTGGACCAAAAGCACTTTATTCAATTATAGAAAAATTCGATGAATCCTTTAATCTTCCAATAATTATTCTTCAAAATTTACCCGTTGGGTTTGATAAAATTTTTTGTGAAGTCTTTGCAGAAAAGGCAAAATTACCTTTGGAAATTGTTGATAAAGAGACTATTTTGGAAAATAAAATCTATTTATCTAAAGCTGGTCTTGTTTTAAGTATAAATGAAAATAAACATATAATAGTAACAAATTATAAGTATCAAGAAAACTGTATTACTGAATTTATAAAAAATTGTATTAAACAGAAGTTTAAACCAATAATAGTATGTCTTTCAGGTGTATTAACAAAGAACGATCCATTGTATGGATTAAAAATAGCCAAAGAAAACGATATACCAATTGTAGTACAAAAAGTTGATGATGATCCAAATATGATTTTGCGAAATGAAACAAGTCTACCAGAAGCAATAATAAAAAAGAATTATTATACTTCAATTTCTAAGCTCAATGATATTCCCCAGACTATACTTAATATTATAGAAAAAAATGAAAAATAAAATAAATAATTAAAGGAGAATTAAATTGAAATCAAAGCAAAATATTTTAATAGTAGATGATAATACACAGTTAAATGAAATGTTAAAAACTATTCTTGAATCAGAAAATTTTAAGATAAAACAAGCATACAATGGAAAGGAAGCGTTTAAGATAGCAATATCTGAAGATATTGACCTTATTATTATGGATTTAATGATGCCTCAAATGAATGGGGAATCATCCATCAAGGCTATCTATCATGCTAATCCTAAAATTAAATTTATTGTTATTTCTGGAAATATGGGATGTATATCAAAAGAAAAATTATCTGGTTATAATGTCGTTGCGTTTTTTGATAAACCATTCCATATTCCAGAAATTATTGAAATTATTAAAGAAGCATTAACTTCTTAGAATGCTACTGAATCAATAAATTTTTTAAGCATGGGTTTAGGAAGTGCTCCTATTTGTCTTTTTATTTCTTTTCCATTTTTAAAAATTGCCAATGTAGGTATCGAAGCTATTTGATATTTCATTGCAATATCTTGAGATTCATCTGTATTAACTTTACATACTTTAAGTTTCCCTTCATATTCCTTTGCAATTTCTTCTACAATAGGTGCAACCATTTTACAAGGTCCACACCATGGAGCCCAAAAGTCGACTAATACTGGCAAATTAGATTTTAATACTTCATTTTCAAAATTAGATTCATCAACTTCAAAATAAGAACCCATTGATCCCTCCAAATAATTGTTAATTTAATTTTTGTATAAACAATATAAAAAATTAAAAATAAAAGGTCAAATTTAAAAGTTTAGTTTAATAAATTGACAGAAATTACTTTGTTTAACCATTATTATCAAATCTTTTTTATCTAATCAATCTATAAATCAAAAATTAGATCATTTTGTAAGTTGCTCTACAAGTTTTAAAAGTTCCGTCTTCTTCTTTTCATCGGCAAAACCAAGATATATATCTATTAATTTTAAAGCTTCATCTTTTTTACCAAGTTTTATCAATGAATATATTGCCACATCATATGCGTCACCATATTTTTTATCGAGGTTTATAGCCTTCATTGAATAATTGTAAGCTTGTTCAAAAAGCTCATAGTTAAAACAAGCTAAACCAGCCTTCATATAGAACCTTTTTTTTGATTCTTTGACTTCTGTTTTCGTTTCTACAGAGATTTTGATCCTAGCATCACCTGTTTCTATTATTTTTAAAAGGTTTTCTTGATTTACTAGTTTTTTCTCAGTGTCAGCGATAATACAATCCAAGATTCCTTCATAAGTCTCTAGATAAATAGAAGAATATTTAACTGCAAGATTATAGTATTGAAATGCTTTTGATTTATCTTCATTAATAATCATATTCCCAATGATTGTATAGATATTAGCAAAATTATCACTTCTTTTTTCAACATCAGTGATATTTTTATTCTCATTTAATGCACTATTGAAATAGGTTAGAGATTTATTAAGATCTCTTTTGCTTTTTGCTTTGTAATATGCAAATCCAAGATTATAATATGTGCTATAAGATTTTTCTCCCATAGAAAGAGCTTTTTCATAATATGTTATAGAATTATCATAATCTTTCAGGCTAAAATATGAAAACCCTAATTCAGTATAAGCTGGTAAATATTTAGGTTCAAGTTCGTTTACTTTCATGAACATATTAATTGCTTTAATATACTCACCCTGGTTTTTTAAAAATAATCCATAATTAAAATAAGTTTTATACAAATATGAGTTGTCGAAAGCATTTTTACTTGAAATTGCTATATTGAAAAATTTATCTGCTGAAGTCTTATCTCCAATTTTATCATAAGCCAATGCAGCCCACATTCCTTCTTCAACATAAATAGGTTGAGTTTTTATCGAATTATTAATTACCGAGATGACTTGATTGTACATTTTTTTCATGTAATAAGATTTAGCAAGCATTATATTTAATTCTTTATTTGTACTGTCTTTGGTGTAAGCTTTTGATAAATAGTCAATCGATTTATCCCAATCTTCTTTACTAAAATAGTATTTCCCAAGATATTGATTTGCTAAAAAGTTATTTGGATCCCTTTCAAGAATACTTTCTGCTGTTTTTCTAGCATTTTCTAAATCTTCAAGAGCAACTAAGGAGATTAGTAAGCCTTCTAATGCCTCAATTTTCTTAGGATTTATTGACAGAGCTTTTTGAAACATCTCTTTAGCCTTATCGAATAACTTTGATTTATAGTAAATTTGACCGAGTAAAATGTATGAATCTATGGCATCTTTATTTAGTTCTGTCGCTTTTTCTGCGTTTTTTTGAATCTTTGAATAGATTTCAGAGGAACCATCATCTATTGCAAAATATGAATAGGCAAGATTCTGATAAACCTTATAATCATCATTTTTAACTTTCATTGCCTCATTAAAGTATTCTATCGCCTTTAAGTAATTGCCGTTTTTGTACTCAGTTTCACCTTTTTTTAGAAGTTCATTGTAAGTCTGGGTCTTAGAATCAATATTAGAGTTTTCTTTATTTTGTTCTTCTTTATTAGGAAGCTCTTTTGGTTTAGTATCTTCTTTTTGAACTATAACTATTTGTTTTTCTATAACTGGTTTTAATTCAATTTTATTTTTATCTATATTATCTGAACCTGATTTATTTTCATTTTGAAGTTTTTCTTTTATTACTAGATCAAGTAAATCTTGCGCTTCTTTATTTTCTGGATTTTTAAGTAAAATCACTTCTAAAATCCTTTGAGCAGATTCATAATCTTGTTTTGAAATATAAGTCTTAGCTAATTTCAATCGGTTTTCATCTCTATTGTATGAATTTCTTAGAATAAAAAAAGTAGATAAAGCAACAATAAAGATTAAACCTATACCAGCATAAATAAAGATCTTTTTATCTTTCATTTTTCCTCCTAATGTATCCTAATATATAAGATCTTTTGTAAAATTTTATCTAGTAAATATTTCTCTCACCTATTTTTAAATATTTTCATCTAATTTGATTTTTTATATTGTGTTATACAAAAATAAAATTCATTCTATCAATGCAAAATCCTATAAATTGCTTAATATCTGTCTAAACTAGCACTAACTTAATATATAACTTAATATATATCTTAATATTTAAATTAATTATTAACTTAATAGATAACTTAAAGTTTACTAATATACTACCATTATATATAACCTAATCATTAATTTGGTATTCTTATAATGCCTCTTCACTATCTGTTGGTTCAGGGGGGACTTCATCTATAGTTGTAGCACTTTGTAATATAGTATCAACAAGGGTTGTATCAATTGATGAAGAAGATGAAGTTGTGGAAGAAGTCGAAGAAGATGTGGAGGAAGAACTAGAAGAACTTGAAGATGAGCTAGAAGAAGTGCTTGTATTAGAAGTAGATGAAGATGCAGTCATATTCTCTGGGAACTTAAAATTAGGATCAGAAATAACAGAAATGAAGTACAAGATTTTTTCTCTTTTTACTGGATCTGTTGGGTATTCTACATATAGTTTCCAATATTTTAATGTGTTCTCTTTATCTTTTAAGAAATAATAGCAAAAACCAAGGTTTAAAAAAACTGAACCATTTGTTGGCTGTAATTCTAAAACTTTCAAAAACCAAATTATGGATTCTTCAAATTTAAATAAATTATAATAAGTTAAACCAATATTATAATAAAAAATTGTTACATTCTTATTGAATTCAACCCCTTTTAAATAATAGTTTAGAGCAACTTCATAATTTTGTTCTAAAAAATATATATTCCCAAGATAATAATAGATGATGTAATTTTCTGGATCTTCAGTAAGTGCTTTTTCCAAAAATATTTTTGCAATTTGGAATTTACCTTCAATATAATATTGCTCACCCTTATTGAAATTTGATTGTGTTTCTTGAGCTAAAAGATTTGTAACTGAGCAAAAAGTTAAAACTTCTGGTGTAAAAACTAATATTAATATAATAGAGAAAAAATATATTAAAACTGAGAAATTAAATTTTACTTTTTTCATAGTCTCTTATCAAAATAATAGCATAATAAATTAATTTTTCTATTTCTTTTTCGATTGAAATTAATGAATGATTAGAAAATAAAAATTCTCATATTTGCTTTTTGCTAAAAATTAATTAAATTTAAATCAGGTAGTACTTAGATAATTAATAAAGTAAAATTAATATTGTGGTTATCATTAAGTAAGGAAAAACAAAAAAAATGGAATTAACTATTTTAGTTTCAATTATTGCTTCTGTTTTTTTGATTATAATTTTTCTTTTGATTAGGGTAATATTTAATCCACTAAAAATATCCAAAATTAATGAACTAATGTCAAAAGGCGAATTCTCTGAAGCAGCAAATATTTGTCAAAGGATGTTAGAAAAAGATTCAGATAATCCAAAATTACACTATCTTTTAGGTGATTGTTATTATAACCTAGGTAACTATACTGGAGCAAAAGCAGAATATAATTATCTTTTTAGATATAACCTTGAATCTTATGATATTCCAGAGGAGGATGTAAGATATAAACTAGCAGAAATCTATTTACAATCAAATCAAACTGAAGAAGCCTTAAAAGAACTTCTATTAATTGCAAAGAAAAATCCATCGGATTTAAAAACGATGCTTAAAATTGGGAATATTTTCAAACAATTTGGTAAGTGGGAAAATGCTATTCTATACTTTCAAAAAGCTCTGGCAATAGATAAATCAAATGTTGAAGCCATTTTTTCTCTTGGAGAAGCTTTTTATAATAGAAAACAATATAAAACAGCATTGAAATATCTTTCAACTGCATTGAAAACAGCTCCTAATTCAGTCGATGCAAACTATTTTATAGGGCTTTGTTATAAAGAATTAGGAGAGTTAAGAACTGCTTTAATACATTTGAAAAAAGCCGTGAATGATAAAAAGTTAGGTTTAAATTCGGCATATTCAACTGGTTTAATTTATTATGAATTAGGACAATATAAGGAATCAATAGACTATTTTAAGATTGCTGGTGATTATGTTGAAGATAAAAAATCTACTACATATTTAAATATTCTTTATGCACAAGCAGAAAGTTTTTCTAAAATGAATCTTATCCCTGAGGCAGTCGAAATTTGGGAAAATATTTATTCTATAAGATCAAATTTTAGAGATGTCGTTGTAAAATTATCAAAATATCAGCATTTAAAGAATGATGAACCTGTCAGAGAATTTTTGACTTTATCAAATGAGAATTTTTTAGAAACATGCAAGAAAATTATTCATCATTTTGGCTGTAAAATTGTTAAGATGGAACTTATAGAAAAAGGAAAGGGAGCTGAAGCTCAGACAATAGGATCAACATCTCAATGGAAAAATTTGGATAAATTACCAGTCTTCTTTTATATTATTAGAGATGTTTCAGAACCTATTACCCAAAGAGAAATTGGACTTATTTTAGATAAGATGAAGATAACTAAATCCGCTAAAGCCTATTTAATTTCACCATCATATACAGTCGCAGATGTCGAATATCAAGCTACCTCGAGACCTATAGAAATAATAAGCCGTGATAAATTATCAAATCTTCTAGTAGAAATACAAAACGAGATTTTTGAAGAAATTTAATTATACCCTCTTGACAAAAAATTATATAATGTAATTAATTCATTTGCTTTAGCCACAAAGCAAAATTTTTCGGGCGATTAGCTCAGCTGGGAGAGCTTCTGCCTTACAAGCAGGAGGTCGTAGGTTCAAGCCCTGCATCGCCCATTTTTGCAGGAATAGCTCAGTTGGTAGAGCTCCACCTTGCCAAGGTGGATGTCGCGGGTTCAAGTCCCGTTTCCTGCTTATTTATTAGGGAGCTATCGAAAGTTTTGATAGCTCCTTTTTTTATTTAATGGATTTTTTTGAATAATTTGTTAAATATGAATAGCAAAATTATCAAATGAGGAAAATAGATGACTGACTTAAAAACATTAGTTTCACTTGCAAAAAGAAGAGGATTTGTTTTTCAAGGATCAGAAATATATGGAGGACTTTCAAATACTTGGGATTTTGGTCCTTTAGGGGTTAGTCTTAAAAATACCATAAAAAATCTTTTCTGGCACAAGATGGTTACAACAAGACAAGATATGTTTGGATTGGATAGTGCTATATTGATGAACCCAAGAGTCTGGGAAGCTTCAGGTCATCTTGGAAATTTTACTGATCCCCTAGTAGATTGTAAAAACTGTAAGGAAAGATTTAGAGCCGATGATCTTTTAGAACAAAAATTGCAAAAAGATAAAATACCTGCTGAAGCAGAGCTCTTGAATAAAATGCTAAAAGAAATGAACATTACCTGTCCATCTTGTGGAGCCTCTGATTTTACAGAAGTAAGAAGATTCAACCTTATGTTTAAAACATTTGCTGGAGTTGTAGAAGATAAAGCCAATGAAATATACTTAAGACCTGAAACCGCTCAAGGAATATTTGTAAATTTTAATAATATAGTTAATTCATCTAGACCAAAACTTCCATTTGGTATTGCTCAAATTGGAAAATCTTTTAGGAATGAAATTACTCCAGGTAATTTTATTTTTAGAACAAGAGAATTTGAGCAGATGGAGATTGAATATTTCGTTTTTCCTGGAACTGAAAATCAATATTTTGATTCATGGATAAATGAGTTTATGAACTTTTTGACTTCTCTCGGTATCTCAAAAGAAAATTTAAGGATAAGAGAGCATAGTAAAGAAGAGCTATCTCATTATTCAAACAGAACTTGTGATATCGAATATAACTTCCCATGGGGATGGGGTGAATTGATGGGTATTGCAAGTCGAACAGATTATGATTTAAAAAGACATTCCGAATATTCTGGAGTTGAATTAAAATACTTCGATCCATATACAAATACTCATATTACCCCATATGTCATTGAACCAAGTTGCGGTGTGGAAAGATTGCTTTTGGCTATAATGTTTGATTGTTATTATGAAGAGACAGTTAAAGATGAAAAAAGGGTTGTTTTAAGATTTCCCATAAATCTTTCTCCTATTAAGGTTGCAATCCTTCCTTTGAAAAAGAATGAACCAAGAATTGTTGAAAAAGCAAAAGAAATTTTCAAAATCATATCACCATATTTCGCTGTACAATATGATGATACTGGTTCCATAGGTAAACTTTATAGAAGACAGGATGAAATAGGAACTCCTTTTTGTGTAACAATTGATTTTCAAACAGTCGAACAAGACGACACCGTGACCGTTCGAGACAGAGATTCAATGCAGCAGGAAAGAGTTAAAGTTGGTGAGCTTTTAAATTACTTTAAGAATAAAATAAATTTATTTTAAAATAATTGTTCTACAATTTAATTTTTGTGCCATAATTATTATAAGGTTAAAAAGGAGAGTTTATGAAAAAATTGAGACAAACTCTCATCATAGTTATTCTCTTAATGTTTTTTATTACATTAAATTCAGCTGATTTTACGAATGGTGTTTTTATAGAAGGATCAGCGACTCCATTATTCATCACTGGATTTGGTGGTTTAAGCATTCCTTTTTCTACTGGAAGTTTTATATTAAATCCATCACTAGCTGCATCCTTATATCAAAATGAAGGAGCTTTATTATTTGGTGGCTTTACAAATTTTTTATATGTTTCAAGTTATTTTAATTTTATAACAGATTATGGAAATCTTTCATTTTTTGGTTCATATATTGGTAATTATGCTAATATAAACTATGTAATAATTAAGACTTCTTTTTCAAAAATGATTAATGAATCCTTTTTCGCTGGTTTCGATTTGAATCTATTTACTAACAACTTTTCTAATTTTGGATTTGGATTTGATTTCGGAATAACAAGTATTAATAATGAAGAAATCCCTGTGGGTTTTTCATTTTCAAGATTTTCATATGCCTTTGTCGTCAAAAATCTTGGTTTGCCAATTAAAATTCTTTTAGGTGAAGAAATCTCCGTCCCACCAATAGGTCTTGGTGGGGGGGCAAGTTTTACATTTTTAAATATCTCTAACATCATATATAGCAAACTATATTCTGATTTATATTTGTATTTTTATCCCTTGGGGTTTAGTTTAAAAACTGGATTAATCTTTAATATTCTTGATTATGTGGATATTGTAACTGCTTTTAATTTAGGAACCGATAATACTTCAATAATGGAATCTGCGTGGCTCTTCCTTGGTTTATCTTTTAAAATACCTATACAGAATAATACAATTTATGCATCTTATAGTTATATTCCTACATCTAATGGTGGGCAGCATTCCATAACTACTTCTTTTGCTTTTGGTAAAATTGACACCGAAGCACCCAAAGCGAAACTTATAGTACAAAGTAATTCAAAGAGAAACGCTTTTTCTCCAAATTATGATGGCCAAAAAGATGAGATTAACATCGAACCTAAATTTTCAGATAATGGAATTATTGCAGGATGGAAAATTCAAATTTTCAATCAGAATAATGAGATAATAAAAGAGTTTATAGGAGAAGATGTTAGAAAAATTAGTTACCTGACAATTCAGAAAATATTGTCCAGATTGTTTGAAAAAAGAAAAGCTGTCGAAGTTCCAAAAGTTATAACATGGGATGGCACAAATAAAAATGGAGTCATAGCTCCTGATGGAATCTATAAAATAGTCGCTACTGTGTGGGATGAAAGATACAATCAAATTGATTCAGAACCTGTGTATCTTGTTATAGATACTAAAATTGATCCATTCAATTTAAAAACAAAGACCCAAATCTTTTCACCTAACAAAGACGGGAATCTTGATAGTCTAGAAGTAAAAATTAATTTTAATAATTTTGAAGAGTACGATTTTTGTCAAATTAATATTTTAGATAACTTACAAAATATAGTCAATGTATATAATTTTGATAAAGGGAGCATCAAAGAAAATGAACTTGATTTTAGCTGGGATGGCCTAACAAGTTCTGGTAAAATTGCAAGTGAGGGAAATTATATATTATATGTTAAGTACTATGATGATGCTGGTAACTCTTTAGAAGTAAAATCAGAAAAGATCAAGCTTGTATTAGCTTATGAAATATTAAAACTTAATCTTAAAAATGACTCTTCTTATTTTTCATCAAATAAGATATCAAAGCAAAATCAACTTGATTTTACTTTAGATATTTCATCTATTGAGGGAATTCAATCTTTAATATTTTACATTATAGATCAAAATGGAAGCATTGTTTTTTCTAAAACATATGACGATAATGTACCGCAGAGTTTTAGTTGGAATGGCATAAATAATAATAATTCTGTGGTTGAAGACGGGAAATATTTTGCCTTCGTGGTTGCAAAGTATGATAGTGGAAACGAACCAAAATCAAATGAAATTCAAATATTTAAAGATTCAATTTTACCAAAATTAGAAGTAAAAGAAGAATACACCGCTTTTTCACCAAATGATGATGGTGTACAAGATACGGTTACAATTTCAATAGAAAAAGAAGAAAAAGCAAAGATAACCGAAATCCAAATAGTCTCTTCAGATGGCAAAAGATATTCTTTCCCAGTAGAATCTATTAAAGATGGTAAATTCACATGGGATGGTAAGGACAGCAGTGGAAATGATCTACAACAGGGGAATTATTACATTGAATTTAAAGCCATAGATCTAGCTGGAAATATTTCCAATGTACAAACAAACAATATAACTTTGGTTCGTAAAGCAGAAGAAGTATCTATAAATACGGACATTTTTTATTATTCTCCAAATAATGATAAGAGAAATGATATAATCAATTTTTCTTGTTTCGCTGAGAATAGTGAAAATGTCATTGGTATGGATTTGATTATAGAGGGTTCAAATAATAAAGTAGTTTACACGAAACACTTCTCAAAATTTACTCCTAATATTCAATTTTCTGATGTCTTACCTGAAGGCAAGAATTTTTATTATATAAAGGTTTTTTATAACAATGGAAATTCACCAGTATCTGTTAAAAGAAATATAATAGTAGATTTAACTGCCCCAATTGTTAATTTAAACCCGAAAAATCAATACTTTACAACAAATGAACCTTTTTCGACAACCTCACTTATAGAATATGATATTTCTGAAAAAATTTTGAAAGCATACTATATTATCTATGATTCAAATAATAAAAAGGTTTTAGAGCAACAGCTTGATTCTGAAAATGGTAAAATACAGTGGAATGGAAAGCAAGAAGAGAAGATATTACCCGAAGGGGAATATAAGGTAACTTTAGAAGCCTATGATCTTGCTCAAAATAGATCTGAACAATCAACTTTTATCTATCTTATTCAAACAACACCTAAATTAAAACTTGAATCCAAATACGATGTTATTTCTCCTAATAATGACAATCAATTTGATGAAACAGAAGTAAAAATAATTACTGAAGACCTTAAGACTTTAGATAAACTTATAAAGAAAACAATAGTAATAAAAGATAATGAAAACAAGGTAATTGCAACAGTAGATATCCCTTTAAATTCAGATACATTTTTATTTACAGGTGTGGGTCTAGCTGATGGCATATATAAGATTTCGGCTATTTATTCTTATTTATCAGGAATAAAAAACAGTAGCGAAATAAATATTACAATAGATAAAACCCCTCCTAAGGTCGATTTAGTTATAAAACCAGAATTATTTTCACCAGATAATGATGGCGAAAAAGACACCCTTTTTATTACTTATTCCATAAATGATTTTTCGGATATAGAATCTTATACTATTAGGATTTATAGGCTTTTTGAAGAAGGTAAAAGAAGTGTAAAACCATTTAAGGTATTTCAATTTAGTAAACCTTATGGAAAAACAATAACTAATCAATTGCAATGGGATGGTACAGGTGATGAGCCAAACTCTTTGGTAGATTCAGCTTCTGATTATCAACTTACATTTACCGCAATCGATAAAGCTGGAAATGAAATAAATATAAACCAGACTTTTACAGTAGATATTCTTGTTATTAAGACTGATATCGGTTATAAAATTATTATAAACTCAATTGAGTTTGATTTTAATTCAGCTATTCTTAAAAAATCAAATTTTAAGATTCTTGATCTACTAATAAAAAAATTACTTAAATTTCCGGATTATAAAATATTGATAGTAGGCTTTACAGATTCAATAGGTGATCCAGAGTATAACCTAAAACTTTCTGAAAGAAGAGCTAAGGCCGTTTATGATTACCTCATTAAAAATGATATTCCAAAAACAAGGCTGGAATATAAGGGGATGGGTTCTGCAAATCCTATAGACACAAATGATACTGAAGAAGGAAGAAGAAGAAATCGAAGAGTAGAATTTTACCTCATCAAAATGAACCAATAAAAATTAAATTGAGCCAATAAATATGTATTTATATTATGGGTAATTATATTTGTTAATTATATTTAACATTAAAGATATTTTTTAGAAAGTTTTTTTAATAAAGGAGTTAGAATTTGAATAAAGATTTAAAAATTCTTATCTGCGGTGGTGCCGGGTATATTGGAAGTACTTTTTGCTACTATTTAAAGAAAAAAGGATATAATCCAATAATACTTGATAACCTCTCAAAAGGCCATAAAGAATATGTCATGGATTTTGAATTTTATAATTATGACATTGGTGATTATACTTCAATATTAAATCTTATAAAAAAACTTAAAGTTGATATTGTCTTTCATTTTTCGGCTTTTATAGAAGTTGGAGAATCTGTTAAAGACCCAATAAAATATTATGAAAATAATACTGCAAAAACAATTAATTTACTTAGAGCATGTATTGATGGTGGCACAAAATATTTTATATTTTCATCTACCGCTGCGGTGTATGGAATACCAGAAAAATTTCCTATATTGGAAGAATTTCCTTCTAATCCAATAAATCCATACGGAAGATCTAAAAGTATGGTTGAACAGATATTGCAAGACCTTGATATGGCTAGTTTAATTAAAAGTGTATCTCTTAGATATTTTAATGCCAGCGGAGCTTTACCATCTTTGGAGACTGGAGAAGCTCATAATCCTGAAACTCATATTATACCAAGGATATTAGATGTTGTCATAGGTAAATCTGATTATTTTACAATATATGGCGATGATTATCCTACTTTAGATGGTACTTGTGTAAGAGATTATATCCATGTTGTGGATTTAGCTGAAGCTCATTTTCTTGCAATGGAGTATCTTTTAAATGGTGGGAAAACAGAAATTTTCAACTTAGGTTCAGAAAATGGTTATTCTGTAAAGCAGATAATAGAATCTGTTGAAAAGATAACAAAAAAGAAAGTAGATTTTAAAATAGGTAAAAGAAGGGAGGGAGACCCACCTATTTTAATAGCATCATCAAAAAAGATCAACGAAGTATTGGGCTGGAAAGCAAATTATAGGTTAGATGATATAATACAAACCTCTTATTTATGGCATCAAAAATTAAATAATAGATAATAAATTTTTAATTTTCATTTATTTCTTTTATCTCTTTTACTTCACTTTCATCGTTTTCATTTATTATAAGTTCATCATCCATATTTTCACTATTACTTGATTCTAATTTTGATATTAATTTCTTGTCATCTTCTGTCTTATTTTCTTCTACTAAATTCTCTGAATCCATAGAAGTTTGTTCTTTCTCTAATAATTCTTCTATGACATAACCAAATGATATACAGAATAAAAATTTTCCTTCTTCTGAAAAATAAGGTCTAAATATTGTAAAAAAGGTTTTATCAAAAGCTCGTTGAAATCCAATATAATCCTTTGCCTCTTCAATGACTGTAGAATAGAATATGGATTTTTTATATAAAGTAGTTCCTCTAATAGTTTTACCAGTTTCATCGTTGACAGTAGTATTAACTCTAATTAATTCGCCAGAACTCGAAAGTTGAAGAATGGAAAAATCAGATTTATACTTATCTTTAAGCATTTGAGTGAAGGATAAGTCATTAGTTATGTCTATTCCATTAATTATTAATGTTTGAACCTGGTAATCGTTGATATTAACTATTTCTTTTTCCTCGATTTCAGAAAGATCATTTAATATTTCTTCTTCTATCTCTTCCAAAGTATTTATCAATTTATTTTCGTAACTTTGCTGAGTTTCAGCGGAAACCGGATTGAAATTAAAGAAAGAAAACATCTCTACTATATAGGTAAAGTCTTTCATTAGCCCATTTATATATTCAGAGATAGATTGAGTTTCAGTTACTAATTCAGAGAGATTTTCAGCATTTTGAAGTATTTCAGATTTAAAAGTGAATGCAGAGCTACTGGTAACATCTATCATGTTTTTTATCTGTTCAATAAGTCCATTTAGTCCAGAAAGATTCCCAACTATCTGCCTAAGTAATGTTTCTACTCCTCCTGTAGTTTCAGATGTTTCGAAAATTATTGTTCCTATTTCTTGGGTCATGTTGGAGATGCTATCAACAAAGTCTTTTGTTCTTGTCGCAAGTTTTCTTATTTCGGAAGCGACAACAGAAAATCCTTTTCCAAATTCTCCTGCTTTAGAAGATTCGATTGAAGCATTAAGTGAAAGCAAATTGGTCTGATTAGCAAGTGTTCTAATTTCGTTTGAAAATTGAAGTATTTTATTATAGAGTTCTTTAATTTTATTCATGTTTGCAATTAAATCAGAAACTACTTTTACATTTTCACTTGCTTTAGTAAGTGAATCTTTTGAATAATTTAATGATGTCCTTGCTATATCTTGAATATTTTGGAATTTTTCCAGTATTTCACCAAAGTTGTCCGTTAGTTCTCTAAATTTATTTTGATATTCAGAAAGTTTGTTTTTCTCCTCACTAAATAATTGATTTGTTGCATCTAGAGTTGTTGAAAAAACATCTGAAAGATTTGAAGTCTCTTCAAAAATTGATTTGAATTGCTTAAGTAAAGTTTTAATAGAATTTCTAAGAGGATCTAGTTCATCTTTTTTTAATTCAATATCCATCGAAAGGTTTCCAGAATTTATGCTTTTATATATTCTATTGAAATACTTTAATGGATTGAAAATTATCAATTGAATAAATAAGTTGACTAAAAATATCAAGATAATAATCATGATAAGAGAGACGATAAAGACCCATCTTGTTATTTTTGACACTTTATTATCAACATTTGAATATGGAAATAGTGAAACAATCTTAAAATAATATACTTCCAGCACAGAAGTAAAAGATAAATATCTTTCACCAGTTTTAACATCATAAATATTACCTTTACCTGAAACAGATAAAGCAGGCATAAAATCGATATTAGTTACATCACTTCCAAGAGTGTAAAAAGGAGTTTTTTTATCTGATTCTGTTCCTATAGTTGAATCAGAAACATCGATTATAGATATGGCATGTAAATCAGCTGGAAAATCCCTAAAATCAAAAGATTCCTCTATAAATTTCTCAAAGGATTGTCTGCTATAAATTATCAAAATTTGAAATAAAGAGTTTTTTGCAAAATCATCGATTTTTAGGGCTTGAGTTCGAAAATTATAATAATGTCCATCTATAAAAATTATTCCTTCGTAAGAAGATACTTCTGCTGCGTATTTTTTTATTCCTTTTTCTCCTGTCGTTGTAGGAAGTTCATTAAAAGAAGAAATTTCGTTTGCGTTTGTATAATATAATTCAGTAAAATCACCATTATAAAGATATATAGTTTTATCTGGATTTTTTTGTTCAAAATTATTTTGAATATACGAGATCATATAAGAAGTAGCGGATTCTTTGTATTTTAGAGTATATTCCTTTAAAGTTGGATAGATCTGTGAAATAGCTAAAGATAAATTATCTCTTATTGTTTTAGTATTTGATTTAATATACTTAATTAAAAAAAGGTTCGAAGTAATTAAATTTTCAGCAGTTTTATTGAATAGTTCTGCTTTTAATTGTTTCGAAATAGAAACATTTAATATAATAAAAAAGACTAGAAAGAAAAATATAAAGAAAATAAAAATTCTTAATTTAATATTCATAATCCGAACCTTCTTAAATTTTATTAAGTAATATTTTTATATATTTTTCTATCCACATTTTGAATAACCACAATCATGGCATGTTATACAACCTTCTTCTTGGACCAAAACACCCCCACAATCAGGGCAAATACCAGCCACTTCTTTTCTTCTTTTTAATTCTTCAATTTTATCTTTTTCTTTTAGTAATTTTTCATTTTTAAGGAAAAACTTATTTGCAACATCTACTTTATTTTCGTCAGAAAGGTCATAGTTTGTTATACTTTCTGATTCAAATAGAGAATTTTTTTCATTCAAATAGATTTCGATGGCTTTAGCAATGCCATCGGCACAGGATAAAGTTTTACCATTTTCAGAAGGAAAAATAGTTGGATTAGGGCATCTTATCCCTTTTAGTTGTTTGATTATAGAATAAGGATCAATATGAGACCTTAATGCTAATGAGATTAATCTACTTATCGCTTCAATCTGAGAAGATGCACAACCTCCAGCTTTGCCAATGGTTGCAAAAAGTTCAACCAATCCGAATTCATCTTCATTAATAGTAACATAAAGATGCCCACAACCTGTTTCAATTTTTATTGTTTTACCTATCGTAGTTAATGGTCTTTTTCTAGGTTTTTTAAATTTTTCATCAATTCTTAGGATATCATTTTTAACATCATCATTTACTTTTTTATCATCTTTCTCTGAGATCCCAAGATGCAAAATCCCTTCTCTACTTTTATCTCGATAGATTGTTATACCCTTGCATTTTAGTTTGTAGGCTAGTTTGTATGATTTTGCAACATCATCAATTGTTGCACTTTCCGGGAAATTTATTGTCTTTGAAACCGCATTATCGGTATATTCTTGAAATGCTGCTTGTATCTTTATATGCCATATTGGTTCAATATCATGTGCGGTTACAAATATAGATTTAATAGAGTCTGGAATCTCTTCAATCTCTTTAATACTTCCTTTTTCGATAATTTTATCTATTATTGTATCATTGATTTCAGGTATATTAGAAATAATATTTTGAAAATATGGATGAAAATACCTTAACATGTTGGAATCCATGGCTTTTCTGGAATATGCTAAAGCAAAAACAGGTTCAATACCACTCGAAGCTTCAGCAATAAGGGAAATGGTGCCTGTTGGAGCTATCGTTGTTAAAGTAGCATTTCTTAACTTTAAGTTTTTAGGAGAATAAATGGATTTTTCCCAGTTAGGAAACACTCCTCTTTCTTCAGCTAATTGTATTGATGATTCTAAAGCATATTCATAAATTTCCTTCATAATAAGTCGGGAGGTTTCTACTGCTTTTTCACTATTGTAAGGAATCGCAAGTTTAAAAAGCATATCAGCAAAACCCATTACCCCAAGACCAATTTTTCTATTCCCTTTAGTCATCTTTTCGATTTGAGGCAAAGGATAAATATTTTTATCAATAACATTATCTAAAAACCTGACTGCTAAAGCAGTTGTCTTTCTTAATCTATCGAAATCTATTTCATACTTACCATCTTTTTCTTTTAGCATATTATTTAGATTTATAGAACCAAGGTTACAAGATTCATAAGGTAAAAGAGGCTGTTCGCCGCAAGGGTTTGTAGATTCTATTTCACCAATTTGAGGAGTTGGATTTTTTCTGTTTATTTCATCTATAAATATGATACCTGGTTCACCAGTTCTCCAAGCACTCTGTACTATTAAATTGAAGATTTCTTTTGCAGATTCTTTCCCAACAATCTTTTTAGTTCTTGGATTAATAAGTTCATAATCTGAATCCTTTTCAACTGCTTCTAAAAATTTATCAGTAAGAGCAACAGAGATATTGAAATTTGTAAGTTTTGTAAGGTCATTTTTATATGTAATAAACTCTCTAATATCAGGGTGATGAACACTTAAAATACCCATGTTGGCACCTCTTCTTTTCCCACCCTGCTTTATAGCATTTGTTGCTGCATCAAATACTTCCATAAATGAAACTGGACCAGAGGAAACACCTGCCGTAGATTTTACAATGTCATTTCTTGGTCTAAGCCTTGAAAAGGAAAAACCAGTACCACCACCAGTTTTATGTATGATAGCAGCATGTTTAACAGCGTCAAAAATTTCATCAATTGAATCACCTACAGGTAAGACAAAGCAAGCAGAGAGCTGCCCAATATCAGTTCCTGCATTCATAAGTGTTGGCGAGTTAGGAAGAAAATCAAAAGAAGTCATAAGTTCATAGAACTTTGCTTCATATTCATCTATATTAGCTTTGCTATTATATATTTTTTCTGCTGAAGCTATATTTTTTGAAACTCTTTCAAATAAACCTTCGATTGTCTCAATTGGTTCTCCTTCTTTATCTTTTAATAGATATCTTTTTGTAAGTATTAATTTCGCATTTTCACTTAAATTAAGCATCATTACCCCCGACTGTCTAAATAGATAATAAATATATAAAAATATAATGAATTTTTTTAATAATTCAACAGAATAAAAATGATAATAAAAATTTTTTAATAACTTATTTTGCAAAAATTTAATAATCTGTTATTTTTTGAATGACGATAAAAGTATAATTATTTTTTTATTTATTTTTCAAAAATTAATAAAGGATTATTTGGTGCAGAAAAAAGTTCTTGTGGTCGATGATGTTCTAGTTATTTTGGATTTTGTAAAAATGGTTCTTGAGATGAATAACTATAAAGTTATAACATGCTTAAATGGTTATGAGGCTATAGAACATATAAAAAAAGATGACTCTATAGGACTCATATTACTTGATCTTATGATGCCAGAAATCTCTGGTTGGGATACTTTAAGAGAAATTAGAAAAATTAAATCAAAGGAACAACTTCCCGTAATAATATTTACTGGCAATGTTAAAGAAAGAGAGCAATTAGAAAACAATCCTTTAAAAAACGAGATATTAGATTTCATTTTAAAACCTGTTTCCTACGAAGATCTTATAAGAAGAATAGAGGTTGTTTCAAATACTTGGTAAAAATTTTTTATAATTAATTAAGTAGTTTGACAAAATAAAGAAAAATAATAAAATAATTTATAGATTAATCTTAGTTATAACTGAATATAAAATAATTTATAAGTTTATAGAATTTATAAATTTATAGATAGAATAAGAATAATTTATTAAGTTAATAGATAGAATAAGGAGCTTTTGATGGAATTTCAGCAGATAATAGAAATCCATGAAAAAGAAAAAGAATTAAAAATTGAGCTTCAAAAAACTTTAGAAAAAAAGAAAAATGAGTTTAATCTGATAGATCAATATTATAAGGACAAACTTGAAGAGTTGAAGAAAAGATTAGAGAAGTTTGCAGAAGAAAAAGAAAATCAGATTAAAGCAAGAGTAGAGAATGAAATAGAAAATATTGAAAACGAAACAAAAAATATTATTAAAAAACTAGATACTATCAACACGGATCTTATTAATAAAGCTATAGAATATGTCAAAGAAGAATTTTTTAAAGAATAATATATTTTTTAATTGGTAGGAAACTATGCCTGTAAATAAGGTAAAAAAAATAAATCTACTTATTCATAAATCCGAGTATGATGAAATTATTAATATACTTCAAGAATCTGGTATAATACATATAGATGAACAGATACTTGAGAAGGTAGAAAACCAGATAAATTTGGAAAAGATAGAAAAAAAATTTGTTGATGAAGAAAAGTTAAAGAATTACATCTTAATTGTAGATAGACTTTTAGAAAGAATAAAAAGTATATCAGTCGAATTTGAAAATAAAGATAAACAAGCAATTATAAATGATTTTTGCAATAAAATTGAGACTTTTACAAAAGCAGAATATAATAGACTTATAAGTAGTTTCAACTATGAAAAAATTTTAGTTGAGATAAATGAACTTTTAGAGAAAGAAAAAAATTATGCAAATGAAATTGAAAAAAATAAAGCAAGAATAAATGCTCTTAATCCTATTTCTAATCTTACCATCCCTTTGGAATATTTAAAGGATTCAGAAAATTGCTTTATAAAGCTTTTTACTATATCTAGAAATCAATATCAACTATTTTTAGAAGAGTTGGAAACTTTAAGAGAAAAGAATATCTATCAATTTTATTTTATTTCAGAGTATGAAAACAATATATTTTTTATATTAGTTTGTCATAAAGATATCTTTCAAAATATCTTTCAGTTAATAAAAAAGCATGGTGGAGAGGAGTATTCCTTAGCAGAGCAGGATAAATCGGTTAATGATAATATTTTTATCTATCAAGAAAAAATAGATGAAGATTTACTAAAGATAAAAGATATTCATTCTACTTTATTGGAAATAATTGAAGTTTATGGAAAATCTATTAAAGCCTTCTATGATGATATCTTTGCAAGATTTGCCAGAGAAAAAGTCGAACAAAGATTTATTTCGACAGAAACCGTAAAATATATCGTGGGATGGATTTTAGAAAAGGATACAGAACAGATTAAAAAACTTATATCAAGGTTTAAGTTTATAGAGTATTCTATTGAAGATCCAAGTCCAGATGACGAGCCTCCAGTTGAATTAAAAAATAAAGAAATAATTCAACCTTATGAATCTTTAACTGAACTTTATTCTATTCCTAAATATAATGAAATAGATCCGACACCTTTAATTGCTCCTATCTATCCAATTCTATTTGGTATATGTCTTGGTGATGCTGGATATGGGTTATTATTATTAATCGGTTCATTATTCCTTATTAAGAAAAACAAAACTGAGAAACTATTAAAAGTCTTTTTTCAAAGCAGTATATGGACTATTGTTTTTGGTATTCTTACAGGTACATATTTTGGTACCAGGCTTGACCTTTTAGAAAAAAATGCCCCAGCTCTTTTTAATTTTATAAATACTTTTATTTGGTTTGATCCTCTTAAAAATCCTATGAAACTACTTGTACTTGCTTTACAAATCGGAATAATTCAGATGGCAAGTTCTTTTTTAATAGCTTTTATAACACAGCTAAAATCAAAAGAATACTATAAAGCCTTTACTCAAACCTTAGCTTATTTTTTAATAACAATTGCAGGGGCGCTTTTAGTAAGTACTATGTTTGGATTCTATCTTCCAGGTCTAGTTAAAAATATTTTAACTGGTATTTGCGGGATTTCGATTTTATCCTTGTTGATATTTAGTGCTAATAGTGAAAAGTCAGCTTTCGAAAAAGGCATTGGAAAATTTTTCGCAGTATATAATGTTGCAGGTATAATGGGAGATATTTTATCTTTTTCAAGACTTTTAGCCTTGGGCTTATCTACAAGCGTAATAGCCATGGTAGCAAATATTACTGCTGAAATTATTAGAGGTTCTAAATTTAATCCTGCCACTTGGATATTATCTTTAATCCCTTTAATAATGTTGCATGGAATAAATTTTGTTTTGGGACTATTAGGTTCTTTTGTACATTCAATGCGTTTGCAATTTGTTGAGTTTTTTAAGAATTTTTATGAAGGTGGTGGCAAAAAATGGACTCCATTCAAAAGAGTTCATAAATATTCAATCATTATAAAACAATAAATAGTAAGTAATTCTGATTATACAAAAATAAGGAGGATTAGATGGGTTTTACATTAGCAATTGTAGGAGCAGCTATTGCTGCTATTTTAAGTGGTATTGGTTCAGCTATTGGGATCATGATAGCAGGAAGAGCTGCAGCAGGTTCTCTATCAGAAGATTCGACAAAATTCGGTAAATTTTTACCACTTGTAGCATTACCAGGGACTCAAGGGATTTATGGTTTTATCATAGGTTTTTTAATATTCTTAAAACTAGGTATTATAGGTGGGACCCCAAACGAAACTATTTCTGTAAGCCGAGGTTTACAGTATATTTTTGCAGCAATGCCGATTGCTTTTGCTGGACTTTTTTCAGCAATATATCAAGGGAAAGTATGTGCAAGTGGAATAAATCTTGTTTCAAAGCAACCTACAGAAACAGGTAAAGCTCTCACAATGGGTGGTCTTGTTGAATTCTACGCAATTTTAGGATTATTAATCTCTATCTTCTTTGTTCTTTTTATTACACCTTAATCTTCTTATATTAACTTCTAAATAGTATTATTAATTCTATCTATAAATTAAAAAGAGGGAATATGGGTTTTTCAGAGATAATCGAAAAGTTAATTTCTGATTATGAATTTCAAAAAAAACAGATTGAAAAAGAGTGGGACGATAAAATTTCTGAAAGAAAGAAAGAAATTGAAAAGCAAATTGATTCACTTTATGAGACTAGATCGAAAGAGATAGAAAGACAGATTGAAGAAGAGCAGCATTCAAAATTTTTAAATGCAAAACTTTATCAAAAGAATCTTGTATTAAAAAAGAAAAGACAACTTATAGATGATGTTTTTGAAAAGGCTTATCAACAAATATGTCAGATGGATGATCAAAAATATCTTTCTGTTTTAATTGATCTAATTGAAAGATATTCAGATAAAAATGATGAAGTTATTTTTCTTTCATCACTAGATTATCCAAAATATAAAGATATTCTCTCGAAAAAACTCGATGAAAAAAAAATTATTTATAAGAATATATCTTCTTCAGATAAGTTTGAAAAGGGTGTTATCCTTTACAATGAGAAAAAGAAAGTTGAAACAAATCTTAGCTTTGAATCAATAATGAAAAGGAAAAAAGAAAAGCTAGAAAATCATATAGGGAAGATATTACATGTTATCTAACATAAGATTAAAAGATAATTCCGATTATATTTATTTAAGTTCTGTTATTAAATCCAAAGAAAAGCAACTTCTTTCTGATGGCGATTTTATTGAAATGCTTGAGCAAGATTTTTCCAAATTTTTCTCAATATTAGTGGAGAAAGGTTATCATCTTCATGATGAAAAGGAAAAGATCTCCTTTGAAAAATTGTACGATTGGGAGATATGGCATCTTTATCATCTTATTGAAGAGCTATCAAATATTTCAGGTTTAGGCCATCTTAAACCTCTATTTTACTTACAAAATGAATGTGTGAACTTAAAACTTATAGGTAAAAGACTGCTTTTTGGTCAAAATGAAGCTAATCAAATTAGTGTAGATGATTTAAATGACCTTCCTTTAACTTCATACACCATACATAGTAAATCTGAAATTCTCTCTTTTTTCAAAGATTTTTTGGTTTCAACAGATTTTCTTGAGAAGTATTTACATGATGAGATCTTTTATGAAGTTGCAAAAGATCTTATAAAACCAACTAAGGAAAGTGGTAAAGAAAATCTCAGTGGCTCAAAACTAGATATTTTAATAGATCAATTTTATTTTTCTTATGTTAATAAGATTGTTCAAAGATGTGATTCAGAATTTTTAATCTTTTTTTATGATATTTTTTCTGCTCTAACAAACATAAAAAATATTTTAAGACTATTTTTTGAGAAAAAACAATATTTTGATTTTGAGCCTTTTTATATTGAATCATCATATATAACAAGAGAAATATGTAAAACTTTATTTGAAACGAAATTTGAAAAAGTTTCTTCAATACTGATTGATATAGAAAATCCTCTATCTTCTCAAATTTCAGAAATTATCTCTACAGTCTTAAAAGATAAAGATCTATCGATGGTTGAAAAATGGATAGATGATGTAATGACAGATATTTTAAAAGAGAATATGCGAACAGCATTTTTTAACTTTGAAAATCTTATAGCTTTTAAATGGGCAAAAGAGATTGAACTTAAAAATATTAAGATAATATATATTGGAAAGAAGAATAATTTACCAAGAGAGATGATAGAAAAATTGATAAGAAAAAGTTATGTTTCATAAAGAATCATAGTTTTATGAAAAAAGGGAAATAAATGGCTGAAATAGAAAAAAATGAGATTGCAGTCATTGGTGATAAAGACTCAATTTTAGGCTTTAAGTCAATAGGATTTGATACTTATGAAGTCTTTAAAAACGATGAACAGGAAATTAAACAATTTGTCATAGCAATCTTAAGAAAGAATTATAAGATAATTTATATTACTGAAAATTATTATATAATATGTGAAAAAGATATTGATGAGTTTATGAAAAACAAAGCTTATCCAATAATTACCGTTATTCCTACGACAACTGGTGACAAAAATATAGCATTCGATTCTATTAAAAAACTTATTGAAAAAGCTTTAGGCGGTTCATTTTTCTGATTCGTGGAGGAATAGATGAAAACTGGAAAGATAATAAAAGTTGCAGGTCCTTTAATTATTGCTGAAGGAATGGAAGAAGCAAATCTTTTCGATGTAGTAAAGGTCTCTAAAATGGAACTTATAGGTGAAATAATAGAGATGAGAGGTGATAAGGCTTCAATACAAGTATATGAGGAAACCTCCGGTATTGGGGTTGGAGATCCAGTATATTCTCTAGGTATGCCTTTATCAGTTGAACTTGGACCTGGGCTAATATCAAAGATATATGACGGAATCCAAAGGCCACTTGATCTTATTGCAGAGCAAGCAGGAGACCTTTTAACAAGAGGTATTTCTGTTCCAGCAATTGATAAAAATATTAAGTGGCATTTTATTCCTTTGGTAAAAAAAGGCGATGAAGTATCGGGTGGAGATATTATAGGTTATGTTCAAGAAACTGTTTTGATAAAGCATTATATTATGATACCTCATAATGTTGAAGGAGTGATTGAAAATATAACCGAAGGCGATTTTACTGTTGTTGAACCAGTTGCTGAAGTTAAAAATAAAAATAATGAAAAAATTAAAATACAGATGTTACAAACTTGGCCAGTTAGAAAACCAAGACCTTATAAAGTTAAAAAGAATCCCACAGAACCGATGCTTACTGGACAAAGAGTAATTGATACATTTTTCCCTGTTGCTAAAGGTGGTACAGCTTGTGTCCCAGGTCCTTTTGGTTCTGGCAAGACTGTTGTACAGCATCAACTTGCAAAATGGGCAGATGCTGAGGTAATAGTCTATGTTGGTTGCGGAGAAAGAGGAAATGAGATGACAGATGTTTTACTTGAATTCCCCGAACTAAAAGACCCTAAATCTGGTGAACCTTTAATGAAAAGGACTATTCTTATAGCAAACACATCGAATATGCCAGTTGCTGCAAGAGAAGCATCTGTTTATACTGGTATTACTCTTGCAGAATATTTTAGAGATATGGGTTACTCAGTCGCACTTATGGCAGATTCTACTTCAAGATGGGCAGAAGCTATGAGAGAGATGTCTGGTCGTCTTGAAGAAATGCCGGGAGAAGAAGGATATCCAGCTTATTTAGGTACTAGAATATCTGAGTTTTATGAAAGGGCAGGGAAAGTTATAACCTCTGGCAAGAAAGATAAAGAAGGATCCTTAACTGTCATTGGAGCAGTATCTCCTCCAGGTGGAGATCTTTCAGACCCCGTTGTTCAAGCAACCTTGAGAGTTGTAAAAGTATTCTGGTCGCTATCTGCAAATCTAGCTTATAGAAGACATTTCCCAGCTATAGACTGGCTTACATCATATACACTTTATGATAATAATATAAAACAATGGCTTATGAAAAATGTTTCAAATGATTGGCCAGAAATGAAAGTTAAAGCTATGACAATACTACAAAAAGAATCTGAGCTCGAAGAAATAGTAAGACTTGTCGGCCTTGATGCACTTTCTGCCGAAAATAGGTTATTTATGGATACTGCAAAATCTATTAGAGAAGACTATTTGCACCAAAATGCTTTCCATGAAATAGATACATATACAAGTTCGAAAAAATCTTACGAAATGCTTTCGGTCATTCTTTTCTTTCATGATGAAGCGATGAATCTTGTTAAAGCAGATATTCCAGTAAAAGACATCATAAATCTTGAAGTAAAAGAAAAGATTGCAAGAATGAAATATATCGATGAAAAAGAGATAAATAAAATCATAGAAATTAAAAACGAAATTTTAGAACAGATGAAGATCTTAAAAGACAAATATACAATTTAGAAACCATATGTATTTAAGGAGCATTTCATGATTAAAGAGTATAAAACAATTTCTGAAATTGTTGGTCCATTAATGCTTGTAAAAAATGTTGAAAATGTAAAATATGAAGAGCTTGTTGAAATAGAACTTCAAACCGGCGAGATTAGAAATGGAAAAGTTCTAGAAGTCAATAAAGATATGGCTTTGGTTCAACTTTTTGAAGGAGCAAGAGGCATAAATATTGGGCAATCAAAGGTCAGATTTTTAGGAAAAGGAGTTGAAATAGCTCTTTCTGAAGATATGCTCGGCCGAGTCTTTGATGGACAGGGAAGACCTATTGATGGAAAGGAAAAAATATTACCTGAAGTTACCAAAGATATAAATGGTTCGCCTATTAATCCTTTTTCGAGAGATTACCCTAACGAGTTTATTCAAACTGGTATTTCAACGATAGATGGATTAAATACTCTTGTTAGAGGTCAGAAACTTCCGATTTTTTCTGGAAGTGGTCTTCCACACAATAGAATGGCTGCTCAGATCGCGAGACAGGCTAAAGTTTTAGAAAAAGAGGGAGAACCGATTACTAAGTTTGCAGTTGTTTTTGCTGCTATGGGTATAACATTTGAAGAAGCGCAGTTTTTTATTGAAGATTTCCAAAAAACTGGAGCCATTGAAAGAACCGTCCTTTTTATAAATCTTGCTAATGATCCTGCGATTGAAAGAATCTCTACTCCTAGACTTGCATTGACTACAGCAGAATATCTTGCATTTGATAAAGGGATGCATGTCCTTGTTATTTTAACAGATATGACAAACTATTGTGAGGCTTTGAGAGAAATATCGGCTGCTAGGCAGGAAGTCCCTGGAAGAAGAGGATATCCTGGTTATCTTTATACCGATCTTTCTACTATTTATGAAAGAGCCGGAAGAATAAAAGGCAAAGAAGGATCAATTACTCAAATACCTATTCTTACTATGCCAGAAGATGATAAAACTCATCCTATACCAGATTTGACTGGATACATAACTGAGGGGCAGATAGTCTTTTCTAGATCACTTCATAGAAAAGGTATCTATCCTCCAGTTGATGTCCTTCAGAGTCTTTCAAGATTAAAAGATAAAGGTATTGGAAAAGGGAAAACAAGAGAAGACCATGCAGATGTTTTCAACCAACTTTTTGCATGCTATGCAGCTGGGCTTGAAGCAAGAGAGCTTGAAGCAATTTTAGGTCAAGCTGCACTTTCCGATTTGGATAAAATTTATTATAAATTTGCAGAAGAATTTGAAAAAAGATATATAAATCAAGGTGAGTACGAAAACAGAACGATCTTTGAAACTTTAAATATGTCTTGGGAACTTTTCAAATTGATTCCAAAAGTCGAATTAAAAAGAATTCGTGATGCTTACCTTGAAAAGTACTTGAAATAAAGAGAAGTAACTAAAAATAGAATCAAGAGGAAAAGATGGAGATAAAAGTTGCTGCTACTAGAATGGAACTTATGAACCTTAAAAAAAGAGTTAAACTGGCATATAAAGGGCATAAGCTTTTAAAAGATAAGCAGGATCAGCTTGTTCGAGAATTCTTTTCAATTATAGATTCATACAAGACACTTAGGAAGGATGTTGAGCAGAAACTTAAAAAAGCATATGCAGCAATGATACTTGCTCGAAGTGTAATGAATGACAGTGAACTTGAAAATGCTTTATTTTTACCAGTTAAAAAGGTAAAACTTTCGGAAAAGTTGAAGAATGTTATGTCTGTAAGAATCCCAGTTTTTAAGATTTCTATTGAAGATAATGAAGAGTCTTATTCTAAAATTACAACTGCAGCAGATTTAGATATAGCAGTTGAAACATTTGCTAAGATTACTGAAGATCTTATTAAACTAAGTCAGGTTGAAAATGAAGTAAAACTTCTTGCCCAAGAGATAGAAGTAACAAGAAGAAGAGTAAATGCTTTAGAGTATGTTTTAATCCCAGAGTTAGAATCAGCAATAAGATTTGTGACTATGAAGATAAATGAGATGGAAAGATCAAATCTTGTAAGAATAATGAAGATAAAAGATATCGTAAGAAAGGAAAGAGTATAAATATATATATAAACTTAAGATTAAAAATCTTTTGGTGTAAAGGCTATAATACTTTGATCGATTAATTCTAGTGGCAAAATTTCTGTAGCAGCTCCTATTTCGATTGCTACTTTTGGCATACCCCAGACAATTGAAGATTGTTCATCTTGAGCAATTAATTTCCTTAACATTTAAACTATTATCACTAATTTTTTAAATTTTATACTAAAATAACTAAATACTATATTTCTATTTGAATCTATTAATATTTGTCCTATTTTATAAATTCTTAATTCTCTTTTTATTTTATATCATAAAACTTTAAAAGTTACTATTTTGATTTACTTTAAATATTTTTATTTTATAAAAAAAAAAGAAAAGGAGGAATCATGTTTGATAAACTAATAGAGATAATCTCAAAAATCGATGCTGACTATGTAGATTTAAGATTTGAAAAGAGAAGTGATTTAAATATTGAATACCTTAATCATGATCTGAACAAAATAAATTCAAATGATGCTACTGGTTATGTTTTAAGAGTATTAATTGACGGTGGGTTTGCTTCTATTTCATTTACAAATATTAACGATGCGGAGAGAGCAATAAAAAATTGTATAGTAAATGCTAAAATTTTGTCAAAAAATAGTAGTAAAAAAGTTAATTTAGCAAAGTCAAAAGTCATTAAAGATAAATTTTATCCAAATTTGAAAACCGATCCTGATAAAATCCCAATAGAAGAAAAGATAAACTTACTTAAGAAATATAATGAAATGGGACTAAGTGAGCCAAAAATAGTGTCAACTTCAATGAGGCTTTTTGAAACAAAAAGAGATAGATTTTTTGTAAGTTCTGAAGGTACAGAAATAAATGAAAAACTAATCACATGTGGTATAAGTGGAATGTTTACAGCTAAGAAGGACAATGTTTTGCAAAATGTAAGAGTTTCTTTTGGTGGATCCGATGGTTTTCAAACTCTATTAAATCAGGAAGATTATATAGAGGAAAGAAAAAAAATAGTATGTGATTTGCTTGATGCACAACCAGTTAAAGGTGGTATATATAATGTAATACTGAATCAAAGTTTGGCAGGAGTTTTCGCTCATGAAGCATTTGGACATTTTTCAGAAGCAGATCTTATAGAGGATTCACCTATAATGAGGCAGAAGATGAAAATAGGAAGCGAGCTTGGAAGTCCAATTCTTACAATTGTTGATGATCCTACCTTAGAAGGTGCTTTGGGATTTTACAAGTATGATGATGAAGGAGTAGAAGCTTCCAAAGTTATTTTGATGGAAAATGGTATATTAAAAGGAAGACTTCATTCAAGAGCTACTGCTTCTGAGTTTAATGAACCTATCAATGGACATTGTGTCGCAGAAGATTATAGATTTGCACCAATTATTAGAATGGGGACAATCTTTATAAACAATGGAAATGATACATTTGATAGCTTAAAAGAAAAGTTAAAAGATGGTCTTTATCTTTGTGATGCCAAAGGAGGGCAAACAGCAGGAGAAAATTTTACTTTTGGTGCTCAATATGGATATATAGTAAAAGATGGAAAAATAGATAGTATGGTAAGAGACATAAATATTTCAGGTAATCTATATGAAACATTGAAAAATATAAGTGCAATTGCTAATGATTTAGTCTTATCAAAAACAGGGGGATGTGGGAAAGGGCAACTTAATATTCGCTCATGCCATGGTGCACCTCATGTTCTAATAAATAATCTTGTGGTTGGTGGAGTGTAAATGCAAGTATTAAATTAGTTGATTTATATTCAAATGTTTAGTATAAAAAAACTAAGTAACAGATATAACAGATAAAAAAGTGGTAGAAATTAAAAGTAAAAGAAGAAATAAAATATAAAAGAAAAAAATTTTTTTAAGAAAAAGATGGAGGGAAAGATGAAAAATGATATAGAACAAATTTATCAAAATTCTATAAAAGAGTTTGATCAGGTGTTGATTCGACAAATTAATTATGAAAATATTGGCGTATCATTTGAAGATTGTAAATTTAAGAAGGTTGAAAGTAGTATTAATGAAACAATAAGTCTCAGTGTAACTAAAGATAAATATTTTGGTTTTGCTTATACCACAAGTCTTGATCATATCGATATCTTTATTCAAAATGCAAAAAACTCTTTAACAGGAAAGGTTGATGGTTCTTTCGAATTTGCCGAAAAAGATACAGTTGTAAATCTTGATACATATAAAAAAACAGTAGAGAAAATAACTTCAGAGGATATTTTAATAAGATTAAATCAAATCATAGATTACTTAAAAAATAAAACAAAGGCTCAAATAAATCTTGAAGGTTATCTTGATAAGATTTCATTAAGAATCTTAACAAATAAAGGTGTGGATTATAACCAAAAGATTTCAACATATGTAAGTTATATAAGTTTGATTTATCCAGGCTCATATTCAAATGTTTCAAGGATACTAGCTTCCTATGATATTGAAGATTTAAATAAAGATACTTTGGACTTTTTATTACAATTATACAACCAATCTGAAAACCAAGTAAGACCCAAAAGTGGAAAGATGAAGGTTCTTTTCCTACCTGAAGCATTTTATACCTTTATATTTAGGTTAAGCTCTGCCCTTTCAGGAAATAGTCTAATTTACAAAAGAACTCCTCTTGAAGGGAAGATTGATCAGAAGATATGTTCTGAAAAATTCACTCTTTTCCATGATCCACACAGATTAGATTTTCCATATGCAAGAGCTTTTGATGATGAAGGGACAAAAACAAAAAAGATAAATTTCATAGAAAATGGTATTCTTAAAAATTTCTATTTCGACAGAAAATCAGCATATAAATATGGAACAAAACCTACTGCTCATGGGTATTGTCAGGAACAGAATGAACCAGCATCATCTTTTGTTCCAAATTTCATAGTAGAAAAAGGAGATAAAACAATTTATGAACTAATTTCAATGATAGATAAAGGAGTAATAATTCCATCTGTGCTTGGAGCTCATTCTGGGAATATACAGAATGGGGATTTTTCAATAGGACTTTCACCAGGAATATATGTCGAAAATGGTAATATTGTTGGACATGTTAAAGATGCTATGGTTGCTGCTAATATTTATGATTGCTTAAATAAAATTATAGCGATTGAAGATAAAATCCATTTTTCTATTATGGGAAGCTTTCCAGCGATTCTTTTCGATGATATAAATGTTACTATTAAATAATATTAATAATATTATTCATTTTAGTATTGACAACAGCAATTGAAAAGCGTAATATTAAGACAGAAATGCAAAAGGAGGCAAAATGAATACTCTTATTGCTGCAAATGATACCTGGAGTTTATGGACATTTTTAATTGTTGCTGCTTTTTTAAGTATTTTTCTTGAGCAAAAATACAAATGGGCTTCAAAGGTAAGCGGTGCCATCATTGCTCTTATTTTTGGTTTATTAGCAACAAATCTTAAGATTGTTCCTGTAGATGCTCCTGTCTGGGATGCTGTATGGGATTACATCTTGCCTATCGCAGTAACTTTACTCTTGTTTCAAGCTGATATGAGAAAAATTCTTAAAGAATCTGGCCGACTCTTTGGAATTTTTAATATCTCTGCTGTCGGAACACTTATCGGTGCTATAGTCGCAACATTATTATTTGGCTCACTAATTCCAGAGGCTTACAAAGCAGCTGGAACAATGACTGGATCTTACATAGGTGGTGGAGTAAATTTTGTTGCTCTTTCAAGAATTTTTGAAGTTAATGAAAGCATCATTGGTTCTTTAACTGTTGCCGACAACTTAAATATGGCAATAGCATTTTTGATCCTTCTTTCTATACCTACATGGGCATTTTTCAAAAAACATTTTACTCATCCTTATGATGATGAAATTGAAAAACTTCAAAATGGATCAAAAGCTGAAGATGAAAAAACAAAAGCAGCACTTTTCTGGAAAAGAAAAGAAATAGCTCTTCTTGACATCGCTGCCTCTTTGGCTGCTGCAATAGCTATAGTTTTTGTCGCAGTTAAATTTACTGGATGGGTAAAATCCTTAATTCCATCAAGTGCAACAGGATTCAAATTGATTTTAAGATTAGTTTTTGGGCAAATATACCTAATAATTCCTATTATCACCTTGACAATCGCAACTTTATTTCCTAACTCATTACCAAAGATTCCTGGTGCAAATGAGATAGGTATGTTCTTTATCTATATGTTCTTTGTTGTTATTGGTATCCCTGCAAGCATAGGAACTGTTATTACAAAGGCTCCTATTCTTTTAGCTTTTTGTCTTGTTATGGCTATTATAAACATTGTATTTACCCTTGGTATTGGGAAATTATTTAAATTTAGCGTTGAAGAATGTGTAGTCGCTTCGAATGCTAATCTCGGAGGTCCTTCAACTGCTGCTGGTATGGCTATAGCAAAAGGTTGGCAAAAACTTATAGTCCCAGCAATACTTGTGGGTATATGGGGTTATATTATTGGTAACTATCTTGGAACCTTTATAGGATATTTACTCAAAAGTTTACTAGGATTGTAATAAAAACTATATGGGCAGGTTATCCCTGCCCATTTGTTTAGATTATTCTTTTATTGTCTTTATATTAAATTTCAAAAATAAATTTTTAATTGAATTAAATTTTTAATAAAGTAAATATTATTGTTTTAAGATTTTATTTTTGAGAGGTATATATGAAAAAATATATCGAAAGACCAATTCCAAAAGGAAAAGAATTAAATTGGGAATCAATTAGATCAGTCCCTATAAATGAAAGTGAGGAACCTTTGGTCCCATTAAATATTTATCCGGAAAAAATAATCTGTCATCCAGAATACTTCATACAGCAAATTCCAAATGCTATGCCTGTTCTATATATTAGGGAAGGAGTTTATAAAAAATTAATTGCTGCTGCTAAAAATCTACCTAAAAGTTATAAATTTGTCGTCTTTGACGCATATCGACCTGTTGAGGTTCAGAAATCCTTATTCGATAGTTATAAAGTAAAATTAACCAAAGAAAATCCAACAATGGATGAAGAACAACTAGTAGCTCTGACATTAAATTTTGTATCTTTGCCATCTACTGATCCCAAAAAGCCATCAGCTCATAATACAGGTGGTTCTATAGATTTAACGATAGCAAATGGTGAAGGGATATTACTTGATATGGGATCTTATTTTGATGATATGGGGGATATAGTTATTACAGATTATTTTGAAGAAAAACTAAAAAAAGGTGAAAAGATTACAGAAAGAGAAAAAAATATTATAGAAAATAGAAGGTTGCTGTATAATGTAATGATAGAACAGGGTTTTACAAATTTTGTTAATGAATGGTGGCATTATGATTATGGTAACCAACTTTGGGCTTACAATGGAAACCATAAATATGCAATATATACAAGTACAAAACCATTTTTCTTCTGGAAATTATAAATAAAAAATAGTTAAATTAAATAAGCATAGACAAAAAAATTAAAAGAGATCGAAAGGTAATTTCTTTTTTTAATATTTTTTATCTTGTAATATTTTTATCTAAGAATAAACAGTAATTTTTTCTTTAGTTTTGTCTATTGCCTGTCTTTTTATCTTTTTCGTGGTCGTTTTTTCAAATTCATTTTCATAGATTGAAAAGTAATGAATTCTTTTGAAATTTGAAATCTTTTGATTATTTTGTTTTATTTCTTCTCTAATTAAAGGTGCAATTTCACTTATTGTAATATTCTCTTTAGGTTTATTTAATATTTTTTCAAGGTTTTCATAATTTGGATATATATATGCAACTATTGTTTCATTTTTTGTTTTTTCTTCAATCATTTCATCAACCACAATTTCAGAAATAATCTGACTATTTTCATAAAGTACTTCGATATCTTCCGGATAAATATTTTTACCATTCCTAGTCACTATGACATTTTTCTTTCGGCCTTTAATATATATAAAACCGTCTTTATCTATAAAGCCATAATCACCAGTCAAGAAGTAACCATCAGAAAAAGTGCTTCGTGTTGCTTCAGGATCATTGTAATATCCAAGCATAACACTATCGCCCTTTACTGCAATTTCACCAACTCCTTCCTCATCTTTATCGAAAATTTCAAAGTCATGTTCTGGAAGAGGCATTCCAGCAGCATCATTTTTGAAATAATAATCACGATTTGCAGCAAGAAATGGGGAACATTCAGAAATACCATAACCCTGTAAGACTCTGAAGCCAAGACTCTGTAAGAACTTCGAGACTTCTGGCTTTACAGCAGCTCCTCCAGAAATGAAAAGGTCAAGTTTCCCACCAAAAGCTTTATGGATAGGTGTAAATATAATTCTTCTTAACTTTCTAGCATGTTTTTTACCAAGCAAAAGATCAAAAAAAGATCCTATCCCATTACCTATAGTATAATATATTTTTGTTCCTATGGAGTGTGAAAGTTTTTCTTTTAATCTTTTAGCCAAAGCTTCAAGTAAAAGAGGAACGACATTTATATTCGTAATTTTTCCTTCTTTAATATTATCTGCAAGTTTTTTAAGACTTTGTGCATAGACTATTTTTGAACCGGCATGAACTTGACATAAAAACCCACAGGTACACTCATAGGCATGATGAAGTGGAAGAACCGATAAGAAATATTTAGTATCATCTATCCAGATAAGTTTTCTCATACCATATATATTTTGAACTATATTAAACTGGGATAGCATAACACCTTTAGGTTTCCCAGTTGTGCCAGAAGTAAATAAAATTGAGGTACAATTTTTAGGGTCAATAATAATTTCATCGTACTTTTTACTGCCAGATTCTCTAATTTTACCACCTTTTTCTGTAGCTTCAGCAAAATCATCCAATACTTTTTTAGAGTTTTTTATATTTTCATCTAATTTAGTAAAAGGAATAATTCCCTTTATAAAGTCATATTTTGATGAAAGTTTTATAAAGACTTCTAAAAAACTATTTTCGCAAATTACTATAGATGGGGTAGATATTGAAATAATAGATTCAATCTCATTTTCTTTTAACTCTTTGTCTATTGGGACTACTATAAAGTTTGAAGTTGTTATAGCATAGTAAGAAATAGCCCATGTTCTACAATTTTTACCTATTAAGGCAATTCTATCTCTTTGATTTATAGGTAAAGAAAGAAGGTATTCTCCGAAATTTGTAACTGATTTTCTAAAGTCATTAAATGATATTCCTTCATATTGATCTTTTTCGTTTTTTTCAAAAAAAGAAAGTTGATCTCCATAATTTTCACAAGTTTTATTAAGCATATCCTTAAAATCTTTTCTCTGTTCAATTTGATATAGTGGATAACCATAATTTTGCCAAATCATATAACCTCCCTTCTTTTTGACTTTCTTTTTTGAATCCTAAATATATAACTGTTTGTTTAATCAAAAAAATTTTTCTACAAGGATAATACAATAAAAAATTAAATAATCAATCAAATTAAATTTATCCTTTTAATTTTTTAAAATAAGGTTATTTATTTTGTTAATTTAATAAATAGGAAAAATAATAAAATTGTTGAGGTAAAAATGAAATTATATAATGTAGGTAGCGATATCTTAAAGACCTTAAAAGATATTTTAGGTATTGCTTTAGGAAGTGCTATATGTGGCTTTGCTTATTCATTGTTTTTAATACCTTTTAAAGTAGCTCCAGGTGGTGTGGGCGGGCTTTCACAAATTCTATATTATAAATTTAATATTTCAGCCGGTATATCTATGTTAATTTTCAATATTCCTTTATTTATAATCGGTGTATTAGTTTTGGGAAGAATGTTTGGAATAAAAACAATTGTAGCAATATTACTCGTTTCTTTCTTTACAGATTTATTTTCTTATAAAAACATATTAAACTTTAAGGTCCTAATACCATATTTATTCCAGATTAATAGTACAGCTTATTCATTTACAGATCAAATATTACTTGGAACTTTAGCAGGCGCATCTCTTCTTGGAGTTGGAATGGGTATTGTATTTAGATTCAATGGATCGACTGGAGGAACAGATATACCAGCACTTCTATTAAAAAAATATCTTGGAGTTTCAGTTGGAACTGGTTTTTTAATTATAGATTCAATAATAATATTTTCCATAGGAGTTGTCTTTAAGAATGCTAACATAATTTTGTGGGGTTTTATAAGTTTATTCGTTTCTTCAAAAGTTACTGATTATGTTTTAGAAGGTTTACCTGGAACAAAAGGTGTATTCATAATAACCGAGCATCCTGATGTAATAAGACAATTTATCCTTAAAAATCTAGATAGAGGTTGTACAATTTTTAAGGGTGAAGGTGGATATTCAGAGAAAAACATTGATATTTTATATGTAGTAATAAATCTCAGAGAGTTAACAAAACTAAAAGAAACAATCATCAAATGTGATCCCAAGGCTTTTGTAATTGTCAATGATGTAAATGAAGCTTTAGGATATGGTTTTAAAGAATTTTAAAATAATGATTTCAAAATAAAGTTTTATTAAAAATAAAATTTTATTAAAAATAAAATGTAAGTATATATTTAACGGAATTTTAATTTTAAATAAACAAAGTTTTATAAAAAGTATATAAAATGGAGTAAAAATGGAAAATTTTGATTTTGACTTTTCTATTAAAAATCTTGGAAAACCCATATATTTTTCTCCAATCAAAAATATAAATTTTATAAAGGATTCAGAAAAAATTTTTTACAATATAAATTATGATGATGTAAAAAAGGCGATATCAAATGATGATGAAAAGTCACTTATAATACTTGAAAAAGCGGGTCCTAGAGAGAACATATTTTTTGATCCAGAAAAGACTACTGCTGGTATTGTGACATGTGGTGGTTTGTGTCCAGGACTTAATAATGTTATAAGATCACTTGTATTACAACTTCTTTATCAATATGGAGTTAAAAAAATAATTGGTTTTAGATATGGATATCGAGGGATAGATATCTCTAATAAAATAAATCCAATTTTTCTAGATGTAAATGAAGTCGCAGATATTCATAACCTTGGGGGTTCGTATCTCGGTTCATCGAGGGGGAATGTTGAAAGTTCTAAAATCGTCGATTCTCTATTATATTACGGGATAGACATACTTTTTACGATAGGTGGAGATGGCACAATTAGAGGAGCCATTGATATTGTAGAAGAAATAGAAAAAAGGAGACTTCCTATATCTGTTATAAATATACCAAAGACTATAGATAATGATATTCCTTTTATAAGCAAATCATTTGGTTTTCAAACTGCTGTTGCTTCAGCACAAGAGGCTATAAGATGTGCCCATAATGAAGCTAAAGGTGCTCCAAATGGTATAGGTATAGTTAAACTTATGGGAAGAGAATCTGGTTTTATTGCTGCTCAAGCGGCTTTAGCTCAGAAAGACGCAAATTATGTTTTAGTCCCAGAAATAGATTTTGACCTTGATGGGCCAAATGGATTGCTTGCTGAACTTGAGAGAAGACTTTCAAAGGTGAGTCATGCTTTGATAGTTGTGGCAGAAGGTGCTGGGCAAAAATTTTTCGACTCAAAAGAGGTAAAATATGATAAATCAGGTAATAAAATACTTGAAGATATCGGCACCTTTTTAAAAAATAGAATTTCAGAATATTTCAAAGAAAAATCAATAGAAGTAAATGTGAAATATATTGATCCTTCGTATATGATCCGTTCTGTCGTTGCAAATGCAGAAGATGCTGTATATTGTGGTTTTCTAGCCGAACATGCAGTACATGCTGCTATGAGTGGTAAAACCAAAGTGATAATCGGTAAGTGGAACGATACTTTTATACATTTACCGATGGATATAGTTAAATTTGGTAGAAAGAAGATAGACCCAAAAAGCTCTCTATGGCAATCTGTTGTTCTATCTACTGGACAACCATCACTAAAAAACTAGAAAAAAAATTAAAAAATATTAAAAATATTTAAAATATTTTGTTAAAACTCTTGACAAAATACAAATTAATTACAATAAGTTATAAAAGTAAATAATCTTTTTCATATTACTTGCATCTGGTTCGTTTTTGGGAGGGGGGATGAACAAGTATGCTGCTGCAGTTGTATTTTTGTTATTAATTTCTTTATTGTTTTCTTTTAATGAAACTGTATTTGCTCAGCAAAGCAGTATTCCAATACCTAATGTCAATATATCAATACAAAATGCTAAAAATCCTTCACAAGTTGCTTCATCATTAGAGATTCTTCTATTAATTTCTCTTTTATCGTTAGGACCATCTCTCATTATTTCCCTTACGAGTTATGTCAGATTTATCATAGTTTTTGATTTTTTGAAAAGAGGTCTTGGAACTCAACAGATGCCTCCAGCTCAAGTAATGGCTGGTCTTGCAATTTTTATGACAATTTTTGTCATGATGCCAGTATTTGCTCAAATGAATAGTGATGCAATCCAACCATATATGCAAGGGAAACTGGACCTAAATGGCTTGTATTATAAAGGGATAGAACCTTTACGAGTTTTTATGTTTAAGGTGACAAGACCTACCGACATAGCTCTATTTTTAAGGGCAGCAAACATTGGGCAGGTAAAAACATATCAAGATATTCCGACTTATGTTTTAATACCTGCATTTATGCTTTCGGAGTTAAAAACAGCTTTTAATATAGGCATATTAATAATGATTCCTTTTTTACTTATAGATATGTTAGTGTCAGCTACTTTAATGGCTATGGGGATGATAATGCTTCCTCCAATAATGATATCACTTCCTTTTAAGATTATTGTATTTATTTTAGCTGATGGATGGAACCTTTTAATAGGCAGCTTACTAAAATCATTTCCGAGATAATATTAAATATTAGTCAAGTAGTAATAAGTAGGTAATAGTAGGTAAATATAATTACTAAACTAAGGAGAAAAGATGACCTTAGGTCTTGTAATGGATATCTTAAGAAGATCTATATATGAACTGATATTAATTGGAGGACCTTTACTTGTAATTCCATTGATTGTTGGTTTGATTGTTTCTATCTTTCAGGCGACAACCCAAATACAAGAACAAACTCTGACCTTTGTACCAAAAGTGATCTCTATTTTTGCAGTTTTAATAATTTTAGGTCCATGGATGTTAACAAGATTGATAAATTATATAAATTATCTTATAAATCTTATTTCAAGTGCTGTAAAATAGAAAAGTTTAATATTTCAAGGATAGAAAAAAAGAATGGAAAATCGAAAAGGTAAAATTCTGAAAGATTGAAAAGGTAAAGATATTAAAAATTATGAGATTAGCAAATATAGGATAAAAATATAACAATAAAACGTAATAATAGGTTATAAAAATAAAGAAAAAATAAGAATAAAAAAAGAAAAAAGAAAAAAGAAAAAAATAAGAAATAAGAAATAAGAAAGAGATATGGTACCTTTTTATTTTAGGGATATTTTTCCAATTTTTCTACTTATCTTTATAAGATTGGTTGGAATAACAATAACTTCACCAATATTCTCTTCTTCTATTATTCCTCCAGCTGTTATAATTGGTTTAATGTTTTTAGTTGCCATAATTTTATTTCCCTTTGCATCTGAAAGTCTTAAGATTTCAGTTCCCATTGATACTTGGTCATATATTTTACTTTTAGGTAATGAACTATTTATAGGATTTTCTATAGGATTATTTATCTCGATAATTTTTACTACATTTCAAGTGGCTGGTGAATTTTTCTCTTACCAGATGGGACTCGGAATTTCAGAAGTGTTAGACCCTTTAAGTGAGGTAGAAGTTCCAGTAATATCTCAGGTTTTCCAGGTATTTGCAATGCTTATTTTTATCTCAATAAATGGTATGGAATATGAGATACTTGTATTAAGAAAATCATTTGAACTAGTAAGATATGTCGATTTTTCAATGAAGGTTAGTGCTTTAATGCCCCAGGTCATAGTATTATTTAGAGATTTATTTTTAATTTCTCTACAAATAGCTATTCCAATAATAGTAACATTGCTTATTCTTAATATAACATTAGGAATAATATCAAAATTTGCACCGCAGGTAAATATTTTTATGGTAGGTATTAATATTCAAGTAATTATCGGATTTATATTGATTCTCTTATATATACCATTTTTTAGCACCTTTGCGAGCAATCTTTTTAATAATATTTTTGTAAGAATTGTTTCCTGGCTTAAGTTGATAGGATAAAAATAAGAAAGGGAAGAGTATTGATTTTTTCAGATTTGTTTAATATTTATCCTAAAAATTTTTCACAATTTACTTATTATTATCAGTTAAAGAAAGTTCCAAAACTTAATATCCAAAGATTTGCCGCTGAAGATGAAGGAAGAACAGAACTTCCAACAGAAACAAAAAAGAGAAGAGCAAGAGAAAAAGGACAGGTATTAAAATCACAGGAGATAGTTGCTCTTTCTTCCCTTATAGCCACCCTTTTTTCTGTTTTCATATTTTTCCCAACAATTTGGCAAAGGATAATTAATTTAGTATACTTTTTCTTTCAGGTAGATCTTCAGTTTAATTTAGAAAATCTAGATTATTTTCTTAAATATGCTTTAAATCAACTCTTACCAGTTTTTGCTATAATATTTATTCCTCCCATTGTCGCTTCAATAATTGCAAATATAGCGCAGGTTGGTTTTTTAGTGGTTCCATCACTAATAACTCCAAACCTTTCAAGAATTGCTCCTAATTTTTCAGCATATTTTAAAAGGATATTTAGTGTTGAAGGTCTTGTAAATCTTCTAAAAAGTCTTGCTTTGGTTATAGGACTGCTAATAATTGTTTTTTTAGCAATAAATTCATCACTTGGAAATCTTTTCGAATCAGTCTCTGATTCATACCAAAAAACGATTGAGTTAGGTATAAGTTTATTCAGAAATATATTTATTAGAATGATTATTATTTTAATTATCATTGCTGTTATTGATTATGTAATGCAGAGAAGAAGATATATAAATTCACTTAAAATGAGTAAGCAGGAACTTTTAGATGAAATTTATGAACAAGAAGGAAGACCAGAAATTCGACAGGCTTTAAATAAGAAAAGAAGAGAAATCGCACAAAGAAAAAGTCTTCAAAATGTTAAAACTGCAGATGTGGTTATAACAAACCCAACCCACTATGCTGTGGCACTGAAATATGAAATGGGAGTTGATCCAGCACCAAAAGTTGTGGCAAAAGGAGAAGATTTGCTTGCTCAACAGATAAAAAGAATTGCCTTTGAAAATGATATTATCACTATAGAAAACAAACCACTTGCTAGAGAGTTGTATAACAGAGTATCAGTTGGAGATTATGTTCCAGAAGATATGTTATATGTTGTAGCAAATGTTTATAAATATATTTATAGAGAATATTCAAAAAGAAAAAAACCAGGCTATAACTGGGGAGGTTAGATAGATGGCTGATACTGCAAGACCAAAAATAAATTTTTCTAAAATTTTAAGTTCACCAGATATACTTATAGCTATAGGTATAATGACTATACTATTGATGTTTATAATTCCTTTACCTACATTTTTCTTAGATTTTTTTATGTCATTATCATTAGGATTTTCTTTGTTTGTTCTCTTCCTAGTTGTTTTTTCGACAAATCCATTGGAAATATCAATCTTTCCTAGTCTTTTATTATTGATGACATTAATGAGACTTGGATTAAATATATCTTCAACAAGGCTTATCCTTTCGCAGGGACCAGCATTTAAAGGAAAACTTATTACAGCTTTCGGTTCTTTTGTTGTTGGAGGTAATTTTATTGTTGGCTTAATCATATTTATTATAATAATTGCGGTTCAATATATCGTTATAGCAAGAGGAACAACAAGGATGTCAGAAGTAGCTGCAAGATTTGCTCTCGATTCTTTGCCTGGAAAACAGATGATGATAGATTCTGATTTAGCTGCTGGTATTATCAATGAACAGGAAGCCCTAAGAAGAAGACAGGCATTACAAAGAGAAGCAGATTTTTATGGTTCAATGGATGGTGCTTCAAAGTTTGTATCAGGAGATGTAATAGTAGGTATTTTTATAACAATAGTAAATATTGTCGGAGGGGTGTTATTAGGAAGCTTAAAATTTGGATTGAGTTTTAATGAAGCAATGCAGACATTCTTGATATTTACTGTAGGTGACGGTTTAGTTTCTCAGATTCCTTCACTCTTAAATGGTGTTGCAGCTGGTATCATTGTTTCGCGCTCTGAAGCTGCTGATTCTCTTGGTTCTGAATTTAAAAGAGAAGCAACCAGGTCAGTTTTACCTCTATGGGTATTGAGTGGTTCTTTGATATTTTTTGGATTTGTCCCTGGTTTTCCTTTTTATGTCTTTCTTCCGCTGGGAGGCTTATTTGGTTATTTAGCTTTTACTATGCAAAAAACACAAAAGATTGAAGAAACAAAAAAAGAAGAGAAAAAAGAAGAAGAAAAACCAATAATTATTGATAAACTTGTACCTATTGAACCAATTGCTCTTGAGATAGGTTATTCATTAATCCCACTTGTTGATAAAAGTCAGGGAGGAGACCTTTTCGATAGGATTGCAAATGTCAGAAGGCAGATTGCTTATGATTACGGAATGATAGTTCCTCCTATAGTAGTAAGAGACTCTTTGAAACTTGAAGCAAATGAGTATACTATTAAAATTCATGGGGTAAAGGTAGTTTCATGGAAACTTCTACCAGATAAATTTTTAGCTATAAATCCTGGATCTGTTTCAGAAAAAATAGAAGGTATTGTAACGAAAGAACCGACATATAATCTTGAAGCTGTATGGATAGATTTTAATAAAAAAGATATAGCTGAATCTTTGGGATATACAGTTATAAATTGTGCTACAGTTATTGCTACTCATTTGACTGAAACCATAATTGCTCATGTAGATAGTTTGCTTGGTAGAGAAGAAGTAAAAAAGATTATTGATTCTGTTAGAGAAGAATACAAAACACTTGTGAGCGAAGTAGAATCTCTTACAAATATAGGATTTTTACAAAAAGTCTTTCAAAACCTTCTTTCTGAGAAAATTTCAATTAGAAATATTGCTACTATTTTAGAAACTGTCGCTGATAGACTATCTCAAAACAAAAACTTAGATCCGGATCTAGTGACAGAATTTGTTAGACAGAGGTTAAAAAATCAAATTTGTAGAGGCTATACAGACGAAAAAGGAAGATTAAGAGTTTATACTTTTAATCCTAAACTAGAGAATTATCTTGCAAACGAATTTGAAAAATCCGAGAGACTTGGAATATACTCCTTCCCACCAAAATTTTTACCAAATTTCATAAATACAATATTAAAATATGAACAGGATTCTGTAGTTAAAAAACTAGATTATTTTATAATTTTAACAAGTCCAAGGATAAGAAGACAAATAAGGTCCATAACTTCAACAGTTTGCCCGAAAGCAGTAATACTTTCAACTTCAGAAATTTCCCCTTCAGTATCATTAGAATATGTAGGGCAAATAACAATATCTGAAGAACAGGAGGAGAAATAATGCACTATATAACATTAGAAGGGGAAAGTGTCAAAGAACTTAAAGAAAAGCTAATTAGAGAATATGGTGAAGATGCATATGTAATAAAAGTTGAGCAGAAGAAAAAGGGTCTTCTCAAGAAAACAAGGTATGTAATGATAGCGGGAATAAGAGATGAAGATTACCTTCAAAAACAGAAGAAAGAAATCTTAAAAGCCGCTAAGAATAAGAAAATAGTAAATCAGGAAAATAGAAAATTTTCAAGTAATGAAAATCAGTTAGCAACTCAAAATGATCCTGAAGATTATGTTTTCACTCAAGATTATGAACAGACTGGATATTCCTATAATCAAAACAATGAGGAAATTTCCAATAAACTTGAAAGTAGTCTTTTGGCTCAAAAGTTAGAAAAGATAGAAAAAAAGCTTGATGAAATGGCTTCATCGAATATAAAAGTGGAATCAGTACTCGATAAGTATATAGATTCACTTTCCGCTTTGGATTATTCAAAAGATTTTCAACAAGAGATTTTTGACTATTTATCAAGAAATTTATCTTACGAAGAATCAAATTCAATAGAAAAAATAAGAAAAAAAACCTTAGACTATATTGAGTCTAAAATTAAAATTGATGATAAAAGAATCTCAAAAGATGATATTGCTGTCCTAGTAGGACCCACAGGAGTGGGTAAAACAACAACAATTGTCAAACTTGCTACAAATGCTAAAGTGAATCAAAATTTTAAGATTAAACTATTGAGTGCAGACCAAGCAAAGATTGGTGGTTATGCACATCTTCAAATTGCAGCAGAAATACTTCAGGTTCCATTTTATCCAATAGTTAAAAAAGATGATTATATTTCTATGATTTCTGAAAAAGATGATGTTATTTTTGTTGATAGTCCAGGTACTTCTCAAAAAGATAGCAAAATGCTTGGTTCTATTAAAGAAATTCTTGATGTAAGGAAAAAAAATATCAAAACATTCCTGACAATATCTGCCACAACTAAATATGGTGATTTAATAGATATTTTTGAAAGATTTAAGTTCTTAAATTATAACCATTTAATAATAACCAAGATTGATGAAACATCTAGCTTCGGACAGGTTATTAGTGCAATAACAAAATATGATATCCCAATATCATATATTACTAATGGCCAAGAAATGACGAAAAACTTAATAGAACCTGATTCAAATTTTATATTAAAATTAGCCTTTAATTCTGAAGATTATTAATAAAGAATAAAAAACTTAGGAGTAGGCAATGATTAATCAGGAACAACAATTAAAACAGATTGTGGAGAATGTTAATAAAAAACAAAAGACAAAAATTATAACAGTTTCCTCTGGAAAAGGTGGTGTTGGTAAGACTAATTTTGCCGTTAATCTTGCGATAGGATATGCTAAATTAGGTAAAAAAGTAATAGTAATGGATGCAGATCTAGGACTTGCAAATGTAAATGTTATTCTTGGAGTTATTCCGAAATATAATTTATATCATGTGATTAAGAATAAAAAGCCTTTGAAAGAAATAGTTCTTGATACTCCTTATGGAATAAAAATCATTGCTGGAGCTTCGGGTTTTTCTCAGCTTGCTAACTTGACAGATGATCAAAGAGAGATTTTTATTAATTCTCTTTCTGAATTAGAGTACGCTGATATAATAATAATAGACACAGGAGCAGGGGTTTCTAATAATGTATTATCCTTCATTTTAGGAGCAGATGAAACAATTATAATAACAACACCAGAAACAACTGCCATAACAGATGCATATGGTATTATTAAATCTATATATGCTTTAGACAAAGATATTCCTATTAAATTAGTCATCAATAAATGTGAATCAATTTCAGAAGGTAAAAGAGTTGCTGATAGAATTATAAATATATCTTTTCAGTTCTTATCTATAAAAGTTGAGAATTTAGGATTTATTATGAGTGATGAAATTGTTGAAAAGGCAGTGAAGGTTCAAAAACCATTTTATATATTAAATCCTAAATCCAAAGCATCTATAGGTATCGATCATGTTCTTTCACAACTGGAGCATATAAATGTTGTTGAAGGTAAAGGTATAAATAATTTTTTAAAAAAATACCTAAAATATTCTTAAGAATGTAAAAAGTTCAAATTGACTAAGTTATGAAAATAAAATATAATGATTTTTGAAAGAGGAATATTATAAAAAGGAAAGATTTTTGGAAAATAAGTTGACAATTCCAATAATTTTGGGGATTTTTGGTTTTATAGTATCATTTTTTTTATCTTTAATTTCTGGCTCTTCTTTTTCTGGTATATTATTCAAATCTTTATTTTCTACTTTGTTATTAGGTGGTTTAGGGTATTTATTGGTTTACCTTTTAGATAAATATGGTAATGAATCTTCAACAACTCAAAATAGAGAAAATACTTTTAATCGAACAAATAATCCCCATAATGATATAAATAATTCACAAGAGAAAATGAGTTTCGTTGATGATAAAGAAGATAAATTCTCAGGAGGATTTAAAAGTAGAGTTTCTGATAAAATAGCAGAAGAAGATGAAAGACCTATTTCTTATGAAGATATTTTTTCAAAGCTTACTGATGAAGAAAAAATAAGTACTGAAGAAGAATCTGTTGAAAATTCTGAATTAAAAGATCAAGATATGATTAAAAGATCTGTTTTAGAGGAAATGAAACAAGAAAAAGAAAAAGAAACAATAGAAATAGATCTTTCAAACCAAACAGAAATAATAGCTGGAGATACAGATTTAAATCCCAACTCATTTTCTGCTGAAGATGCTGCTAAAATTTCTGCGACATCAAAGATGAGTTCTTTAGCAGGAGAAGTAAAAGGAATAGATGATAAATATATATATTTTACAAAAGGTTCTAAGATTGAAAATAAGCCAGAAAAGATTGCTAAAGTAATAAAAGAAATGCTAAAAAATGAATAAGTTATATTGAAGGAAATTATGGCTAAATCATCATTACAACAATTAATAGAAGAAACAGGGATTGATCCAAAACTTGCAAAGTCATTATTGATTTTTACTGGTGGTGATGTTGAAGGAGCAAAAAAAATTATCTCATCATTTGAAAAAAATATCGGATGTTTAGTTGTCAAATTTTCACTTAATAGTATTAAAGCTTACGGATTGATTATCTTACTTATTAATCTTCATCAAAATAAACTCGAAAAAATGTACATGACGGTTTCAGATAATCCTCAATTAATATCAGTGGATTTATTAAAAGATACAAATGAGATAAAACAGCTTATAAGAGTAACAGAGATAACATCTGATTTTAATTATATTATTAAAGCTATAGAAGACAAACTGAACAATGTAAAGTACTTAGAAAAGTTATATCCTATTCTGAAATCAACTAATCAAGAACATCTATCTGAAGCTATAATTAACTTTTTTTCATCTTTACTTAATGAGATAACTACAGAAGTAAATATAATAATAAAACATAGATATACTCAGATAGATCCTTTTGAAATGGGGAAGATTATTGCAGAAGCAGCAGAAGAAGTATCTGAAGAATCACAAAATACTGAAAACAATCAGGAGAAAAAAGAAAGTTTTAGTAATAATCAATTGAGTTTTATTGAATTAGAATGCGAACCAATTTATTCTCCTATTAAAGGTATAGATGTAGGAATTTTGCAAGAAGGAGATTTTCTTAAGGTAAGAATTTCTGATGATAGAGAAATAGCTCAATACCTTTCGAAATTATTAATTAATATTGAAGAACAAAGTTCAGATATGATTAATGCGAAGATTATAAGCAAAGAGAATTTATATGAAAATCTTGTAAAATTTATAGTAGAATTTGGACCTGGTATATTGGGTAAAGTTATATGTGGTACTGATGTTAAAATTGAAGCTGATATTTCTGGGAAAAGATTAAATGAAGTAAAAGATTTCCAAACTCATGGTAAAAAATCTATAAAGAAAAGAAAAACAATGACTTCCAATGTTTTATTGATGGTAATAGGAGCGATAGTCGTATTTTTTATAATAATGATATTGGTATTAACAATGTAATTAAAAGTTAAAATCGGGAGGGGCAATGGATTCTTTTGACAAAATAGATGAAAAAGAATTATGGATAGAGTATAAGCAAACAAAAAATGAAAAAATTAGAGAGTATTTTGTAAAAAAATACGCTCCTTTGGTAAAACATATTGCTGGTAAAATAGGATATAAAATAAAAGGTTCCGTAGAATTTGACGATCTTATCGGTTATGGTTCTTTAGGGTTGTTAGATGCCATTGAAAAATATGACCCAACAAAAAATATTAAATTTAATACCTATGCAATGACAAGAATTCAAGGAGCTATCTATGATGAACTACGAAATATGGATTGGATTCCAAGAACAATAAGAACAAAGACAAAAAAAATCGAAGAGGCAATGGCTAAAATTGAACTTCAAAAAGGTTCTCCAGCCACTGACGCAGAAATTGCATCAGAATTAGGGATTTCCTTGGAAGAATTGCAGGATATGTATGTTGAGGTAAATCCAACAACAATAGTTAGCCTTTCAGAAATATATTACCAGAATATGAAAGATGGAGAAAATATTGAGGTAATTAGCACAATCGAAGCTCCATCTCATAAAAATCCAGATACTGTGATGGAAAAAGAAGAAGTGACAAAAATATTGGCAAAAGCAATTAAGGAATTGCCAGATAAAGAGAAAAAAGTTTTAATTCTATATTATTATGAAGAATTAACATTGAAGGAAATAGGCGAGGTACTAGAGATTACAGAATCAAGAGTATCACAACTTCATACAAAAGCTGTTATGAGATTAAGAGCTAAAATAGCAAGATTTTTAGGTGATATTTCTGGCTTTTAAGTTTTCTTTTACTTCCTTGTAAAGAAGGGATTTATATGGATAAATTAAAAAATGCCTTAAGAAATTTAAATTTTGGAACAGATTCAAAAAAAATTGAAGTAGAAGCTCCTAGTCTTGAAAAAGCAATTTCTGAGGCATGTAAACGTTTAAAAGCAACGCTTGATGAAATAGATTATGAAATAATTCAGTATGGAACAAAAGGTTTTGGAGGCATTGGAAACAAAAATTATAAAATTTTAGCATATAAAAGACCAGTTTCAGAAATCATTGAAACTCTTTCAGAAGTTACAGAAGATTTTGAAAAAGAAGAAGAAGTATTACCACCACCAACTGACGGGTATTTTGCAATCATTAAAAGTAGAAATGGGCTTCTTTTTAAGGTGGTCCCTCCTCAAAAAAATGGAAGACCAGTTAAATTAAAAGATGTAGAATTAGCCTTAAAAAATAAGCAAATTGACAAATATAATGTTAATTTAGTAAGACAAGAGGTTATTAAACAAAGCGGGCAATATATTGTGATAGGTCATTATGAAGGAATAGAGGAAAACTCTGCAACTGTTCAGGTCAATATTGGTATTAACGAAATGACCGCAACCGCAACCTTGTTTCCTCCTAAAGCTGGTGGGTTTGAATTGACTCCGGAAGAAATACTATCAGAAATTCAAGCTCAGGGAGTATCTTATGGTATTTTAGAAGATGTTGTCACAAGAATGGCCGATGAAAAAATAGAATATAAGGAAATAGTAGTTGCAAGAGCTAAGCAGCCAGTACATGGAAAAGATGCAGAGATCAAAATGTATTTTGAACCAAATGCCGAAAAAACTATTTATAAATCAATTGCAGAAGATAAATTTGATTTTAAGAATATTGTAAAAAACATTCAAAATGTTTTGAAAGGTGATCTTATATGTGAAAAAATACCAGCCACACCTGGGGAAGATGGTTATACAGTCACTGGGAAATTACTACCAGCAAAAAAAGGTGTTGATAGGCAGATACTTGCAGGACCAAATACAGAATTATCACCAGATGGAAAATTCCTTAGGGCAACAGTAGATGGTCATGTCGTCAAAAAAGCTGGGAAAATTGGAGTTGAACCAGTAAAACATATCAATGGAGATGTTGGGATCAAAACTGGAAATATAACATTCGTAGGATCTGTGGTCGTACATGGTTCTGTTTTAGATGGTTTTTCTGTCAAGGCGAAAGGAAATATAGAAATTAGAGGGAATGTCGGAAAATGTGAAATAATTTCAGATAATGATATATATGTAGCTCAGGGAATAAATGGACATTATGAAGCCTTAATATCTGCAGAAGGAAGTGTGTTCTCCAAATTTATAGAAAATGCTAAAGTATTCGCTGGATCTTCAGTCATTGTTGATGATCATATATATCATTGTGAAGTAAATGCAAATGATGCAATAGTATGTTTTGGACATAGAGCTCAAATAGGTGGTGGAACAATAAGAGCAGCAAATGAAGTTAACACAAGAAATTTAGGGACTGTATCTTACTCAGAAACTATTGTAGAAGTAGGTATTCCTCCAAAGTTAAGAATAGAACTACAAGAGTTTATGATGCAGAAGAAAAAGACAGAAAATGCAATTGACGATTTGAAAAGAGATATTACTACTCTTACATCTCAAAGAAAACTAAAGAAGAATTGGAACAATGAAAAAGAAGAATTATTAAAAAATAAAGTCGAAGTTTTAGCCCAACAAGAGGAAATATTAAAGAACTCTCTTGAAGGTATTGAAGAGATAAATAAGAAGCTTGCTAGTATTAATTTAAATCCTAAAGTTGCTGTAAAAAACAAAATTTATGCAGGAGTAAAGATATTTTTTAAATATGGTGTTGAACCTTATGAGATTACCTATGAACAGAATTCTTGTACCATCCGTTTTGTAAATAATGAAATAAAAGCTGGCCCTTATGAACCTCCTGATGTTGATAGGAAACTTTTTGACAAGAGAATTTTATCACTACGAAACAAGCTATAAGGGGTTTATGTGCCAATTAGACCAATAGACATTCAGAATATGCTTGTTCGATTAGAAAATTTATCCAAAAGTTCTACTTTATCTCAAATTTCTGAGTCTATTGCAAAGCAAGTGCAAGAAAAAAAACAAAAATTAGAAGCAATTCAAAAAAAAGAAGGTTTAGCAACAATAGAAAAAATTAAAGAAGAAGAAAATCAAATGAGAAAAATAGAAAAATTTAAGCAAAATTATCAAGGAAATAAAGATTCAAAGAAGAAGAGAAATTACTATCAAGAAGATGAAGATAAGCATACATTTGAAAAGAAAATTTAAATTATGACAATAACAGTAATAATAATTGCAATACTAATCTGTCTTATTTTTTACTTTGTTTTGAATGATAAAATAAATAAAATTAAAAAAGAATATGTAAAATCAGATTTAATATCCGAGATGCAAGAAATAATTACTTACTTCAATCAAGAAGCTGAAAGAAATATAACTTTATTGGAAGATAAAATAAAGGAAATAGATACTAAAATAAAAAAATTTGAAAAATTAAAAAAAAGTTTAGAAGAGAAATATTTAATCGAAACTAATAAAAATCTTAAAAAACAAAATGAGTCACCAGAATTGCTGAATTTGGATGATAAATCCTGGCAGCAAAAGGCATATAGTATGTTTGAGAATGGATTTTCTTTTGAGGAAATTTCTGAAAAACTAAAAAAAAATGTTGGAGAGATTCAATTTGCTATATCATATTTTGATTTGAAAGAAAAAATTAAACCATCTGAAAAAAAGAAAAAAAAATCTTAATGCTTGGAGAGAAGATGGAATTTGTTCTAGGAATTGATTTAGGCACTACAAATTCATCATGTGCAATTTATGAATATGATGAAATTTCAATGATTCCAAATGAAGATGGACAGTATATTACTCCTTCAGCGGTATTTATCAATTCTATAGATAATATTGTTGTAGGGCAGAAAGCTAAAAATCAGAAGCTACTTTATCCTGATGAGGTAGTTACAGAAGTAAAGCGATTTATGGGTAGTGAGAAAAGATATTTTATAAAAAACAAAGAATTTTCTCCAATTGAAATATCTTCTTTTATTTTAAGAAAATTAAAGGAAGACGCTGAAAAGAGAATTAAGCAAAAAATAGAAAAAGCTGTTATTACTGTTCCAGCATATTTTAACGAAATTCAAAGAAAAGCGACATTTGAAGCAGGTAGATTAGCAGGGATGCAAGTCATAAGAATAATTAATGAGCCAACTGCTTCATGTTTAGCCTATGGTTATGGCAAAAAAGATATAGATAAGTTAGTTCTAGTTTATGATTTTGGAGGTGGAACATTCGATGTTTCTTTGGTTGAAATTTCTCAAGGAGTTTTTAATGTTATAGCCACAAGTGGCGATAACATGCTTGGAGGCATTGAATTTGATAATTTAATTGTAAATGAAATATTAAAGTATTTTAAATCAAAAACAGGAAAAGATTTAAAGGAAGATAAGTTCGCTTTAACAAAGATATATGATGCTGCAGAAAAAGCTAAAATTACCCTATCATATGAAAGAGAAACGACAATAGTAATACCCTTTATTTCAGCCAATGAAAAGGGACCTCTTCATCTTGAATATAAAATAACAAGAGAAGATTTTGAGTTGATGATTGATAAGTACATTAACTATACGATAGATCTTATAAAAAAAGTATTAAAAGACAGTAATTATGAGATTTCAGATGTTGATTCAGTTGTCCTTGTTGGTGGTTCGACAAAAATTCCATTGGTGCAATTAAGATTAGAAAATTTATTTGGGAAAAAAATAGAAAAATCAATCGATCCAGACCAAGTTGTAGCTATTGGAGCAGCTATTCAAGGAGCAATAATAGAAGGTAATATACAGGATATAATCTTAGTAGACATAACCCCTTTATCTTTAGGTGTTGAAATAACTGGAGGACTATTTGTTCCAGTTATAGACAGAAATACAAAGATTCCATGTGAAAATTCCAAAATGTTCACAACAATTGTAGATAATCAGAAAATTGTCGAAATAAATATATATCAAGGAGAAAGAAAGATCTGCAGTGAAAATTTTAAACTAGGGACATTTATTTTAAGTAATATTCGTAGGGCAAAGGCAGGTGAACCAAGAATTAGGGTAACATTTTCTTTAGATGTAAATGGTATCTTAACTGTTCAAGCTCAGGATATAGACACAAAAGTGTCTCAACAGATAACTATAGATGCATCAACGAAAGAATTGAAGCTTGGTGACTTGCAAAAAATAATTAAATCTTCGCGAGATTTTGAAAAAGAAGATTATGAATTTGAAGAAAAACAAAAATTGAAAAGTAGTTTAAAGACTTTAAAAAACATTGTAAATGAAAAAATTATTCAAACTAAATTTCCTATAGAAATAAAAAACGAAGTTGAAGAATTGATTAAAGAGATAGATGTGACAATAAATAGTGCAAGTTATGAGAAACTAAAAAACTATTATGAAGCTTTACAATACTATAATGATGAAATAGATTATAATGAACAAAAATATTTAATGAAAGGTTTATTAAGCTAGTCCTGCTTCAAGGAGGAAGTTATGGATGAATTAATGAATGATTATTATTCAATTTTAAGAGTTAAGCCTGATTCATCAATGGATGAAATCAAAGCAGCTTATAGAAAACTTGTTTTTCAGCTTCATCCAGATAAGAATAAAGATCCTTTAGCAGTTGAAAAATTTAAAAAAGTTACAAAGGCTTTTTCTGTTTTATCAAATTCTAAATCACGTCTTGAATATGATATATCTTTGGAAAATCAATACAAAATTCAGTTATTTAAGCAAAATATGTCAGATATAATATTGAAACTTGATAACCAATTAAAGACAAAAATCAATCAGGTTAACAAAAAAATAATAAAAGACTATGAAATAGATGATATTACATTAAATCTTCCATTTTCTGAACTAATGCAAAGGTTATTTTATTCAGAAGATATAGATGTAAAAAAAAGTGCTGCCGAAGCTCTTGTAGAAAAGGATAAAAGAATAGCATATTCAATTCTATTTAGATTCTTAAAAAAAACGGATAATCCAGAAATTATAATATTTATATTGAAAATTTTAGAAAAAAATTATAAACAAAAGATCTTTGAAGATTTAAATCTAATTTCATTTCCAAATATTTCTGAAATAAAATTTGCAATTTTAGAAATATTCGAGAATAATTATAATGAAAATGTCAGAGAGTTAGCTATTAAGTTACTTGAAGATGATGATCCTCAAATTAGATTAAGGACTATTAAACTACTTTACAAAAAAGATAAACCTCTTATCTTACAAAGGATATATAATCTTTTGAGTGACCCCGATAAAAAAGTCCTTGTAGAAGTTAAGAATATTTATAATCTTTTAAAAAAAGAAATTAAAAGGCAACAGGAGTAAAAATATGGATATTGCAACAATTAATGAACTTCAGATAATTCTTTTTACAATAGGTAAAGTTACATATGCTATACCTATATCCTATGTTGATTACATCGAGAAGTATATGATCCCTACTCAAATTCCAAATTCACCTCCATTCGTAGAAGGAGTCATTAATCTTAGGGGAGCGGTAATACCAGTTCTTGATTTAAGAAAAAGATTTCATATAGAAAATATTGAGAATACAAATAAAACTAGGATTTTAATTGTTGCAATAGGCAATAGAAAATTTGGTTTTATAGTTGATACGGTTTCAGAAGTAGTTACATTAACAAAAAATCAGATCGAACCTTCTTTACCAACAGTTTCAGGAATAAAATCAGATTTTATTATGTGTATTGGTAAGATAAGTGAAAAATTAATCATAATTTTAAATATTGAAAAACTCATTTTTACTGATAAGGATGAAGATATAATCGAAAAAAGATGAGTGACCCACAATCTTTCGATACTCTTTCACCTCAGCTTTTCTCTAAATTTTCCAAACTAATATATCAACTATCTGGTATATACATGAAAGATTCCAAAATTGTACTTTTATCAAATAGATTAAAAAAGAGGATGAAACTTCTAAATTTAAATACATATGATGAATACTATAATTATCTATTGACTCATAAAGAAGAATATGAAAAATTTGTAAATGTTATTTCTACAAATGAGACATATTTTTTTAGATCGGAAAATCAACTCGAAGCTTTTTCTAATATGATACTTCCTTTAATAATTAACAGAAAAGGTTATGCAAGAATATGGAGTGCCGGGTGTTCTACTGGAGACGAGCCATATTCACTGGCTATAATGGCCGATACCCTTGGTATGTTAAATAAAGTAGAGATATTAGCCACTGATATAAATTCTGAAGTTATAGAAAAAGCAAGAAAAGGTATATATAACAATAGAAGATTAAAATATGTTAACCAACAAATATTAAATAAATACTTTGTTAAATTGGACGAAGAAAATTACAAAATAAACCCAAATTTGACTTCTAAAATTAATTTTAAAGAACATAATTTAGTAAAAGATGAATATCCGAAAAATCTCGATGTAATATTTTGTAGAAATGTGATGATTTATTTTAATAGAGATATTCAAAAAGAAATTGTAGATAAATTTTATAATTCACTTACAAATGGAGGGTTTTTCTTCATAGGAAATGCAGAAACACTTTATATTATTTCAGATAAATTTAAATACTTGAAAATAGGAAACAGTTCTGTTTATTATAAAGAGTAAGCCTATAAAAGTTTGAAAAATTTAGAATCTGTATTATCTATGTAGTTAATAAATTATGGTAATATGATTATGAAAATATTTAAGTTTTTTAAAAAAGATGAGAAAGAACCAAATAAGCTTATTTCAGATGTCATTGACCAATTTGTAAAAATAGCATCAATTGAAATATCAGAAAAACTTCAGGAGCTTTTCAATATACCAGTCATTTTAGATAATATTTCAAAAATTTCGATTTCTGTGAGTGAATTACCCCTTTTAATAGGGGATGTTGAAGATACAGCCATCTCAGTTATATTTAATATTGAAAATGAATTAAAAGGAAAAATTGCACTACTCTTTTCAAAAAATTCTGCATTAAATTTATATAATCTTTTGACTCAAAAAAATATAAGTACAATAGAAGATAATCCAGGAAATTTAAATAGCGAAGTTGCATCTTGCATTGAATCAGTGTCTTCAATCTTTTCAATGTCTTTTGTATCTACAATATCAAATCTTATTCAAAAACCTATATTTACTTCAGTTCCAGTTATATCATATTCATTCAGAGATTCAGTCATAAATGAAATTATCTGGGAGCAGGTAAATTCAGAAAATACTTTAGAAATTTTTATTTCTAAGTTTGTAATTGAAAAAGTAGATGGTTTTTTCCTTTATATCCCTGAGGTAAAATAAGGATGCAAGAAAGTAATAATAAAAATAATGATACTTTTAACCTAAAAAATATTGTATATGTCCCTATTGGGGGAATGGATTTTAATTATTCACCAAAGATCCTTAAGACTATTGTTGGCTCTTGTGTCGCTATTGCATTATATGCAAAACCAGATAAGTTTGGGGCTTTAGCTCATATAATGCTTCCTAAGTCAACCAAACATAAGTCTAATAACTATAAATATGCAGATTTCGCCATAAATAATATGGTTCAATTATTTTACTCTAAAAATTATAAATCAAAAGATATAATTGCCAAACTTGTAGGAGGGGCAAAAATATATTTTTCATCACAAGACTCTATAATTCCAGATATTGGTAAGGAAAATGTTCTTGCTTGCCGAAAACTATTAATAGAAAAAAATATACCTATAGTAGCAGAAGATGTTTTAGGAATATTTGGGAGAACAGTTCTTTTTAATTTGTTAGACGGTTCTATTATTGTAAAAAGCTTTAATGGTAATACTTTAAAATTATAGAAAAAATCCTTTATGGGGAAATTTATGATTGAAGATAGATACAAAAAAGCTTTTCTAGAAGAAGCTTTTGAATTAGTTGAAAATACAAATCAATTAATCTTAAAGTTGGAAAAAGATCCAAAAAATGAAGGTATTATTAATGAATTATTTAGATATATGCATTCATTAAAAAGTGAAGCTGGTTTACTTGGTTTTAATATCATTATGGATATATCTCATTTTCTTGAGGATATTTTTGATTATTTTAGAAAAACAAAAAAACAAATATCAAAAGAAATAATTTCTACTATATTCAAAGCGATTGATTTTATATTTGATTCTCTTAATTCCATTTCATCGACATCTACTGAAAAAAAAGAAAATAGTGATAGTATTATTCAAAATCTTAAGAAAATAATAAATGATTTAACTGGGCAAAATAAAGTCCAGCAGGAATATGATGAATTATTAGAAGAAAAAGAAGAGGAAAATGAAGCTAATCTTGAAAATGAAATAGAAGATCTAGTAATATCAAAAAAGGAAGAGGTTGATTTTGGAAATATAAAAAAAGTCTTTTCATTATCAGAGTTTGATATTCAAATGATAGAAAGTGATGAATCAGAATATTTTTTAATAAATATTTCACCTATAGAAAGTTGTATCATGAAATATCCTAGAATTTATCTTGTTTATAATAACTTAAAGCAAATTGGTGAAGTAGTAAAATCCAAACCAAATTTAGAAGAAGATCAAGAAGATTCTCATTATGATAACGCTTATTTTTTATATAAAACCTCTGTTGATATAAACTCCGAAGAATTTTTATCTTCATTTCAGGTTGATGAAATTGGCAAAGTCATAATACAGAAAATCAAAATACAAAGAAAGATAATTGAAAGAGAAAATGAAGAGATAGAACAAAATCAACAAGTCAGTGAAATAAGAAAATCAAGTTCAAATACATTAAGAATCGATATTGAAAAATTAGACAGTCTAGGAAGATCTGTTGGAGAATTAATTACAAACAGAGCTAAATTTGAAAAAATACTTGAATATACTCGAAGCGGAGAGTCACTAACTTTTATAAGTCAAAAATTGGAAGAAACAAGCACCGAGTTATTTAGGATATCTGATGAACTTCAATCTATAGTCATGCAATTAAGGATGATTCCAGTAAATGTAATATTTAATAAATTCCCAAGAGTTGTTAGAGATATTGCCTCAAAATTAAATAAAGATGTTGATTTTTTTATAAGTGGCGGAGACACCGAAATTGATAAAAAAGTAATTGAAGAAATACAGGATCCAATAACTCATTTAATACGAAATGCCATAGATCATGGAATAGAACCGAAGGAAGAAAGAATTGCGAAAGGTAAACCAGCAAAAGGTAGAATTACTCTATCAGCATATCAAGAAGGCTCTCATATTATAATTGAGGTTTCAGATGATGGTAGTGGTGTAAATTATGAAAAAATAGCTAAAAAACTGAAAAAGTTATATCCAGATTTAAATACTGAAGTTCTTACGCAATCTGAACTGATAGATTATCTTTTTAAGCCTGGCTTCACGACTAAAGATGAAATAACTACACTATCTGGAAGAGGGGTCGGTCTTGATGTAGTAAAAGAACATGTTTCCCAATTAAGAGGAAGAATTGATGTTACTACAGAAAAAGATATCGGTACTTCAATAAAAATAATATTACCTCTAACATTAACAATATTAGAAGTATTGATGGTCAAAGCAATGGATTCATTCTATGCTATTCCAATATATAATATTGAACAAACGGATAGAATACCAATACAGTCGATTGAACAACTTGATAATTACGATATTTTGCAGTATAGAAATGAAGTATATTCTGTTATTTACTTATCTGAGCTTGTGGGCAAGGAGAAAAAGATAAAAACAGAAGATGATCTTGTTTATATAGTAATAGTAAGATACAATAGAAGAAAGATATGTATATTGATTGATGAATTAATTGGTGAGCAAGATGTAGTAGTACAGTCATTAGATGAGGTTTTTAAAAGAATAAAAGGTATTTCTGGTGTTGCGATACTTGGTGATGGTTCGGTAGCGTTGATTTTAGATATACCAGAAATTGTTAAAGATTTTGTTACAAAAAATTCGTCATTAATCGATAGAATAGAACAAGAAAGAAGTTTAGCAAAAGTTCATGATGAGATAGTAAATAAATATAAGGAAGAGCCAAAATTAAAAATAAATGAAAATAACAAGAAGCAAATTTTTGATGATGAAAAAGAAGTAAAAACTAAAATTAATGAACAGAAAGAAGAGATAAAAAAAATGAATGAAAAACAATTTGAATTTATAAAACCAAATAATGATACAAATAAAGAAATCACTGAATTATCAATTTTAGATTTATCTTGATTTTATTAAAAAATGTTTTTAAATATATATGAGTTTCGGGGGCTATGATGAAAACTAAAATACTTTTAGCAGATGACCTCTCATTTATGAGAATGATGCAAAAAGATATGTTAGAACAAGAAGGATTTGAAATAATCGGGGAAGCTTCTAATGGTATTGAAGCTGTGAATAAATATAAAGAATTAAGACCAGATATTATAATTTTAGATATTACAATGCCATATATGAATGGATTAGAAGCGATGAAAAAGATTTTTGAATTTGATCCATCAGCTAAAATTATAATATGCTCTGCATTAGGGCAACAACAATTAATTATAGAAGCTATAAAATCAGGCGTAAAGGATTTTATAGTAAAACCATTTAAAAGAGAAAGAATCATCTCTGCCATTAAAAAAGCTCTTCAATAAAAAAAATTGATTTATCTTTCACTTTCATGTTTTAATAAAATTTTCTTAACATCAAAATAAAAATTAAATCCATATGGAAAAAGAGGGATTTTGAATAATAAAATCAAAATTGCAATAGCAGAAGATCTCGATTTTTTTCGTTCCGTTTTTATTGATATTTTTCAG